>Ga0172374_1000087_pt1 | contig 78542 bp, 68 predicted proteins | sample LakKiv3m_FD_114536 | JGI IMG/M metagenome (GOLD analysis project Ga0172374, IMG submission 114536) | Freshwater microbial communities from Kabuno Bay, South-Kivu, Congo - kab_092012_10.3m | ecosystem: Environmental > Aquatic > Freshwater > Lake | place: Democratic Republic of the Congo... | reverse complement strand
GTCATCATCCTCTGATTCCGGAACCCGGATCACCCTGAACCGGTGCAACCCGTTCTGTGCTGTCGAGACCAGCAGGTATGACCGGGTCATCACCATCAATGAATCACCTTTTGCCAGGACTTTCACAATCCGTTCCTCCTGAACCGGTATTTCAGTCTTGTCCCATCGGCGTGTTTGCCTGTCAAACCGAAAAAGCCCGAACAACGTTCCTGCATAAACCCCCGTGACAGAATCGATTGAAACCGAAGAGATTTTCCGGTTATCGATCCCATCGGGAAAACCGGCATTCAGGTCTGAAAATGAATGAAATGATGCGTCGGTTAACCATGTGCCGATATTCCCGTAGACCAGCAGGCTATCCCTCCCCCAGGGCACTCCTCCGCGGATGGCGGCAAGGTTCCAGTTTTGATACCGGTAACCCGGCGGAAGGAGCTTCCGGTTCACATCGATCCCTGAGAGCAGGTCTCGATGATTGAGGATGATCCCAGAAAAGGCGAAGAGCAGGATGAACAGGGTGAAGACCAGGCTGGGCCACTTGTGCCATTTGCGGAGGCGCTGCAGCAGTTTGTTGTTCATGAATGACATTCGTAATGCGAAGGACGGGAAACGATTTATTTCCTGAAGTAAGTCCTGAAGGTTCCTCCTTCCTGCTCCATATAGCTGGTAAAGCCTGTGGCTTCTATCTTTTCGATCATCGGCATCGGCGGGAATGGGGTGATGATCTCATAGATTTCACCGGGATTCAGGGTGCGGGTTTCGCGCAGCACCCGGTCGAGCGGGTGATCGCCGGAAGCCAGTATCGGCCTGGCATCCAGGGAGATTGTGATCTTTTCGGCATGTAACCAATCGGGTTTTTCCATGGGTTTTTCAATATTAATTTGTTCATTTTCAATGATTAAGATAGGCTGACCGGCTTTCTGCCGAAGGGTGTTAATCATCTGTTCAAGCGGGATAGATCCCACCACCGATGCCTGCTTCAGGGTAGTCACGCGGGCAATGGTCCGACGCAGGACCGGGTTGCGGAGTTTGACGAAGACCGGAGAGAGTGCGATCAGGTCCTCCTCCAGTTCAGGAAACAGGGTAAGAAACTCCCCGACCTTCATAGCCGGGGAGATCTGTGGTGTAAAATCCAGAAACATCAGTCCTGCGGTTTGGTGTACGACAATATCCGTTGCTCTCCCTGCAGGGCTCGTTTTTCGGTGAGGTCCTGCGAAACCTCCAGGGTTCCCAGATAGCTTCCGTCGGCATCCCTCAGCGCAAAGTATTCAATGTGAATGAAGCGCGGGCCCATCTGGATCCAGAAAGCGGCACTGGTCTCTTTGCCGTTTTTGAAGTCGCTGAGGATCTGTTCGACAACATGAACGCTTGAAGGGGGATGGCACATGCGTACGTCACGTCCGATGATCGCCCGGTTACGGTCGAAAATCCGCTCCTTTCCCTGGGTAAAGTATTTCACCTTGTCCTCTTTATCGACAAATGTCAGATCAACCGGAAGGGTGTTCAGGATGGCCAGCAGTTCGTTCACAGAGAAAGAACCGCTGGGCAGGCGTAGAGCATCCCCTTCGGCCATGCTGGTATGTGCCGGCGCAATGCCTTCAGGCTTCCATTCGACATCCGGATCATACAGGCAATACCCGATCTCGCCGGTCTGCCGGTAGATCTCATACCAGTCGGCTTCCGTAAGCTTGTCGAGTGTCATCGGGAAGAGGATCTCCTCCTCCTTCATGATCATATCGGGAATGGTTTTGGCGGCAGGAGCCAGGTTCAGCTCTATCTTCAGTTTCATCTGGTCCGGGGTTGTGGCTGGCATGTCAAGGGCGCGCAGGGCCTGTTTGAGCAGGTCGCGGGTCTCGTCGTGCTTGCCCCACATGACCTTGGGCGGACCGGTGATCCCGTATTTCTCCAGGAAGGGGAACAACAGGTTTTCCTTCCTCCGATAGTGTTTATCGACATCCATGAGGCTGTTGAACAAAGCCTTCACCCGGTTTGCGTAAGCTTCCGGATCAATGGTCTCATAAAGGGAATCGACGTTTTCAAACAATTCCCGAAGTTTCGCCACCTCTTTTTCCAATTCGCGGTTCTCCCGCTTAAAGGTATCCACCGGATGGCCCGCAGGAACGATTTTCATCCCCGACAAATCGATGTGACCCTCCAGGGCTTCAGTGTGAATGTCACAAAGCCGTAAGACTTCCGTTTCGGGGAGTCCTTCATTGATCAGCTCCTGTTCGACTTCTACCACTTCGTTATAAGGAACCTTCGAAAGCATCTTGACCAGTTGCTTCCGTATCTCCTCCGGGGCGATTCCCTCGTGTAGCTGCAGGATCATATGCTTGAGCAGCGCTTTGCGTTCTCCGGAGTTGTTGATGAGTTCTGACATAATGCTTACCCCTTTATCATTGTTAATATCATTTTGAATTTGTCTGTTGCGTTTACCGCGTGCGGGAGACCGGCAGGCATAACGATCGTTTCGCCCGCACCCAGGCGAAACGGCTGATCGGAGATCACAATCTCGGCTTCACCTTCGATGACCTGCACCATGGCGTCGTAAGGAGCCGAATGGGTGCTTAGCCGTTGTCCCTTGTCAAAGGCAAACAGCGTCACGGTGCCTACCGGCCGGTCGATCACCCGCTTGCTGACAATCCCTTCCGGGGAGTATTCTACCTTTTCCTGAAAGCGGAATACCGTTGAATGTTCAAATAAGTTCTTTTCCATAATATTTCATTTTTTTCTTCAATTCGTACTTCGTACTTCGTAATTTGATAGATCTCTCTCCTTGAAAGGGATGGGCGGGGGTGGGGTCACTTTTTCACCGACCATCCCAACTTTAGTCCAAATACAAACCAGGTCAGCGCCAGCACACCCAATCCGAAGAGGGTATCTCCGATCACCCTCAGCCATCTGAAAAACTCCAGGGTGGGATCCTGCATGAACTCTGCAGAACGGGCATACCACAGGCCATGTTTCACACTCACCCAGGTTTGGGCCAGACCGACAGGCAACACGCTGATCAGCACCATCAGGGCCAGGCCTATGTTAATGGCCCAGAAAGCGAATTTGATCCATATCTCTTTCCAGATTGCCTCCGGCTTCATGCTTTTCAGGACGAACAACATCAGTCCGATACCCAGCATTCCGTATACACCAAACAGGGCGGTATGTCCGTGAACGGGCGTAGTGTTCAATCCTTGCATATAATATAAGGCGATAGGGGGGTTAATCAGAAATCCGAATATCCCCGCTCCTACAAGATTCCAGAAAGCGACAGCAAGAAAGCTGTAGATGGGCCATTTGTAGCCAACGAGCCACTCTGCGCTTCGCGACATTTTAAGGGTCCCGTAGGCTTCAAATCCCATGGTAACTAGCGGTACCACCTCCAGGGCGCTGAAGGTGGCCCCCAGGGCAAGTACTGCAACTGGCGTTCCTGTAAAATAGAGGTGATGAAAGGTTCCCAGTATTCCTCCCGAGAGAAATATGATCGTAGCAAATAACACGCTGCTGGTGGCCGTTATAACCCTTACCAGTCCCATCCTGACGAACAGAAATGCCATCGCCACTGTGGCAAATACTTCAAAGAAGCCTTCCACCCAGAGATGGACCACCCACCAGCGCCAATATTCTGCAATGGCAAGGTTGGTCTGCTGTCCCCACATCAGTCCGGCTCCATAAAACGATGCAATAGCAATGGAGGCAATTAAAAACATAGAGAGCAGTGATCGTGCTTCTTTTCTCAGTTTAAAAGCGGGAGCTAAGGCTCTCGCCATCAAACCCAGCCAGATAAACAACCCCGCAAAGAGGAAGATCTGCCAGAATCGACCAAGGTCGACATATTCGAATCCCTGATGACCGAACCAGAAATTCTGGGCAAGTCCGAGTTTTTGCATGACACCAAACCACTGGCCAACAAGAGATCCGATAACGATCACCAGCAAGGCAAGAAAGAGAATGTTTACACCAAGCTTCTGGAATTTCGGATCCTTGCCTGCCACGGCCGGGGCAATATAGAGACCTGTGGCAAGCCATGAGGTGGCGATCCAGAAGATGGCGAGCTGAATATGCCAGGTGCGGGAGATCGAATAGGGAAGAAATTCGGCCAGCGGAATCCCATAAAAAGCCTGTCCCTCTACACCGTAGTGGGCTGTTACAACACCCATGATTACCTGTACCAGCAGGAGTCCGGTCACAATCCAGAAATATTTGAGCGTAGCGCGCATAGATGAGGTTTGTATCCCGCCTGTCAACGGATCCTTTCGGGGAAGCTCCTCAGGTTTTAGATGATCTTCTTTCCGTGTAGCATAATACCAAACCATCAGACCTATGCCTGCCAGCAGCACAATCACACTGAACCCGGTCCACAGGACCAGTGAACTGGTGGGAACATTGGCAACGATCTCGTCAGGTGGCCAGTTATTGGTATAGGTGATGTCATTCCCGGGACGGTTGGTGATGCATGCCCAGCTTGCCCAGAAAAAGAAGGCATTCATGGCTTCCATACGCTGCGAGTCATCAATAGTGTTCCGCCTCATTGCATAAGCATCACGGAGCTTGTCAAAGGCCGGATCATCCATAAACAACCCCTTGTACTCCCGGCCAACGTGACGAATCGCCTCGGCACGCAAAGGAGAAATCGTGATGTTACCCGTTTGGGGGTCATACGTATTGGTTCGCAATTCCTTTTGAAGCCTGACCTTCAGCATTGCCTGTGTTTCAGCAGGCAGATTGCCAAAGGGCATGTGATAGGTCGTGTCAGCCCAATAGTTTAACATAAACAAAGCCTCTTTATGCAGCCAGTCGGCCGTCCAGTCGGGAGCCACATAGGAGCCATGGCCCCAAACTGTGCCAAGCTCTTGTCCACCTGTGGATTGCCATACATTCTGGCCATCCTTGATCTCCTGTCCGGTAAATAACACTGTGCCGTCAGTAATCACCACTGCATCAGGAATGGGCGGGGCCTGCCGGTAGATTTCATAACCGAAATACAACAGTACCGAGAATGAAACGATCATTACGGCACTAAATCCAAACCAAAGTCTACGTGTTTTCATAAAATTTCAATTGGTTAATAAATGGGTTATCTATAGGTTATTTCGCTTCTTCACTTACTGTCCCTCCTTTATATCCCAGTTCCATACGGGGAGGAGTAAATCCCCTGCAGGGAATTTTGAGACATCAGACCCAATCCTCCTCCAGCACATCTCCCTTGATCCCTACGATGATCCGTTTAACCGGGACATTCCTCCCCGACTGCCGGCGGGCCATCTCAGCCATGGCTAACAATCCGCTACAACAGGGGACCTCCATCATGACAACCGATAACGAGTTGATCCGGGAATCGGCAATCATCGAGGTCAGCTTTTCCACATAAGACTCCTTGTTGGTATCCAGCTTCGGGCAGGCAATGGCCAGTGATCTGCCTTTCAGGAACCGGGCGTGGAAGTTGCCCATGGCAAACGGAACACAATCGGCCGTGAGAACCACATCGGCATTCCGGAAATAGGATGCCTGCGGGTTCAACAGATGTAACTGGACCGGCCATTGTGTTAATTCCGACACTGCATGGATACCGTCGGAGCCTGCGGTGGGGGCTTCATTCGCCTCTTTCATGCCGGCTTTGTTCACGGCTTCCGTATCCAGCTTGAAATCCATGGGCATCGATCCCAAACAACCGCGCGCTGCAGGCGCCTGACATTCCGGTTCCGTTTGAATGACCCGGTCAGGAAATCCCTCCATAACAGGTTTCCTGAGTTCAAATCCTTCATCACTTACATCGATATCCTGTTCTTTCAGGTACTGAATAGCAGCCAGTAAAAAATCCTCTTCATTGTGATCACGCAGATGGTTCAGGTGTGCCAGGATCGTGTTTCTTCCCTTGGGTAGGATCATCTCCATCACCTTCCTTTCGTTGTATGGCTCCGCCTCCCGTTCCACAATGGTGATCGCCCCTTCCGGGCAATGTCCGATGCAAGCTCCCAATCCGTCACAGAAAAGGTCGCTGATCAACCGGGCTTTTCCGTCGATGATCTGTAATGCTCCTTCATGACATGACGGAATGCATAATCCGCACCCATTACATAAAGCCTCGTCGATCTGAATGATGTTTCTTTTCATGTTCATTTAAGCATTTGAGTATTTGTATGCCTATTTAAGAATAAAAAAATTTAGTTCAGATATTTATCCAGCGTCTGCTGTTTCAGATAGTTTTTGAATCCGGATGTCATTTCGTTTACAATGTTGCCGATGATGCATTTGTCGTAATTGCAGATGTCATAGTTCAGTGGGCAGTCGTTTTCCTCCAGGGGTCCTTCGATTAACTCATAGATTTCGAGCAACGACACTGTTTTGGGGTCGCGTTTCAGTGTAAATCCGCCGGCAGGACCACGGACCGATTTCACGAGGTCATTTTTCGCTAACCGTTGCATGACCTTGGCAATGTGATTTTTCGATAATCCGGTAAAATCGGCAATCTGAACCACATTGATCCCCTCTTTTGCACGGGCTACAAGAACCATACTGTGAAGGGCAATGGAGGCGGCTTCCGATAAAGAAAATACTTTTGCCACTGATCTGTTTAGGTATTTTGATACGCAAATGTATAAATAAATTTCTTCCTTCCGACAAAAAAGCAAAAAAAATCTTAAGTTTGTTTTCCAATCAATACGTTCAGGAGATGACCAAGATCATTACCAGCATCCAGAACCCCCTGGTCAAACGCCTTATGCTCCTTCAGGAGAAGCCTCGCGAGCGAAGGAAGGCCAACCTGATGGTGATTGAGGGAATGAGGGAGGTATTCCTGGCCGTGCAAGCCGGCAACCAACTGACCTCCCTGCTGTTTTGTCCGGAAATTCTTCCTCCTGCTCAGTTGCAGGAGCTCTTCCTCCCTGCTATGCTTTCCTGTGAAGTCACGGAAATTTCGAGGGAGGTATTTAACCGGCTGGCCTACAGGAAAGAGAACGGTGGGATTATCGCCTGCGCAAGTACAGATGAAAAAAGTCTTTCCCAGCTGGTCCTTCCGTCATTTCCTTTGATCCTGGTGCTGGAATCTGTCGAGAAACCAGGCAATCTCGGGGCTATATTCCGGACAGCCGACGCTGCAGGCATCTCCGCGATCATCGTTTGTGATCCATCAACGGATCTTTTCAATCCCAATACGATCCGTGCCAGCCTGGGGACGGTTTTCACCAACCAGATCGCCATAGCCTCCTCGGAAGAGACCATTCCCTGGCTTCGTGAACAAGGGATCAGCTCCTTTGCCGCGGCCCTCAAGGGGGAAGTATGGTACCACGAAGCTGATTTCACCCTTCCCTCAGCCATCATCATGGGCTCTGAAGCTCACGGGCTCTCTGATCCCTGGTTATCATCAGCCGATACCTGCATAAAAATTCCGATGAATGGGAAGGTCGACTCCCTGAATGTTTCCACTTCAGCGGCCATTTTGATATTCGAAGCGATGCGCCAGCGGGGGTTTACTTATATTTCTCGTCCCCGGGCCTGAGGACTAGGAACTCTTTCGGCATTTTGCTTTTCAGTTCAAGGATTTCGTTTGTCACCGGATGATGGAACAAGAGATAATAGGCGTGCAGACGGATCCTTCGGATGAACCGGCTGTCTGCTCCGTATTTTCTGTCACCCACCACCGGGCAGCCTATTTCCGAGAGATGTACACGGATCTGGTGTTTCCGCCCTGTCTCAAGCTCCACCTCCAGCAGGGCGTAATCTTCCGTCCGGTCAATCACTTTGTAGTGGGTTATCGCCAGTTTGGCATCATCGGAGTTCCTAGCCGAAACCATTTTCTGTCCGGCACCTTCCCTAAGCCAGCTGCGAACAGTCCCTTTTTCATTTTTTGGAGACCCCTCCACCAGGGCATAGTATAACTTTTTGTTGTTTTTCCAGGCCTCCTTCATTTTCTGCTGTAGCTCCTCCGTTTTAGCAAAAACCAGCAGTCCCGACACCTCCCTGTCGAGCCGGTGGACGACGAACAACCGCTCCCGGCCGTTCGAATTTGCCTTCACGTACTCCAGCAATTCCCTGTATAACGAACTGCCCCCTTCGCCACGCTCTCCCACCGTAAGCAAGCCGGCCGGTTTTTCGGCCACAAGGATGGCCTCATCCTCAAAGAGAACCGGAAAAGGGGACCTGACCTTTTGCCGCCGCACGACCTGTTTGGAATATTCAACCCGGTCGCCGGGATTCACCCTGGCTGCAGGATGGGTGTTCATCCTGCCATTCACCCTGACATTTCCGTGTGCGATCATGTTTTTCACCGTCGTACGTGAAGCATTCCCGAATTCCTTCAGGAGGAGGTCAGTCAGGGTAGTCGGTAGTCGGACTTCAATAATCATGGGTAAGGAATTAAGGAAAACTGCATCATGACCGGCTGATGGTCGGATGCTTCGAAATTTGTTTGAACGGTATGTACATCCAGGATCCACACATTGGGTGAAACCAGAAAAAAATCGATGATCGTAACGGGAGTGATCCCCGGTTGGTAAGCTTGGTCTAAATTCCTGTTTGTTGGTTTTGCAGGATCAAAGACAAATTCCCAACCGGGAACAAAGGAAGCCAGATCCTGAAAAAGTTCCCGTTTCACCGGGTTTTCCGTCACAACCTCTTCAGGTTTGAACCCGGGTGGATTGGCATTCCAGTCGCCACCGGCAACCAAATAATTTCCGGACTGGTATTCTGTCACGAGAAACTGCGTGATCATCTCCATTTCGCGTGTACGCAACACCCCGCCTGTGTCAAAAGCCGAATTGTGGATATTGACCAATACCAGTTGATGGCCATCCGGAAGGGGATAACGTAATACCAGAAAACACCGCTTCATGTCAAACAACCTCCCGGGCCAGGGAACATGCCTGTCGAATCCGTGCCGGACCGCCTCTTCCGGCCTGAATCGCGAACAGGTAACCACTCCTGATATCACCCTTCCCATGGGATTGGTGACGGGGACCGGAACAAACCTGCAATCATAATTCGAAGCATAGGCAATACAAAATCCGGGCAGGAGGGTGGTCAGCCATTTCATTTCATCCAGGAACCAGCTGCGCCTTGATCCCCGGTCCACTTCCTGCAGCAGGAAGAAATCCACGCTATCCTTTCTTCTCAGAAAATTCCCTATGGTATCCACTGTTCGGTTAAAACAATCCTGTTCCGGACGCACCTGCTTGCCGCCATCATAGAAAAAATCCATCTCTTTCCCCAATCCGCCATACCCAATGTTCCATGTGACCAATGAAAAAACTCCTTCGGGATCCAGTTTTCGCGATGGCATACCGGTAATCGTCACGGGAACCACAGGATCCGGCCGGAATTCCGTGACCATTCCGAACAGGAGGAGGCCCCCGCCAATCAGCACGATAAGGCCAACGATGCCGACCAAGGCCCGGAAAATCGTTTTTCGAAATGAGGTCATTTATCCCGCTTTCCCACGAAAGTAGTTATTTTTTTGTATCATTGTAACCATGATCCGACCCCTTGTAGAAGGCTTTTTCCTTGGGCTGACCGTCGCCATCATCATCGGGCCGGCCATGATTGCCCTGATCCAGACCAGCATCAAATACGGAGCCTGGCACGGGGTATACCTGGCCCTTGGGATCTTTTCAAGTGACCTTACCATTGTCGTCGGCAGCTACTTCGGGGCATCGCAAATCCTGGGAAACCCCAAAAGCCATCTGATCCTTGGAATCATCGGCGGAACCATCCTGCTGCTGTTTGGCATCGCCACCCTGATAAGGAAAGTTCCGGAAACGGAGACCGTAGAGGCGATACGGGAGTTGAAGTTCAACAGGGGAGGGTTTTTCACCTATTACTTCAAAGGATATTTTCTGAACCTGGCCAATCCATCGATCTGGTTTTTCTGGATCACCTCCGTGGTAGCCATTAACTCCAGCTATGGGGGACAACGTGAAAAAGTGGCTTTTTTCTTTGCCGGCACCCTCCTCATGGTGTTGATGACCGATATCCTGAAAGCGTTGCTGGCTGATAAGATCCGTTCAGCCATCAGCCCGCAGGTCAAACTGTGGATCAACCGGATCGCCGGCATTCTCTTCCTGATCATCGGACTGTTCGTGATCGGGAGTTCGATCTCGGAATACTTTTACGGGATCTCTTTGTTAAAAGGACAATTAACCCATTAAACCTTCTGTCATGGAAAAAAAAGGCAAAAAAAACTGGTGGTTTCTGGTCATCAACGGATTGATCGCGATCCTTGTGGGGATCTTCCTAATGTTTTTTAACAATGACATGATCTCGGCAGTGGTGCGATATATCGGTATCGGGATTATGGTTGTTGGAGCAATTCTTCTGTTTGTCGCTATCCGGAACCTCAGAGCGGACAAGCATGCCGGTATGCTTCTCTTTGAATCGATCCTTACCCTGGTGATTGGGTTGATCATGTTATTGTTTCCGGATTTTTCATTGAAGGTCTTTCTGATTATTATCGGTGTTTGGGCAGTCATTCTCGGATTGACGCAACTAGTTATCCTGATCAATATCAAAGAGAAAATTACCGGAAAAAACCTCTTGTTTTTCAATGGATTGTTAACTGTGGTACTTGGGGTAATGCTCTTTTTTGACCCGATCACTACACTGGGAATCATGATGAAGATCCTCGGCGCATTTGCGATGCTTTTCGGTATCTTGATGATCTATTTCGGTTTTGTGCTGAAGACGATAAAAAGAGTGCTCGAGGAGACAACTCCTCCTCTTCCTCAAGAAGAAAGTAAGTAATCGTTGGATTTACCCGGCCTTGACCAGTTTTTCAAACTCCATTTTATAGTTTGACCCGACCGGGATATATTTTTCCTTGATTTTTACCTGGTTGCCTTCGATCATTTCCACTTTTGAAAGAGAGATGATATAGGATTTATGTATCCGGGGGAATCTTGATGGTGGCAGGATCGATTCGATGTGCTTCATTGAGAGGTAACTAACGATCATCCTCTCCCTGGTGAAGATCTTGACATAATCCCCGAGGGCTTCAATGTACAACAGGTCATCGTAATCAACTTTGTATGTTTTTTTTCCGGATTTGACAAACACAAACTGCTCTTCCGGAATTTTTTCCCGGGGAGTCTCTTTCTCCTCCTGGGTATTCCTTGTCGTCAAATGGTCCTGGACTTTGTGAATCGCTTTGACAAACCGCTCGAAACTAAAGGGTTTCATCAGGTAATCCACCACGTCAAGCTCATATCCCTCCAGCGCATATTCGGCATAGGCGGTGGTAATGATTACCAGGGGGGGGTGATTCATGGTTTTGAGAAAATCGATCCCGCTCAACCTGGGCATGTTGATGTCGAGGAACATCAGGTCGATCGGTTCCTGATGCACAATTTCCATCGCCTCAATGGCCTGGTTGCACTTCCCCACGATCTCGAGGCTGGGGAGATCCTGGGCATATTTTTCGATCACCCGCTGGGCAAGAGGTTCGTCATCGATGATGAGGCATCTGATTTTTGTCATTCCCGGATGCTTATTGAGAGTTCAACACGGTATACCGATCCGTCGGTTATAATTTGCAATTGATGCCGGCCGGGATAAAGTAATTCCAGCCGTTTCTTCACATTCACCAATCCAAAGCCGGCTTTTTGACGACCATCCTGGCATCCTGCTTCATCCATGTCATTTTCAATGGTGAATTCAACCCTCTCGGGATCTTCCACATTGAATTCGATGGTAATATAAGAATCTCTGGCCGCCTTACACCGGTGCTTAAATGCATTCTCAACAAAAGCAATGAAAAGGAGGGGTTCAATCTTGGTCTCCAGGAATTTTCCTTTCACATCAAATGTCACCTTCAGCTGCCCGTCCGTCCGCATCTGTTCCAGGTAGATATAGTTTTCAAGAAACTCCAGTTGTTTCTTCAGCGATACCTTGTTGTCCTGTGATTCATAGATCACATACCGCATCAGTTCAGAGAGCTTCAGGATCATCTCCGGGGTTTTGTCTGATTTATCGAGACTTAAAGAATAGAGGCTATTCAGGGTATTAAAGAAAAAATGCGGATTGACCTGTGATTTGAGTGCCTGAAGTTCTGCCCTGATTTTCTGTCCCTCCACTTCTTTCACCTTGAGCTCGGCATCCTGCAAGGCAATCGAATCACGCATGAACTTCAGCAGGGTAGTGACGATCAGGAAGAGGGAGACCAGGATCATCTCGGCAATCGCTTCATTGATAAATTCAGGGTGGTCCTCTTCAAAAATATGGGAAGTGAAGTAATTCAACAGGATAAAAAGACAGATGTTCCCTACCTGGAAAATGGAGAAGAGGACAAACCTCCGCTTCTTAAAAAACTTCGGTATGAGCCATAAAAGGTTGATATAGACTGAGATGGCTAGAAAGAGCACCGACACCAGTATGGAGGCGGCAATCCGGAGATCAAGTTCGTCGATTTTGAAACCGCGGGTATAGATCAGCAGGAGCATGAAAAAGGCAATGCTGACAATCCAGAACAGGATGTGCGGGATGATAAACCGCTGCTTCAATTGTGTGTAAAATCCTTTTAACATCGGAGTCCGTTCCTCTGGTGCAAAGATGAAAATTCCTCCGCAGCCAGGCAATTTTTTTTGCTGACCGCCCCATTCCACCGGATATTGTAGCCCGAATCGGGGATGATCTAGAGTGAAAGGGATTCCGGTTCATCTAAAAAAATTCTGCGTTCGGAAAATTGTGCGTATTATTGTAGAATCATTCAATAAATCAATGACATTATGACGACCAAGAGATTCTTTTTAGCGATCCTGTTGGTGGCCGGTTCGATCCTTCTGCTATTTCCAGGCAAAAAGATCAGTGCGGGAAATCCCCCTGACGAGGGAATGTGGCTGCCTATCTTACTCGAACGGCTCAATTATGTGGATATGCAGAAAATGGGGCTTCACCTGACCCCCGAAGAGATTTACAGCGTGAACCATTCCAGCCTTAAAGATGCCATCGTAGGCCTATCATCCGGGAGTCCTTCACAAGGAGGCTTTTTCTGCACGGCTGAGGTGGTCTCCGATAAAGGATTGATATTTACCAATCACCATTGCGGATACAGTGCCGAGCAAAATCACAGCACGCCCGAGCATGATTACCTTACCGACGGGTTTTGGGCCTACTCCATGGATCAGGAGCTTCCCAACGAGGATATGATGGCCTCATTTCTTGTCCGCATTGAGAATGTGACCGATTCCATTATTCCTTTTCTTGCCGATTCCCTGAGTGAACAGGAGAGGGGAAAGACCATACGGGAAACCAGCCGCCGCATCACCGAACGGGCGGAAGAAGACGGGAAATACACCTCAAGGGTCAGCTCTTTCTATAGCGGGAATGAATATTACCTTTTTGTCTGGAAAACATACAGGGATGTCCGTCTCGTTGGGGCTCCCCCCTCTTCCATCGGCAAGTTCGGAGGGGATACCGACAACTGGATGTGGCCCCGTCATACCGGTGATTTCACCGTATTCAGAGTGTATGCTGACAGCGCCAACAACCCGGCCGACTATGCCGAAGGCAATGTTCCGCTGACCCCTGCCTATCACCTTCCCATTAGCCTCGCAGGCGTGCAGGAAAATGAGTTTGCCATGATCTGGGGATATCCTGGAAGTACAAGCCGCTACCTTACATCTTACGGGATTGAGTACAACCTGGAAGATTTCTATCCGGTTATCATTGACGTGTTCGGGAAAGAGTTGGATGTAATGAAAGCCCGCATGGATGTCGATAAAGCAGCCCGGATTGCCTATTCGGAAAATTATGCCGGTCTTTCCAACACCTGGAAAAATTTCATTGGCCAGACCAAGATGCTCAGGAAAAACCATGTCATCCAGAAAAAACAGGAGCTGGAAACCGAATTCACCGATTGGGTGAACGGAAATCCCATGCGCAAGGAGAAATACGGAGAGGTGTTGCCGGAACTGAAAACAGGATATGAAAAGCTGGGCGAAGTAAGTGTTCCCTTCTTTTATTCCAGGTTTGCGGGCGCCGGACTGGATATCGTTGGGTTTGCCCAAGGCTTCGCTCCCCTGAAAGAGCAACTGGAAAAGAAGAACAAGGCGGCGATCCAGGAGACTGTTGACGGACTGCGGGATGCCGTAACCGATCACTTCAAGGAGTGGGATTATGAAATTGAAAAGAATATTTTCAAGGAGATGCTGATCCTCTATGCCAAGAAGGTGAAAAAAGAGGATCTTCCCTCCATATATACAACGATCGAAAACAACTACCAAAACGACATTGCCGCGTTTGCCGATGCGGTATACAGTACCAGTGTCTTTGCCACAGCCGAGAGGGCCAACGCTTTTCTCGACAAACCATCGCTCAAGGTGTTTAAAAAGGACCTTGGCTGGCTTACGGCTGAGTCCATGCAGGCCCAGTCAGGCAAGTACTCCGCTGCTTTCGGTGCGGCCAGGTCGGGTCTTTCAAAAGGGAACCGGTTGTTTATCGAAGGATTGCGTGATATGTTCCCCGATAAGATGTTCTACCCGGATGCCAACTCCACCATGCGTTTCACTTACGGGAAAGTGCTGGATTACTATCCGGCCGATGCAGTACATTACGAATACTTCACTACCCTCGACGGGGTGATGGAGAAGGAGGATCCCAGCAATGATGAGTTCATCGTCGACCAGAAACTGAAAGATCTTTGGGCAGCAAAAGACTATGGTCCCTATGGCCAGGACGGGAAACTCATTACCTGTTTTCTCACCACCAACGACATCACCGGTGGTAACTCAGGCAGTCCGGTGATCAATGGCAATGGAGAACTGATCGGTCTGGCATTCGACGGGAACTGGGAGGCAATGAGCGGCGATATCCTTTTCGAAGACAATCTGCAACGGTGCATCAATGTAGATATCCGTTACGTTCTCTTTATCATCGATAAATTCGCGGGAGCGAAAAATTTGATCGACGAACTGACCATTGTGAAATAATTACTCGGCGATCACTTTTTGCCAGAGGATTTTATTTCCCACCGTTGCCTTCAGGTAGACCATTTCTGACGGTATCCGTTCCCCGTTCGAATTCATCCTGTTCCAGGTGAAGAGGTGAATTCCTTCCTGATACGTCCCTTGCCGGATCAGCTGAATGGACCTGCCGGTCAGGTCAACGACTTCAAGTTTCACGCTTGCCTGATCATTTAACTGTATCCGGATATTCAACTGATCCTGGAAGGGGTTTGGATAAACAGTCACGTTAAGGGGATCCGTTTGTAAATCCTGATTGGGCACCCCAATAATGGTCGAATCATATCCTCCGGAAAGGCATCTGACGATTCCATTCCTAGCCCCCAGCACCATCTCCATGCTTGAATCGCCCACGATGTCGGGAATGGCATTCAGGGCGTCAACGGCATCGGGAGCCGGGATGGATGTCAGCACTGTTCCGTCGGTTCCGTCTAAAAAATACCCAAAATTGCTTTGGAAAAGGGTTCCGATGATGGCATCGTTGTAACCATCCCAGGTGATGTCGCCTATATTTGCCACATTCCAGGCTTTGTCAGCCAGGGGAACGGTCCAGATATATTCCCCGCTGAGGCCGTTGAGAACGATCCCCTGACTTCCGCTGTATGCCACCAGCATGTCGCGGTAACTGTCCTTGTTCACATCGCCCATATTAACCAGTTGCAGGATGATGTATGATCCCAGGTTTTTACTTTGGAGTGTGGCTCCTGTAGCTGCATTCAGAAGGAGTACCATACCGCCGAAATCTCCGGCGGCAACATCTTTTTTCCCATCTCCGTTGATGTCGTCAAGCTGCATCAACCCCCAGACCGAGGATCCCGGTGGCGTACGGGTCCATTCAACGAGGCTGCTGGCCCCGTTGATCCCAAAGATCCGTCCTTCTGTTTGCGACTGGTCCGTTCCTCCAGCCACCACATCCGGCTTCCCGTCGCCCGTGAAATCCTCCACCCCGATCACGGAAAAGAGGGTTCCCGCCGCTGGGCTCGGCCTTTCCCAGATCGGGTTCCCGTTCAGTCCGTTCAGGCAGTAAACACGGCGCGGTCCGGTTCCGTTCCCGTCATCACCGGTGGCTGCCAGCACATCCGGCTTGCCGTCGTTGTTGTAATCATATTTTGTATCCACCTGGTACACCCACCCCCCGTCACCATATTCGTGGGTGTCGTGTTTCCAGAGCTGTGCCCCTGTCTTTCCCGAAAAGGCGATGATGGACCGGTCGCCGCCGGCGGTTCCCACGATGACATCCTGATAGCCGTCGTCATTGATGTCGGGAATCGTTGTCATGCAGGTCTGCCTGTAGGTATACCCGGCATAAATGGGGGTTGCCCAGAGCACATCGCCGGTCACGGAGGCATTTCCATTAAAGCAACGGATGTAGTCGTCCTCCGAACCGATCAGCACATCATCCACCCCGTCGCCGGTGATGTCCCCGATCGGGACAATCGCTTTGGGGCTGTCATCATACCCCCCGGTAATCGTATAACTCCAGAGGAGGGTTCCCATCGGATAGTAGGTTTCCACCCCTTCCCCCTGCAGCAGGATATCGACAGTTCCCTGCCCGACAGCATTGGAGGTGATGGTTAAAACTCCGTTGTAATCAATTCCCTGTTCCGGATGAAACCAGATACCGATCTGAACGGTCTCCGTGGAAGCGACGTTCAGCGGAAGTACGACCGATTCATCCACGATGAAATGCGGATCCGTCATCGTCAGGGCGGTAATGGTCAGGGTTGAATTCCCGTCATTGGTCACCGGAAGATACCATCGCGAATAGGCGCCGGCACGCCTTTCCCCCCAATCATGCGAAGTGTACGGAAGGTCCATGTGCGGGCCGTCATAGACTCCCAGGCCGGTCAGCGTGACCCCAACAGAAGGATTGATCGGGTCGGTCGACCCGATCGTAACCACTGTATTCAGCGGAATGGGATCCACCGGGGTATAGGTGAAGGGGACATCCACACTTTCAGTGGGGGCCAGGGTATAAGGAGTAGTGAAGGTTGTGGTGATGGGCTGTCCGGATGGGATCCCGATATCATTGATGACCAGATCGGCTGTGCCGGTGTTTTCCACTTCGCAGTTCCATACCGGGCTGTCTCCAATGGTCACCGTTCCATAATCATGGGAGGTTACCGGCACATTGATCTCCGGGGTTCCCGATCCGCCCAGATCTACTTTGTACAGGGTGCTGTTCCCGCCCAAGGGTCCGTCACAGTACCAGAGATAGGTTCCGTCAAAAACGATTCCGGCGGGATCGGTCTGTTCCGAGGCATGGCTTTCAAGTACCGTTCCGGTGGTGGTCACCTTGTATAGCATATCTCCCCAATAGTCAGCAATCCACAGATCTGCACCGTGCAGACAGATATCCCAGGGTTGGTTGTTGGGCGGTGTGAATTGCGACAAGACTGTGCCGGAGGCGTTGATCTTATATACTGTTCCCGGATCGGGATAATAGGTGCAAACCCAATAATTGCCCGCATCATAGGCGATTCCCGACATGTAATGATCGGGCAGGTCCAGGGTGGAGACGGTGGTACCCGACATGTTGAATTCGATCGCCGTAGCAGGGGTGGAGGGATTCGTCACATGGTCGGTGGTCACCAGGTTCGGGGATTTATAAGTCAACCCGTAAGCATCGCCGAAAGAGCCCGTACATTGAAGGGAATAGGTGCCATTACTTGGGTTAAATTTATAAATATGGTCTCCGTCCACACCGTAAATACCAAAATAGATATAGGTCCCGTCCCAGGCCAGTCCCGAGGCTTTCCCTGGTATGGTATAGGAGGCCACAATGGACCATACGGTGGGTTGTTTGCTCTCCTGCCCGCTGGCAGGAACCATGAAAAGGACACTGAACAGCCATAAAAAGCCAGTGAAATGGAAATGAGTCTTCATCTTATATACTGTTTTTTCTGAATCTGTCGAACAGCGATTGGTCGTTGATCTCTTTTGAAAGCGCTTCAATCATGTCGTAAGGAACCTCGAACAGGTCGAGGATCGTCAGGGCATCCAGGCAGTTGTTGAACAACGGATCGATGTTGAACCCGATGATCTCCGCATTCACACTGAGGTATTTCTTGAAAAGGACCGGAGTTTTGTATATCGGGTCGATACTGCTGATGAAGCGGTCGAGTCTGCCCAGGTCTTTCCCTACGTACCTGAGAAAAAGTTGTTTGTTGATCTTTCTCGGGACCTGGATGGTGAATGGCTTGTTCGGATGAATGTATTCCGAAAATTCCGAGTTGTAAAAATTGGCTTTCAGGAACTCTGCCGCCAGCGCTTTGGATACATCCAGGAACTCATTGCTCATGCTCACAGGGCCGATCAGGTATCGGTATTCTGGATTTTTAATCAGCAGGTAAAGGATCCCTTTCCAGAGCATAAAGAGCGGCATGGTTTTTTTCTGGTAATCTTTGGTGATGAAGGAGCGTCCCAGTTCGATCGAGACCCTCAGCACGGTGGAAAAATCGGGATCAATCTGAAACAGCGTGTTGATATAAAATCCCTGGATCCCATATTGATCGAGGATATCGCGGCCTTTTCCCACCCGGTAGCCTCCCACGATGGATTGCGTCTCTTCATCCCAGATGAAGAGCTGATGGAAATACTGGTCGAAATGGTCCAGGTCGAAACTCTTGTTGGTCCCCTCTCCTACCAGCCGGTAGGTGATCTCCCGTAACCTACCGATCTCGGAAGTGATATAGGGGATCCGTTCGGTAGGGGCGCAAAACACTGAGAAGTTCTGGATCTGAAAGAACTTGAATTCTTCCTGGATGATCCCGATCTCCTGGATCAGCAATTCCTGTGGCACGGGATCAATCACCGGTTCCTGGGCTGCCGGGGAAGGGGCCACCTGGGCCTGCCGCTTGATATTTGACATCGGGATGCCCAGGGCATAAGTCTTCATCCGCAGAAATTTCCCAAACTCTCTGAGATCTTCAAACTCATCCTGTTCTTTAACAAGGATGGGTGTCCCTACACGGATCCGGATGGTTTTCCCCCGTTTGTTGAACAACTCGGAAGGCAATTTCACTGTGCGGAGAATGGGATGGATCATCCCTAAAAGATGAAAGAGGGTACTGTTGGAGCCATCGAAATAGATCGGGATCACCGGAACTCTTGCCCGCTTGATGAGTTTCAGGATCGAGTGCTGCCATTCCTTGTCGGCCACCCCCCTGTATTGCAGTTTCACCGTGGAGACCTCTCCGGCAGGGAAAATCCCGATTGGATGGTCGGTCTGCAGATGGCCGAAGGCATCTTTCAACCCTCCGAAACTGGATCTGACATCCTTGTAGGCTTCAAACGGATTCACTCCCAGAAAATAGGGTTTCAAAGGTTCGAGCCTGGTCAGCAGGAAGTTCACCAACACTTTATAATCCGGTCTTGTCCCTGGAATGATCTTCAGCAGGAGAATCCCGTCAATCGCCCCATAGGCATGGTTGGAGATGGTGATGAACGGGCCAGTTTTTGGAATGTTCTCCAGTTCCTGTTCATCCACAGCATAGTTGACCCCGGCCCCCTCGATCACCCCGTCGATAAATCCCTCCGCAGAAAATTCGCAGATCCTGTTGTACTCTTTGTTGAGCTTATCAAACTGAAGAATCTTGAAAAGGATTTTTGCCAGTGTCTCCCCGCCGATATACTGAAGGTAACGGTTTGCTTCGACAAGTTGTTTGGGGGAGATCAGGTCCATATCGAACGGCCGGGATGGTATTTGACTTACAAAGATAAACTTTTACAGTTGTGGATCAAGAGCTTCATGAGTCGACAAGGTTAAAATCCATCTGCTTTCTTGCCAGGTCGATCCGCTTTACACGGATTCTGACATTGTCGCCCAGTTTATATTGAAACCCGTAGCGTTGCCCGATCACCTGAAAATTCTCTTCGTCCAGGTAATAAAAATCATCTTCAAGATCTCGGAGCCGAACCATCCCTTCGCATTTGTTGCCGACAATCTCCACAAAAATGCCCCACTTGCTCACCCCGGAGATCAAACCGTTGAACTCCTGCCCCACCTTGTCCAGCATAAACTCCGCCTGCTTGTATTTCACCGACATCCGTTCCGCTTCGACCGCTTTCCGTTCCATCTCGGAAGAGTGATCGCACATAGGCTCGTACACCTCCTCTTTGACGGAGGGTGCGCCGTGCAGGTAATCCTGAAAAATCCTGTGGACCATCAGGTCGGGATAGCGGCGGATCGGCGAGGTGAAGTGGGTATAGAAGGGAAAGGCCAGTCCGTAGTGCCCGATATTGTGCGTGGAATAGTAAGCTTTGGCCATGGTGCGGATCGCAATGGTTTCAATCATCGTCTCCGTTCCGGTCCCTTTGATATCACGGAAGAGGTTGTTGAAGGATTGGGCCAGTGTCTTGTTGGATGTGAGGACCATTTTATGGCCCAGTTTCCTGATAAATTCAATGAAGACCTGAAGTTTTTCCGGGCTGGGTGTATCATGTACCCTGTATACGAAGGTCTTGGGAGGTTTTTCCCCCCGTTTCTTCCCTATCCGTTCAGCAACCCTCCTGTTGGCAAGCAGCATGAAATCCTCGATCAGCTTGTTGGCCTCCTTCATCTCCCGGAGGTAGATCTCCAGCGGTTTCCCTTTTTCGTCGAGCCTGAACCTCACCTCCTGGGTCTCGAAATTAATGGAACCTTTCCTGTACCTTTCCTCCCTGAGGGCCAAGGCAATCGTGTTGAACACCCTGATCTCGGAGGCGAACTCCCCCTCCCCGGTTTCAATGATCTCCTGCACCTCTTCGTAAGCAAACCGACGGTTGGAATGGATAACCGATTTCCCAAACCATTCGTTGAAAAGCTTCCCTCTCTCATCAAGTTCAAACACCGCAGAGAAACAGAGCCGGTCCTTGTCGGGCTGCAGGGAGCAGAGTTCATTCGAGAGCCGTTCAGGCAACATCGGGATAACACGGTCGACAAGGTATATGGAGGTGGCTCTCTGGAACGCCTCGTCGTCAATGACGGTGCCCGGTTTCACGTAGTAGGAGACGTCGGCAATATGTACACCCACTTCCCAATTTCCGCTGGCCAATCGCTGCAGCGAGATGGCATCATCGAAATCTTTGGCATCCGCCGGATCAATGGTGATGGTGAATACCTCCCGGAAATCCCTCCTGGAAAGAATCTCCTTTTCCGGAATGGCTGATGGAATCGTTTCGGCCGCTTTTTCCGCTGCGATGGAAAATGAAAGCGGGAATTCAAATTCAGCCAGGATCGATTGCATTTCCACCTGGTTGTCGCCCGGATGACCAAGAATCTGGACCACATTGCCAAATGGATTTTGTGCATGGTCGGGCCATTCAGTCATGGCGACGATGACCTTTTCCCCATTCCGGGCCCCGTTCAGATGCTCTTTCGGAACGAAGATATCGACCGGAACAGTGCTGTTGTCGGGAATGAAAAAAGCGGCATGTTTCGTGATGTTCATTACCCCCACAAATTGGGTTTTATTCCGTTTCAAGACCTCAATGATCTCGCCTTCCAGCTTCCTGCCTTTGCGGACAGGAAACAACGAGACCTTGACTTCATCGCCGTGGAGTGCTTTCCCCGTATTTCCGGCCTGGATAAAGACATCCCCAGACTTGTCATCCGGAATGACATACGCTTTCCCGGACTGCTTCATATCCACCTTCCCGATGATGGTCGTCTTGAGCGATTTACGATAATTCCTGCTTTCCGGACTGATCCGGTATTTTCCCCTGTTTGACTCAATCAGTTCGCGGTTCCTGTAGAGCTCCTCGATCAGAAGCCTCACCAGGTCTTTCCCTGCACGGTCATCCACCCCGATTCGTTTGGAAACCTGCTTGTAATTAAGGGCGCTATGCGGATTCTGCACGTACACCTGCAGAATCTCATTTGTCAGGGTCGTCCGTTGCTCCCCGCTGATCGTTTGCTTTTTCCCCATTTCGCTATTTCTCTATTTCACTATTTCACCATATCACTACTGCGCCACACCACCATCTCACAATCCTCCACTGGCTTCCAAAAGCCCCTGAGTATATTCCGATGCCGGATTTGCGTAGATTCTATCCGGGTCGCCCATCTCCACAATTTTTCCATCTTTCATCACGATCAGCCGGTCGGCCATATACCTGACCACATTGAGATCGTGTGATATAAAGATATAGGTCAGTTTGAATTCCCGCTTCAGGTCGTTCAGCAGGTTGAGGATCTGAGCCTGGATGGAGATGTCGAGAGCCGAAACTGATTCGTCGCAGATGATCAGGCGGGGATCCAGGGCCAGGGCCCGGGCAATGCAGATCCGTTGTCGCTGTCCTCCGGAAAACTCATGAGGGTAACGGTGGTAGTGATCGGGTTGAAGTCCAACCTTGAGAAGCAGGTCGTTCACCTTGTTGACTTGTTCGCGCCTCGAATGAAAAAGGTGATGCACCTCCATCGGTTCCCTGATCGCCTCCCCGATGGTCATCCGCGGATTCAGCGATGAATAGGGGTCCTGGAAAACGATCTGCAACTCTTTATGAAGCTGTTTCAGCGCACGGCGGGTTAGGGTAGTGATATCGCGGCCTTCGTAAAAGATCCTCCCTTCCGAAGCGGGGATCAGTTGAAGGATCACCCTGGACAGGGTTGTTTTTCCGCATCCCGATTCACCCACAATGCCGAGGGTTTCACCCGGGTAGAGAAAAAAACTCACCTTCTTTACCGCCCGGGTGGGCGGCTCTTTTTTACCAAGCCATCCCCCGGCGGAGGGGAACTGTTTCCCGATCTGTTCCACCTTCAGGACAGGCTCGGCGCTGTAAAGTATATCATGGTCCCTTTGCCTCTCTTCGGGAGTAATGATTTCGCGGATGCCGGATGCCGGATGCCGGATCCCGGTTTTTCGCTTCTCTCCTGCTTCTGTCAATTCCCTTCTTCCAGAAATCTCTCCGTTTACAAGGTAATCCGTCACTGTCGGCAGCCGCCTCAACCGGACATCCTGCGGGGGGCGGCATGCGATCAATCCCTGGGTATAGGGGTGCCGGGGGGAGTTGAATACCTGATCCACCGTTCCCTCTTCGATGATCCGTCCCTGGTACATGACCAGAATCCGGGCTGCAAACCGGGAAATCAACCCCAGGTCATGCGTGATGAAGAGAATACTCATCTCCCGCTGTTGCTGCAATCGTTTCAGCAAATCGAGGATGGTCTTCTGCACAGAGGCATCCAGTGCCGTGGTAGGTTCGTCTGCGATCAGCAGGGAGGGATTGCAGGAGATGGCCATGGCAATCATCACCCGTTGTTTCTGGCCGCCAGACAGCTCATGAGGATAGGAGCGAAAAATGCGCGGAGGATCCGGCAGCTTGACTTCGCTGAACAACTCAAGGGATCTTTTTCTGGCCTCTTTTTTCGACATGTTGAGATGCCTCCTCAGTGTTTCCGACACCTGGTCCCCGCAGGTAAACACCGGATTCAGTGATGTCATCGGTTCCTGGAAGATCATTGAGACGACTCGACCGCGGATCTGCTGCAACTCCTTCTCGGAAAGACGGTCCAGCCGTAACTCTTCCCCGGAAGGTTCCCTTAACCTAATCGATTCTATAGATACGTTTCCCGGTGGTTTGGGAATCAGTCCTAAAAGCGATAACGCCGTGACCGATTTCCCAGAACCCGATTCCCCCACGATCCCCAGGATCTCCTTTTTTTCAATACCAAATGAAATTCCATTAACGGCAACCGTTTCACGACCCTCCTGACAGAATGTCACTTTCAGATCCCTTACATCAAGCACCTCGTTCCCTGGCATATTAAATTGAATAAGTATGTAAATCTACCTATTTTAAACTATATTTGATAAACTTTAATCCTAAATCCTGTTGATCATGAAACATGCTTACAACGCCTGGATCATCATTCTGGGCTTTTTTCTATTCTCCGGGAATACGGCATTTCCCCAGGTGGCGCCACAGGCGGAACCAGTCTATGGCGGAAGCCTTGAGCAGATTGATGCCATTGCGGTATCGGGAACCGTAACAAGGGTTTTTTGCTCTACCATGAGCCCAAATTCCATGTTTTATCAGGATGTCACTGGAATTACCGGCACGGCTCCTACGTTCAGCGGATGGAGTACTGTTCCCGACCTGGATGAAAATGATGATTTCGGTTTTATCCCTTGTTTTGCGGTGGATGAAACATCGGGTTTTATTTATGCCTCAACCATGGAGGGGGAATTTGTCGCTTGCGATATCACTGCCGGATCGAGGTATACCATCGGAAACTTTTTTGTTGAGACAGTGGAAGCCTTCCAGGGAAGGCTGTTTTTTGAGCGGCACCCTTATTGCCACATCCCCCGGATGGGCCCCACAGTTCAGGATGGAGATCCATGTCAGCCCTTTCGATAATCATGTTTACTATTTTGTATCCGGAGCCCCTCCTTTTATCTACCGTTCCTCCGATCCCTACACCACCCTGTCGAATACAACCACCTGGACCACCCTTCCCGTTGCTTCCCTCACGGCTACCGGGAAAGAGTATCTTTCGATGGGGATCGCTCCCGACGGACGACTCTTTACAGGCACCTATGAAGGGAACTCCAGCGGTTACACCGCCCATATGGCCTATACGGATACCGACGGCGATCCATGGACCATTGTACCGATCACTGAAGATTGTGGCAGAGGGGTCATCAGCATCACCAACAACACCACCGGGATTTACTATGTCTATTTCAGCAGGGTGTTCAGCGACGATATGGGCAGCAGCTGGACCATGCATGGCGGTGCCGACGGGGCGCTCTGCGCGGATCCCACCGGGAACCAATACTGTTATGTGCGCACTGACTGGGGAAGCGGCTGCTACAATAACAATACCGGTTCGGTGACAGAGATCAACAATGGATTGCTGGCCGTTCAGGTCAATGACTTTGATATGGATGTCACAAAAAATACCGCCTGGGTGGCCAGTAAATCAGGGATTTGGTATGTAACCAATTATGGCAGCACATCCCCCACCTGGAGCAATCCTATCTGGCCCATGTACCATACGGTTCCATGGTCTGACGTGGAGTGCTCCCCCACAGCCGATACCCTTTTCTGCGGAAATTTCAGCGGGGATGCGTTTCGTTATGAAAGCGCCAATGGCCCTGCCACCGATCCCTATGCCACAAACGAACGGATCGTCATCGGGCTTAACGATGCCGAAGACTGGGGGGAGCCGGATTCACTCGGAGCGGTTTTCGTGGGAGACTATACGGGGAGTGTCTGGAACTTCATTCAGATCACCGGTTCTCCCATCCCTCCGACAGGAATTGATGTCAATGATCTCGTGGTGGTGGAAGAGGGGGGCCATTCTGTAATCTATGTGGGGGTCGAATGGAATACTACCTATGCAGTTGTCGGGAGTATCTACCGAATGGAAGAGACCTCCCCAGGCAGCTGGACGGTCACCAAAGACCTCAGGAACTCGGCCGGAACCTATCTTTCCGCTACCATCCGGGATCTGTGGGTCACCGGAAACGATACGATCCTGGCTTGCGGAACAGATGCATCCGGCACAACGGTGGTATCCTATAAAAAAGCCATTGGGGATACCTACTGGATTGTGATGCCTACCGGTGGACTTACCGCTCCTAATACCGGACGGGCCATTACGTTTGATGAGGCTCATTCTGACACCTATATGGCAGTTGACAACAGTCTCTATGTGTTGCAAAACGGAGCGACAAACTGGCTCCCCTATTACACCTATCCGCAGGGAACCACCATTCAGTTCATATACTACGACGACCTGCTGGTTGGCACGGGGACGGGGTTATACCTTCATACCGTTGCGGTAGGCACGGAAGATCTCCCTCCCCCCATTAGTCGTAACAGCTGGGTAACTGTATACCCGAATCCGTTTCACTTGGCCACCACATTTGACATCACAACAGCCTCTTCGGGGATGGTTGAGATCAGGATTTTCGACCTGACCGGCAAACTGGTCCATTCGATGAATTTCTTTTCACAGGCAAAAGGGAACCGGGCGGTCAGGTGGAACGGAACGGGATCCAATGCATCCCCTTTGGCTAACGGAATCTATTTTTACAGAGTGACGCGCGGCGAACAAATCGGTTCGGGGAAACTGATGATCCAGCATTAAAAAAAAATTTTTTCACCAAGCATTAACCTTTATCCTCTTTTTCCGATTAACAGGGAAAAAGAGCGATGTGGCTGAATGATTTTGTCTCGCTGGTCTATCCGAAGGTATGCACCTGTTGCGGGAACAATCTGTGGAAAGAGGAGGTGGTGGTTTGCACCCTCTGTGAATATCATCTTCCTAAAACCTGGTATCATCTGGAACATGACAATCCAGTGAGCCGGATCTTCTGGGGGCGGGTACCGGTTGAAAGTGCTGCCGCTTTCCTTCATTTCAACAAAGGGAACAGGGTTCAGCATCTGATCCACCAGTTGAAATACAACGGGCGGACCGATATTGGGACCTGGCTTGGATCACGCTATGGAAACTCTTTGAAACAGTCTCATTTCTTCAGTTCTGCGGAGGTGATCATCCCGGTGCCATTGCACAGAAAAAGGCAGCAGGCCAGGGGGTTTAACCAAAGTGAGCTGTTTGCCTCCGGATTGGCTTCGAGCATGAGCCTGCCGGTGGAGAAGCAGCTCCTGTTTCGAACCGGGTTCACCGAAACACAGACCCGGAAATCCAGGTACAAGCGCTGGGAAAATGTCTCAGGCATTTTTACCCTACGGGACAATACGAAACTTTCAGGAAAACACCTGCTTCTGGTCGATGATGTGATCACCACGGGGGCCACACTGGAAGCGTGTGTTCAAGCCTTACGCTCCATTCCCGGAGTACGGATCAGCATTGCCGCCATCGCTTCCACGCGCAGTTAGAGATGACCTCCGACCACCAGGGGTTTTCGTATCCTTTTCACCCGGCCATCAGGTTGAACCAGCTCAACCTGTACAAGATAGATCCCCAGGGGTGCCTTCAGACCGTCATCCCGGATCCCGTCCCATAGGATGTCATTTTCCGTGCCCAGCAACATACAGGAGACAAGTCTTTTCACGATACGTCCACTGGCATCGAACACCACAACGGAGGCCTGAAATCCGGCTTCATCAAGGGATAAATGAAGAGAGACCACATCATCGTGACCATCATTGTCGGGCGAAAACAGGGGTGGTATCAGGGAGATCCCCACTTCTGAAGCAGTTGGGTCAAGCCATTGGGAATTTTCATAGGCCGGGGTGGCAAAACCCCTGTTTTCGCCCGCCGAATGCCAGTTCGACGGATCATTGGAGGGCCCGTCAGGGCTGATCCGCTCCAGGGATACTCCCTCTTCCGAAGAGAGTAACGGATAGTGCATTCCCGTGTGGTAATCCATCCCGTCGATCAGCTCCTCATCCTTGGAGCGGATCAGCCGGATGGCTCCGCTTCCGTTTTTCATCTGAGGGAATGAGGAGATCTCAAGAAATTGCTTCGGACGGGAGGTGAAGTAGAGCTGTTTCACCTCTTTTTGGTCCTTACATAATGCAACAAAATCAAACGGAAACATCAGATAGCTCTCCTCCGTGATAGGGGTGGTTCCCTCCGACCCTGAACAGTCTCCGGTATCCGAAACTAATAAAGCCATATCTCTGATATCCAGTACTTTGTTGGAACGATTATAGAGTTCAATGAACCTGGAGGATCCTGCATGGGGATGGTGCAGCACCTCATTGATGATCACATCCCTTCTCTCCACCGGCACAGGGATCGCAGCCTGCGTGATCAGGGGTGTTTCCAGGTGGTTCCCGGCACAATCGGTGATGGCTGGTGATCCGGTCAGGGTGAAGAGCTGCCCGGCTGCAAACGATCCGTCAAAACCCAGCCTGAGTGAGCAATAGTCAGGAGATACAGGCAACAGGCTTTGAGGATGCCTTTCATCGGATTCCAGACTCCACATCGCCGGCTCTCCCAGCGTTGTGGTATCGACGGATTCGGAAAAACAGATCACCCAGACCGAATCCCCGGAGATAAAACTGCGCAGGAACTCCGGTGGGGTTACATCAGGATTTGGCCGGTAAACCGAGTTTTGAGCGCCTGGTGTCCCTCCCATGGGGTCTGTTGAAGCACTCCAGTTCTCCGCGCACCCGCATGGGTTCTCAGGATCGATCATTTCAAGCGACCATCCCCCTTCCGATTTCCACGATTGCTCAATCCAACTGTAAAAATAGGTGACCGCATGAATCACCTGCAAAAAGCTGTTGCGCAAGACCAGTGTGGTTCCCTCATTGGAAAGTGTCGATGCCGATGTGAAGAGCGGGACGGTGGATCCGAAAGGCGCTAATGAGGAATCTCTGGCTATCAGCAGAAACCCGCCGGGAGGAATGATCACCGAAGGGAAGGGTTTTCTTGTACTCCCCGCGTCCAGGGCCCATCCTGTGAGATCTGCCGGGAACCCGCTCCGATTGAACAGTTCCACATATTCCACCGGAGGCAGGCCAACCACCGGTTCAGGGTCCATCATGATCTCATGGATCAGGATATCGAACGCTCGGGGTTCATACCTGGTAAAGGGAACCAGTGTATCTGACATCCGGTTCCCGGCCAGATCAAACAGGTTTGTGATCTTCAGTGTATCCGTCACCCGGTCATGGAACGGAAAACCAAAACCCAGTGTCAGTTCAAATGGATCCGTGGAAACCAACTCTATTTTCTCAGGTAAAAAATGCTCACATAGCAGGATATAGTTCTCGCTGTTCAACGCACCTTCTTGTTCCAGGTTCTCTGAAAACCGGAGCGACAAATGGAGGCTGTCTGCGATGGTAAGGGAGGCCAGGCTGGGAGGGATGGAATCCCTGATGATTGGTCCGACATAGACATCATCCATATAAAACTTGGTTGCGTTGCTTGACGTATACTTGCACCAGAACCCGAACCAGAAATGGCCGACGGCCTCGGGGTCGTACCAGGAGCCCTCCTCCGTGAAATTCTGGCCTCCGGAGGCATCCGCCCAGGCATGCCACCATCCGGTTTCATCACAGGTGATCTTTATCCTGAGGGTGTTGGTTGAATGGGCTGTTGAAACATCCGGAAATTGAAAGAGTCGCTGTGTGGCGGTGCCGCTTTGTCGCATGACGGAAAGGCTGTCGTTTCCTCCTCCCACCTGCAGAAAAGAGCCATTCAACGGTTCATCCAGTTCCATCCGGTCGGCTGTCAGATAGACCTTCATGAAATTGTTGGCTGACGTGTTGAAGGAGAGCTTAACCCAGAAATTCCATTCGGTTTCGGGAAACAGTTCTCCCACAGTCGAAAGGAAAGAGGTGTCGCTGCCATTCCATCTAAGGTGCAGTTGTTTCGAGGGGTTGACCTCAAAGTGCAGGGAGTCCCCCTGCCATGTCGGGTTGCGGGTGAAATCACCATCCGAAAAATCATCGGCAACCTGAGCCTTGGTCACAATTGCCACTGCCAGGACCAGGAAAAAAGGGAGGAAAAATGTTGTTCTCATACCGTTTTTATCCATTAATCGGAAAAGTCTTAAAAAGGTGAAAGGTTTCCAGAAAAATAATTAACATTTCTCTCCTATCTTTGCTTCATGAAAGTGGCAATGGTTGGCGTTACCGGTCTGGTGGGGCGGATGGTCATGAGACTCCTGGAAGAACGCTCATTCCCCGTGAGTAAATTCATTCCTGTAGCCTCTCCGGGATCACAGGGGAAACCGGTCAGGTTTTTAGGTCAGGAATACCTTATTACCGATCCCGGGCAGCCCATCAGGGAGAAGGCAGATATCGCGATTTTTTCTGCCGGAGGGGATGTCAGCCGCGAATGGGCTCCCCGTTATGCCGCTGCGGGGATCAGAGTGATCGACAACTCATCGGCCTGGCGGATGGATCCGGATGTACCATTGGTGGTTCCCGAGATCAATGCCTCCATCCTGACCAGGGACCATTTCATCATTGCCAATCCAAATTGTTCAACGATCCAGCTGGTGATGGTTTTAGATCCCCTGCACACCCGTTACCGGATTAAACGCATTGTGATCTCCACCTATCAGTCGGTTTCAGGCACCGGAGCCAAAGCGGTCCGTCAGCTTGAAAACGAACGAAAGGGGATAGCCGGCAAAGCCGCCTATCCCCATCAGATTGACCTGAATCTTTTTCCTCAGGGTGGGGCCTTTTTGGAAAACGGGTACACCACAGAAGAGATGAAGCTCGTTCAAGAAACCCGGAAAATCCTGGATGATCCCTCCATCAGGGTCGCCCCTACCATTGTCAGGGTTCCTGTCATGGTCGGGCATTCCGAAGCGGTCAATATTGAATTCTCAACACCCTATGACCTTCCTGATATCTATTCCATCCTGAGCCGGAAAGCCGGCATTGCCATTCTCGACAACATAGCCGACAACGTTTACCCCATGCCGATTCTGGCAGAAGGAAAAGATGAAGTGTTCGTCGGACGGATCCGCCGGGATGAAACCCTTGAAAATGGATTGAATTTGTTCATTGTTTCCGATAACCTCCGTAAAGGGGCTGCCACCAACGCAATTCAGATTGCCGAATACATCCGGGAGTTTCTTTTTTAACATTTATTATTATTTCGCTGTTTATCAGTCTATTAATATTTTCTATTGAGATAGATCAATGGAATCTTGATGCATATCAATAAATTTGTCGATAAACATCAATTTAATCGTATATTTGCATAAATCCAATCGGTTCTAACCAGCATGATATGAACAAACAAATGAAAAGACTTTTAACCTTTTTATTTGCAACGGGATTAATGGTCTTAACGGTAAGCTTCCTGTTTATAAGCTGTACCAAAGAGGGTCCCCAAGGGCCTCCCGGAGCAGATGGAACTGACGGTCAGGATGCCAATGCAACCTGTACCCAATGCCACAATTTCTCAGACATGATCGTGGCCAAGATTGCCCAGTATGATGCTTCTCAGCACGCTACCGGTAGCACGGTGGCCAGAAATGCCGTAGATTGCTCCCCCTGTCACAACAGTCAGGGTTTTCAGGAGTGTTTGGAGACAGGCGAATGGGAAACTGCTGAAGTCATCGAGAACCCGGCACCCATCAACTGCCGCACCTGCCACAAGATCCATGATTCCTACACAGCTACCGACTGGGATCTGCGTTCGACAGCTTCATTCACGAACTGCCTGGGCGAAACCACCGACATGACCACTGCCGGGGGAGATGCTACCGGTAACCTGTGTGCTCGCTGCCATCAGTCAAGGCTTGCTGAGCCGGTAATCACAGATCCTACCAGCACCACCACCACCCTCCAGCCGACCAGCTATCGTTACGGTCCGCACCACGGACCACAAAGCCCGATGCTTGCCGGTACCGGTGGATATGACATCAATGGCGCCGACGGCCTGACAAACTCTTTCCATACCGGAAGAACGTCCTGCGTTGATTGCCACGGTGCGACTGCCTCCGGTATTTCATCTGGCGGGCACACCCTGTGGGCAAACACAGCCGGATGTAACGTTCCTGAATGCCACGATGGCGCTGTGACAAGCTTTGATTATGAAGGCAAACAGACCATCATTGAAGAAGGTCTGGTTATTCTGGAAGAAAAATTAGCGCTTGCCGGTGTAGTGGATACAGTAGGACATCCCGGGTATCTCAACACCTCTGTCCCCCATACTCAAAAAATGCTGGCGATTTTCTACAATTTTAAATTTATTGAGGAAGACCGTAGTATGGGTGTTCACAACTTCAAACGCGCCAATGGCATGATTGAAGATGGAATTGCTTACCTCGAATCACTGGGTTACTAACTCCTGAGTTATGGATAAAAAGGCTTCAGGAAGTAAATACCTGAAGCCTTTTTTTGATAAAAAAGACCATTCAAACCATTCATTAAATCAAATCATATGTACAAGAGGAAACTTTTAAACATGGTCATACTGATTATAGGTATGATTGTCATCTTTTCTTGCGAATACGAAAAGATCACGTATGATGCTCCTGATCCAACTGTTCCGGTCAGTTATGCCACCGATATTCAGCCCATCTGGGATAAAGGATGTGTAGGTTGTCACGGCGTTGGGGAAATTCCTCCGGATCTCACTCCCGAGAACTCATACAACGCCCTGATCAACGAAGGTTTTGTTGATACGGCCCAGCCCGACCAAAGCGTGATCTATACCAAAATGGCTACCGGAGGATCGATGGCTCCCTATACCAATGCCTACGACGCCGGATTAGTGCTCCTCTGGATTCAGCAAGGCGCCAAGAACAATTAACGGAGTGTATAACATGAAATACATATGACTATGATCACAGCAATACATATGAAAAAAGGTTTACTGGTCCTTCTTCTGATTCTTATTGGCTTCGGCAGGATCTTTGCACAGGAAGCTGAAGAAGCCAAGAAAGAGAAAAAACCCCTTGAGCGAGATCCCTTCGAAAGCGGACTTTTCATGGACGACCAAACCGTAAGAACCTACCCGTCAAAAACGCTTGAGTTTGTTTTGTACCACCGTTTCGGTACAATCCAAAACGGGATCTCCGATCTTTATGGGATCTGGGGTGCTACCAACATCAAGTTGGGTTTGAATTACGCCATTACAGATAACCTTGTCATTGGATTTGGTACGACGAAATTTAAAATGTATCAGGATCTCTCACTGAAATATACATTTTTTCGTCAGCGAAAAGGTGGATTTCCCCTTACAATCGGGTACTATGGAGATGTAGCATTGAATGCCAGCAACAAATCCAACTTCGGGGCAGATTATAAGTTTATCGACCGCTTCTCCTATTACCACGAGTTGATGTTTGCACGCCGATTCTGCCGGATTTTCTCCATGCAGCTTGGATTCGCTTACGTCCACTATAACAAGGTCGACACCACGATTAAAAACGATGCCTTCTCCATCTCAGCCATTGCAAGGGTAAAGGTCAGCCCGCAAACATCCATTGTTGCAAGTTGTGAATTGCCGCTGATGCTGGGCTATGACACTCCGTTTGTCCTGCCATACAGGGAACAGGAGCCGCATTACCAGTCCATCTATTATGGGCCGCACTCTCCTCTCCCAAATTTTGGTATCGGAGTCGAGATCTCCACCAGCACTCACGCTTTTCATATCTTTCTGTCGGCTGCACAGGGAATCCTTCCCCAGGATATTGTCATCTATAACCAGAACGACTTCTTCAACGGAGCGATTATGTTTGGTTTTAACATGACACGTCTATGGAATTTTTAACCAGCGAATGTTTAACCATCTAAATATTAAAATCATGAAAAAAACACTTCTCTTCTCAGTCACCTTCGTGATTGCACTCTTTTTTGTAACTAATTCCTATTCGCAGGAGAAAAAGCCCTGGACTGTCCCCGACAAGTACAAAGCAATGAAAAGCACGGTGAAAGCAGGTGATGCTTCCGCCCTTGCAACCGGCAAAGAGCTCTGGGCCAAATATTGCAAAGCCTGCCATGGATCCAAAGGTCTCGGCGATGGCCCCAAGGCGGCCATGATGAAAACACCGATGGATGATTTCTCTTCCGCTTCCTTTCAAAAATACACTGACGGAGACCTCTACTATATGTCCTTCGTTGGAAGAGGTGAAATGCCCAACTTCGAAAAGAAGATCATCGCTGAGGCTGATCGCTGGGCTCTTGTCGCGTTCATGCGGACTCTCAAGAAATAAAAGCGATATAAAAATGTAAAAAAAGGATGTTAACGCGATGGCATCAACTTAACATCCTTTTTTCGTTGATTTACATACTTAAAATAATTTGGTATGACGAGAGAATTATATATCCGGCCATCGTGGCTTGTCATCATGCTCATTCTGCTGACGGTCATCATTTTCGCTTTTGATTATTCGCCAGATCCATTGACATACAAGGATAAAGAGGAAAATGACAGGAACGTTGCCGAAGGGCAGGCCGTTGACCTTACCCAGTTCCCCAACGCAGAGGAAAATCAGAAGTGCTTCAAATGCCACGGACAATCGAAGTACACTTATGAAAACACAGATCAGGGACGAATGGTCAATGCACAGATGTATACCGAGTTGATTGTCTCACCAGATGATTTTTACGTTTCCAATCACCGATCGTTCAAGTGTATTGACTGCCATTCTGAAGAGTACAACAATTTCCCCCATGATGGAAATCTTCGAATGGAATACCATTACACCTGCATGGATTGTCACGAAGGCGATGACACCTATGCCCAATATCATTTCGAGGAGATCAACGCTGAGTTTCAGGAAAGTGTACATTCGGAAAAACACAGCGAGGAGTTCACCTGCTGGATGTGCCATAATCCTCATACCTATAAAATTACAGCCCGAACCAACGAAAACATCCAGAAAACTGTCATCTATGACAATACGATTTGTTTAGACTGCCATAGTGATTACAAGCGGTTTCAATTGCTGACAGACCGTGAGCGGCCTAATTTGATTAAAAGCCATCAATGGTTGCCCAACCAGGATCTTCATATTGCCTCCGTGCGATGCATTGAATGCCATACCGAAAACCTATCTGACAGTACACTTGTAAAACACAAAGTTTTGCCAAAGGATCAAGCCGTGAGAAATTGCAGGCAATGCCACTCCTCCAACCCTGAACTGCTTGCCACACTTTACAAATACGAAGCATTGGAAGTCAGAAGCCAGGGAGATTTCCTTCAGGGATTCACCATGAGTGATACCCAGGTGATCGGTACAAACCGAAATTATCTCCTGAATATCATCAGCCTGCTGTTTTTTGCCGGTGTACTTGCAGGCATCGGAATTCACGCCGTTTTACGAATCATTAAAAAATAACGACCATGGCACACGAACGATTATACCTCTATCCCGTCTGGATACGTCTCTGGCATCTGATCAACGCCCTTCTCTGCCTTACGCTGATCATCACAGGTATCAGCATGCAATTCGCCACACCTGCGGTGGGCTTGGTCGGGTTCAGTTCGACGGTCACAATACATAATATTGCCGGAATCATCTTGACGATCAACTATTTCCTGTTTTTTATCGGGAACCTGGTTACCTTCAATGGAAAATATTACCAGCTTGAGTTCAAAGGGATGATAAAACGATTGTTTTCCCAGATAAATTACTACACTTTCGGCATTTTTCAAGGGAAAAATCCACCGTTTCCCATCACACGTGAAAATAAATTCAACCCCCTGCAGGGATTCACCTATGTGGCGGTGATGTACCTATTTGTTCCGATCGTGTTTATCTCGGGATGGGGACTTCTTTATCCCCAAACAGTTCCGACAACACTGATCGGGCTCAACGGGTTTCATTTGACAGACCTGTTACATATCATTGCCGGGTACATTATTTCGATTTTCATGCTCATTCATATTTATTTCTGTACCATAGGGAAAACGCCATTATCCAATTTCAAGAGTATGATTGACGGATATCATGAACCCCATTGATGAATGAAGCCTCTTTCCTTGCGTTGCTGAATAATTCGTACTTTTGCCGATTCTATGGTACATCCTTTCACCATTTCCGGCAAGGTCATCACAGGAAACCAATTGGGGAAGAAACTGGGATACCCCACAGCAAACCTGGATCTTCGCGACGGTTCTGAGTACTATTCCCTCATTGGCGTATATGCCGCTACCGTAAGTATTGGATCTTTTATCTATCCAGGCATGGCAAACATAGGATTCCGCCCGACCCTGGAACGACCCTCTTTCACGGTGGAGGTCAACCTGTTTGATTTCGACCAGGATCTCTATGGGGAGGTGATCAGTATCCATTTTCTGGAAAAAATCAGGGATGAAATCCGGTTCGGCACGCTGGATGAACTGGCGGTGCAGATGAAGAAAGATGAAGAGTTGTGCCGTCAGGTCCTTTCAGTTCTTCTGAAGCCTGATCCCGACGCCATATAGACCGGGTGTCTCCATCCTGGGGATGATATTTTCCAATTCGATCAGAAGCATTCCCTCTTTATTGAAGAAGAGTTCCTTGTTCAGGATAACGGATCCTTCATAGATCCCCTGGTCGGAGGTTCCGAGAAATTGATCATCAGCCCCTTTGACCTTCATGTGGAATTCCCTTATCCGTTCCTCCCCAGAAGGAGTATTCATCACCATGTTGAAATCGAGGGATGGATAGGGAAAATCCTGATCGTACCTGGCAAAAAAAACCACCCGATAGCTCTGTTCCGATGGGTTGACCGGTAATTCGAATTTCAGGATATTGAATCGCTGCCAGGTATGCTCATTGAATGGATAGTACACCTCCTCCTGGCGATTCGACCCGCAGCCAACAAGCAGGATCACGATGGGAATCAGAACGAGGGTATGCGTGTATTTCATGGAATATCTTCCGTATCGGGGGCATGAACAGAGGGCAACCGGATGGTAAAAGTAGTAAATATACCCGGATCAGATGCCACCTGTATCGATCCACCAATGGAATGTATGATCTCTTTTATGATAGCAAGCCCGAGACCTGCCCCTCCGCTTCGCGTCGTAAAGTTAGGCTGAAATATTTTATCCATCTGATCAGGTTCAATCCCTTTTCCATTATCCCTTATCCTGACCAGATTCAGCGTCCCCTCCTTTTTGGATTCCAGTGTTATTTTTCCCTGAACACCAGGCACTGACTCTATCGCGTCTATGGCATTATTGATCAGATTACTAAAGACGCGCAGCAGTTGGCTGCGGTCGGCAACCACCCATTTCGGCTGATCAGAAGGAGTGAAGGAGATCCGGATGCTTGAAATATCTTTGTAAATGTTCAACGATGTGCTGATCAGGTTGTCGAGATCCAGAACTTCATTTTCAGGTTTCGGCATCCTGGCAAAATACGAAAATTCTGAGGCAATGGCGCTTAACGTATCAATCTGAGCGATCATCGCCTCTGAAAAGCGGTGTAGGCGAAGATCCCAGTCTGCCGCCTGGTCGTCCCAGGCTTTCAGCAGGTATTGCACGCCCAACTTCATCGGTGTCAACGGGTTTTTAATCTCATGTGCCACCTGTTGGGCCATCTCGCGCCAGGCCGATTCACGCTCAGAAACAGCGAGTTTTTCGGCGCTTACGGCAAGTTCATCCAGCATCCTGTTGTATTCCTTCACCAGTTTGCCGATTTCGTCCTCCCGTTGCCAAACCAGTTTTTCATTGGTTTTTCCGATACGGATGCGTCCGATCCGCAGCGCCAGCCATTTCAGCGGGGAGGTAATGTAATTACTGACCAGGTAGGTGACCAGGGCCCCTATCAGGAAAAACAGGACGTAGATATTGACAAAAGCGATTAGAAAGGTCGATATTTCCCTTTTCAGGTTATCCTGTCGAGAAAAATAGGGTAAATTGAGATATCCGAGCAGTTTGTTCTGCGTGTTGTAAAAGGGGATATAAGCCGAGAGGTAATCGAGCTTCCCTATGTGTTCCGTTTGAACAAACATGGAGGTATTGCCTGCCCGGAGCCTGTTGAATGCCCGTCGGTTGATCAGGTTTGAAATCAGACCTTCCTGAAAGATTCTCGGTCTGGAGGAGGCGAGTAACAAACCCTCTGGATCGTACAAGTTTATATCTGAGAAAAAGATGTTTGAAAATTTAATCAACAGGGTTTCAAGTTCTTCTCCTCCAGCATCCTGCAAATCTTCCAGGTTGTCAAATTTATGTTCAATCTCGATGAGAATCGAAAGTGTCCTCTCCATCAGGTTCTCTTCGTTTTTCTCACTGTTTAGCCAGGTGAGGTAGATCATCAGGAAGCCTCCCGTGATGATGAACAGGGTAATGATCATACCAAGCATGGTCAGTTGAAGCCGGCTTCGAAGCGTGAAGGAGGTAAGTGTCCTGAACTCCCTTAACCTGATGATGGCAAAGCCGCCAGCGAGGAGCAATACCAGCAAGATCAACAGATAAGAAAAGGGTGATATGACACTGAGCCATGAAGGAACCGGTCTGCTGATCAGCAGGGATTCTCTTTCATTGATCCGGTAGTAAAAATGATCCATCCTGTCATGGGCGGGCATCAGGGTTCCGGATATAGTATCCACGTACCCCGTCAGATCATAACCGAAGGCATATTCCCCGACCCTGTGAACAAGGTGGTTGTCCTGATAAAAGGCATATGAATATTCAGAGAGATCGGGAATATCATAGGTTTCCCGGTCCACCAGCAATTCTGGATAGCCAAGGTCCCTGTATGCCGCCCGGGAACTGATCTCGATATAGATGGTTTGATGGCAGCCCTCAATGGGCAAACGTACAATGTAATTTTCGTTTCCATAGCCATAGTCGAGAAAATAGATCCCATTCCGGCAATATTTTCCATAAGAAAAGATGACATCCTCGAAATAACCCGAACAATCCATAATAAATCCCTGTGGCTGTATACGTAACGTTTTGGAGGGATGGCATATGGTAGCCTGAACGGTGAAATTATTCCAGTAATCAGTGAAATGTTGTTTCAGGATGTATGAACTTACACTATCTTCGATAGATTGCCGTTGCTGTTCATGCTCCCATTCGCGCTGCAGTAACCGGCACACAACGGTATCTTCCCTGATTTCCATGACGGTTTGGTCAAGCATCAATTCTGTGACAGGATTCTGGCGGGCCGCCAGTCGCATGGCTATTAATTCCCTTTGTTCTTTCTCTCGCTGGTGATTCGCCCGGTTCAGCACCACTGTCGCGACGGCAGCGAACAGAACCATGGCCAGGAAGAACCTGGATAATGGAATTTTACGGCCCTGGGGCTCCGTGGCAGGCATTTCTGAAAGGGTTGGCCGCACAGTCAGCCGCAGTGTGATCAGGATCCAGGCAAGTCCGAGAAACCCTATGCTGCAAAATGCCGGGGTGCTTTCCCAGGAAAGACGCGAGATGTTTTCCAGGTTCATCGGTAGGGTTGAATGAATGACAAGGCTTCTTATCCCTGCCATGGCCAGTATCAGCAACGCCAGGCTTGCGACCAGGTGAATGGTCGTGGTAAAATAAGTATTCCATTTCTCTCTATGCATCAGGTGGTATGACCTGGGAGCCGTCTGATAGTAGAGATAAGCTATGATCAGGATCAGCAGCGCGTTCATAAGGAAATCCCCCAGGGAGGGGAACATCCAGGAAGAAGAATAGAGAACAGGCCCGAATAATTCCGACCTGTAGAGTGACGATGGCCAGCGAAACAGAAACTGCACTGCTCTCAGGATCACGATATCCGATACCAGGAGAATGAACAGCCATTGTTCATGATGAAAGACCGCGGTTAATTTTTGAGATAAACGGACCAGAAAAACTATAATACAGAGATATGCGAAGATCAGAAAGAAAACAAGCCATCCCTGATTGCTTCCGGAAGGCTGATTGGCTGGAATCTCAAGAGAACAAAGAAAATTACCCCGGGCTGAGTAGATATTGTAAATCCCTTTGTTCAGAGATATCTCCACCTGCTCAGGGATATGGTATTTCCCGCTGTACCTGTTTTGCAGGTACTGGTTTTGAAAAGGAAAATCCTGCTTTACCAGAGAGAGCCCCACCAGCGAAAATATCCCCTTCTTGAATTCCGCAACCTCATACCAGCCATTTGAACACCGGATGATCACAGGAGACGATTGAATCTCCGGCAAAGCGACGAGCGGAACCGAATTGTCAGACCAGTAAACCAAAGAATCCTGCTCATAGATCAGCAGGGTCAACCCAGGATATGACGGAGGGGTGATGTGGGTAATTTCTTTTATTGTGAGTCCCGCTGTTGAATCTTTCAAGAAATTCTCCGTGATGTTCCTGAATTCGTTCTGGAGATGAATCTCATTTTCCAGGACCAGAAACTCAAACCGTTTGGCGATCTCATCCGGGTGTTGATTTTCCTGCCCGATCCACGGTATACCAATTAGGAGCAAAACAGCAAGTAGTCCCAATATCAGCCAGATAGATGCAGAAATTTTGCTGTATTTTAAAAGGGACTCCATTATCATTCTGTAAATCAGTATTTTAAAGACGATTGAAAATCAGCCTTTCTGCGCTTGGTTCCCAGGGCAATTGATCTTAACTACCCATTTGAGTTGTCAGATCATTTTAAGGTTTAAAATTAAGAAATTTTGGGTTTCAGGATATATATTTGACTGGAGTATCCCCGTTTGGGATCCCTAGCCACAATATTGGAGATCATCCCTCTGAAAAATGCCTTGAATACCCGAAGGTGGCTTCCTTTATACTTTTCGCTTAGAAGGGCAATATAATAGACGTCTAATTTTTGCGGGAGGACTTCCAGGAGGGTGAAGTGATGTTTTTCAGCCAGGTTCGTTACGGCAAATCTGTTAAAATGGTACAAATGCCGCGGGAGATCATATGCTGCCCAATACTGCCGGTAATATCCTGCATCATAGGAATTACTGTTCGGTAATGCGATAATGGCTGTACCACCTGGCTTCAGCAGTGTCCGGATTTTAACCAGCGTGGCATCCAGCTGATGGATATGCTCCAGTACATGCCAAAGGGTGATGCAATCAAACCGTTCTGAATGATGCATGCCCTGCAGGAACTGTTCCCTGATTTCCAGGTGATAATTAGTTTGAGCGTATGTTCTTGCCTTATCTGAAGGTTCAACCCCGACACAATTGAATTGATGATTCTGGCAATAGTTCAGAAACTCCCCGGTTCCGCATCCAATATCGAGAAGTGATTTCCCTGGGGAATATTTTCTCACCAGGTTATATTTACCTTGAACAGTGAAGTGCCTTGCTAGGGCATATATTCGGGTCATTAAATCGTTTGTTCCGGTATCATGTGAAATGTACTCATCACTCTGATAATACCCGGCCGAAGATTCTTCCGTTGGCCTTGGGTTTGTGTATCGGAAACCACAGGCAAGACAGGTGACGATTTGAAATGATTGCCCGGTAAAAAAGTAATCCAAACCATCCAGAAATAGTGTTGTTTCCTTACCTCCACAGAGCGGACATGTCATCAGTTTTTCATTCATGGGTGTTGGTTTCACGTGGAACAATCACTTTCCGAGGAATACGATTAATACGGAAATATCGGCCGGAGAGACTCCGCTGATTCTTGCGGCCTGTCCAATGGTTTCCGGTTTAACGCGGGTTAGCTTTTGCCTAGCCTCGGTTGATAATGATTTCAGCTGATGGTAATTAAAATCGGTACTCAGGGGCATGGATTCGAGACGGGCAAGTTTATCTGCAATCTCCTGTTCTTTCTGTATGTACCCCTCGTATTTGATCAGTATTTCCGCCTCCTCCATCTCTTCTGTTCCACAATTGGCACATGTTGTTTCATAGTCAATCAGTGGCCTGAGTGATTCCATCATTACCCTGAGAGATAGTTGCGGGCGCAGTAAGAGGGCGGCTAGCTTCATGCTTTGCGTCATTGGAGCCGTATTACATCGGTCGAGAAGCGGGTTGGCCTCATTTGGTGTTACCGTTGTATTCTTCAGAAAGTCAACCATCCGGTCTATGGAATCGTATTTATTCTTCAGGTTCTCCATTCGCACTTCTGAGGCCAGGCCCAGCTCATGCGCCTTTTTGGTCAAACGGAAGTCGGCATTGTCCTGCCTGAGCAGTATTCTGTATTCGGCCCTGGAGGTAAACATTCGGTATGGCTCATCAGTACCTTTAGTGATCAGATCATCGATCAGCACCCCAATATATGCCTCCGAACGTTTTAAGATCAGCGGTTTTTCTCCATGTAATTTCAAATGGGCATTGATCCCAGCCATAAGTCCCTGTGCAGCTGCTTCTTCATAACCCGTGGTCCCGTTGATCTGACCAGCAAGGTACAGATGTTCTATGACTTTTGATTCCAAAGTAAACTTTAGCTGATGCGGAGGAAAATAGTCATACTCGATGGCATATCCCGGCCTGAAGAAACGGGCATTTTCAAACCCTTTGACTTTTCTAAGCGCAGAAAACTGAACCTCTTCTGGAAGCGAGGAGCTGAATCCGTTGACGTAATATTCCACCGTATCCCAACCTTCCGGTTCGATAAAAAGCTGATGTCTTTCCTTATCCGCGAATCGCTCTATTTTATCCTCGATTGATGGACAATATCTTGGCCCGATGCCCTGAATTCTACCAGTGAATAAAGGGGACTGATCAAAGCCAGTTCGCAGCACATCATGCACCTCCGCTGAAGTAAAGGTGAGGTAGCAGCTTCGCTGCCGGGATAATTTCGGAGTATTTAAAAAAGAAAACTTACCAGGATTAACATCTCCCTTCTGCTCAGTCATTTTAGAAAAATTCAGGCTTCTTCCGTCCACCCTTACCGGAGTTCCCGTTTTCATCCTGTTTGATTCCATTCCATATGTTTGCAGGCGTTCTGTCAGGTTTTTTGAGGACCCCTCCCCTATTCTTCCTCCTTTAAACTGCTTTGCTCCAATATGTATAATTCCATTTAGAAACGTTCCATTGGCTAAAATAACAGCCCGTGCATGAAATTGGTTTCCCAAAGTCGTTTTCACTCCATCAATTTTCCCTTTGTTAACCAGGATTTCATTAACGGTATCTTGCCAGAAGTCCAGTTTTTCTATCTTCTCCAACCGCTTCCTCCATTCGATGGAAAATAACATCCTGTCGTTTTGAGCTCGCGGACTCCACATGGCCGGCCCTTTTGAAAGATTGAGCATACGAAACTGGATCATGGTCTCATCCGTGATTTCTCCAGTCAGACCACCCATAGCATCAATTTCCCGTACAATCTGTCCTTTGGCAATGCCTCCGATAGAGGGGTTGCACGACATTTGTGCCATGTTCATCATATTCATTGTGACCAGGAGGACACTGGAACCAAGACTCGCGGCAGCTGCCGCCGCCTCACATCCGGCGTGGCCAGCTCCTATCACGATAATATCATACGGATTTTGTTGCGAACCTATATGTTTCACGTGGAACATTTACAGGCTTTGTACTGATTATCAGTTATTATAAAGCGCCGAGATGAACCTGTTCTCCACTTTCCTCATCTGATCTCTCAACTCACTGGTTGAATCCTCCATACCCATTAGATGAAGCACGCCATGGCATACAATTCGGGCGATCTCCTCCTGAACCCTAACCCTGAACCTTCCTGCATTTTCCCTGATTCTCTCGATTGATGCAAATATGTCCCCGGAAATCTCCAAAGGATCTTCTGACAGATCAAATGCGATTACATCAGTAAAGTAATCATGCTTCAGGTACTCTTTATTGTACCTTTTTAACAAGCGATCACTACAGAAAATAATATTTATGTTACCTGTCTGAAGATTCTTCTCTGATATCAGCTTCTTTATGCCGCGTCTCAGATTCCTCTTGCCCTTAAGGTGATATGTAATTCCTTCTGTAAAGAAATGTATTCCCTTTTTATTCATTTTTGTCAACGACCTTTTCTTTTCCGGTCAGGTAACCTTTCAGCTTTTTTGACCTTAGAAGTGCTCGTTCTAAATTTATTCCAGAGATGTAAAACTGTAACCTGATCGTCGCTTCATTATTCGAAAACTCTGTTTCATCAGCGAGCGATCGTATGATAAATGCTTCCCTTTCGAATGCCCGCTGTTCCATTGCCCTGTCAATTTCATCCTTTCGTAGGCCATCCCCCTTCTCCCCGGAAATTGTGAACGCTATTCCCCTAAGGCTTCTCTTCATTTCAATGCTAACTTCTTCCCATCTGCTCAGTGATAACGAGACCGATTCCGTAACGGCTAACAGTACATTTCCAAAATACTCATCCGGGATATTGTAATAATCCAATATTTCCTCTAAATAATGTTCAAGTCGGTTAATCTCATTTTTTGTTCTGATCAACCTGATTCCGTAATTCTCCCTCATATTATTGGCTAATTTGAATCAAATACTTTTCCGCTTTGTTCTTATAAAATACACTCACTGGAAGAGATTGATAATTCAGTACATCTGTACCTCTTCCGAAGTATTTGTTATACTCCAAATTTGTTCCCGGGTTACTATATTTTTGACTTTTTGCTTCTTCTGCCTCCCTTTTTTCCTGCTGATCCCGTTTTTGTTCCGCTTTTTCTGATTCCAATAACCTTGTCAGAATCTCCTGCTGTCGTTTAACAGACTCATTTGTAACCTTTTTGTTTATCAGATCATGCTGATTTTCATCAATTTTCTTTATGGCATTCAAAAGGTTATCCTGATCCATATCGCCTTGCTCCTTTAAGTATTGCTGATAGTTTTTCAACTCCTCCCGAATAGCTTCCTGTTCAGCAGCCAGCCTGGCAATTTCTTCATTAATATTTTCTTCGCCCGTTTGACCCATTCTTCCTTCTGTTCCCTTTTGCTTCTCGCCTTCCTTTCTTTTTTGCAAACCATTTTTTATTTTCTCAAGCTGCTCACTTAGCTGCTGCTGCATCTGTCTCAGCGTTTTCATGCTCTTTTTTCCTTTCCCCATCTTAGGATTGTGGCACATTTTACTCATCCCTCCTTGCATGCTCATGTTCATATTTCGGTTCATTTGTTCCATTGCTTCATCCAATAACACAGCAAGGTTATTTATCGATGTCATTGAATATTGTTGCTTTGTAAGCGCTACCGGAATATTCTTTTCATTCATGGATTCGATCGTCTCCCTGATATTTCTTTGAATATCGTTAAGCTCCCTGGTTATAATCGGTTGGATCAGCATCTGTCGCTTTCCAATAGCCCTTAAGGAATCCTTCACTGGCCCCAGGTTTTCATTCAACTGGTTCTGTTCCGTGATTATCTGCTGAAATCTCGGATCGTTTCGGCTTATAGTTCTTGTTTTATTTATTAACTCTTCCTGATCGAAAGAGATCATTATCAGGTTCTCCATTATTTGCCTAATCAAATGAAGGTCCTCCGCATATTGTTCTATCTCAGAATTTTGCTGCATTTGTTGAAGATTATCCGCCAGTTGATTCATTTGCTGTGCTGCATTTTTCTGCTTCTGCGTTGCCTTTTGCTTATCCTCCTTCTGTAAATTATTCTCCGCTTCGTTCAATAATTTTTGGATACTATCTTGTTGTGATTCAGTTTTTTCTATTCCCACCTTTTGTTCCAACTCCTTCTCCATCTCGCTGAGTTTCGAGAGTTCATTTTGCAGGGAATCAAATTTTTTACCGATCTTCTGTTGCTCGTAAAGACGCTCTTTTGACTCTGACTCTTCTTTCTTTGTTCTCTCCTGTAGTTGCTCCTGTATTTCAGCCAACTTCCTCAACTCTTCAATACTCTGTTCAAGCTTTCTCTCAAATTCGATCTGCCTGAATAATTCCTGATTCCTGTCAAGCTGCTGCTCCAACTCCCTGGAGGTCATTTTCATTTGATCCATCAACTCCTTAAGTTTTCCCTTGTCAACCTGTTCCATTAGTTGTTTTAACTCTTCCAGGGTTTTCCTCATCTCATCGGTCATTAGCTCCTCCATAAGCTCATTCAGTCTTTTTTTCTTCTCCAAGATCTCTTGACTCGTTTTCAAATATCGTTCCTCCTGCTGGATATTTCGTTGGTTTTCTTCTTTTACCTTTTTGATTGTTTCCAACATCTCCTCATTTCTTTGAATTAAATCCTCCAGCTCACGTTTTTCCTGCCAGTCCATCGTCTCTTTCTCCATCAGCTTTCGTTTTAGCTGATCAATAGTTTTATCCGTATTTCTTGCCTGATCCCTTAATGTTTCGATTTTCTCCTCTATTTCCCTCTCTTTTTTCGAAGCATTTTCTGCTATTTGATCCATTGTTTGAGTTACTGTTTCCCAGATTGCTGATTTTGTTTCTTTAGGGCCGTTGATGGCGTCGTTGTCCCATATCATGAAATAATAACTCATTTTGCTTCCTGGCGGCAGTGAATAATCGTTCAGATCTATGGAATAATAAAATACCTCCTCCAACGTCCCTTTACTGGCCGGAAGTCTATTCATTCCATCCTGATTATCAACGGTATCCACACTGTTTTGGATGATATAATGAAACTCCAGCCTGGTAAATCCATAGTCGTCCCTGATCCTGCCGTTGAAGAAGATTCCCGTAGGTGCTTCCGGGCTCGTGGTTTTTTCCACCAATATGGACGGGTAGGCATCCTCCAAACAATTTAGTTTAAATTCTAATGAGTCAGTCCCGGAACTATATCTGTTCTCCGGTATCACAGTATACCTGTCTGATTGCATACATCTTTCCTGAAAATAGAACAGGTTTTCTTCTGACGGTTCCAGCCGATATTCCCTCTCCCCAATTTTTACTACCACGTTTTCGACATCCTTTGTTTCCCATCGCCAAAGTATGACGGTTCCCTTGGGTACCGTTAGATCTCCAAGGTTCTCCAAATTCTCTTTTTTCTTTCCCGTATAGGGGGGATACTCAAGTGCGACGGTAAATGATAGTATCGTAGGACGTGGAATGACTTTGATCCTGTATTCCCGGCTTAAATAATTGTTCGCTGCAATACGAAAGGTTGCTTCCCTCTGAATCGATTTGAACTGATAACTGAAGTCGAGCGGGGAGTTCTTTTTCATCCTGTAAGTGAATCCGTCTGTTCGAATATACACTTCGGAAGGGATCTCTTCTCCCGAGGCCGTTACTTTGACATCAAAGTCATCTTGTTGAAACACGGTGAAATTCTTGTTTTCAACCTGCAGATGGAAGGGGAGGGGAAGATCGTACACCGTGGAATAATCCACGATCCGTTTGGTAGGTTCAAAAAGAAACTTTGGGACAATGAGGTAGGCAAGGAAGATGATCGCAATAGGAGGGATCACGAATTTCAGGTATTTCAGGTTCTTTCTGTAGTCAATCGTCCTGGTAAAGCTGATAACCCGCAGTTTTTTTATTTTCTGGTCGATGGAAGCTGTCAGCAAATCGACTCCCATATGAGAATTATCTTTTAATTCTATTAACTGGAGCGCATTCAGTAGCTTATCCTGAATTTCATTAAAGTGGCGTCCGATTATTCGTGCTGCCTCTTCCCTCGATATACGTTTCCCCAGATGAAGGTATGACAACAGGGGGCCAAGGATGAGGTAACCCAATGAGGCCGCACCTATACCAACAAAGAGATAGAATAAGAGTGTTCTGACGGTTGTATCAAAGCGAAACAGTGATTCCAACATCACAAACAAGAGGTAACAGCCCGCCAGGATAGCAAGACTTAGCAAAGCTCCCCGTATCATTCTGTTTTTATAGAACTTCCGAATAAACTGATCCAGTTTTTCTATCAGTAAATGTTCGCTTCCCATTTCTTTGTTATACCTCAACTAACGTCCTGAAAATTGGATTATTTCAACTGCACAAAGTTAGGAATTATCCTATTTTTGCATTTCCCAATTACCTTCTTATGAACGACTCGTATTTATCTTCCAAAATCTCACAACAACTGAAAGAAAACCGTTTACACCAATCAGCGAAATCGATTTGGATGACTGGCTTATCCGGTGCCGGGAAAACCACCCTTGGGTTGGGTCTTGAAAAAGAACTTTTCCATCGCAATTTTTTTGTTCAGCTTCTCGATGGCGATGATGTTCGTTTAGGTCTCAACAAAGACCTCTCTTACAGTGAAGAGGACCGTACCGAAAATATTCGTCGGATTGCTGAAGTAAATGCGCTTTTCAATCATTCAGGCATTATCACCATCAATTGTTTTATCAGTCCTACGAATGCGATCCGTCAAATGGCCCGGACCATAATTGGTCCCGATAAATTTATCGAAGTCTTTGTCAAAGCACCGCTTGCCCTTTGCGAAAAGCGGGATGTCAAGGGATTTTATCAAAAGGCCAGACAGGGACTTATCAGAGAATTTACCGGTATTGATTCACCCTTTGAAGAGCCGTTGCATCCCGATCTCGTTCTTGACACCAGTACCTTCTCGGTGGACGAAACAGTTTCCCGGATGCTTGCCTTCATCCTGCCTCAAATCAAGCTATCTCCTTCAAACTAATCCCATGATTCCCTATGAATAATAAACCGGTCCGTGTAAGATTTGCACCCAGTCCAACAGGGCCTCTACATTTAGGAGGGGTGAGGACAGCCCTGTTCAATTACCTTTTTGCAAAGCAGAATCAGGGAACATTCATTCTCCGAATAGAGGACACCGACCAGCAGCGGTTTGTACCAGGGGCAGAGGAGTACATCCTTCATTCGCTTGACTGGTGCGGCCTGACGGTTGACGAGGGGGTGGTCAGTGGAGGACCTTATGCACCTTACCGCCAATCGGAACGCAGTTCGATCTATCAGTCGCATGTGCAGCTGTTACTTGACAGCGGAAATGCCTATTATGCGTTCGACACACCTGAAGCCCTTGAGGAGCTCAGGAACCAATACCAGGCACAGGGGCTGGGGCAGTTTCAGTACAACGCCACCACACGCTACCAGCTAAAAAACAGTCTTACCCTTTCTGCTGACGCTGTAAATGAAATGTTGCGGCAGGGTGTACCCTACGTGATCCGGATGTTGATTCCCAAAAAGCAGGAGGTCGTATTCCATGACCTGATAAGGGGAGAGGTCCGCTTCCAAACCGATCACCTTGATGATAAAGTGTTGTTTAAATCCGATGGTCTCCCTACCTATCATCTGGCCAATGTGGTGGATGACTTCCTGATGAAGATTTCTCATGTTATCAGAGGGGAGGAGTGGCTGCCATCGGCTCCGATGCATCAGCTTCTCTACCGGTATTTTGGCTGGGAGGAGGAGATGCCGCTGTTTGCCCATCTTCCCCTGATCCTCAAACCCGATGGACACGGAAAGCTGAGTAAACGCGACGGTGACCGCCTCGGGTTCCCTGTATTTCCTCTTCAATGGAAAGATCCCTTTTCCGGTGAGCTCTTCCGTGGTTACCGTGAAGAGGGTTATCTCCCCGAAGCGTTTGTCAACATGCTGGCGCTACTTGGCTGGAATCCGGGCACCGAACAGGAGATCTTCACGATGGATGAATTGGTTCGGCAGTTTTCGCTTGACCGTATCCAGAAGGGAGGTTCCAGGTTTGATCCCGAAAAGGCCAGATGGTTCAATCACCAGTATGTCAATAAATTAACGGACTATCAGTTGGCTGAAATGTTGTTTCAGGGGGCAATAGGAGGGAGGCGGTGGGCAATGGCCGGTGAAGAGGGTCCCTCCCTGCCACCTCACCGACCCACCACCCTATCCCCATACCATCAGTTGAATGATCATGCTTACGCCCTTCAGGTCGTGGGATTGATCAAGGACCGGATCACCCTGATCCCCGAGTTGTTTGAGCATGCCCGGCTATTCTATTTTCCTCCGGAACACTATGATCTGCAGGTAAAGGAGAAGGTCTGGAAGCCAGATACTGCCAGGATTGTTAAAGGTTTTCTGACGGCAGCCCAACGACTTGAAGAGTGGACCCCTGAATCCATTCATCAGATAGTGCAGGACTATACGACCCATTCAGGAATCAAGATGGGTCAACTCATGATGCCCCTCCGGCTTCTGGTGGTTGGGTCCAACCAGGGCCCCGGCATCATGGAGATCGCTTTCGTGATAGGAAAGCAAGATTTTGTCAGAAGAATTGAAGTGGGCTTACTCTCCATGCAAGGGGAATAGGAGTGTGCCCCCCTTTCTTACCTGTTCTCGTTGTATAAGGCAATGTGCAAAGGCAATTCGCTAAACTTGACATCAACCTCTTTTGATGCCACCATATCCATCAGTGCCTGGCAATCCCCAAAAAGATTGTTGAACTCATTTTTATAGTTCTTTTTTGTCAACAGGAAGGATCTGTCCCCTTTTTTAATATAGAATGATTTATCCTCTCCACTCCCGAATCCTCCCATGGTTGAACTTGTCGAAGTAGATTTGGCATTAGGATCCAGGTATACTTTGATGTACTGGTCAAACCCCGGATTCAGCAACTGCAACAGTCTGTATTTTCCATCCTTTACATCCACTCTCTCGTAATAGACGGTATCCAGGTGTTCAAGAAAGGCATAGTCATTATGCACGATTTTATTCATACTGATGTTCTCCATAAACATCATTGCTTTAGCCCGTTCATCGGTTTCGATTTTCACACTCTTGACCCCTTCGGCATTCAGTTTAACTTTATCTCCATTGAGCGTTTTCAATGTAAATGATGTCAGCATTCCGTTATTCAACATCCAGGTGGTAAATTTATTCCCAATCATCTGTGAGTTATCGTTCAGTGTGACTGTAGCCGATTTCATCAAATAGATGTCTTCAGCTTCAAGGGGGGTGACGAACCCCTGACCGTAAGATCCGAGGCTTAATAGAAGTACAAAAAGTAATAGGATATTTTTCATGGCCGGAAATTTTTAAATTATATACAATGATAGATAAATTCATATAATAAAAAAAATCTAACCATTTACGATTAGATTTTTTCTTTGTTGTCCGACCAGGGGTCGAACCTGGACTCTTCTGATCCAGAATCAGACGTGTTGCCAGTTACACCATCGGACAATTGGGGTGCAAAGATACAAGAGTCTGAACGATTACACAAATTAATTTTTCTTCTCCGTTTTCGCCCAGGAGTCTTTCAGCGGTACGACACGGTTTACCAAGAGTTGCTGTTCGGTTGAATCGGGGTCCACAGAAAAATAGCCAAGCCGTTCAAACTGAAATTTATCCCCTTTTTTCGCCGATCTTATGGATGGTTCCAGATACCCCCTGACCTCTTTCAGTGAATCTGGGTTCAAATAGTCTTTGAATGTTTTTCCCTCTTCGGCATTGTCGGGATCGGGCACCACGAAGAGACGATCATAGAGGCGAACAGCCACCTCTACTGCATGAGGCACCGAAACCCAGTGAAGGGTACCTTTGACCTTTCTGTTGCTGTCGGGCATTCCGCTTTTCGTATTGACATCGTAGGTACAGTGGATGGCCGTGATCTCATGGGTTACAGGATCCCTTTCCACCTGCTCGCATTTGATGATATAGGCCGCGCGGAGCCTGACCTCTCTTCCGGGGGCCAATCTGAAAAATTTATTGGGGGGATCCTCCATGAAGTCTTCGCGCTCAATATATAATTCACGGGAGAAGGGAACTTTCCTCATTCCGGCACCCGGGTCTTCGGGATTATTGGCTGCCTCCATCTCTTCCACCTTATCTGCCGGGTAATTATCAAGGATCACCCTGAGCGGGTTGATCACCCCCATAACCCGGTTTGCCCGTTTGTTAAGGTCCTCCCGGATGCAAAATTCGAGCAGGCTGACATCAATAACATTATCACGTTTTGCCACACCGATAATCTCGGCAAAATTCCGTATTGATTCCGGCGTATATCCCCTTCTTCGCAATCCGGAGATCGTAGGCATCCGGGGATCATCCCAGCCCCTTACATGCTTCCCCCTGACCAGTTCAAGGAGCTTGCGCTTGCTCATGATGGTATAACTGAGATTGAGCCGGGCAAATTCAATTTGCCGTGGGGCATAGATCCCGATTTCCCGGATCAGCCAATCGTAAAGTGGCCGGTGGACCTCGAATTCAAGGGTGCAGATGGAGTGGGTGATGTGTTCGATTGAATCGGATTGCCCATGGGCAAAATCATACATCGGATAGATGCACCAGGCATCGCCGGTTCGATGGTGTGAAGCATGGATAATACGGTAAATAATGGGATCCCGCATGTGCATGTTGGGGGAGGCCATGTCAATTTTCGCTCTTAGAACCCTTGCTCCGTCGGGAAATTCACCGGCACGCATCCGGGTGAAAAGGTCGAGGTTCTCTTCCACCGAACGGTTCCTGTGAGGGCTTTCCTTCCCGGGCCGGGTAGGGGTTCCCCGGGAGGCACTGATCTCCTCAGCCGGCATGTCACACACATACGCTTTCCCCTTTTTAATCAGGATCAGGGCGTATTCAAAAAGCTGCTCGAAATAATCGGAGGCGTAAAAGAGGCGGTCCCCCCAGTCAAATCCCAGCCAGCGGACATCCTCCATGATCGAATCTACATATTCCACCTCTTCTTTGACCGGATTGGTATCATCAAACCGGAGATTGGTCTTCCCGTTGTACTTTTCTGCCAGCCCAAAATTCAGGCAGATGGACTTGGCATGACCAATATGCAGGTATCCATTGGGTTCAGGAGGAAACCTTGTATGCACCCGTCCCTCATTTTTTCCTTTCCGGATATCTTCTTCAATGATCTCTTCAATAAAATTGAGCGATCTCACAAGCTTCTCGTTTATATTTGATGGCGTCTCGTTCATACCCTACATGCTTAATGCTTTTCGGGCGCAAACTTACAGAATTTTAAGCAGCTGCGGGGAGGTTTCGGCGGAATTTCCTACATTCGCACATTGAAAAAAGAGGCTATGGGAAAAATCATCCTGGATGGAATGGAATTCTTTGCTTACCATGGATGTTTTCATGAAGAGCAGGTGATCGGGTCCCACTTCGTGGTGGATGTTGAGGTGGATGCAGATACTTCGAAAGCGGAGCTGAGCGACCGGCTTGAAGAAGCCATTAACTACCAAACGGTGTATGGTCTTGTTCGTCATGAAATGGAACAAAAATCCAGTTTGCTTGAGCATGTTGGGAGGCGGATTTTAGATGCCATTTCTGGAGCATTCCCGGAAGTTTTATCAATGAAGGTTACTGTTACCAAGGTTAATCCTCCTCTTGGTGGAAAGGTTAAACAGGTTTCCTGTGTGCTGACTCGTTGATTTTTATTATTTTTGCAGCCCTATCGGGTCTCGTGGCCGAGTGGCTAGGCGCCGGTCTGCAAAACCGTTTACAGCGGTTCGAATCCGCTCGAGACCTCTAAAAAACCCGGAAGAGTTTGCTTTCGGGTTTTTTGTATTCCATGGAGAAATGGTGATGTGGTGATTTACTTTCTGGTTCTCTCCCTCGCACGGAAGATCATCTCGCTCAGAAAGATGAGAACCATGGTAAACACGGTGCTGGTGAGCACACGGAGTAGCGTGCTGAAAAATTCGGTGAAACGGAAGAGCTCCAGATAAAAGAGTGCGATGTGGTGAATCAGGACCAGTATGAGGGAGTAAAGGGTGAACCATTGAAATCCTTCGCTCCAAAGGGAGGGCTGAATGCCAAATGCCTCTTCGGGTTCTCTCGAAATGATCCGGATCACATAAGGCCGGCAGAACGCCATGATAAGGGTGGCGGCTGCATTCAATCCATAGGTATTGGTGAAGATGTCGATAGAAAGTCCGAGTATGAAAGCCAGGATCAGCAATAACCACCGGGGGGTGGCAAAGGGAAGCAACAGGATGAAATAGATATAAAAATAGGGATTGGTATATCCCCCCAGGTTCAGATGATTCAGGATCAGGACCTGAAAAAGAACCAGGAACAGGAACCGAACGCTATTTCTCAGGATCAGATTGCCCATTATTCACTGAATGATGCTTTCAGTTGCTTTTTCTCTTCACGAAACATATCTACCACCACTTCAACATATCCAAGGCTGTTGAAATCGGTTAAAAAAATAAGGCTTGCGGTATTGAAATTTTCATCTTCCCTGACTTTCAGTTTGTCAATAACCCCTATCAGAATCCCATTGGGGAAAACTTCTGAATTCCCGCTGGTTATGACCGTATCTCCGGGGTTGATCCGGAGGTGTTTTGGGATCTCCTTGACGATCCCAATCCGGTAATTTCTTCCCGGCCATTCCACACTGACCATTTGATTGTTCTTCAGAAATTTTGCAGAAATTTTGCTTTCTGAATGAAGGAGGGAGAGCACCCAGCTGAAATGCGGGGATACATTCACGACCTGCCCGACGATTTTATTTCCGGTGGTCACTCCCATATGGGGTTCCACTCCCTGGAGAGAGCCCTTGTTGAGCATCATATAGTTATCGCGCAGCTGAACGGTATTGCTGATCACCCGGGCGTTGATGAAGTGATATTCTGACTGAAATAGGGTATCGGCTCTTGAATGAATATTGTTGTCCGTGATATAAATCGATTCAGGCATCCTTGCATGCAGGGCGGCATTCTCCTCGCCCAGAATGTAATTGGCCTTTGTCAGAGAGAAATACTGGGAGATGTCCCGATAGACTGAAAGGACACCTCCTGATATTCCAGAGGTCCACCTGAACATCACTGCATTCTGGTATTTGTTGTAATGAAAAAACAAGATCAGGGAAATCACCTCCAGGATCAGAAAAAGAAAAATGAAATAGTGTCTCCTGAAGAAAAGAAAGAGATTTCGCATAAGAAAGGTTACTTGATCAGGAAGGTAAACTTATCAAAGTTTTTCAGGGCAATTCCTGTTCCCCTGGCGACAGCTCTAAGTGGATCTTCCGCAACATATACCTTTAGTTTCGTCTTCTGATGCAACCGTTTATCGAGTCCCCGCAGCAAAGCGCCACCACCGGTCAGATAGATTCCTGTTTCAAAGATATCGGATGCCAGCTCGGGTGGTGTCATCTCAAGCGCATTCAGCACGGCCGCCTCAATCTTGGCAATGGATCTATCCAGTGAATGAGCAATTTCGGCATGGTTTACAATGACCTCCTTCGGAATCCCGGTGAGCAGGTCCCTTCCATGAACGGCATATTCCTCGGGCGGATTGTCAATATCGGGAAGGGCTGCGCCCACTTCAATCTTGATCCGTTCGGCAGTCCGTTCGCCTACATTGATATTGTGTTGCTTACGCATGTATTCCTCAATGTCGGAGTTAAATTCATCGCCTGCGATCCGGATGGATTTATTGTTCACGATCCCACCCAGGGCAATCACGGCAATTTCGCTCGTACCTCCGCCAATGTCAATGACCATATTCCCTATGGGTTCCAGTACGTCAATCCCGATCCCTATCGCTGCTGCCATTGGTTCATGGATCAGCCTGACCTCCTTGGCGCCGGCCTGTTCAGCTGAATCTTTTACTGCCCTTTCCTCCACTTCCGTAATTCCGGAAGGGATGCATATGACCATTTTAAGGGCGGGTGGAAACCACGTTTTCCTCACTTCAATCATCTTGATCATCGCCCGGATCATGTGCTCAGCAGCCTGAAAATCGGCAATGACGCCCCCTCTGAGTGGACGGATCGTCTTGATGTTCTCGTGTGTTTTTCCATGCATCATCTGGGCCCTCTTGCCCACGGCCAGTATTTTTCCGGTGCTGCGTTCCATCGCGACAATGGATGGCTCATCCACTACCACTTTATCATTGTAAATAATAATCGTGTTGGCAGTTCCAAGATCAATCGCGATTTCCTTTGTAAATAACCCCATGTCAAGTTTTTCGTTTTAGTGTTTAAAATGACGTATTCCCGTGAAAACCATTGACATTCCGTGTTCGTCACAGTAGCTGACAGAATCCTCGTCCCGGATGGATCCGCCCGGTTGGATCACTGCTTTGATCCCGGCCTTATCGGCGATCTCCACCGAGTCGGCAAACGGGAAAAATGCATCGGAGGCCATCACGGCGCCATGCGGGTCAAATCCGAACATTTCAGCTTTCAGCAACGCCTGCTTCAACGCGTCCACCCGTGAGGTTTGTCCCATCCCGCAACCAATCAGCTGCTGGTTCTTTGCTAGAACGATTGTATTGGATTTCAAATGCTTAACAATTTTATTCGCAAATAACAAATCCGTAACCTCAGTGGGGGAGGGGCGCTTGGTCGTCACATGCCGGAACTCTTCCTCCTGTTCTGTTTTCAGGTCCCTTTGTTGTTCAATTACCCCGTTCAACAAAGATTTGAACTGCTTCTCCGAAAAATCGTATGGTTTTCGCCGCAAAATTATTCTATTTTTCTTTGACCTAAGTACTTCCATCGCTTCATTTTCATAATCCCAGGCGATGATGATTTCAAAAAACAGCTGATTGATCTCCCTGGCCGTTTCAGTGTCAACCGGACGGTTCATGGTGATGATACCTCCGAAAGCAGAAACGGGATCACAGGCAAGCGCTTCCTTCCAGGCGTCGGTGAGAAGGGTACGTGTTGCTACGCCACAGGGATTCGTATGTTTGATGATCGCAACGGTAGGATCGCTGAATTCATCGATCAAATGGATCGCTGATTCAATGTCGACCAGGTTGTTGTAAGAAAGCTCCTTGCCGTGAAGCTGGTCAAACACATCAGGCAGTTTCCCGTAAAAGATCCCCGGCTGATGCGGATTTTCCCCATAACGCAGGGAGGTGTGTTCAGAAAGGCTTTGTTTGAATACCGGCCGGCCGGATTCCCTGTTGAAATAACGGAAGATTTCCGTATCATAATGTGATGAGATCTCAAAAGCATAAGAGGCAAAAACCTTCCGTTCCTTGAGGGTCGTGAATCCTTTCGAGGCATTCAGAAGTTCCGCCGCCCTGTCAAAATACCCAGCGGCAGGAACGACCAATACATGCCGGAAATTTTTAGCGGCCGCACGGATCAGGGAGATCCCGCCGATATCAATCTTTTCAATGATCTCTGTCTCGTCATTGGTTCCGGCAACCGTTTTCTCAAAGGGATAGAGATCAACAACCACCATATCAATGGAGGGTATTTCATACCTCGTCACATCTTCCACGTCGGCCAGTTCGTTCCTTCTCCACAAAATACCCCCGAAGATCTTGGGGTGGAGAGTCTTCACCCGGCCACCCAGAATGGAAGGGTAGGAGGTGATCTCTTCCATCGGTATGGCCGGGATTCCCTGGCTTTTCAGGTAACTGTAAGTTCCGCCCGTGGAGAGGATTTCAACGTTAAAACTGAGCAGAAGCCTGGCCAGCTCAGCAATTCCTTCCTTGTGATAGACGGAGATTAAGGCCGATTTGATTTTTATCTGATGATCCATAGTCAATCCCCTTAGTTGTTTTCTTGCAATGTTACCAAAAATCGACGTACTCTCAACCAGTTCAACCTGTTGAAAAGTAAATTTATTACCTTTACTGGTTGTTTCCACAAACATTAGTGACCCATGTTGTTGATTTTTCGCCTAATCCGGGAAAGCCTAATCTTCGCTTTTCAGGCTATCATTGTCAATAAGATCCGTACCCTTCTGTCTTTGCTTGGTATTACCATCGGGATTTTTTGCATCATTTCCGTGTTCACCATTTTCGACTCCATGGAGCTCGCGATCCGTGAAAACATTGATTCGCTTGGGTCCAATGTTCTGTTTGTCCAGAAATGGCCATGGGCCATGGGCGGTGACTACCCCTGGTGGAAATACTACCAACGCCCCGAAGCCTCCCTGGATGACATGCGGGAGATCCAGAAACGAAGCACGCTTTCCGAAGTTTCTTCATTCATGATAGGGGTTTCAAAAACAGTGAAATACCAGAATAACTATATGGAGGGGGTGCAGATCCAGGGGGTGTCCCATGATTTCAACCAGGTATTGCCCTTTGAGATCAGTGATGGCCGTTATTTCTCTCCCATCGAATCCATGACCGGCAAGAATGTGGCTGTCATTGGAAACAACATCGCCGAGAATCTGTTCCCCGGGATGGATCCTGTTGGAAGAAGGATCACCGTGATGGGAAGAAAAGTGGATGTGATCGGAATGATCACGAAAGAGGGCGAAGACATGTTCGGCAATTCAAACGACAATACGGTCATTCTCCCCATCAACTATTTTAAAAGCCTGGTGGATATCCGGGATATGGATGCCTCGATCATTGTGAAGGCCCGCCCCATGGTCTCCAACGATGAATTACGTGATGAACTGACCGGGATCATGCGATCGGTCAGAAAACTGAAACCCTCGGCAGAAGATAACTTTGCGATTAACGAAACAAGCATAATAACCGAGGGATTCAACAAGCTTTTTCACACCATTGCCATCGTTGGCTGGATCATTGGCGGATTTTCTTTGCTGGTCGGAGGGTTTGGGATTGCCAACATCATGTTTGTTTCCGTCAGGGAGCGAACCGGGATCATCGGTATCCAGAAAGCGCTTGGCGCCAAGAACTATTTTATTCTTTTCCAGTTTCTCTTCGAAGCGATCTTTTTATCCGTGATCGGGGGTATTGTGGGTCTGCTGATCGTCTTTATCCTTACAGTCATCGTCGCAAGTTCGTTCGATTTCCATCTCATCCTGACGGCAGGGAATATCTGGCTTGGTATAGGTGTATCCGCAGCGATAGGGTTGATTTCCGGGATTATTCCTGCTTATTCCGCTTCCCGGCTTGATCCGGTGGATGCTATGAGAAGTATGGGTTAAAAAGGCCAGAACTGGTTGTCATACCAGACTTTCTCTTTCAGCTCATTGTCTAGTTTATTCAAAATGACCAGGTGGGTCTGTTCCCATTTGGCCAACCATTCGAAGAGTTCCTTTTCGTTCGGATCGGACGTACTTTCGGCCTGCTTACTGTAGATTTCGATGGCCCGCTTCTCCATATCAATGGCGGCAGAAATGGCGGCCGCCTCATACCCGGCGGCAGAGATTTTCTTTTTCATGTCGCCCGATAACACCAGGTTCGCTATGCTGTCGCCAGCGGAATCGGGAAGATCCTGCCTGACAAAGGATTTTGCCTTGTCATAATGGGCAAACTGATCTGAAAGAAATTTAATGTGCAGGGTTTCCTCATCGGCCATAACCTGAAAGATATGCCGGATATCAGGGTCTTTGGTCTGTTCAGCTACGGCTGAATAAAAGGCGAATCCCCGTTTTTCCAGCAGGATCGCTTGCTTCAAAATATCAACTACATTGTTTTCCATGAATTTTTTCTTTATTGCGAAATTATTCAAATTTCTCGATGTGTGTAAGCTTGATCCGGGAGGCGAGAATATCAATGGCCACACTGTTTTTCCCTCCCTGGGGAATGATGATATCGGCAAATCGTTTGGAGGGCTCTATAAATTGCAGGTGCATCGGTTTTACAAAGGATGCATAATGATGCATTCCCTGGTCAAAGGAACGTCCCCTTTCCTCGATGTCCCTACGGATGATCCTCATCAGCCGATCATCAGGATCCGCATCAACAAAAACTTTGATATCCAATAGGTTGCGTAATGATGGTTCGGTCAGTATCAGGATTCCCTCCACGATAATGATCTTCCGGGCCCGGATGGACCGGGTCTCTTTCAGGCGGGCACAGGATACATAGGAATATTGTGGCATCCGGATTGCTTTTCCGCTTTTCAGCTCCTCAAGCTGGTCAATCAGTAAACCCCATTCGATGGCATCAGGATGATCAAAATTGATCATCCGTTTTTCCTCTTCGCTTTTGGCCCCGTTGTCCCAATAATAGGAATCCTGGGGGATAACCGTAACAGCGTTTTCCGGAAGCCGTTTGATCAGCTCCGCTACCACGGTAGACTTTCCCGAACCGGATCCGCCACTGATCCCTATGATGAGCATCCTGTTATAGAAGATAACTTAATAAAATCCCTGCCGCAACAGCCGATCCGATCACCCCTGCCACGTTGGGCGCCATGGCGTGCATCAGCAGGTGGTTTGTAGGGTCAGCTTTCAGGCCTTCAATCTGGACTACCCTTGCGCTGTCGGGGACCGCAGAGATGCCGGCCGCCCCGATCAACGGATTGATCTTTTTTCCAGGTTTCAGAAAAAGGTTCATTACCTTGGCAAAGATAACACCTCCGGCCGTGGCAACCAAAAAAGAAAAAGCACCCAGAATAAAAATCAGGATGGATTGGGATGTCAGGAAAACATCTGCCTGGGTGGAAGCGCCTACTGTAAGTCCGATCAGGATGGTCACAATGTCGATGAGGGAATTGGAGGCTGTAACGGCAAGGCGTTTGGTCACGCCGGATTCCTTCAGGATATTCCCGAAAAAGAGCATCCCCAGCAGAGGTAACGCGCTCGGGGCAATGAATGTGGTAAGGATCAGTCCGATGATGGGAAAGAGCATTTTTTCTATCCGGGAGACGCTGCGGGGTGGTTTCATACGAATTTTACGCTCCCTGGCCGAAGTCAGCAGCTTCATCACGGGCGGCTGCAACACCGGTACCAGCGCCATATAGGAATAGGCTGCGATGGCAATGGGCCCGATCAGGTTCTGGACCACCTTCCCGTCGGGCATGATATTGATCCCGTTGGCCAGCTTTGAGGAGAGAAAGATCGCAGTGGGGCCGTCAGCCCCCCCGATGATCCCGATGGCGCCTGCTTCGGGAGGATAAAACCCAAGGACCAGCGCTCCCAAAAAAGTAATGAAGATCCCCAGCTGTGCCGCCGCACCAAGCAACATCAGTTTGGGATTGGAGATCAGCGAGGAAAAATCGGTCATAGCGCCTATCCCGAGAAAGATCAAAGGCGGATAAATACCCTTCAGGACGCCAAAATAAAGATAGTTCAGCACGCTTCCCTTCTCATAAATGCCAATCTGCAGGTTGGCATCCTGCAGGAAGGGGATATTCCCTATGATAATACCGGTGCCGATCGGGATCAATAAAAGTGGTTCATACTCATAACGGATAGCGAGGTATATGAAGACCAGTCCGACAAGGATCATGACAATATTCCCCCAGGTGACATTGGCAAAACCGGTGTAACTCCAAAAGTGTAGCAGTCCCTCGGCAGATCCAGTGACTCCTGGTGTTGAACCTGAGGCAAAGGCCTGAAAAATCATGGGTTTTAGAATGAAAAGCAGGACGATGATACCAAACACCGTGATGATTTTCCTTATCGCAGGCGTGGAAGAAGGGGATTTCAATAAGCTCATGGCCGACAGATTAGGCTATTTCGATCAGTACATCATTCTGTGAAACAATATCGCCCGGCTTGACCCGTACCGACTGGATCGTGCCGGATTTTTCGCAGAGGACATTGTTCTCCATCTTCATGGCTTCCATGGTCAGCAATTTCTGCCCCAGGGTCACTTTATCCCCTTCCCTGACAAGCACTTGAAGGATGGTACCGGGCAACGGTGCTTTGATGGTGGTGTTGACCGTCTTGGTCACCTGCCTGGGAATCTTCTGTTCTTTGGGTGTGGGCTGTGGGTTTTCAAGCCTGACAAGAGTGGGGGTTTTGGTGGTCTTCAATTCACGGTGAACCTCAACATCATATATGGTCCCGTTGACCTCCACTTTGGCAATGTTATCTTCAAATCCTTGAATTTCAACCTCATAATTATTACCATGAATGGTAAATTTGAACTTTTTCATTGGTTGTGGCAGGTTAGTTTCTTATTCCATTCATAACCCCATAAATCTTTGAACTCCACGGAGAATACGTTTTAGATACGCGGTTGATGGTCATGACATATTTTTCTTCATCATGCAGTTCGGTAAAATAGAGATAGAGTGCCGTACAAATAGCGGCATTTTCATCACCTGTCAGATTGATTTCCTCCCGGGGGGTTATTTTTTCTTTACCCGATCTCCTCAGCTTGAGCCATACGATGTAACGCTGGATCCGGGAGATCCGGATCAGGATGACGACCATTAGGGCAAGCGCTGAAAATACCACCGTATATCCAACGATCGTCAGGGAGATCGCCATCATATCAATGGCGAAAATATTGAATGCGATGTTGTTCGATAGGATCATATTGTATGCATTGACAGGTTATAGTGGAATGTTTGAATGCTTTTTCAGGGGAAGGGAATCCTTTTTTGTCATTAATGTCTGCAGAGCCCTGATGATCCTGAAGCGGGTGTTTCGCGGTTCAATGACATCGTCGATGTATCCGTTTTTGGCTGCCGCGTATGGATTGGCAAATTGCTGGATATACTCCATCTCTTTTTCGGCCATGTATGCATTCCGCTCGGCCGGATCCTCTATGTCCAAAATACGTTTTCCTTCGAGGATCCCAATGGCCCCTTTCGGGCCCATCACCGCAATTTCAGCAGTTGGCCAGGCATAGTTCATATCGGCCCGAAGTTGCTTGCAGCCCATAACATCATGAGCGCCCCCGTAAGACTTGCGAAGGGTAATGGTGATCTTGGGCACTGTGGCTTCTCCGTAGGCGAACATCAGCTTAGCCCCGTGTACGATGATTCCTCCATACTCCTGGTTGCTTCCGGGAAGAAAGCCGGGAACATCCACCAGCGTGATGATCGGAATATTGAAGGCATCGCAAAACCTTACAAACCGCGCGGCTTTCCGTGAAGCGTTAATATCAAGAACCCCGGCAAGAAAATTCGGCTGGTTGGCCACTATTCCGCAGGGCATACCATTGAACCGGGCAAACCCCACTACGATATTCTTGGCAAAATGCTGATGAATCTCCAGAAATTCCTGGTTGTCGATGATGGCATAGATCACCTCTTTGACATCATATGGCTGGCTGGAGCTTGCCGGGATAATGTCATTCAGGCTGTCTTCCAACCGGTCGGGTGGATCGGTGCATTCGATGGTAATGGGATCTTCCAGGTTGTTCTGTGGCAGAAAGGAGATCAGTTTCCGGATGACCATGATCCCTTCGTCTTCATTTTCCACGCGGAAATGTGATACACCCGTTTTGGTTGCATGGACCGTTGCGCCGCCAAGGTCTTCGGTTGAAATGTCTTCACCCGTCACCGTCTGCGTCACCTTGGGACCTGTGACGAACATGTAGCTGCTTTGCTCGCTCATCACTACAAAATCAGTGAGAGCCGGAGAGTACACCGCTCCCCCGGCACAGGGACCGAAAATGGCCGAAATCTGGGGAATGACGCCGGAAGCTGCAATATTGCGCATGAAAATCTCGGCGTAACCGGCCAGGCTGTTGACACCCTCCTGAATACGGGCGCCTCCACTGTCGTTGATCCCAATGACAGGGGCCCCGACTTTCATGGCCTGGTCCATGATCTTACAGATTTTCCTGGCAAAGGTCTCGGAAAGACTTCCTCCGAAAATGGTAAAATCCTGCGAAAAAACAAAGACGACCCTGCCGTCGATGGTTCCTCTCCCGGTGACAACGCCATCCCCGAGATATTCCTCTTTTTCCATTCCGAAGTTTGTACAGCGGTGTGTGACAAACATATCGTACTCTTCGAAACTGCCTTCATCAAGCAGAATCTCTATTCGCTCCCTTGCCGTATATTTACCTTTCTTGTGCTGCGAAAGGATTCTTTCTTCCCCGCCTCCCTGCCGCGCTTTCTCTCGGTTGTCAAGGAGTTGCTGAATTTTGTCAAGATGGGTCATGATGGTTGCCTCTTTACTTACTGCAGAATTCGATCAGAATGCCATGGGTTGACCGGGGGTGCAGAAATCCGATATTCAATCCCTCAGCTCCCTTCCGCGATCTTTGGTCGATCAACTCGATTCCCTGTTCTTTTGCCTCCTGAAGTGCTTCGTCAGCATTTTTCGTGGCAAAAGCCAGGTGATGAATTCCTTCGCCTCGTTTTTCAATGAATTTTCCGATCGGTCCTTCGGGATCGGTCGATTCCAGGAGCTCTATTTTTGTTTGTCCCACTTTGAAAAAGGCTGTTCTTACTCGTTGATCAACCACCTCTTCCACGGCATAGCAAGGAGTGCCCAGTAGTTTCTCATAATAGGGAATTGATTCTTCCAGGCTTTTAACAGCAACACCAATGTGTTCAACATGACTGATATTCATATTGTTATTTGTTAATATATAAACAGCAAAATTATTGATTATTCTGTTATCAAACCAAAAATGTTCGGATATTTTTTAGAAATATCTCTTTTTTATCCAAAATGACAAAGAGACCAGGCTGATCAGAACAGGAACTTCTACAAGTGGACCGATCGCTGCGGCAAATGCTTCACCGGAGTTGAGGCCAAATACGGCAATGGCAACGGCAATGGCCAGTTCAAAATTATTACTGGCAGACGTGAACGAGAGGGTTGCCGTCTTTTCGTACCCGGCCTTAAGTTTCCAACCCAGAAAGAAAGAGAGGATGAACATGATACCGAAGTAGATTACCAGGGGAACAGCTATCCGAATCACGTCCATGGGGATCTTGACGATGTATTCCCCTTTCAATGAGAACATCACCAGAATGGTAAAAAGAAGGGCGATTAGGGTGACGGGCGAGATCTTCGGGATGAACTTCCATTCATACCAGTCCCTGCCTTTCAGTTTGATCAATCCGAACCGCGAAATGAATCCGGCCAAGAAGGGGATGCCCAGGTAGATGAAAACACTTTTGGCCACCTCGCCGATTGTGATGTTAACTTCAAACGACTTCAGTCCGAACCAAGATGGCATGAGTGTAATGAAGAACCAGGCATAAAGCGAGAAGAAGAGCACCTGAAATAGTGAGTTGAAGGCCACCAGCCCGGCACAGTATTCTCGGTCTCCGCGGGCCAGGTCATTCCAAACAATCACCATAGCGATGCATCGTGCCAGGCCGATGAGAATTAAACCGGCCATATATTCCGGGTAGTCTCTCAGAAACAGGATTGCCAAAAGGAACATCAGTATCGGCCCTATGATCCAGTTTTGGACCAGTGACAGGCCCAGGACCTTCCAGTCGCGGAAAACATCCCGCATCTCTTCATAGCGAACTTTTGCAAGGGGTGGATACATCATCAGGATCAGCCCTATGGCAATGGGGATGTTGGTTGTACCCACCTGAAATTTATTCCAGAAACCAACAATGCCGGGGAAAAAGTATCCACAGAAAACACCGGCCCCCATGGCAAGGAAGATCCATAAGGTGAGAAATCTGTCCAGTGTTTTCAATCGTTTCTTTTCTAGCACCATGAGTTCATGATTAATTGATTGATTCCCCCTTTTTGTGTACTTTTATCCTGTTAAAATTCCTTAATTGGCAGCAAATATAGGTGGTAAAATCAAGAAGCTTAAATTGAAACATTTAGAAATCGAACGAAAATACCTTATCAACCAGAAATTATGGGACAGGGCCGAAAAACCGGAGCCCCGGTTTCTCACCCAGGGGTATCTGTGCAGTGATGATAAAAAGGTGATCCGTATCCGTATTGTTCAGACGAATGCCGGCCGCAGAGGATATCTCACCCTAAAAGGCAGGATGCAGAACCTGGGGCGCCCTGAATACGAATACGAAGTGCCGGCGGAAGAGGCGTCAGATCTGCTGGCGCTTATCCAATCACGTCCGGTTGAAAAAATCAGGTACAAATATCCGCATAAAGGCAAGATCTGGGATGTAGATATTTTCCTGGGGGAAAACAAGGGGTTGTTTCTGGCGGAGATTGAGCTGGATGATCCAGATGAAGTGATCGATTTTCCCGAATGGGTGGGGGACGAGGTTTCTCACGACCCCAGGTATTACAATGCCTATCTCGCGTTACACCCCTTTAATACCTGGAAATAAAAAGCCTGCCGGTGGAGCATAGGGGAGTCGAACCCCTGACCTTTAGACTGCCAGTCTAACGCTCTAGCCAACTGAGCTAATGCCCCGAAAGGACTGCAAAGGTAAATAATTTTACATTTGTGTAAAAATTTCCATGAAACGTCTCTTCACGGCCATTCATCCCTTGCCTGATCCCGAATTTCTCATACGTTTCCGGGAGCTGAGGGCTGCGATGCGCTGGCACAGGATGAAATGGGTCGAAGAGGAAAATCTCCATATAACCATTCATTTTTTCGGTGAAACCGAAGAGCAAAAGATCCCGCAGATCAACGATCTCCTTCAATCAGAGGCCGGGTCACAAACCGTTGTTTCCTTCAGGTACAGGGGTCTTGGTATTTTTGGGAGTTCATACCAGCCAAAAGTGATCTGGGCAGGCATTGAGCCTTATGAAGAGGTCTCCCTCATGATAAGCAAGGTTAAAGAAGATCTTGTTCAGATCGGCTTTTCTACCGATCGTCAAAACCCGGTACCACACCTGACCCTTGGCCGGGTCCGCTCTATCCAGGATCACAGGAATTTTCAAAACACTATTGATCGGTTTCAATCCATTTCATCCCGGGAGATGATTGTCCGGGAATTGATCCTATTTGAAAGCATCCTGTCGCGTTCAGGGCCTGAATACCATGTGATCCAATCTTTCCCTTTTAAACAATAAATCCCCGGATCGCTGTTGCAATCCGGGGAGACTGATCTGAACAGGAACTATACGCCTGGTGTGTATTACTCTCCTGTGCGGTTTTTCTTTTCAAGTCCGTTGGCGATAACGTGGTAGACGACCAGGCTGATACCGCCGCAAAGAAAGATCATGGAGAACAATGATTCCTCTTCTCCCATCATGGTGTTAAGCGCCAGAATTCGTCCTATCAGAATACCGATGCCGATGCCTATCATCAACATCCCCCATTTCAATTCCTGGGGAACATTCTTGCGCATATCGAAGATGGCGGCTGTTTGTCCTTTTTCAATCAAATTGGCCCGTTCCTTTCTTCGCAGGATAAGGTAAATAATTAATACAACAGTGCCAAAAAACGCGATTGGGACTAAAAACTCTACGTTGTTCATAGTGGTTTGGATTTAGGTTTTTTTCCTTTATGCCCCTATGACGCAGTGAAGTTTATCCTGGTTACATATTTGCCCGTGTTTTTATCGCTGAACGATAAATTTGGTAAGGAAATAGTGCTGTTCGTTCGATAATTTCACTATATACAGGCCTTCATGAAAGTGTGAAACATCCAGTTTTTTCATGTAATCCGGTGGGATCGCTGTCAGTCTTTCGGAATATCTGACTGAACCTGTAAGATCGAATATCTCCAGTTGCAGCAGCGTTTCCCTTCCACAGATGATCACATGAATGGTTGTTTCTGTTGGGTTGGGGTAGATGGTCACATTGGCCTGAAAGCCCGGTTCATTTATCCCGGCACAGGAAGATACGGTAATAGGTTTTGATGATGGGGTTCCGTTTCCGCAATCATTTGCGCCATAGACTGAAATATTACCGGAAGAAGCTGTCTGGCTAAAGTCGAGTGTTATCTTGGCTGTCCCATATCCTGAAGCAATGGTGGCTCCTTCGGGAAGAGACCAGATATAGGCGGTGGCATCCGGGATTTCAGGAATGGAATAAAGATAGCCAGTATGGTTCATACACACTGTGTCGTTGCCGGTAATTTCTCCGGCATCCCCCGGCAGTGACCCTGCTGTGAGGGTCCGGTAACTGGGCGGGCTACTTCCACAAACATTATTGGCCACAACAGAGATGTCTCCCGAACTTTCACCCCAGATAACGATGATTTCGATGGTCCCCTGGCCAGAAACCCATATGGCATCGTTCGGTATGGTCCAGGTGTATGAAACTGCGTCGGGAACCTCCAGGATGCGGAATGTGGATTCTTGGCCGGTACATCCGGTTTCCGGGCCCAGAATGGCCCCGGGGGCCGGTAGGAGCTCCGAAACATTAATCTCTAACGTGCTCGGTGGGCTATTGCCACAGTCGTTGCCCACGATGACCGAGACAATGCCCGAAGTGTTTCCCCATAATACGTCAATGGTGGACGAATTTTGCCCCATAACAATACTTGCATCTTCCGGGACTGTCCATGAGTAAGAAGTCGCCCCCGTCATGGGATCAATATGATAGGTGGTTACAGAACCAACGCAGACCTCATCGGGCCCATCTATCTCTCCGGGGAATGGCGGGGGTGTTGTTACAAAAACAACCACACTGTCAGCCGCATTATCTCCAACGCTGTCGGTGACTGATATGTGATATTTGATGGTCGTGGTGGGTGAAGTGACCGGATTAGCTATGGAGGAATCTGACAGGAATGTCGACGGGGTCCACAAATAAGTATAAGGAGGGATGCCTCCAAATAAAATTACGTTTAGCTGTGAGGAAACCCCCAGACAAATTGTATCTGGTTCGGCAATGGCTTCAATGGATAAACCCCCTTTAACTACCTGAGAATAATTCTTTCCGGGAAGATGGACAAACATCCATGCTGCGGCAAAAAAAACAATCAGAAAGGTCTGTACTTTTTTCATTGCCCGGGCATAAGATCTTTGTATTAAGTTGCAACATATCAGGTACAAATATACAAAATCCCGGCAGATTTAGTATCTTGTAACCTTCTTAAGATGACAACGTCTAACGACCGGATGAACCAAGTCGACGACAATCAGCTTATTGACCAGGTGCTAGGGGGCGATCGTTCTGCTTTTGCCATACTTGTTAACCGGCATAAAAATATGGTGTATTCCATTGCATTAAGAATTTCCCAGAACAGGGAAGACGCAGAGGAGGTGGCACAGGATACCTTTATGAAAGCATATTCATCACTGAATTCCTTTGAAAAGAAATCCAAATTTTCCACCTGGCTTTACCGGATCGTTTACAATGCGGCCATCACGAAGACACGAAAGAAAAAGATTGAATTTGTGAACATTGATGACCGGCTTATCGCTTCATATAGCGAGGATGAAATACATAACCATCTGGGGGTTATTGATGCAGATGAAAAAAAACTGGTTGTTGACAAGGCGCTCGGGAGGCTTTCTGATGAAGATAATTTATTGATCACCCTGTTTTACAAAGACGGAAATTCTGTGGGAGAGATCTGTGAGATAACCGGATTGTCTATGTCAAATGTCAAGGTTCGCCTGCACCGCATCCGAAAAAAACTGTACAGTGAAATTTCTGAAATAATGAGCTATCAGGTGGTGTTTTAGCACATGAAATATTATAACATCATGAAAAAGAAAGAGTTGTTTGAAGATAAATTTTTAGTTGATTTGATGAAGAATGTTTCCCTGGAAACACCTTCTGATGATTTCACCAAAAATTTGATGGGCCGGATTGAGGAGATGCCGGTATATCGTCCACAAGATGTGTCGCGGTCATCCTGGTTAACCAGATTTCTTCCCTGGTTCTTGCTTCTCTTGTCGTGCGTAGTTTTTTATTTTGTTTTTCCGGTTGGAGAAGATATCTGGGAAACCATGGTAGCATCGTTCCAATCGTTACTTTCCTCTTTTGTAGCTTTCGCCAGCCTGAAATCCTATTTGATTGCCTTGTCCATTATCATTGCAACGGCGGGTTTGTTTGGGGTTGAGCGAATGATTTCTCATTCGGCCTCCGCCAAGCGTCAGTATCTCTTCTAGATTAAGAATCAAGTGATTTTTCGCGGGATTCGGTCCACAACTCCCGAAAGCTCTTATGGGCAATTGTCGGAAGGGATCTTTTTTTACCCCACCCTTTGTGACCAAATTGCCTTATCATACGATTTTTCAGAAAGGCCCCGGGCTTATCCAACGCCCAGCGATGCAGCATAATATATTTCCAGCCCTTGACCATCATGCGCCATGATAATGTGGTATATTTCCTGGAAACCGCCTCTTTCCTGTTAAAAAGAAGCAGCTCATGAAGGGGGATCTTCATGGGGCAAACCTCTGCGCATTTGCCACATAACGAAGAGGCAAAACTCAAATGATTATACTCCTTGATGCCAAGAAGATGTGGTGAGATCACAGAACCGATCGGACCTGTATAGGCCGTTCCATACGTATGGCCCCCAATGCTTTTGTATACCGGACAACCGTTCAGGCAGGCGCCACACCGTATACAGGAAAGAGCTTTTCTCTGTTCCGTGTAGGTCAGAATTTCTGTTCGCCGGTTGTCGAGGAGAATCACATACATCTCTTCGGCCCCGTCGGGTTCTTCCGGCTTTCTAGGGCCAAATACCACATTGTTGTAGACGGTCAGGCGCTGTCCTGTCCCAAAAGCAGATAGAAGAGGATAAAACAGATCCAGGTCTTCCAGGGAGGGGATCAGTTTTTCAATTCCTGCAACGACAATATGAATTTTCGGAAAGGCGAAAGAGAGGATCCCGTTACCCTCATTTTCTGTCAATGCTACCGCACCTGGATCTGCCAAAAGAAAATTGGCTCCGGTTATCCCAACATCTGCCCGAACAAACTCCGTTCGCAAGATCTCCCTTACAAATTCCGTGATGGATTCGGGGGGAGAATTTTCCGGCAGATTGAATTTTTTATGAAACAACTCCGAAATATCCTCTTTGGATTTGTGCATGGCCGGCGTGACAATGTGATACGGTTTCTCGCCTTCCAATTGAACAATGTATTCTCCCAGATCCGTTTCGAAAACTTCTCTTTTGTTTTTTTCTAGCAATTCATTGATTTCCAGTTCTTCAGAAACCATTGTTTTTTGCTTGACAATTACTCTCGCCTTGGCTTTTCTAATGATCTGCAGAATCTCTTTTTGTGCATCACGACTGTTGTTGGCCCAGATGACCTTTCCTCCTCTCTTTTCAAAATTTTTCTGAAATTCAAGCAAGTGGGTGTCCAGCTTATTGATGACTTTTGCTTTCAGGTTGGCTGCGCGCCTTTTGGCAAGTTCAAGATCCCTGTAATGGCTTTTTCCTAACGCAACAGCCTGGTCATATTTGCCAATATTGAATTCAAGCCTGCTACGATGAGGCTGATCAAACGCTTTTTCTGCGCCTTTTTCAATAAATAAGTTGGCTGTTGAATTCATCTACGCTATCGTACAGGTACCGGAATTTTTTGAATCCTTCTTTCATGCCTTCCGCCCTCAAACTCAGTTATCAGGAACAAGTGGACCAATTCAGATGCATGGACATTTGAAATAAACCTGGCGGGAATAGCGATGATGTTGGCATCATTATGTAACCTGGCCAGCTTGGTGATTTCCTCCTCCCAGCAAATAGCAGCTCTTACATTTTGGTATTTGTTCGCTACCATGGCTGCTCCGTTTCCGCTTCCGCAGAGGATAATTCCTCTTCTGTATTTTCCCTCATTGATAGCTTTTGCAAGAGGATGGATCGCATCCGGATAATCCATACTTTCTTCAGAATCAGTACCATAATCCTCTATCTGGTATCCCCATCCCCCAAGGATCTTCTTTAAATATTCCTTCAAGGTGAATCCGGCATGATCACTTGCTATAGGAATTATCTCAGAAAATTCAGTCATTGTTGATATTTTTAAGGCAAAGGTAGCTAATATGATTTCAAGAAACCTTGAAAACCACAATTTTAAATTTTACACAAAAAAATGTTGACAACTGTTTAACTTTGTTATCAAATTCTGATAACAAAGCTGTTTAGGTCCGGTTCACAGAAAAATGAAAAGATTACTTGAAGTTATCCATTGTTATCAAAGACTTCTAACAATTTTCTGAGGGCTTCAGTAACCTGTTTTTACAAACAGACAGAAAGATAAACCGCCTTGTTAATAAAAAATAACAATCTATTTAACAAGTAATTAAGGGTAATTATTTGTGTATAATCTGTTGACTAAATTGTATAAATCAAAAAGACAAAAAAACGACCTGAAAATTTTCAACCAAATCAACATCCACTATAAATAACAATAAAAAGATTTTTAAAATTTTATTATAAAGATGAATTTTTCAAGTGAAAAATTGATTCAAGAAATTAAAAGGTTGCAAAAAGAAAAGAAAGCAATCATTCTAGCCCATTTTTATCAATTACCTGAAATTCAAGATATTGCTGATTTCATTGGAGATAGCCTGGCGTTAACTCAATTTGCAGAAAATACGAGTGCGGGGATCATTCTGTTTGCCGGTGTGAACTTTATGGCAGAAACCGCGAAAATACTGAATCCTGAAAAGAAAGTGCTTATTCCGGACCCGGAAGCTGGGTGTTCTCTTGCCGATTCCTGTCCACCGAAAGAATTTCAACTCTTCAGGGAAAAATATCCTGACCATATTGTTGTTTCCTATATCAATTGTTCAGCGGAGATCAAAGCGTTATCCGATATCATTTGTACTTCGAGCAATGCCGTAAGCATCGTGGAATCATTTCCGAAAAATCAAAAGATCATCTTTGCCCCTGACAGGAATCTCGGAAATTATGTAAATGGGATAACCGGGAGAAAAATGGTATTGTGGGACGGATCATGTGAGATTCATGACACCATATCAACCGAATCAGTCATTAATCTGAAAATTAAATATCCTGATGCAAAACTGATCGCGCACCCGGAGTGCAAGGCTGTAATCCTTGAAATGGCTGATTTTATCGGCTCCACGACAAGCCTGTTAAAATTTACCCAGACAGATTCTTCAAGGAAGTATATTGTGGCAACGGAAACCGGGATTCTTCATGCCATGAAAAAAGCCTCGCCGGAAAAAGAGTTCCTGATCGTACCGATCAATAAAACATGTGCCTGCAATGATTGTCCTTTCATGAAGATGAATACATTGGAAAAAATCCACCTGGCTCTGAGGGATGAAAAACCCGAGATCATTTTATCGAATGAGCTGATGCATAAAGCCCGAAGACCAATTCAAAAAATGCTTGAAACCTCAAACCCGTGATGTTCATATGCGTTCTCTGTTGTGGATCTTATTCCTGATGCATTCTTTTCTTCCTGTTTTCGCACAGGACAGTATACCCCGGGATGGATTTCATCAAATTTTTCATTCCAACGGGAAATTGGCGAGCGAGGGAACCATGCGTAATGGCCAGCCCGACGGCTACTGGAAATCTTACTATGAGTCGGGGATATTGAAATCTGAGGGAAACAGGAAAGATTATCAGCTGGACAGTACCTGGAAGTTCTATAATCCGGAAGGAAACCTCATCCTCGAGATCAATTACAAAAATGGCAGACGCAATGGATATAAGGTTTCCTGGCTTGACAAAGAGACCATCAGGGAGCATTTTACAGATGATATAAAAGAGGGTTATACAGAATACGATCACCCGGATGGCTGGAAAATAATGGAAATTCCCTTTGAGAAAGGCCTGGAACAGGGAATTGGCCGGGAGTACAATGAAAAAGGGGAGATCATTACCATAACGGAATACAAAAAAGGGTTCATTGTTGAGCGGATGAAAATTAACCGGAGAGACAAGGCCAACAGAAAACAGAGAAAATGGATGAGTTTCTGGGGAAATGGAAAAATCAAACAGGAGGGTACCTATAAGAACGATATGAAAAACGGGTATTTCAAGGAATACTCGGAAAACGGGGACCTGATCAGCATCGCAAAATATATCGACGATGTGCTTCAGCCTGCGGCGGTTGAAATCCAAAAGCTGGAAACAGAAAAAGAGTATTACGATAATGGAGCGATCAAGGCGATCAGGCTTTACAGAAATGGAATACTGGAAGGAATTGCCACAGATTATTCGGCTGAAGGGACAATCGTCGCTGCTACGGAGTACCGCAACGGGACAATGATAGGCCAGGGTCTTGTGCTGGAAGACGGAAGCCGGACCGGGCATTGGAAAGAGTATTATCAGGGAGGGACCCTGAAGGCCGAAGGAGATTATCTGAACGGGATGAAGACGGGGCCGTGGAAATACTATCATCCAAACGGAAGGCTGGAACAAAGCGGTGTTTATACGAAAGAGGGAAAACCTGACGGCCTGTGGAGGTGGTATTTTGACAACGGCCAGCTTTTACGGGAAGAGAATTATTACCGGGGCAAAAAAGACGGATTAAGCGAAGAATATGCCGAAAACGGGACCCTGATAGAACGCGGTGAATACCTTGATGACCTGGAAGACGGACCCTGGTTTCAACTGATCGGGGATTTTTACCAAAAAGGAAATTACAGGGATGGCCTGAGAACCGGTCAATGGATCTCATACCAGCTGGAAAAAGGGGAAACCGGGACCGACAGCCTGGTCCTTTTTAAAGGTGGTTTTCTGGATGATCTCCCCGACGGGAAACAGACCTACTACTGGGACAACGGAAAAATCCGTGACGAAGGGAGTTGTGTTGCTGGCAGAAAAGAGGGTGAATGGATAAAATACAATTATGACGGCACTCTGTTTTTAATAATCACCTATCGTAACGGCATTGAAACACGGTATGATGGGATCAAAATTAATCCACCATTTGAATCTGACGAATGAACCCACAAAAACCTACCCGAAAACCCACCTCAAAGAGCAATGTTAATGAGGAAATCCTGCCAATCAGGTTGAACAAGTACATTGCCAATTCGGGTGTTTGTTCCAGGAGAGAGGCAGATGAACTGATCAGGGCGGGGAGCGTAAAGGTAAACGGGAAGGTAGTGACTGAACTGGGAACCAAAGTTCTTCCAACCGATAAAGTTCAGGTTAAGAGCCAGACTCTTTCCATCGAAAAATACCGTTATATCTTGCTGAATAAACCGAAAGCTTACCTGACAACGGTCACCGACCCGCAAAACCGTCACACCGTTATGGCGCTGATCAAAGACGCCTGTCCCGAACGAGTTTATCCCGTAGGACGCCTTGACAGGAACACCACCGGGCTGCTGCTTTTTACCAATGATGGTACACTCACGAAAAAACTAACCCATCCGCGCTATGGGATTAAGAAAATCTATCATGTCGTGCTTGACAAACCCCTGGCCGGTACCGATTTGCAAGCCATTACAAAAGGTATTGAACTGGAAGACGGATTTATCAAGGTGGACCGGATTGATTACATCACAGACGGAAAGAATAAAAATGAAATTGGAGTGGAACTTCATTCAGGCAGGAACAGGATCGTCAGAAGGATCTTTGAAAAACTCGGATATACTGTTGAAAAACTCGACCGGGTCTATTTTGCCGGTCTTACTAAAAAGAATTTACCCCGGGGAAAATGGCGTTTTCTGGATGAGAAAGAGATCAGCCTGTTAAAAAGGATCAGCTCAAAAGAATGAAAAAAAACACGACGGTATTCATCGTTGAAGATGAAATGCTGATTGCTGCTTGCCTGAAAAATCAACTCGAGGAGGCTGGTTTTACGATATTGGGAAATGTCACCCGCGGAGAAAAAAGCATCGAAGAAATACAGCGGCTGAGGGAAGAAAACAATGAACCCGATATCGTGTTGATGGATATCAACCTGCGGGGAGCAATGAACGGGATTGATACAGCCCACGAGATCTCAAACCGATACAATTGTGGCATCATTTTTCTTACCGGTCAAAGTTCGAAAGAGGTTTACAAACGCTCATTTTGTATTAAACCATTCGGTTATGTACTCAAACCCTATGATCTGGAACAAATGATCATGACCATAGAGATTGCCGCTTATCAGCGGAGGCTTGAATTGGAGAATAAACGGATCAGGAAAGAACTCGAGCAGCTTCTCTCAGAAAAGACAAAAGAAAACACAGAAGTTCTTGAACTTTATAAAGCGATTATTGAAAATTCCCTTGCCGCTATTTGTATCATTCAGGAAGGCAGGTTCGTGTTTGCCAACCAGGCTATAGCCAACACACTTGGGTACACGCTAGAAGAGATCTTTGCAATGGAACAGCCGGATATTGTCAGATTGGCTCATCCGGCTGACCGGGAACGCCTCTTGTCAATTTCCGAAAAACGGCTTCAAGGAATGGAAGTACCTCAATACACCACGTTTAGGATCATCACAAAAGAGGGAGAGATCCGCTGGATGAAATCATTTGTCAAACTGGTCAATTACATGGGAAAACCAGCACTTCATCAGACATTTCTTGATGTTACCGACTATATAAATCGTTAACCTTGCAACATAATTGTGAGTCCATGAGAACCTATGCGCTACTTTTTATCATTCATTTGTTTGCCCTGTCGGTATGGGCCAACAACCCTATCAAAGAACTCATCAGGTCTGCCGGGGACGCCGCCGATTTCCCCAGAGACGAACTTCTGGTTGTTTTTGACAGCACGCTTACTGATGTGAAAGAAAGCGGGCTGACCTATGTCAACAATCATATTCTTTATAAGGTGCTGACCGCGGAAGGGGCTAAACAGTTGAACGCGCTTACCTTCGGATATGATCCCCAGTCGGCTTATGTGGAAATTGAAAAGGCAACCATATACAGGAAAAACGGTGAAATCATCACCCTAGATACGAGTCTAGTGCTGGATTACCCGGCTCCCGCCAGGGCTATTTACTGGGGGGCCCGGGAGAAAATGATCGACATCGGACGCCTTGAACCGGGAGATGCAGTAGAGGTTATCATGTTCAGAAAAGGATTCACCTATGCCTTGCTGGAGCAGGATGATGATGAGAGGTACATTCCTCCCATGCGGGGTCATTTTTATGATATCGTGGATTTTTACAGTCAATATCCGGTAAACCTGAAAGTTTACCGGGTTGAGGTGCCGAAAGATAAAATCCTCCAGTTTGAATTTTACAACGGCGAAGCACAGGTTTCAAGCTGGCTTCACGGAGATAAGCTTGTCTATACCTTTTCCAAGACAAACATGCGACCGATCAATCGTGAACCGGGGATGGTTGCACTGTCGGATGTGGCCCCCAAACTGCTGCTTTCGACCAGCCCAGACTGGTTTGCCAAATCAACCTGGTTTTTCGGGGTCAATGAAGCCTTTAAGAGTTTTGAATCAACACCTGAGATCAAAGCAAAAGTAGATGAGATCCTGCGCAATGCCCAAACGGAAGAAGACTCCATTTCCCTGCTAACCCACTGGTGCGCAGACGAGATCCGTTATTCCGGCATCTCCATGGGAGACGGAGAGGGCTTTACGCTCCACAAGGGAAGCATGACCTTTGCCGACCGTTGCGGTGTATGCAAAGACAAGGCTGGCATGCTGATCACCATGCTGAGGGCGGCTGGGTTTAAATCCTATCCAGCGATGACCATGGCCGGCTCCAGGATCGATTACATTCCCGCCGACCAGTTCAACCATTGTGTGACGGTCGTGAAGAGAAAAGCCGGGAACTACCAGCTGCTGGACCCCACCTGGGTCCCCTTTTTGCGGGAATTGTGGTCCAGTGCCGAGCAGCAGCAGCAATACCTGATGGGCCTTCCCGATGGAGCCGACCTGGCCACCACCCCCCTTTCACCCCCCGAGAATCATTACATTCATGTAGTTGCTGACGAAACCCTCCTTGCCAACGGTACCCTGAAGGGAACCCTGGTCATTACAGCGGAAGGACAGTCAGACGGGGCCGTCAGGGGATATTTCAAGAATTCAAACAAAACGAAATGGGATCAGAACATTGAACGGGAATTCCTGGGGATCCACCCAAAGGCGACCATCACCCGGCTTGATTACGGAGATCCGATGGATTATCTCTCCGGGCCCATCCGGATCGAAATCGAATTTGTCATCCCGGATTATGCGATCGTTTCAGGAAAATTGCGTTTATTCAAATCACTGATGGCATCCCAGCTATTCCGCTCCGTTCAACCTCAGCTATACTATGATACAGACCTGAAAGAGAGGAAATTCGCCTTTCGCGACCGATGCTCACGTAAAGTTATAGTGGATGAAAAGATCACAATTTCCGGCCTGGCGGGTGTCGAAAGAATACCGGAATCCTTTTCGGAAAAAGGTTCTGTTACCACCCTGGAAGCCGGTTACACCCTGCAGAGCGACACACTTGGCTTTACCGAGGAGATCATTCTTGGAAAACGGATCTATGAAGCAAGCGAATGGCCCCAATACCGGGCCGTGGTTGAAGGGCAAAACAAACTTGCAGAGGAAATGGTTATTGTCAGGGTAAATTAGGTATTCATTTAAACAGGCTCAACATGCAACAAGTGAACAAAATTCTGGCACTGATACTGCTCTTTATCCCTTTTTCAGGTCTCATAGCCCAGGTGGAAAATTATGATGCCGTATACCTCTCGCTGGTCAGGGAATATACTCTCGAAAAAAACGGATCTATCGAGTTCCGGTATAAGAAACAATTGAGGCTTCAAAATTACCGGGCATTTAACAGGCTTTTTGGGGAGACCTTCGTGGTGTACAACTCCGACCATCAGACACTGACCATCAACAGATCCTATACAACAATGGCCGATGGTAAAAAAATAGAAACACCGGCCAATGCATTCAATGAAGTTTTGCCTCGCATAGCTGCCCACTCTCCCGCATTCAACCACCTGCGTGAGATGGTGATCACCCATACTGCCCTGGAAGTCGGGGCAACCATTTTCCTGGATTACACCATTCATTCTGAACGAGGATTCCTCCCGGCACTGATGGAAGGTATCGTGCTGGCTGAAGATCAACCGATTATGGATCAGACAATAATCGTCCGGACGCCGGCGGATCAACCACTGCATTTCCATCTGTTCAATAGCGCTGTGGAACCACGGGTAGATCAGGAAAACGGACTATTGATCTATACCTGGAAATTTGAAGAACTCCCGGCAGTAGAAACAGAAAAACTTATTCCACCGCCAACAGCTGTCTATCCCACCCTGATCTTCAGCACGATTAAAGGATATTCCCCGATAGCAAAGTTTTTCAGCGATCAGGAGGCATTCAGGTACGGCTTATCGGAAACCATGAAACAGTATGTATCAAAACTGACGGCTTCCCGGAAAGAGAAAAAGGAGATCCTGTTTGCTCTTCAGGATGCCGTGGTCAAGGAGGTCAATCTCTGGGACATTCAGGGAAATGATCTGGGATATGCCGTGCGGCCTCCCGGGAAGGTCTGGAACACTAATGGAGGAACCGTCGCGGAAAAGGCAGTCCTGCTCACAGCCTTTTTGCGGGAAGCCGGAATCATGGCCGAACCGGTTCTGGTCTTTGACGGACCGGCATTTGACCGGGAAATAGGAACCCTTGGTACACTTGAGGAGTGGATCGTCCGGGCGGAACTTCCCGGCATGGGAAAGGTCTATCTCTCCGTTAAGGAGATCAATGCCTATGACATGACCTGCCTTAAATCAGGGAACGTGATGATGGTTCTCCGTGATGACGCAACGTTTCAGACCCTTTATCCGGAACCGACCAAAGCCCTTCTTTCAGTAACAGGAATTCTGAAGATTGATAGCTCCATGGCCATTTCCGGCGATCTTACGGTTCATGTCACAGGCCCCGCCAATCCCTACCTGTCGTTTATCCGCAGTGAACAAAAGGCCGCATACTACTTTGAGGGGGGCTTCTTGTCGGGGGATATTCAAGGGATCGTTTTTCAAAAGATCACGCCGGAAGAAAGTATTTTTTCTTGCCATGTCAAGAATGCCAGGATGACAACAACCAATAATAGTTTTTATTCTTTTAGTTTTCCGGTTTTTGGATCCGGTTTTTGGAATTTTCATATGAAAACGCTGCCAACCGAATTCAAGGAACCATTTAAGATACCATTTCCCATCGGGGAGCAATATGATTTTACCTTTGCCTTTCCGGAAACCGTGAACCTGTATATTCCCGGGAAACATCCTCGAATAAACAACCGCTCTGGGTCCTG
>Ga0172374_1000084_pt1 | contig 79662 bp, 83 predicted proteins | sample LakKiv3m_FD_114536 | JGI IMG/M metagenome (GOLD analysis project Ga0172374, IMG submission 114536) | Freshwater microbial communities from Kabuno Bay, South-Kivu, Congo - kab_092012_10.3m | ecosystem: Environmental > Aquatic > Freshwater > Lake | place: Democratic Republic of the Congo... | reverse complement strand
GCCGCGGGCAAGGTAAGGGCGGACGCTGAATTCTGACTTTCCGACGCTTGGCAGCTTCTTATCTTAACGCCTATGGGGGTTAGGGGGGATTTCATCGCACGGAATCCCATGTGGGCCAGTGGTGCCAATGTTACCTATATGATGGCGCATTGGTATCACCTTTCGCCCCGAGCACTAAGCAGACATGGTTCGGCTACCTCAATCCGTCTTCGACGAAATCATCTCCCTGGTGAGCATCCTGCGGATCAACGAGGAGGACAGGATCACCGACGGCATGAATATAAGGTCCCCCACCAGCGAGAAGAAGATCGCCAAGGACCCCAGCACGCCAAAGAATATCACCGGACGGAACGGCGATATCAGGAGCATTGCGAACCCGAAAAAGATCACCGCGTGATTCGAGATCATCGCTCGCGCAGTGACTTTATAAGCCTCACGGAGGCACTCCTGGACGTTGCCTAAATCTGCGCCCGACCTTATCACACGCTTGAGTTGCGTCAGATAATGGACCGTATTGTCCACCGTCAGACCGATGGACACCGAAGCCGCGAATACGGTAACGCTATCCAGCGGAATACCGAACCATCCCATTGTACCGAAGATTACCGCTTGCGGCAGAACCTGCGGCAAAAGGCTGATGAGCCCCAGCGTGATCGACCTGAACTGTATCGCCAGCAGGACCGTCATATACCCAATGGCCAAGAGCAGCGAATAGGTCTGGGAACTGACGATTTCGCTCGCTTGCGCCTCGAAGACGGCAAGATCCCCTGTGACGATGACCTTGCCGACGCCGTTCATGGCGCCTTCCGCTATGGATCGCACGTGCTGGATGGTTTCGCTGATAGTGGTATCCGGCGAGTTCTTGATCCTTACAGAAATGTGCAGTCGCCCGGAGTGGTCGTCGAGGTGCCGAGCCAGCATGAACTTGCCGTCACGGCCCAGCCCGGTCATCGCGAGGAGCTGGGGAATGACCTTGGGATTGGTGAACAGCTCGTCCGAGGCGATTTCTCTTCCCGAGGTGATATGATGCAGATATTCCATCAGCGGGAGCAGAGATTCTACGCTTACCACTTCGGGGATTTCTTTCAAGCGATCTTCAAGTACCTTGACCCCTTTCCACGCGGCTGGGTCCTTGAACGTGTTGTCGGGGGCCTCAACCATGATTTCCAATGAACTGATCGGCGCCAGCTTCTCTTCGACAAAGCGAACGTCCTGTATTTCTTGCGTCTTGTCAGTAAGCAGGCGCATGACCTGAGTATCGCTGCGGATGAACGGCGATCCGGACAGCATGATGCCTATCAGCAGTAACAACCCGGTGGCGAACCAGCGGTGATGGCTCAGCACGAAGCCTTCCGTCCGGTCGAATCCCCTGGTCAGGAGGTCGGAGTCCATGCTGCGGTACACGCGCTGAGGGAGCGGTTTGAGCGCGATGAGAAACGCGGGTACGAGAATCACTGACAACACGAATGCTATCAGCGGTCCGCCCGTCAAGATAACCCCGAGCTGGCACACCATCGGCACGGATGCCACGATGAGACTGGAGAAACCGAAAGCAGTCGTGAACGAAGTGATCAGACAAGGTCCCGCGCCCAAGTAGAGCGCGTTCTTCGCGGCGGCCACGCGATCGCCCAATGCCTTATAGCCTTCGTTGAAGTGCGTCACCAGGTGGATCACCGGTTCCACACTCGATATGAGCACCATCCCGAACGCGAGGGCCGTGGTGGAATTGATCTGGATCCCCAACCAGGCCATGACCCCGAGTATCCACAGGTCGCACAATCCCACCACGATCATCGTAATAACGGTCGTGCGGAGGCTCTTGAAAATGTAAAACGACACTGCGGTGGCGACTACGAGGCACAACAGTCCGAAGGTGTACGCCGTCTGCTTGTTGTATCGTTGGATGGCCTTGCGAATAACCGGCGCGCCGATGATCCGGTGTTCCGAGCCGGGAGGCAGGTTTTCTGCCAGGACCGCTTCAATCCGCTCCACCAGCTTGGTAATAACCGGCGGATCGAAGCTCCATTGCTCATCCATCCGCACCATGAGCCCGAAGGTCTTTCCGTCCGGTGAGACGAGCAGGTCAACGAACGGCAAGGCCTTACGGACCTTTTCCAGGCGCTGCGCGTCCGACAGTCGAGGCGGGCCGCCGTCTTGCACAATGAGCGGATACGAGCCGAAACGTCCATTCCGTTCCTGGAAGACCTTCAGGTTCGCCAGACTGAGGACTTGGACGATCGTGTCGGTACGTTCCAACTCCTCGGTGATGGCCTTTAGTGCTGTGAGGACCGCAGGAATCTTCGCGGGATCGCTGTTGGACACCGCGATGAGAATGAACTCCTCGTTGCCGAAGTGTTTTCGGAATTCCTGATACTGAGCGTATTGGGGCGCATCGGTGTTGATACCGGATTTCAGCGTGACGTCGGCCTTCATGCGGGGCACGAACACCGAGAGCACCGCGCTGATGAGCACCACTACGAGGACCGCGATCCTTCGGTGGTCTATGAGCCAGTCGATGGCCGGCCCGTACCACAAGCCCGACGGATGCGTGGTCTTAGCCAATGGACGCGGCTCCGTGTGCGGAGTCTGCATCACAACACCGTGTGCGCAAATTGCTCGCTCTTGTCATACTGTCCTTCCCGGCACGCCTAATACCAACTCCCATGGCGATAGTCGCCACCACGAAGCATGAAAACGCTAGTAGCGCCGGCATCTTGCCGGTGTTCGTATGGGCGTTTTCATGGGAATGCGCTTTCAAACAAGTGACAGCCTTGTTTTGGTGGGACAGGCATCTTGCCTGTCTGAACGTGACAGGCAAGATGCCTGTCCCACCAGTACTTGTCCGGTATCGTCGTCCATTTGGTAGCGCATTGGTATTATGCAGCGACAGTGCCTTTCGAGAAATCGTAGGGCCCGGCGTCTCTGCCGGGCCGAATTTGCCGAGTTACTCGTCGATAATCCGCCGGCACGGAGGCCGGCGGCTACCAATTCTCAGAAAAAACTCCTCGTGGTCGGATGCGCCCGCCGACTACACAACGCTACGCAGTGGCCTCCCACGGATATCGGTCGAGAAACGCGATAGTGTGCTCCACAATGTGTTTCTCGCGACCGAAGTGGAAGTGGTCAGCTCCGGGAATGGTCACAGCCACCTTCGGTTCCGGTATGGCATTCACAAGCTCCTGAAACTTCTCCGGTGAGCAGACGAAGTCACGGTCTCCGCAGATGAGCAACTTGGGCCGTTCCTCCTGCTGAAGGAAACTAAAGTCGTATTCGTTCACCGGCGGAGCGATTCCGACGAGCCGGCCGGGCCGCGGGTCGTCAGTTGCGGCCTTGAGCCCGACCCAGCACCCGAAGGAATAGCCCGCGAGCACGATGCGTCGTGGGTCCGCTTCCTCGACCCGTTGGATGAAATCGAGCGCCGCGCGTACGTCCTCGACCTCGCTGTTGCCGTTATCATGTTCGCCCTGGCTCCGGCCGGTCCCCCTGAAATTGAACCGAAGACTTACCGTGCCTCGGGCGAGCAAGCCGTCGGAGACAGCCTTGGTCACGTTGTTGCGCATATTCCCGCCATAGAGCGGGTGCGGGTGGCAGATCACCGCTGCTGGCGCGGGAGTAGATACGTTGTCGGGTATTTCCAGGATGCCTTCCAGAACGATGGTTCCGCAAGGTATCGATACGTCGCGGCGGGTCATAGTATGTGTTTTCCTCCCAAGAAACAGAAGATGCCTTCATGCCGATTCAGACCACAATGCGTTCAAAATGGTACGAGGCGGCAGTAGGGGCGCACCCGCGTGTGCGCCCAGATTCGGGCAGACACGCGGGTCTGCCCCTACAGGAAGTATGCAAATCATGTCTGCCTAAACACGAATCCATATCACACTTCCAACTCCGTCACGCGGTCCAGCCCCATCTTGAGAGGCCGGATGATGAAGGCCGTAACCACCCCGAGAACGCCGGCGAAGCAGCACGCGGCTATGACGTAGTCCAGCCGTCCCAAGTCCCGGCCGAAGTACGACGCGGTCACTATCCTGTAGACCGGGTACGCCTCGAGCAGGATTACCGCGGTCACCGCAAGGCCTGCATAGATCATCGTAAGAAGCGCGCCGAAGCTGGTCGCGGTACGATTCGGGTCCACATCCTTGAAGTCTGCGTGAACCACTCCCATACCGATGCACAACGACGTAATCCCCACCGTGACGAGAACCACGGTGACCGTCGAAACCACTGACATGAAGAAGTCCAGATCCAGCAGTCGATTGGTCACGATCACGAGAAACAGCCCCAGACAGAGCATCGGTATCAAGTAGAAAATGAACTTCACCCAGAGCACCTTACGCAACCTTACGGGAGAGCCCTTGAGTATCCAAAATGCTCGCCCTTCCATCGACATCGCGGGGAAGAGAAATCGTATTCCCAATGAAGCCAACACAAAACCCGCCAGCCCGATGTTAAGGAATGCAACGGTATTCTTGAGAAAGTGCGTCGCGGCCGGCGATTCCACCGAAGGCAGGACGCTGAAGTTGTACAAGTACACAACGAGGAGCGCGGCCAGGAGCAACACCTGGCTGAGGCGGCCTGAATCGCGAGCTGTCAGCAGTGTCTCCTTGATTACCAGTCGCACGGTCGGTGTCTCGAGAAAACGCTCCAGCAGCCTCTCAAGCGCGCCCACCACCCAGCTCCGGGTAAGCCGCGCACCTCGCGATTCGAAGGCCTTGGAAAACCCCGAGAAGTACACGGCCTGGTGATGGTGTCCCACAAGACGGTACGCAACAATCGCGCTCGTCACGAGGAGCGCCAGATAGAAGAAACGGTCTTTGTACCCATAGCCCGTGATGTACGGGCGAAGCATTTCGACAATCCACGATGTGGGCAGGAGCGGCGACGAAGGCTCCGACATGACGGAGAGGTAGTCCATCAGCGACGCGAACCCTTCGGGGTTGAGGAACTCCTCCGGTCGCACCATGCGAAACAACAGATAAATCCCTGCGAACAGGAGCAACCCCACAAAGACGAACAAGTCCCGTAAGCGCCTGACAGGGAATGTCCGCACGAGCATTTCCACAACGAAAATTGCGATGGCTGTGGCCATGACCAACAGACAGATCAACCCCACCAAACTCAGGAGATAGAAGCTTACGCCCACGGGAAAAACCGTGCCGTACGCCAGGAACACCGGCAGCCCGAAGACGAGCACCATCCACGATGATTCACCGAGCGTCTCGACAAACCGGGCTCCATAGAGCGTGTGGAGTGACACCGGTCCACTTATGAGCAGCGGCAGGTCTTCAGACAGGAAGAAGGTGGAGAACGTGGTGATGATATTGCTCACGATCAGCACGAATCCGAACGTGGCCATGATCATCGACAGGAGTTTCACCGCAGCGACGGTGCCGAACATTTCTTCCGCGGTGAAGTACGCGAGCGCCTTGGCGAACACCACATAAATTATTACCCATAAAACCGCCACCAAGCTCACGATGAACGGCAGCCGTAACCGCTCCCGTCCCGGCGTGCGTACACGGTTGCGAAACTTCTTCCAACGCGGGCTGAGCAACAACAGTAGGCGTCTCACTCGTGATCCTCCGGCTCGGTGAGTGTCCGTTCCCATTCAGCCTGAGCAGCGTCCCGTCGCCGTTCGATGATTGCGAGTACCGGGATGCTTACCTCGTAAAGCAGTACGAGAGGCACTGCCATGAGCACCTGACTGAATACGTCCGGTGGAGAGAGAATCGCTCCGATGATGAACGCGATGACGATGAAGTACCGTCTGCCTCGCCGCAGCATCCCGGAATTGAGCAGACGCAGGAACCCGAGAAACACGATCACGACCGGCGTTTCAAATACAGCCCCGAACGTGAGCGTCAGTTTCAGCAGGAGCGAGACATAATCCCTCACGGAGAGCATCGGCTTGAGTTCCGGTGTTTGAAAGCCGAGGAAAAAATTGAATATGACCGGAAACGCCACCAGATAAGCAAACGCTCCGCCTGCGTAAAACAGGCCCGTGCCGCACGCGAGGAACGGGAGCGCGTACCGGCGTTCGTGCTCGTACAGGCCCGGCGCGATGAACCTCCACAATTCATACAGCAAATACGGCAAGGTAATATACAGCCCCGCGGCAATCGACAGCTTGAGCAGCATGAAGAACGCGTCCGGCAGGCCGGTGAACACCAGAGCGGAGTCTTTCGGGAGAAGTTTCAGAAGCGGATTTGCGATAAAATCGTAGAGTTGGGGAGAAAATACGCCGCACACGCACGATGCGACGATCACGGCGATAGACGCTCGGAGCAACCGCTGTCGCAATTCCCCGACATGATCGAAGAATGACATGCGGGCATCGGCGTCGGTCAAGGCAGCTTCCCTTCCTTGGGTGAGTCTTCTTTCTTTTCAGGACCTGCACTCTCTTCGTGCCCAGGCTCAGGAGCATCCTCGACTGTCTTGTCTTTCTCGGCCGAGGCCTCGAGCAGATCGGCATAGAAGTCGGGTCCTGATTTCTCACCGGGCAGGGGTATGGATTCGTCCTGAGAATCGGACGATTTCGGCGTAATCGGCGGCGGGGGATGTTCGGATGTCGACTTCAGTTCCAGGTCGATGCTGCGGCGGAAGTCCCAGGACATGTTCTGGATTTCCCGATAGACCTTGCCGACGGCCTTGGCAACTTCGGCAAGCTGACGCGGGCCCAGGACGATGAGTCCGACCAGCAGGATAAGACAAAGTTCCCACATCGATATTCCGAACACGAGTACCTCTCATGCCGCACGCGGTCTGGAAGCCGGAGATTCGGACGGCGTGGCCGGGACGCGCGAGCAAAAACGTGGAAAAATCAGTTGCGTCAAAGCACTGCGCCGCTATAATCAGCTCCGGCGTGAGGTCCGGGCCGCAACCGTCGACATCGGAGAAGATTTCTTCCGGCCCGACACGACGGCGCGGGGCCGTCCCGGCTATCGCCCCTCGTGGCGTATGATAACACCGGCCCGAAACCTTGAAAAGGAGTACGACGGTCATGATTGCCGGCAGGGTATTGGTAGGGGCGCTGTGCGTCATAGGATCGATTTCGGCTGTGGATGCTGCAGGGCCGAAGATGCGAGTCGACCGGGAGACCCACAACTACGGGACAGTGCTGTACGGTGAGAAGGTTGTGGAGAAATTTCAATTCACCAATACCGGCGATGAAATACTCGTGGTGGACAAGATCCGGCCTGACTGCAGTTGCACGAAGGTCGAAGCGCTGCAGCGAGAGATCTCACCCGGTGGTATGGGTACGATCGTGGCCGAACTTGATACTGTGGGCCTGAGCCAGGGCGCCAAGCGGTCGAACATAATCGTCCAGACCAACGACTCGAGCCGCCCTATCGTGAAGCTGTCGTTGATCGCGCACGTGCAACGGCAGGTGGACGTAACTCCGGCCTTCCTGGCGAAGAAGTTGCCTGCATTCACCGAAACCATTTCATTCCCGATGAAGATCTCCAACACTTCGGACCGCCCGGTAACGCTGCAGAGTGTTGACGTGAAGGGCGCGGGGGTAGCTGCTACGCTGTCGCCTTCATCGATCGTGGTCCCACCCGCGGGCGAAGTCCCGTTCACGATCGAGATGAGCCTGTCCGACGACAAGGGGCGAACGATCTACGCTGGGAACGTTCTGCTCCGGACCGATCACTACAGAGAGCAGGAGATGATTCTGCGGTATTTCGTGCAAGTGGGGGAGACTCGGTAAGTATGACGGCAATATTTTGCCGCGGGGATCGGTGATTTAGCCGGGTGTTCTGTCTTTTCTCTATTGAGCCCAGGTGATTCACGGTGTATTCACCGTCTTTTCAAGAATTCAGAGCGAAATATTCCATATTGCCATTACGCTTCTTGAGGACAAAACAAGTTGACTCAAAAGTACCACACCGCCATGATATGCCGATATTGGCACAATCGGCCCCTACGTGATCTGCCGCTAACGGGATTCTGAGAGGATCAGGGCATGACCGACATTCTGCGCGAAGCCATAAACGCCTGCTTTTTTCAAACGGGACTTGAAGATGATGACCCCCGACGTGTGGACCTGTATGCCGCCGGAGTCCGGGGGACGGATCCTGACCCAATCAAACGCTTTCAGACAGTGATCCAAACCGCTGACAACCCGACACAGCAATTGTTTTCCGGCTTCATAGGCAGTGGCAAGAGCACCGAACTCAAACGGTTGGCGGCGAATCTCAAACGTGAAGGCTATACTGCTGTTTTGGCTGACTCCGAAGAATATTTGAATCTCAACGTGCCGCCGCAGGTCAACGATTTGCTGGCGGTGGTGGCGACCAGCGTCGACAAGCTAATCCGTGAAACCTGCCAGGGCAAGATCCCGGCGCTTTTCAAGTCGTATTGGGAGCGTTTCCGCAACTTCCTCGGCTCGGAGGTGGAAATAGAAGGTTTCAGCCTTAAGGTCCCGGAGGCTGGGGAACTAAAGCTGAAATTGAAACAGGACGTCACTTTCAGGACCAAGATCTTCAACCACTTGGAGCAAAGCGGCCGGCTCTCGGACTTGTCTCAAGAATGCCGCAGCTTCTTGGATGAGGCAGTGGCCGTGGAGTCGCAGGCCTGTGCCGACAGCCGAGGCATTGTTATTATCGTAGACAGCTTCGAGAAAGTTCGCGGAGATCTCCTTCACGCCGAGGAAGTGCGTCAGGCAGTCGAGACTCTCTTCATCCGGGACTGGAAATGGCTCTGCTTGCCTTTTCACGTTATCTACACCGTGCCGCCGTGGCTGACCTTCTACGAGTTCGGTGCAGCAGCGGAGTTCGGTCGCGTCTGCATATTGCCGATGTGCCGGCTGATGGACCAGGATTCCGGTAAGTCCGTGCCGGAAGGATTCGCGGCCATGCGCCGGATCATCGAAAAGCGCATGGATTTGGACAAGGTTTTCGCCGACACGAAGCCGTTGGAGCAAATAATCGAGGCGTCAGGCGGATACCCACGCGATTTCCTGCGTATGATGCGCGAAATTCTGCTTTCGACCATCATGGAGGGAGTCTGTGCGCCAATCCCATCGGCTGATCTTTCCCGGATTATTGGTGAGGTCATTCGCGGCCAAATCGAGGTCTACTCCAAGCCCATCTACGATGAAGACCTGCCACTGCTAGTCGAGGTTGCTCAAACTCACGATGTGCCCAGAAAAGAGCGCTCCCTGGTCCCCCGGATTGCGGAGCTGTTCGAATACCATTTCGTGCTGGGCTACCGCAACGGCCAGGAGTGGTACGACCTTCACCCTTTGGTGCGTCGGAGCCCGAAAGTCCAGGCCGCGTTGAAAAAGGCCCATGGAGACAAACCCAAACGTCGCGGGTGATCGGCCGCTGGACCTTGGCCCGGACGGTGAGGGGCAGTTCGAACGACTGCGTGCCTCCATCGAACACGGACAAGGGTTTGAGCTGTATTTTTGCGGCTTCGACAGCTGGTCAGTGCTCGCGGAGGTCAAGCGCCGGCTGGCCGCGGTGCCGCCCGTGGGACATGTCTTTGAGATCCTCTCGCTTGAAGGACCGGCCGCCCTCCGGACGATGGCCGAAGGGTTGGCCGCGATAGGCGCGGCTCCGGTGGGCCGCAAGATCGTGTTTGCCGCTGCTTCGGGATGGGAAGAGGACGTGAAGGCCGAGTGGGCCATGGCCCTCCGCCGACTGAACGAGCGCCGCAATATCACTATCCGCGATTGCCCCAACGCCATTATCTTGGCCGGGCCTTCCTGGCTCCCGTGGCTGGCCCATGATGAAGCGCCGGACTTCTGGGCCGTGAGGACGGCTGTCTTCACTTTCCCATCTCCACCGGCAAGTCGGGATAGGCTGCCCTCGCCGGAGCCTGACCGATGGCGTTCCGGCCTGCCGATGGACCATGAGCTTCAACCGCCCACGTACTATGAGGAACTCGCGGCAGCCCTCGAGGGCAGTCGGCGGCCTGGGGAGCAAAGCACCCTCGGCCGTCTCCTGCTGCGCGCCAGCGCCGCGTGGGAACTCCGTGGCGAATACGACGCTGCTTTGGTCGCGGCAAACAGGGCCAATAAGGTGTTCGCACACGCTCACGAGGAGGTCATGGCTGCAATCTCCATGAGCTACATTGCGGACATCCTTCAGCAGCGTGGGGAGACCGACGAGGCGTTGCGCATCCGGCGGGAGGAAGAACTCCCCGTGTACGAGCGTCTGGGTGACGTGCACGCGCGTGCAATGACTATGGGCAAGATTGCGGACATCCTTCAGCAGCGTGGGGAGACCGACGAGGCGTTGCGTATCTGCCGCGAGGAGGAACTCCTCGTGTACGAGCGTCTGGGTGACGTGCACGCGCGTGCAATGACTATGGGCAAGATTGCGGACATCCTGCAGCGGCGCGGGGAGACGGACGAGGCGCTGCGCATCCGCCGCGAGGAGGAACTCCCGGTGTACGAGCGTCTGGGTGACGTGCACGCGCGTGCAATGACTATGGGCAAGATTGCGGACATCCTGCAGCAGCGGGGAGAGACGGAGGAGGCGTTGCGCATCCGCCGCGAGGAGGAACTCCCGGTGTACGAGCGTCTGGGTGACGTGCGGTCGCGTGCGGTGACCATGGGCAAGATTGCGGACATCCTGAAGCAGCGGGGAGAGACCGAAGAGGCGTTGCGCATCTGGATGGAAGAATGTTTGCCTGCCTTAGAGAAAGCTCAAGACATCAACAGCATTGCTTCGATTCGCTTTTTCTGTGGTAGACTGCGCTTTGAGCGCGGCGACCTGGACCAGGATAAGGATCTCACCATCCTGCATGAGCTTGGAGAGAGCTTCACTCTCTTCGCGAAGCTTCAGCGCGCTGACGGAGTAGCCATTGTGGGCCGGCTGTTCGGGCAGGTCCTCGCGGATACCGGCCACGTGGATGAAGCGCTTAGGGTCCTGGATGAGTCGGCTGCGGCCTTCGAGCAGCTGAAACAATTGGACCAAGAGGCGGAGGTGCGCGCGCAGCAGCAGAAGATCCGGGAACGGATCGGAAGACCGGCCGGCCCTTCATCAGCAAGTCGTTAGATGTCAAATTTGCCTCTCAGCCAAGTGTCGCTGAACTGTCCGAAGTATCTGACTGACCGCTGATTACGCAGAACTCGTAAGCCTTTATTGCTATCGTCCTCATGTGAACTCCCGTTTCACACTTCGCTCTGAGTCTGCTGAGCGCGCGATCCCCACACCCGAGCCCCGCGCATCACTTGGCACGCTGATTGCTCCAATCAATCCCCGACGATCCCTTTCCCGTGTGAGCTTTCGTCATTAGTCGACAGGCTTCCGCAAGGCCGCTGCGGTTTCACGAGGCGTCGGCCTGAGTCCAAGCCGTGTTCCGTTTCGTGGTTGAAGGTGTTACATTTATGGAAGTTGAGGAACCGGGGACGCGTTCGAGGCGTCTCGGGCAAGATTCTGTGAAACGATTCCATAGTGGTATGGAATGGTTTCTATGGAATTCGCGCCATACCAGCGGCATTGCTGCGCGGTCAGCAACACGACACAATGAGGGGGACCAACATCGTGCCCTCAGATCAAAGAGCCCTCATTCACATTCCCATCGTCCACACGCTCGAGGATTTAGGCTCGCTGAAAGAATCGGTCGTGCGAACGTCTCTCCAGAGAAGCGGCCGAACGGCGCTCAAGCGCAAAGCTCAGGCAATCAGCGAAATTTGGAAGAGAATCGAGGAGTACGTCGAAAACCTGCACGTCCCGTGGGACAAAGTGCGGATCTATCAAGATGCTCTTCCAGTGTCGGGCAAAGAGCAACAGATCGTGAACGACCTGGCTGCCGCCGGCAGCCGGAATCATCAGCTCGTCGCGCGGCTGATTCAAAAGGGTGCAATCCTCATGGGGACCGAGTCGCCGAGACTGCTCCTGGCAGAGCACGCGATCGCAACCAAATCATTGCAGTCAGGGATTCGCGCAGGGAGACTCGCGCGCAAAGGCGGAGAAGCCGATTCGATTTTGACGAAGAGGGACCGGTTCATTGCCGACAGGATCAATCACACGCTCCAACCAGGGGAAACAGGAATTCTCTTTCTCGGAATGCTCCATTCGATCGAACCCTACCTGGAACCGGATATAGCAGTCACTCGGCCGTCGGTGACCGCGTAATAGAAATCTGTCGGCTGAATAATTCAATTTACTTTCTGGAAAATGGCGGGCACGGAGGCCCGCCCCACTAATTGCTTAAGGAACCTATCGCGCACGTGCGCTATGGTTCGGGCCGCGAATGGGGGAACGTAGGGGCGACCGGCCGGTCGCCCGCAAACGTCTCGAGTCGGGTTCACACGGGCGACCAGCCGGTCGCCCCTACACGTAATTTATGCCCGGAGATCGGCCAATACCAATGTTCGTTCAAACGAGTGAAGTCCACATCATCCAAAATCCCCCCTGTCCCCCCTTTACGAAAGGGGGGAATGCGGGTCCCCCCCTTTGATAAAGGGGGGTTAGGGGGGATTTTGAACTTGGCGAATATAGTCCTCGAACGATTATCGGTCTCAGGAGAAGCCCGCCATGATGCAGGAACGTGCTCGAATTCTGATTGTGGATGACGAGAGGGATTTTTGCGACATCCTGTTTCATCTCCTCAAACAGGAAGGGTTTCTGCCTACGGTGGCGTACAGCGGGCAATCCGCCATCGAAATGATGCGCTTGGGGATGCCCGACGTCGTGCTGCTGGATTTCAAGATGCCGGGCGTTGACGGCATGGAAGTTCTCAAGATCTCCAAGACCATCGATCCACACATCCCGGTGATCATGATCAGCGCATTCGGCGGAGTGGAAGGCGCGGTTCGATCCATCAAGGAGGGGGCGTTCGACTACCTGCAAAAGCCGATCAACAACCGCGAACTGGTCAAGAAGATCAGGAAGGCGATCGGAATCCGCGCTTCCCGGATGAAGGAAGCCGGCAGCAACGGGGGAGATGAGAGCGCTACGGTAAAGGAGCTGAGGAAAATACTCGGCCCGAGTGAAGCTGTGCGACGAATCGTGTCCGAAATAGCACTGGTCGCGCGGTCGGACTTCACGGTGGTAATCCAGGGTGAGACCGGCACCGGCAAAGAGATGGTAGCCGGCGCGATCCACCGGTTCAGCCACCGAAACGATGGGCCGTTTATCCCGTTGGATTGTGGTGCGATTCCGGAATCGCTCTTTGAAAGCGAGATCTTTGGATACGAGAAGGGGGCGTTCACAGGAGCGACGAATTCTCGGCCCGGCAAGTTTGAGATGGCGCGGGAAGGCACGCTTTTCCTCGATGAAATCGCCAACATGCCATTGAATTCACAGGTTAAGTTGTTGAGAGCCATCCAAGAGAAGAGCTTCTATCCTGTGGGGGGCCGCAAGCCGGTTTCCGTGGACGTGCGTCTAGTCGTGGCCACCAACAGGGAATTGAGCAGCGCAATCGTCGCGGGATCTTTCAGCCGAGACCTGTTCTACCGGTTGAGCGAGTTCACGATCACGATTCCGCCGCTTCGGGAGCGAAAAGACGATCTTTTGCACCTGGCGGACCGATTCATGCAAGCCACAAACGTGGAGTTGGGCAAGAACGTGAAGGGATTCTCGGAGGCCGCGATCAACGAACTTCTGGCCTTCAATTGGCCCGGCAATGTGCGGCACCTCAAATCGGTAGTGCGCCGGGCAGTGCTTCAGGCGAACGACTACATCAGGCCGCATCACTTGAATCTCGAAAACGTAGGGAACCAGGATACTGAATGCGCTCCCACGGTTCCCGACGATGAATGGGCGGGGCTTCCGCTGCGGGAAGTGGTGCGGCGGTGCACCTATCAAGTGGAAAAACGGGTAATTGCGCAGGTACTGCGGAAGACGGGCGGCAACAAGGCAAAGGCGGCACGACTGTTGCAAGTTGATTACAAGACTATTCACTCAAAGATCAAGGAATTCGGCATCCGGGTCAACGAGGAGGCGGACGATGGCCAAGAAGCCTAAGGCAGGCGGTAAGGATGAAGGGACCGATTGGGGAGCAACGGGATTCCTGGGCGGTTTGACGGACCTGATCGACAAGCTTAACGAACTGGCCACAACCGCAAAGGAACTTAAGGGTACCGGCGAGATCTCCGGTCTCGGCCCCGGCGATAAGTTGAAAGGCGTGTACGGGTTCAATGTGCGGGTGGGTCTCGGCAAAGAACGCGACCAGGTCAAGGTTGAACCCTTCGGCAATATCCGTAAGGACAAGGAGTCCGGCCGAACCGTGGTGCAGGAAGTCCGAGAACCGCTCGTTGACCTTTTCGAAGAAGTCGACCATACGCTCATCGTCGCGGAAATGCCCGGCATCAGCAAGAAGGATCTCAAACTGAGCGTCACGGACGATGTGCTCACTATCACGGCCGAGCGAGGCGAAAAGAAATACTACCGCGAGGTATTGCTGCCTCGGAAATGCCCCAGAGAGAAGATGGACGTTTCCTGCAACAACGGTATGGTCGAGATTAGATGCAGGAGTTAGCACTGTGTTTCACACGTTCGGAGGCCGCTCCTCCAGAATAGATGTCGAGTCCAGTTGCTCTTCATGGTGGGACAGGCATCCCCGGATCGAGTCCGGGGCAGGCTCTGCCTGTCGTGGTTTTGGGGGTTGGTTCAGTTACAGACAGGCGAGACGCCTGTCCCACCAAAGCCGGCAGAAGCATGTGATCGAACTTACGAAATGGATGACTCAGGGGGTGAGCTGACATGGCCAAAGCCGCGCGACCATCCGTAAAACTCAAAGTTACCGAGGCGCTGAGCAAAGACGTCGGTCGTGGTTATGCCCGCATGGGACCTGAAGACCTGGAACAGCTCGGCGCGGCGATCGGCGATATCATTCAAGTGACGGGAAAACGGGCCACCGTCTGCAAGGCCATGCCCGCGTACAAGGATATCAGGGGCCAGTCGCGGATTCAGCTGGACGGGCTGACGCGGCACAACGCCAAGACGAGCCTGGATGAAATGGCAGCCGTCGAGAAGATCGACGCCCAGCCCGCCGGTCGCCTCGTGCTGATCCCCACCACCGTGGCGCCTTCGGAGCGGGACATGACATACATCGGGAGCCTTCTCGACGGTTTGCCCGTTCTCGAAGGTGACGTCATTCGCGCGACGCTCTTCGGGAGCCGTACCGCTGACTTCAAGGTCGAAGTCACGGCACCCAAAGGCCCCGTGATGATTGTCCCGACTACCGAGCTGGTTATCGGCAGAGTCGAGGTTGCAGACAAAGCCCGCACGCTCTCGTACGAAGATATCGGCGGCCTGAAACCTCAGCTGCAGCGAATCAGAGAGATGATCGAGCTGCCTCTCCGTTATCCGGAGGTTTTTGAGCGTCTAGGGATTGACGCGCCCAAAGGAGTGCTCCTTCACGGACCGCCCGGATGCGGGAAAACCCTCATTGCTCGATCGATCGCCCAGGAAACCGAAGCCAACTTCTTCTCGGTCAGCGGCCCGGAAATCATCCACAAGTTCTACGGTGAAAGCGAGGCCCACCTCAGGCAGATCTTTGCCGAGGCGACGAAGAAAGGGCCAAGTGTGGTCTTTCTCGATGAGATTGACGCGATCGCGCCGCGTCGCGAGAAGGTTGTCGGTGACGTGGAAAAGCGCGTGGTCGCGCAACTGCTCGCGCTGATGGACGGCCTCACGAGGCGGCAAAATGTGGTGGTAATTGCAGCGACGAACATCCCGAACGCTCTGGATCCTGCTTTGCGACGTCCAGGACGCTTTGACCGTGAGATCGCCATTCCCATCCCCGACCGACACGGCCGGCAAGACATTCTCGAAATCCACAGCCGGGGCATGCCGCTCGCAGCCGATGTCGATATGGACCACCTTGCCGAGATCACCCACGGCTTCGTGGGCGCGGACCTTGAAGCGCTCTGCCGGGAAGCGGCCATGCGATGCCTGCGCCGCATCATGCCGGACATCGACTTCACCGCGGCGGGGATCCCATACGAGCAACTCTCCAGTCTCGAGGTCCACATCGACGACTTCCTCGACGCACTAGCCGAGGTCGAGCCTTCTGCGATTCGCGAGGTCTTTGTGGAAGTCCCGGATGTCCATTGGGATGACGTCGGCGGGCACGACAAGCTGAAAGAGCGCCTCATCGAAGCGGTGGAGTGGCCGCTCCAGTATCCGCACCTCTTTGAGCAAGCGGGAACCAGGCCGCCCAAGGGGATACTCCTGTCAGGTCCGCCGGGGTGCGGAAAGACAATGCTGGCAAAGGCAATCGCGAACGAAAGCAAAGTGAATTTCATCTCGGTAAAAGGCCCGGCGCTCTTGTCGAAATATGTGGGTGAATCCGAAGAGGCCGTGCGAGACGTCTTCAAGAAGGCCAAGCAAGCCTCGCCGTGCATCGTATTTCTCGATGAGATCGACTCGCTCCTGCCAACGAGGAGCGCAGCAGCGACGGATGCTCATGTGTCGGAGCGGGTGCTCAGCCAGTTCTTGGCCGAATTTGACGGAATTGACGAACTCAAGGGCGTGCTGGTCCTCGGAGCGACCAACCGTGCGGATATGCTCGATCCGGCCGTGGTTCGGCCGGGCCGGTTCGATGACATCGTGGAGATACCTATGCCCAATGACGCGGACCGCGAATCGATCTTTAAAGTTCACCTGAGAAATAAGCCCTTGGAGAAAGGGATCGATCCTGCGAATCTGGCCGCGCGAACCGAAGGCTTCAGCGGCGCGGAGATCGCGGCGGTGTGCACGAGAGGAGCGCACAGGGCGGTGAGGCGGGCGGTCGAGGTGCTGAAGAAGAATCCCGAGGAGGAGGTCTCCGTGTTGGTCACAAAGGACGACATCGAATCAGCGCTTTTAGAAATGACCGAGGGCGAGTGATGAACGCCGCGGCGCTCTACCTGTTCTGCTTTGCCGCGGCGCGGACCCTCCCCGCGCTGGACGACCTGAATGCGGCAGGTAACGCCGCGATTCTTTCCGTCGTGCTTGACAATGTGGCCGCGGTCGTTTCGGAAGTACCTCGCGAAGATTTTGAGGGGGCGGACGCTGAGCAGCGCCTGCAAGACCTGGCGTGGGTGGGACCTCGCGCTCTTCGGCACGGGGAAGTGATTTCAGAAATCATGCGCGCGTCACCGGTGTTGCCCGCTCGATTCGGCACGCTGTTCTCCTCCGAGGAAGCGCTCCTTGATTTCATGATCAAGAACCACGATGCGATCGAGGAGTTCCTTGAGTCCGTCCGAGGCTCCGAAGAATGGGCCGTCAAAGGGGTCTTTTCGCGAGCAGAAGCGAGAGAGCGGCTATTCGCGGACCTGCTGGCAGGACAAGCGGAGGACCTGGCTGCCAAACCGGCAGGCGTCCGATACTTCAAGGAACAGCAACTCCGCGCGACGGTGGAGAAACAAATCGGCGCGTGGCTCAAGGACGTCTGCGGAAAAGTGGCTCACGAGTTGAACTCGTGCGCTCACGACTCGGTAAGAAGACCTGTCAGCTCGTTGTCTTCCGTCGGGTCCGAAGACGGCGAAACCGTTGTGAATTGGGCCTTTCTCGTGGGGTCGGATCGCGTCGCAGGGTTTCTTTCCGCAGTAGAGGGCGCGAACAGCGAGTTGCATGACCGTGGGCTCGTCTTTCAGGCCTCCGGCCCCTGGCCGCCGTACAGCTTTGGGCCGGCCCTCGCATCGGAAGCCGAGCAATGAAATCAATGTGCCAACATACAAGTGACAACGTCACGACTCGCCGATTGCGGATTCCGTACGATAAAATCCCCCCTAACCCCCCTTTAATAAAGGGGGGAATACGGGTCCCCCCTTTCGTAAAGGGAGGCAGGGGGGATTTTGGATGCTGTGAATGTTACTTGACAGAATGCGAATTGGAATGAAACTCTTGCTGTACTGCATCATCCGAGACGATCTGTCCGCGTATCGGGGCCTTCCCGCGGGCGTGAACGGGAAGCCGCTTCAGTTGATTGCCGAAGGCGGCCTGGCCGCGGTAGTATCGAAGATCGCTCGGCCCGAAGCGGTTCTTTCGGTGGATTCCGCAGAACAGTATCATGAGGCGATCGCTCGGCTGCACCAGGAGAGAACCGTCATCCCGTTCCGACTGGGCGCGGTCTTTGATCGCGTTGAGGACATAAGGGAACTCCTTCGCACTCGGCGCGAGCGGTTCTTCACGATGCTCGGGGCGCTCGACGACTGCGTAGAGATGGGACTCAGGATATTGCTCCACAAGAGGTCATTCGTGGGCCGTTCAGCCGAAGAAGCGCTCGGGCCACTATCAGCGCGAACGCAACTTGATGACAGAAGCCCGGGAACGGCATATCTATTACGCCAAAAAGAACGCTACGCTGCGGATTTGAAACTCCAGGACATGACGGAGAGAACCGTAGAGAACTATTCGCGGCATTTCAGGGACCTGAGCAAACGAGTCACTTATGATCGGGCGAGGGAATACCACTTCCACGGCGACCGGAGTGTGATGGTCTCCGTCTATTTTTTGGTGCCCCGCGATTTGGAGGGTGCTTTTCGGGACGCGTATCACGCGCTCGACAATGAAATGCGATCGAGGACATTATTGACCGGTCCGTGGCCGCCGTACAATTTCGTGGTCGCCAACGACAGCGGCGAAGCAGTCTGCACTTCACCTGATCGAGTATGCGAAAGCCCTGTCGTACAGGTGCTTCGCGACCTGGTCAAGCCTGCCTGATGCCAATGCGCTTTCGAATATGCAACTCCGTCGATCATCCCACCGAAAGGGGCAAGTCGTGGAACTCCAAGAAGCTGCCCTTGCAGACCGCGCAGAATACACCCGATACAAAGAGCTTTTTGAAACGATGCTTGAGGCGATGCCCTCGTCAGTCCTCATCATCGATCGAGACCTGCGGATCGTCCTCGCCAACCGAAACTTCTATCAAAAGTGCCGAGTGAGCCGCGAAGCAGTGATCGGGAAGAAAGTCGAGCAGCTTCTTCCGGAAGCGATCGTGGAACACATGGACCTCACGCGCAAGCTGCGCGGAGTGTTCGCGAACAATCGCGCGATCCGAGGTGAGCGATTGACTTACCGGGCGCCGGGAGTACCCACGCGCCTGTACTACTACAGCATCGTTCCATTCTCATGGGCGGGCGCCGTTGAGAACGCAGTACTGCTCATGGAGGACGTGACCGAGCAAGTGCGCCTGAATGGAGAAGTTCGGCGGATTGAACGGCATCTGGCCTGCGTCGTGGAGAGCGCGATGGACATTGTGCTCTCCGCCGATTCACATGGACGCATCCTCACGTGGAACGCAGCAGCGCACAAACTGTCCGGATATGCAGCCGACGACGTGCGGGGAACCCTGTTTGTCGAAAGACTTCGGCCGGACCATCGTGAGAATTTCCTCACCGTTTTCGATACGTTGAGCACCGGTGAACAGACGCAGACAGCGGAATGGGACCTCCTGACATCGAGCGGGGCGCACCTGCCTATCAATTGGGTGCTGTCCCCGATGAAGGACGAAAACGGGGATACCATCGGCGTCGTCGGCGTGGGCCGCGATTTGAGCGAGCGCAGGAAGCTTGAGGCTCAGCTCCTCCAAGCCCAGAAACTTGCCGCAATGGGTGTCATGGCCGACGGAATCGCACATGAGATTCGAAATCCATTGGCAGTGTGTTCGAGCGCGGCGCAGTTCCTCCTTGACAGAGACATTGATCCGGAAATGAGCCGCGAATGCGTGAAGAAGATCCTCGCGGGGATCCAGAGGGCATCCACTACTATAGAGAACTTGTCTCGCTTTGCCCGGCCGCCATCGACGACCGAGATGAACCGCGTCGACCTGATCGCAGCGATTGACGCGTCGCTGGACCTTGTGGAACATCGCGCACGGAATCAGAAGATCGCTATCCATGGGCCGAACACTCAATCCCCCGTGCTGATACGGGGCAATACGGTGCAACTCCAGCAAGTTTTTCTGAATCTGTTCCTGAATGCGGTGGCCGCAATGCCGGACGGAGGAGATTTGCGGGTTACGGCCGGACAGATAGAGGGCGAGGTGATTGTAGGGGTGGCAGATACAGGGCGGGGAATCTCGCAGGAAGCGATCAATAATATCTTCGATCCGTTTTTTACCCTTTCTCCGGTCGGAAAAGGTGCGGGCCTCGGGCTCTCGATCTGCTATTCTATAGTGGAACAGCACATGGGCCGGATTGAAGTGGAAAGCGAAAGCGGCAAAGGCACTACGTTCAGGCTGCGATTTCCTGCGCTTCCCGATGAGGACGCATCGTGAAGAATACTGCTGAAAGATGGATCTTGGTTGTGGATGATGCGACCGAAATGCGGTGGCTCCTTGAGCGCTTGCTCAAGCGCGCGGGCTGGTCGGTGCAGACGGCTTCGACCGGTGCGGAAGCGTTGTCCCTGTTGCAAACGCACAAGTTTGACGCAATATTGCTGGATTGGCGATTGCCGGACACTACCGGCAGCGAGCTAGCCAAAACGATCAAAACAATTGACCCATCCCTGCCCATCATCATGGTGTCAGGCTCCGATCTCGGTGACAGGACCGTGCATCAGGCGTACGCTGATGGGGTTATCGATTGTTTTGTGGCAAAGCCCTTCCTGCATCAAGAGATCCTTGATGCGGTAGAGTCCGCGATGTCTTGTAAGAGGGGAGTAATTGCGACATGAGAACGGCAAATCCTGCGCTCAACGACAAAACTTTCACCGGCTTTGCGGGTTACGTGGAAGCCGATCGCGCGATGACGCTTCAGGGGACCGTGAACAGAGCTGGAGTGCTTCTGTTGTGCGTAATCGGGGGAGCTGCCTGGACATGGCACCTATTCTATCAATCCTCACCGCCTAACCCTGCGACGGTCATGCCGTGGATGATCGGAGGCGCGATCGGCGGCTTTATCTTGGCCCTCGTGACCATATTCAAGCAGGCATGGTCACCGGTGACTTCTCCGATCTATGCGGTTTTGCAGGGGCTGTTTATCGGGGGATTGTCTTCGATCGCGGAATCCCAGTATCCCGGCATCGTGCTCCAGGCCGTGGGATTGACATTCGGTACGCTTGTGGCTCTCCTGGTGGCCTATTCCTCCGGTATCGTGAAGGCGACCGAGAACTTCAAGCTCGGCGTGGTAGCGGCCACAGGCGGGATATTTGTCGTCTATCTCGTTTCACTGGTCTTGAACTTGTTCGGGATCAACGTGCCGTACATCTACGACAGCGGCCCCATCGGGATCGCGTTCAGCTTGTTCGTGGTGGTGATAGCAGCGCTCAATCTTGTCCTCGATTTTGACTTCATCGAGACCGGGTCGAGAAGCGGCTTACCCAAGTACATGGAATGGTACGCTGCGTTCGGACTGATGGTAACGCTGATCTGGCTGTATATCGAAATCCTCCGTCTTCTGATAAAGATTCGGAGCCGCGATTAGAAGCGACAGTCAAACCTAAGAGGTTTTGAAGATTTGCCGGGGAGGGCGTTTTTGCAAAAACGCCCTCCCCGGACCCCTCCCCAAAAACTCCTATGCTAACGTTGCTTCAAAGTGACCTCAGAAGTACCCAAAATCCCTCCTAACCCCCATAGGCGTTAAGATAAGAAGCTGCCAAGCTTCGGAAAGTCACGATTCAGCGTCGGTCTTTGTCTTGCCCGCAACCGTCCCCCCCCTCGGTCCCCCCGTCAACGGGGGGAAGTGCGTCCCCTCTCCGTTGACGGGGAGGGACAGGGAGGGGGTTCTTATTGGAATCCTGCTTAACTTAACGCCTATGCCCCTGTCCCCCCTTTGATAAAGGGGGGTTAGGGGGGATTTTGTCATACCGAATCGAATGACTGCGAGTCCCGCCACTGTCACCGAGCGACAATACATTTGGTCAAGTGCATCCGTCTCCTAGGGAACCGGCTCCACGGTGTATGGAATCGGTTCCCTAGCCTACGTTCCGTCTCCGGCCTTCTCTTCGGGCGCTCGGCAAATCCTACCGAATTTCATGCCTAACATCAGCACGTTATCCAATTTCCTTCCCGTACTGGATTTGGCACGCATTTCGCATAACTTCAGACCGGCATGCCAAACGACACACGCCGGAGACGGCAACATCACACAAAACTCCAAAGAGGGAGGATGAACCATGGCGAAGATAGCGAAGTCTACCGATTCGTCCAGCTTGGCCGAGGTTGTGGACCGCATTCTGGACAAGGGTATCGTGATTGATGCCTGGGCAAAGGTGTCTCTGGTCGGCATCGAACTCCTTTCGGTCGAAGCAAGAGTGGTCATCGCTTCGGTCGAGACCTATCTCAAGTACGCTGAAGCGATCGGTCTGACCGCAAGCGCCGCAGCGCCGGCCTGATCCGGGACCATCACTTGAGACTTGTGGCCGAGGGGGGCCATGTCCCCCCTAAGGCTCCTACTCCAACGTTGCCGAGCGGCTTTACGGTGGTGGCATTGTGTTGCCGCCGTCATTCTTGTCTGAGCCGTGGAGCTCGTTTGTGAGTCCGGAGCAGACGAGGAGAAGTAATGGGAACTCTGACCGACCAAGTTAGGCACTTGTGCACCGAGATAGTGGCCCTGCGGGACTCTCGTCACGAACTCATGGTCGAACTGGACCGTGATTGCGAGCGAATGCAGGACATGGTCGCGGGCATGCGCAAGGGCTTCCAAACGGCCCACAGGGACATGGCCAAGCGAACAGGCAAGGAGAGAGCGAAGTTTGTTTCGCAGATGAAGTCGAACGTAGCTGGAATGCTGAAGGGCTTCGACAAGGCTCATGCGGCTATGGCTGCCGCGACCGGCAAGGCCAGGGCGGACTTTGTCGCCAACGTCAAAGACGACGTGGCCGAAACGCTGGACGATTTTCACGGAGCCAGGACCGCGATGGCAAAGGCCACCAAGCGCCAACGCGCGGCCTTTGTCAAAGACCTTGAACGCACTGTCAGCACTCTGCGAAAGGAATGCTCGTCGGACCTTGCCGGTGCGCGAAAGGCCTGGATGACCCTCTTCGCAGCCGGCCCTAAAGCCGGTATGGAGCCTCGGCGCAAGGCCGCGGAAGAGGCCGAACGCAAAGCCAAGATGGAGGCTGAGCGCAAGGCAGCCGCGGAGCCCGAAAAGAAGGCTCCGCCCAAGGCCGAACCTACGAAATCGGTGCAACCTTCCGCGAAAAAATAACCCGTGAGCCCCGGAGACAACCGCGGATCACTCAACAGAGGAAGGCAAATGGCTGAAGCAAGGGCAGCAGACTCGGGAATAGCAGAGTTGACCTGCTCTTTCTGTGGAGGGACGGGAACGGATCCTTTCGGAATCATGTCCTGGACCTCGGTTTGTTGCGTATGCGGAGGAAGGGGTGTGGTCTATATGACCCGCCCCTTTACTCGCTGCGCTCACTGTGGAGGAACGGGGGCCGTCAAGACCTTGACGTGCACGTCGTGCATGGGCAAAGGGTACGTCCCGCTTCCGAAAGGCCCCACGGAGACCTGCCCGGTTTGCCACGGGTCAGGGGATGAATTCTCCAACTCTGGCCTGGATTGCCTCAAATGCCGTGGCCGAGGGTTTGTGGCCTCCGCCTCCACTTAGATCAACACCGGGCGTGAACGTTCGCCTGAAAAGATAGCCGGACCGAATGGCGTTGACCCTTGAAAAGTCCCCATCCCCTCTGCCCCTTCCCCAAGTATGGGGAAGGGGTCCGAAAGCCCCCTCGCCATCCTTGGAGAGGGGGTTGGGGGTGAGGACGCCGGCCCTCACGGTGAACGATAGCCACCGACCTCTCGGTGGAATGCCCGTATGCACGCCCGTGACGGCGTGTGACCGGCTGCCCGTACGGGCGAGCGACAACCGTAACTCTGGGAGTAAAAAACAATGAGCAGCGAGAATTTGAAAATCGCATCTATTCCCACAGAGTTGGTCCCGACCGACGGCGACCACGTAGAACCCGAGCCCGGCGACCAGTTCGTAACCACTCCCCATGTGAACGACCTTACGCAGCGGGCTATGGCATATCTCGCGGTCGGATATTCCGTTCACTTTGCAGGGGCCGCGGGAACGGGAAAGACAACCCTTGCCCTGCATGTCGCCGCAAAATTGGGGCAGCCGGTCATTCTCATTCATGGTGACCACGAATTCGGCAGTTCCGACCTGGTCGGGAGGGATTCGGGCTATCGCAAGTACAAGTTGGTCGACAACTACATCCGGTCGGTTATGAAGACTGAAGAAGAGATGAGCAGCCTGTGGGTGGACAACCGACTCACCACTGCTTGTCGAAACGGTTACACCCTCATTTACGACGAATTCACCCGTACGAGACCGGAAGCAAACAACGTTCTGCTGAGCATCCTCGAAGAACGGATTTTGAACCTGCCCACGCTCCACCGGCCCGGTGAATCGTACATCGATGTTCATCCGCAATTCAGAGCAATCTTTACGTCCAATCCCGAGGAGTACGCAGGGGTGCACAAGACCCAGGATGCTCTCATGGACCGCATTATTACCATCAATGTCGGCCACTACGACCGCGATTCCGAGATCGAAATCACCGGGGCAAAGTCGGGCCTTCGGCGAAAAGACGCACAAATCATCGTGGACCTCATCCGTGAGCTTCGCCAGATCGGGGTCAATAACAACCGTCCGACGATTCGAGCGTGTATCGCTATTGCACGCGTTCTTGGCCACATGGGAGGCCGCGCCCGCGCGGACGACCCGATCTTCATGTTGATCTGCCGGGACGTGCTCACCCGGGACACTGCGCGGGTGACCAGAGGCGGTGAGTCAATCATGCCGCAAAAGCTGGACGAGACGATACGACGGATTTGCGATCGTTCCGGCCAAAGCGCCAAATCCCGCGGCAAAGCCACCCCGGTCTAGGAGATTCGCCATGCCGATTCGCAACTCGTTGTCGGACGTCAAGGGCCTCACCGAAATACGAACGCGAACAGGACAGGTGGTTAACAGCGGCGTCCCCTACATCGCGTACCTGAAGATCAGTTGCCTTGAGATGGAGAAGGCCCGCAGGGAGAAGGAAAAGCGTGCGGCAGAAGCACGCATTGCCAATATCAATGCTCGGTTGGCCGAAATCGAGGCCGAAAAGGATGCGATCTTGAGGCGGCAGGGCGAACGAGCGCTCTCGCTGGAGGCGGCACCTGCCAAGCTCAAGAAACCCGTGTGCCGGACACAGCCCACACTGACGAACGGCTGTTTCAAGATACGGTACTGAGCCTTTGAGGTTTGAAAACCAATCCGGACGAGGTGAAACGATGTTCAGGGTCAAGAGCCACGATCAGATTCGCAACAGCACCGGCATTAAGGGATTTCGCTCTCTGCGTCACTGCACGGGCGCTCCAATGGCCACGCTGGATAAGGCTCGTCGGAAGTTCGGTGAGGCCAAGCGACTGTGGGCGGGCGAGGTGGCCTGCTGGAAGGCGGGACAGAAATTGGACTACATGATTCGTCTTTGCGGCGCGAGCGGCTTGACGTGCAGTCCTCGCCTACCGCGTGGACATACCGGTGCGCCTTCAAAGAGGTGATTTGCGCGCGCGGCCGGCATACCTCCGAAGCGCAGTCAGGCCTGCCGCCCAAAGCGGAGGAGGTAACCGGCCGCCTCGCGGCTTCCGTGAGGACCTGGCACCCGCTGCGGTCACCGAAGTTTCTGACCGATTCGACCCGCTGACCAGGGGGTACTTCCGAACGAAGGTTTAACGGCTCTGCGTTGTCCGAAGTGAGGGAGCCCCCCTGGTCGGCGGCCATCCAATCGGACACTTCTTTGTTTGGCAACTGCTATACAGTTGAAAAAACGGCAAGGAGGCGAGGTACCGACCATGAAAATTAACTGTCTTTCATGTGGGCACAACATGGAACTCGACGAAGCGTACGACGATTTCGAAGGTCCGGTCAAGTGCTACGTCTGCGGAAGCCTCCTCGAAATCAAGACGGTGGAGGCCAAGCTGAAGGGCATCAAGATTCCCAAGAATCCGTCGCCGAGTCCCAGGCCTCATGCCTCGTGAACTGTGAAGCCTGGAGACGATTCGGACGTTCTCGAATCTTCGTGCCGAACGGGAGCATGCACACTGAGGCGAGGATCCGCCCCATGCTGCAAGGAGGTGGGTGAAAATGCCCGCGAAATCACGGACATCTAACGGCGCAGCAGGCAAGTACTTTTACGCCGTCATTTCCGGCTCCAAAGACCGCGTCTTCGACTTTACCGGAGTGGACGGCGCAACTGTGTACTCCATCGCGCACGGGCCCCTTGCGGCAGTAGTCAGCAACGTGCCCTACAAAAGAATACGACCGGAGAGGCGCAATTTTGCAGCCCATCAGAGCGTGCTAAAGCGGCTCATGGCCGAAGAAGCGGTGCTCCCGATGGCCTTCGGGGTTATTTCCGATGGAGAGAAGGGCGTGAAGAGCTTCCTGAGTCGGCACCGCGACACTCTCAATCGACAGGTGCGCCGCGTCGCGAACAAAGTCGAGATGGGACTCCGGGTCCGTTGGGATGTGCCTAACATCTTCGAATACATGACGAACGTACATGGCGAATTGAGATACGCCCGCGACATGCTCCTGTCAGCCGGCCAAGCGGCCACCCAGGACGAAAGAATTGAGCTTGGACGCCTGTTCGAGAATCTGCTCAACGCGGATCGGGACAATTATTACGAGCGCGTGGCCGGAGTGCTCCAACCCTGTTGTGCGGAAATCAGGCGAGACAAGGTTCGCGACGAGCGGGAGATCGTGAACCTCGCGTGTCTTGTTCCCAGAGACAGTCTCGATAGCTTCGAGGCGGCCGTATTCGACGCGGCACGGGATTTCGACGACAACTTCTCGTTCGATTACAACGGGCCGTGGGCGCCGCACAACTTTGTCGATCTCAACATCGACACGTGACCGCACGAGCGGTGAAGGACAATCATCATGTTTCTCGTTGACGACCTGCTGCTTTTGCCATTGACCGGCTCCCTGTGGATCTTTGACGAGATTTACCAGGCTGCACAGGAAGAACTTCGCGGGCAGGCGGATGAAGTCATGGCCCAGTTGCGGCAGCTCTATGCAGCGCTGGAGGGTTCCGAGATCACGGAACAAGAATTTGAGGTCCGGGAAGCCGAGTTGCTGGACCGCCTGGATGAACTGGAGGAGAGAGGGCACTATCTGGATGATAGTGACGACCCCGAGGACGATGGAGCGGCATAACGGAGATGCGCATTCAAATTGGAGATCCATTGCTCTTGGTGGGACAGGCATCTTGCCTGTCGTCTTCGGGCAGGCGAGACGCCTGCCCCACCATGCGTGCTCTGCGGCAGGCACCAGTATAACGACACAGCGGCACTCCAATGAAAGGACAACCAAACGGTGCGGCAGCGACTCAGTAGGAATCTCGACCTGGATGACGAGCAGCACGTAACCTTGTGCGAAGCGCTGGATCGAGTGCTGAACAAGGGTGCGGTGGTGGTTGGGGAGGTCACTATTTCCGTGGCGAATGTCGATCTGATCTATCTCGGACTGCAGCTGGTGGTCTCCTCCATTGAAACCGGCCGTCAACTTGCTGCTGATGCGGTGTCTCCCATGAGTCGGCTGGCCGAAAAACTGATTCCCATTCGAGAGTCCGCCCGGGACTGTCCCGACTGAGGCACAGAAGCGATGAAGGTTTGAGGATTATCCACAGATGTACCGGGCACTCAGCCGGTGATCCACACAAGCGGGGGGTTGCCATGAAGTCTATGATCGGTGTGTTGACACTCTCTATTCTCATTCTGTCGGCCACTGCCGTGTCTGCGGATCGCGGGTACGATGCACTCGTGCAGCAGACCTGGATGAAGCAGCAGGCCGAACAAGTGAAGGCCGAAATGGCGCCGGACGCCGTCTTTGCCGCGGTTGCCAAGGGCATCCCTGCGGTACCCATGCCCGCTCTGACCGCACCACCGCAGGGTGGCCGGCGTTGAGCAAACTGAGGCACGAACGTTCCGAGCCTTCTTGCGGACGCTACGCCTCCAAAGCCAAGTCTGGCTTGCCGTCCAGGCAGAGGAGGCATAGCGCCCCCGTTTCCGTGCCGAGGCTTTGGACCAATGGGCAATCAAATAGGCGACAAAGACGCCACCTGCTTGAAAGCGCATTAGCATTACACACGAATGGAGCAAGATGCCATGTCCCTGACTGAGGCAAGTCTGGTGCGAGCCGAACGGATGGAGACGTTTGCCAAGCTGATGGAGATGCGAACTCCTCGGCGAGCGGCCGCTCCGCAAGAACAGAAGCGACTCAATCTGGACCAAGAGAGCGTGAAAAATGGGCTCGGCCAGCTTGTTCTCACTCTGGTGAAACTGCTGCATGAATTGTTGGAAAGGCAAGCGATCCGGAGAATGGAATCGGGATCCCTGACGGACGCGGAAATCGAAAACCTTGGCATGACCATGATGTTGCAAGCCGAGGAAATCGATCGCCTTCGGAAGGAATTCGGCCTCGAAGAGGATGACCTGAACCTCGACTTGGGCCCGCTCGGTAAGCTCCTGTAAGGAGGAAGCCATGTCAATTCAGCGTGCGACCCGCCATTCAATCGAGACGTCAAATCTGGCTGACCTCCTGGAGCGCGTCCTCGATAAAGGAATCGTGATTGCGGGAGACATCAAGATCAAACTCGTCGATGTGGAACTGCTGACGATTCAGATCCGGCTTGTCGTGTGTTCCCTGGACAAGGCCAAGGAAGTCGGTCTTGATTGGTGGACGAACAATCCGGCATTCCAACGAGCTCCGGCCCCGGAGATCGCGGCTGGGTGATGCCGGGTCTCACAGCGCTTTAGCGGATGAATGCCGGTGAAGCCTGGATCTCTGATACCGACGCGTTTTCAAGCAAGTGACATCCCTGTATTGGTGGGACAGGCATCTTGCCTGTCATTCCATTTTGGACAGGCAAGATGCCTGTCCCACCAATACTGTCCGGAATACGTGGCCGTATTTGTGCCGTGGTGTACTTAGGATGAACGAGCGCGAGGACTTGCCATTTGAATCGTTCCCGGACGAGGGCCCGCTTTGTGGCGTTGAAGGTTTCGACGACAACGTCACGCAGAGCATCGATCTCTGCGGTTTGCTCGATCCCGACTTCAGCGAATCCGGCACCTTCGATCTCGGGCTTGTACGATCTTCGGCATTCGGGAAGATCCTTGACGCCATCCCGATACCCGCGCTTCTCATCGATTCCGTCTACTACGTCCGCTATGCAAACGAAGCCTGCCTGAAGTTGGGTCAGCGTGTAGCCAACGTTGTGCACCAGCCTTTCGTCGAGCTGGTGCCGAAGTCCAAGAATGCAGAGCGAGCCCGCCTGCTCCTGGAGCGAGCGTTTGCCACAAGGCAACCTATCGTTGCCGAAGCCGTTCTTGACATAGACAAACACAAGATTTGGGGCAGAATTCATCTCCGATCTGTCCGCATGGGGCACGAGAGACAAGTGCTCCTGCTTATCGAGGACTTGACACTCGAACGAACGCAGCTGGCACTCAAGAGGCGACACGAACAGGAGATTCAGAAGGCATGGGAGGAACTGGAGCAGCTGGTTCAGGAACGAACCCGCGAATTGGCCCGCACAAATCAACAACTGCGGGGAGAAATCGAGGAGCACAGAAAGACGCAAGAGAAACTTGCATTCCAGAGCAGGAGATTCCACCTGCTTGCCGAGTATTCGCCGTTGGGAATGGTGATGGTCGATAGAAACGATGCGATACAATACGTCAACCCTACATTCCGAAATACCTTCGGGTATAATTCGCAAGATTGTGCCTCAGGGGCGGAGTTATTCAAGGCGATCCATCTGGACCTGGACCTCGAATACGCTTCGGTCGCTGAATGGTCAGAAATGGTGCAAGCTGCGGCAGCGACCGCAGGTTGGCCGCGGCAGACTTCGATTCTATGCCGGGATGGCATCGAGAAGCATGTGGAAGTCCTGGCTGTCGCCTTGGGAAACGGCGATCATCTCGTTACGTGGGAGGATGTCACCACGCAGCGGAAAGCCCAAGAAGTACTACTCAAGACCGAGCGACTGAACGCCTTGGCGGAGATGGCCACCGGAGTTGCCCACAATTTCAACAACCTGCTCCAGATGGTCACAGGATCGGCCGAGCAGGCGCTCGTCAGCCTGGATTCCGCGGACACCTTCGAGACAAAAATTAACCTCAACCACATTTTGAAGGAAGCGAGGCTAGGTATGCACACCGTCAAGCGCCTTCAGACGTTTGCCGGTGAACGATACCATGACGAGACCGGTGCCTGGGATGCCGTCGATCTGTCCGAGACTGCTGCACAAGCTATCGACATGACGAGCCCCTGGTGGAAGATTGCCGCAGAGAAGGCGGGTATGTGCATCACTTTTTTGCGCAAGCTTCAACCGAAGTGCACGGTTCGGGGCAATCGGGGAGAACTCTTCGAAATGGCGGTAAATCTTATCAAGAACGCGAGTGAGGCGCTTCCGCACGGCGGCGTAATCGAGGTGGAAACCTCCGTCTCGGACGACACGGTTGTCCTCAGCGTGAAAGACAACGGGGTCGGCATTTCTGAAGACAACTTGACGAAAGTATTCGAGCCGTTTTGGACGACCAAAGGCGAACGGGGGACAGGTATCGGATTGTCGAGCGCTTTCGGCATTGCGCGCGCTCACGACGGCGGGATTTTGGTTGAAAGCCAGGAAGGCGAAGGATCGACATTTATCGTGCGGCTGCCATACTGCCGGGACCTCCCGGACGCGGCCAAACAGCCAGAGTTTCCGACCCTCGACAAAACACTCTCGATCTTGGTAGTTGACGACATTCAATCTATCGTGGGCTTGTTGGAGTCCGGGCTCGGACGGCTCGGACACAAAGTATACGCTGCATTTTCCGGCACTGAAGCGCTCGAAGCCTTTGAGCGCGAAAAGATCGATCTGGTAATTTGTGACCTCGGTATGCCCCACATGAATGGCTGGCAGGTCGCTGAGGCTATCCAGGACATCTGCGCGCAGCGAGGTGAGGCGAAGGTCCCGTTTGTCCTCATGACAGGTTGGGGTAGGTCCCAGGACGACACAAGTGAAGTCGTGCAAACCAGCGCAGTAGACCGAGTCATCAACAAACCTGTCAGCCTCGCGCAACTCATGTCCGCTATCAGTGATCTGGAATTTGCCTAAAAGCGTTTGCACCACCGTTCATTATCTTATACCATTGCGATTTCAAGAACGTGATATCAATAGTCCGCAGGGAGGGCGAAGAGAATGAAATGTCCGGTTTGCAGCACCCAGCTCGATCAAGTCATGGTGGGGTCTGTTCAATTTGATGTGTGCAAGTCCGGTTGCGGAGGGATTTTTTGTGACAATTTCGAGCTCAAGAAAGTCGACGAGCCGGGCGAAGACGCGGGCGATCTGCTCGGTGAAATCGAAGGGCCTAAGAAATACCGCAGAGATCCGGCACAACACCTGAAATGCCCGAAGTGCGAAGATGTTACCATGATGCAGCACTTCTCCAGCGCCAAACAGCAGGTCCAGGTGGACGAGTGTCCGTCTTGCGCCGGAATTTGGCTCGACTGCGGCGAATTGCGACAAATCCGGAGCGAATATATGAGCGAAGCAGACCGCGAACAGGCGGCTCAAGCTTACTTCGACAAACTATTTGGCGGGTGGGCGGCCACCGCGAACGCAGACCGGGAAGCGGACAAGGCAAAGATCGAAAGGATTGCGCGGATGTTCCGCTTCATCTGCCCGAGCTACTACATTCCGGGCAAGCAGTCGTGGGGCGCGTTCTGATACTATTAGAGCGATTCAGAAATACGTTTACGTTGTTGTCAGCGACAGACTTGGGTAGGGGCGGGTCTGAGACCCGCCCCTACGATAGATATGGCGTTGGTCAACACCTCACTCGCTCAAGATGTTCTCGGGGAGGTGTTTGCGAATCGATCTACTAGTGCGCAATCAGATAGGCGACAATTTCGGACAAGTACTGGTGGGACAGGCATCTTGCCTGTCACGTTCAGACTGGCAAGATGCCTGTCCCACCAAAACAAAGATGTCACTTGCTTGAAAGCGCATCGGTATCAACCGTCTCGAGATCGTAATCGGTCTGCAAACCCATCCAGAACTGCGCCGACATCCCGAAGTAGCGAGCAAGCCGCAAAGCCGTGTCAGCGGTGATACTTCGCTTGCTGTGGACTATCTCATTAATGCGGCGAGGAGGCACACCGAGATCGCGACCGAGTCGGTTCTGACTTATCCCAAGGGGACGCAAGAATTCTTTGAGTAAGACTTCGCCGGGATGTAATGGGTGCATCTTCTTCCCTCCGGTCATGTTCTTATACGAACTTGCGATCAGGTCGATATGGTTCCCCTCGGCCAGTGTAGGGGCAGACCCGCGCGTCTGCCCGGATTTGGGCGCACACGCGGGTGCGCCCCTACAGGACCATCGTCTCATCTTGAACGCAAGTTCGTCTCACTTGCCTCTCAGGGATTCAAGCATCTTCTTCGCGTCGGGAGCCATCTTCAGAATCACATCGAGATGGCTGCATGAGAAGTCCGGACACTCAGCGCAGGTGCTGACGCCACGACCTGTGGCGCACTTCCTGACTTCACACAGGTTCTCGCAATAGTGAATCTTCACGCCGGTTGAATGGCAGCCGGTGCAATTGACATATTCCGGCGTGATGGAGACGTTGTACATTTCGGTCCATTCCTTTGCCAACTTGGCGCGCAGAGCGTCATCGTTATTGGCGGTCGCGAGGAAAGCCTCGCACTTGTTGCAGTCAAGTCCACAGAACGCGATCATGAGATTTGTCCTTTCGAGTTAACTGACCGATTGATTCTTCTTTTCGAGGAATACAAGCGTCAGCCTGTCATTGACCGGTTTCTCGGCAAAAGACCTGTAACCCAGTCTGCGATACAAACGAAGATTGCCCTCGCTGCGATGCCCGGTGAACAACTCGTATCGGGCAGTCTCGCTGAAGCATCGTTCGATTTCTTTCATCAGGCGTGTGCCGATGCCTCGATTCCGGAAATCCGGATGGACAATCAGCCTTCCGATATAACAAGTACCGTTTTCGACATAGCCTCTCACGGAGCCGACGATTCTTCCGTTTATGGTGGCCTTGAGAAACAGCTGCTTCGCGAAATCGTCCGCCATTTGTTCCGTTGTCTGGGTCAACGGCCGTAAACTGTAATCAGCGTAGATCTCGGCCTCGCTCTGGTACGCGAGCTTCTGGAGTGCAAGAATCTCTTCTGCATCCTTAATGGAAGCACGTTCCACGATCATTTAGCGTTCCTTCCGTGCTGAACCATTACAACACCTCTCGATAGAGCGCCAGCATTTCCTTCGTGCATTCCGACAACTCAAATCGCTCCTCGAACACCTTTCGGCAGTCCTCAGCGAGCGCGCGGCGAAGCACTTCGTCCTCGGCGAGCCTGATCACAGCATCTGCGATTTGCTTAGGTTCACGCGGCTTGATCAGCAGGCCTGACTCTCCGTCCTCGATCATGTCAGGGATTGCGCCAACGTCGGTGGCTATAATTGGAATGCCGGCCCGCATGGCCTCCAAAACGGAAATCGGCATGCCCTCCATCCAGGAAGGCAGCAGGAATACGTCCGCAGCGTGGAGGAGAGCTGTAACCCGCTCCCGGTCCACTTCACCGAGGACACGAACCCATCGACCCAGTTCGCCCTGCTCCAGCGCATCGGTGAGGCGCTTCATCGCGCCCGGCTCTTCTTCGCCGCCCACAAGCACGAACCGAACGGCGTCGCAATGCCGCACGATACTCGGGATTGCTTCGACCAGGTCGAAGATCCCTTTCCATGAGCAGATCGCGGCCACGATCAGCACCACGAAACTATCCTGCTGTGGACGCAGATCCAGACGAACCGCCTCCAGCACGGCCGGATCAGGCTTCGGGGAATCACTGAGACAGTTCGGGACGATCCTGATCTCTGTAGAGATCCCGATTCCGAGAAGCCATCGCACCCACTGCGAGTTGAGCACCACGATCACATGCGGCAGTGAGAGTGCCAGCCTCCTGAGCCATCGTACGAGCCGAGATTGCGCTGGGTAGAAGCTGCGCCAATCGCTCCCGTGAACGTGGAGGATCGCCTTGCGCCCGGCGAGCCTCGCCACCAGCAGATAGACCATCGTAGACCGGAACGCGGTGGACGAGTGGACGTGGACGATATCGGGCCGCGTGCGGATAAGCTTTATTGCATACGCTGCGAAGCGTCGGGCACGATCGACCTGACGCCCGAGTCTTCCCGTACCCGGTGATTCCTGGGTGTACGTGGGGAACACTTCGAAGGAATACTCATGAGACAGATCGGAGTTGACCCAGTCCTGGATTACCGATGCGATTCCGCCCTGCGGCGGAGGCGCCGGGCCGAGCACGAGGACCCGCCTGGTGCGTTGTTCGCCCGGTCGATCTGATCGCGGTCGGCTCAACAAAGACCGAAGGCCGCGCGCGGTCTTTCTTAAGCGCTCTGCGAGAACTCGCCGGAATTCCGTTCCGATGAAGACGTGCCGCAGCCCGTCTACCACCGTGAGGTCGCCCGCAGCGCACACGGTGTGCAGGCCGTCGGGATACGGACCCGACGGGTCGGGACCGACTACTGCCGCTTCTTCTTCGCGAAACTCATCGGGTGTGAGCTTTGTCACCCAGTTGATCCGAACCCGGCCGCCGTAGGTTGCGGAGGAATCCTGCGCGGGCCTGTACAGTTGTCCCTCGTGAACGAACGGAGTTCCCGCTGGCCGAGACGAGCGGACATCGGTCTTCACCGGATTGCGGGCATGCGGTTTCCACGGACCCGTGAGCCGCTCCGCGTACATCAGAAACAAGTTCAGATCCATACCGCTGCCGCGCTTGGTAAATGCGGCCCACCACAAGCCTCCATGCCGGAAGATCGTCGTGTCGAGCCCCGCGATGTTATCCCCGATTTCTGCGATCTTTTTCCACTTGGACGGAAAATCGATCGCCTCGAATATCCGGATGCAGCCCGCGTGCGAAGTCTCAGGCACGCAGTACGTCTTACCGTTATGTTGGAAGAGATACGGATACGACATGTGGTACGGTTCGACAAATACCGGCTGGAGTTGAACCACCTTTCCGTGCTGAGTGACTTGGACGCTCGAGATGTGCGCCTTTCCGCGACGAACGTCGAAATCTTCGAACAAGACGGTCAATCCCGTGTTCGTGGTGATGCCGAACGGATCTGCTTGAAAGCGATTGCGGCCGCCGCCCATATCGAGGAACTCCACTTTGGGCGGTCCAGGCGAATTGAGTAAGGCATGGATCGGCGACCGAACGATGCCCACGGCCCATTGCGGGTGGCGGTACAACGCAGTGATCTTTTTGCAGAGCAGGTTCGCAAATATTTTGGCAAGCACGGCAACGGTTTCCCCGGTGGTGGGCAGTGAAGCGGCGGCTGGAGGCGCAGGCGCGGCTTGCGCAAAAGGGTCCGCTCTATTGCGCATGTGCGCGCAGATCCATGCGGGCCACTTTGCGCATTCGTAGGCAATTGCGTCGATCTGCTCGGCATACGAGTATCTGATAGTGGGGAACCACCCTTCTCTGAGCACCACGGAGCGTCCTGCGGGCATGTATGCAAGTAAAGCCGCGCGGGTGACGGATTCGGCAGCGCCCATTTTTCGAAAGAAAGGCGCACCGCCGAGCTGTTCCTCTTCGTCGTGGAGAAAAGACCAGACCCCGTATCGCGTCTCGGCCCCAATTTGTTCAGAGAAATTGCCGAAAGAAAATCGTAGAGCCAAATCAAGGCGGCACACTCTGATCTTGTCGATGTCATCCTCTGTTGGCCGTTCCTGCAGAGTGACGACGGAGACACGGGGAGAAAGACTATCGACCGGTACGACTCGATGCGCGTCGGGTTTGACAAAGAGACTGCGATAGAGATTGAACAGCTGTGATGGCGGCTGAAACGGAGCGCTTCGATCGGAAGGGCTCTCGACAATAATCAGGGCAAGCTCCGCATTTCCCGATTCTATGAGGTTGGCCACGCATCGGGCTTGCCACGCTTTCAGCGCCGGGCCGCCGCATACGACCGCGAACCGAAGCTTCTGGCCGTCCAATGAATCGCCGCCCGAGTTACCAATTGCCACACGCACCTCCCCTGGCCCGTTCCGGAGGATAGCAGCTAAGCGGCAAGTGGGTCAAATTATGGGAAACCTCCGGCCGTTAGCCTTTTGATGCTCAATCTCGACCAACGCATGCGGCCTGGAGTCATTGCTTGCTGTAGGAACTCGCTTTCCGCGCTTCTCTGCACCGGGAGACTGCCTCACAACGTCGAACGAGCTTCATGCAAATAACTCTAACTGGCCCCGGTTGTTAGAAATAACCTCTGAGAGAAGCCGCGATATCTCCCTGGCGGGGACGTTGGAGAGCTCGTGGGGCTCAATCTTGTGAAGTCCGCCGCCGTACACTCGTCCTTCACCGTGTATCGCATCCGGCGGGATGCTGTTGAGGACATTCCAAATGCGCCGCGCCAGTGCAGGGTCTCTGTGGAGCGCTTTCGAAACCTCCGGTTGAGGATACAAAATGTGATAGGAGTTCGTGACGATTGCATCAGTATGGTTCAGGATAAATCTGAAGGGTGATGCTCGGTGAGTCCCGGCGCGCCCCATGTAGGTGCAAATAAATGGGGAAGAGGGCCGGATTTCCTGGAGATACCAGAGTGACCTATGTCTGCAAAGGTATTTGTCTGCCACCCCGTTCTTTCGACCAAGCTCCAGATATTTCCATAAGCCAGGGTAGCGCGCCTTGATGACATCAGGGGTTAAACGACAATCGAGCAGGAAGAGTTGCGGAACAACATCCGGATAACCCTGGTCGTCAGGGAATATTTCATCTACCTTGAGCAGGCGAGGGCTCGGAAGTACAGGGCGGAAAAGTCTCAGCGCTAATCCGAGATCCTTGATCTTCCCTTTGTCTAACACAAAGAAGCTGTTGTCACCGGTAGCCACGCCTCGGCGTATGTCAAAGAAGTGGCCTAGAGTGGTATGGAAAGATTCCTTCCTCCGGCTGGCACGTGGGTAACGTGTCCACTTGGCCTCATCGAGCAACAGCTTGGTAGGAACGCGTTTTGAGACGCCAGGATCAGTAAGTGTTCCACCAAATGTAAATTCGACCGAATGGTCAGGCGGAGGCTTTGCGTTGCGAAACCATACTACGGCAGAGGACACCAATGCATCCTTGAATTGAACATCTGCGGGATCAAATCGGTGTATCCTAATTAAGGTGACCTTCGTGAGAAGATATGTCTTCACTGGCTTTCCATAGTTTACATCCATGAATTCGCTTGGAATGAGCCATCCGGCGACACCGTCCCGCATCATCCACTTGTGTGACAGAGCGAGAAAGTGACAGTATAGTCCAGCGAGCCCCGAGATCTTGAGTCCGAATATTGACTTTGTGAGATCTTGAAGCCGGCTCTTCTCGCCGTTGAGAATGTGATGATGTCTGACATACGGAGGATTGCAGATTACGAGATTATACCGCTCGGACTCCATTTGGGGTGGCGATGCCAGCGTGAAATCTGCACTGTGAAGGACAAGGGGTGTTCCACGCCACAATTTAAGAGCGGGCTCCCCGTAATGCGAGTCGATTTCGAATCCTTCGGCGCGCTCAATTCGGTGCGACGGGAAAGAAGCGAGAAGAGCAGAATAGAACACGCCGGTTCCAAAACCAGGGTCGAAAAAAGAGATGCTCGCGCTCTCTGGAAACAGTTCTCTTGCGTAAACCAGCATGTCCAATGCGAGTTCATAGGGCGTCGAGAACTGCCCGCGCCGATTTCTTTCCGCTGCTGTCTTTGCAGCATCCAATTCGTCCTGAATTTTCTGTCGCATAATTTCAACTGATTCATTCATCATCGCTTACAGTCCAAACTGTGCAAGGTCGTTCATTCGATGCTCCCATACCCAGTCGATTCCCTCCGCCGCTTCGTATCCAAGATAGCCAGTATCAAAGTAGCCACACAGGAATAAGACGTACTCTACTTCATCTCCGTAGGTCCGTTTGAGCTGGCTGATCTTCACGGCCTCCTCCTTTCGACGCTTATTCACGTTCGTGAAGTCTCCAGCGGATTTTGCCTCTACAAGGAGTGGGAGATCGCGTCTTCGTGCTCCTTTGCGCCTAATTGCGGCGTCCACAGAAATGTTGACGGTATCTTGCCTACTGTTACCAAGGTATGCCGGAACATTCATGTGAAAAGCGTACATGCCGGGTGGGACATCACGGAATTCTATCCCACTTCCCGATGGCAGATTCTTATAACCGTGGGCGTCAAGCCATTCTCCGATCAGTTTTAGTTGCCGCGTCTCTTGGGCGTTACGGATGATCGGGTTGGCCGTGGCCCCGCAGAGGCGGTCTGCGACGATGGTCGCAGCGCGATGTATTTCCTCTGCTGACGGAGCATCTCCGCGGTTGAGCCACGTGAAAATATCCGGGTCAATCATCTTCTCGAAAATCTGTGCGATCTTGATAAGCGTTGCTTCGAGTTTTTCGGCCCCAACTCTTACGGGTAGCTTCTTTTCTTGTTCCATCCGCTTGACAATACCGCGCGGAACCTTCGCCAACCCGATGAGTCGGTCGGCGGCAAGAGGCGGGCATGTTGACATCCGGAGCGTACGAAGTATGCCCGGGTGGTGGCGGAAAACGACAGGTCCGATGTTGACCAGATTGTCCGTAACCTCTAGGGAATGCTCCACTTCTTTCGCGGTCTGGGCGCGAGTCTCCCGAAAAGCCACTGGGGCATAGTTCATGAACCAATCGTTGTATAAATCGACCGAGAGGGCAATATCTCTCTTCCAGCGATCCGGCTTGTCCCGATTTACGGCCACAACTATTGCTTTCTTGAGGAGTCTCCACATGTGCCGATGCCGACTCGTCACCACGGCATCATTCGTACCAGGAAACTCGTCCTGGAGAAGGCTATCACGGCTTTTTCCAGCCGCTCAACTACACGCTCCTGACTGCGGTGCTCAGAAAAGGCCCGTGCGCATGAATTGATACGGGCACTTCGAGTCCATCTCACGTACCAGAGTATAGGCAGCAAAAGGACTCAATGCCACAGAAAACCGAACTCTTCATAATTTCGTGGCTCAACTTGCCTATCCCTAATCTCTGTGATAACTGGTGCCACGACCGATTTCGGTGGACTCGCGGGCAGGAGGTGCATCTATGGGGCTTGCAGGTCTTGTGATCTCACAAGCGGATGCCAAAGACACCTCCGCGTATTCGCATCGAGTGAACAAGCTCGCGGAATGCCTCGAACAACGCGGCATCCGGTGTGACTTCCTGTACATGGAAGACTCGCCGCCTCTGAAGGTCGAGACCGCTGCATCGCTTTCCATGGTGCTGTGGTTGCGGACGCTCCGAAAGTATGACTTCATCTACGCCGGGTGCGAGGGCGCGGGCCAGTCGGTCTTCTTGTGCCGGCCGTTCCTCAAAGGGCCGATCCTCTATGACATACACGGCGACGTGCTGGCGCAGTCCGCGCTCGCACGGGAGATCGAGTCTGGCGGACGGATCACCACGACCTCGCTGAGGGTAAGGATCGAGGCCGCTATGGCCCTCGCATGCGCGGACCACGTGATCACGGTCTGCAAACCGCACACCGAAACGCTTGTCCGGGAAGGGACGCCTGCCGATCGTGTGAGCATCATCCGAAACGGCGTTGATCTGGAGTTGTTTCAGCAGCAGCCGTTTCCTGAGCGGCCAAAGTACACATTTGCGTACATCGGAGCATTTCAGAACTGGCAGGGGATCGACAATCTCGCGCGAGCATTCGAGCTCGTACGGAACCCTGAGATCAAGTTGCTCCTGGTGGGTTTTTCTCCAGCGGACAGTGCGGTGAAGCAAACTTTTGCCGAGAAATTCGGGGCACGAGTCGAGTTGGTTGACCGGACGGATCGCCTGACTCTTGTGAACCTGGTGAAGAACGCCGGAGTGCTCATGATACCCAGAACAGCGCACCCGGCTGTGAAGCATGCGTTTCCGACCAAGTTCGCGGAATACGCGGCCATGGGCCGTCCGATTTGGGTAAATGACGTGGACGAGACCGCGGATTTCGTGAGGCGCTACGATTGTGGGTTCGTTTCAGACCCGTCGCCGGAAGCGATGGCTCGCGGAATGGACCATGTGGCGGCTCTGACGGCAACCGAATTGGCAGCAATGGGCAACCGAGCGCGACGCATGGCCGAAGAGAATTTTTCTTGGACCATTATCGGCGACGCATACGCGGAACTGGTCCGTACGGTCCTGGATCGATATCACACAGGTGCGTAACATCGGTTACTGATAGCAAATATCGCATTTTGCAGAACTTGCCGTAGCGTTGGACGTTTCGTGTGGCCGACGAGCCACAAGTACTTGAGGGCAATTGGCGTCCGTCCATCAGGTATTGAGCAAATTCGGAGGGACTGACAGAAGCGCCGAAATGTCAGGCTCTGGCGACAGTGCGGTTCAGGGCGGAAGCCGACTACTTTCCACCACGGCTAACGGATGGCTGCCTTGGTAGCGTTCGCCAATTGACTTAACCTGGCCTAGGCCCGCATCTCCGTCCCAAATCGCAAGCCTCTTCATTCCTTAAGGGTTTCGGCTTCTCCATTATATACCCCCACAGTGCCCTTTTCTTGCGCTTTGCGGGTCTTTCAAACGAACGGCCGGAGAAGAATAATGGCAGAGAGTCGCCTGTGTCTTGGTCTACCACAATGGGCATCGCGTTCAGGTCCATTGACAGTGAAATCATGGCCTGCCGCCCGGATACATCCGCAACTGGCCCCGATGCCCAGTCCAACTTCACCCTTTGGACAATCGAAATGGAATCCACGAAATAGAGTAGTTCTCCAATTGGATTGTCAATAAGTTCCCTGACCAATGTCGCTTCTTTGGCATCGTGAGCCATTCGTGGCTCATGGTGAACGGCTATTGCTGCCGCAAGGGACTTCACATCGCTGGAGGCATCCACCACGGACGGGGACGAGCCGAAGCGGCGCAGAAACTCAAAGGCCGACAACAATGCGTGAAGTCTGCCCCAATAGCGCTGACTTTCGTCTTCCAGGTGACACCCATCGATACGCCAAATGCTGCAGTAAGCGTTGCAATCCCTGGAGATTGCCTCCAAGTCGTTTCGGATTGTGCTCCTCATCCGTGTAGGCAAGAGGGACGCAAGAGCTAATTGGACAGTTTCCAATGCCTCCCCAATCACGTTACCGGACTTCACTGCTGTCAGGGGCCGACAGTGCGCGAATTCCCGAGACGTCAGCAGATGCCAAGTCGCCGCATCGTAGCCGGCATCATGCCAGAAGGCCACAGCTGTCCATGCGCATTTGAGCCACGTACGCGCACTCAAATCAGTTGGAAAGAAGTTGGGTTGCCTCAGTCGATACAAGTTTTCCATCAGGTCGCCCAAGGTAGAGATGTTCACCAACCAGGGCCGCTTGCGAGCCGGAACACGCTCCCTCACCATTTCCACCAATGCTGGGCTAACCTTAATGCCCATGAGCGCCCATCCAAGATTGGCTACCAAGAGTGAGTGCAGGAAGTGATCACGATTTTCGAAGGGGAAGAATTGTCTGCCTCCTATTGCCTTGCTAAACTGATCCTTGTCATAAAATACCCCCATAACATGCCGTAACCATTCAGGACTGAGGTTGTGACACGTGTGATAAATTCCGCAGGGTTCTCTAGTGGGCGTAACTGTGACAGGTAGTCTCTTTCCGTGAAGAATGCACCAGCCCAAGAAATCGACCACTGTTTCATTCAGAGGGCCGATCATTGTCGCAAGGCTTTGTTGGGCCAAATCTCGCAGAGGTACAGTAGACGTGGGAGTCAAACGAGAATAGCTCGCATTATCCCGCTGGCGAAGCCTGTCCGTCATTCCCCGAATTTGGTCAGCGAACCATTCGCCACCCAGCGCCTTTCGGGTACTAGCCGTTAGCCACTCTTCCTGCGGACTATCGTGGAGGAAATCTTCAAAATCTCGGAGACGAATCAAAGTCCCCCTCCAGCCCGACGGAGGCTCTGGGGGCTTTGTTGGTTTGAGTTTATAGAGCGGAAAATCTTTTCAACCAGATCCATCATGCGCTCCGCTTTCCAGATCGTCTCAGCAACCCGAGGGCCGTGGCTGTCGAGGAACGCTGTATCGGCCGCATGTCGGAGAGACTGTACCTCCGGCATCACCCAATGGCCCGTAAGGTTTGTCTGAGAAGATCGAAGAAGTCTGGCCACCCCTTCTTCGGGGTGGTCGTCCTCAAATCTCGCTCTGTAGGCTTCAAACTGGGGCCACGAAGCGAAAATTCTCCCGAGTACACCCCAGTCTTCAGGCATGGCATTGTCCGTGCCAGCTGTCTTCGCCTCTCGCATGGGTGCAGCGTGAGTCATCAATACAAAGGCCTTATCCACATAGCAGCCACTAGCACCCGTCCCTGGTCCCCGTCGCGCCAGCCAGTCGAAATCCAGACAGAATGCCAGTATGTCCGTAGGGCGCGGGCGCATGACAAACACCGGTATTCCGCCGAGCCCAACATTGGCCATCAAAATGTCGTAGCTCAGGTGCATTAGGCCGGGTCCTGTATCGAGTATCACGTGATCAAACTTCGCTTCATCAATGAGCTGTTCCACCAACAGCTCGATTCGACGACTAACAAGCGGGTAAATCCCGGCATTCGGTCTCTTGCCACGCTGGAAGGAATCCAACAAATCCAAATCAGCAGGGTAGATTGATCCAGGCAACAGACGTAAGTTGTCTTGTATGGCAGCCCGGTCATTCTTGTTCATTCTCTTGCCGTCGAGTTCGATTTGTACGAGGCGGTCGAGCGGATACCTATTGTAGTCGGAACACAACCATTCGGAGAAAAAAACCGCGCCGCCGGATTGACTCGCGTTCACCCGGACATAGAAATGCTGACAAGGACCTTCGTCATCACAATCGACAAGGCAAACTTTCTTGCCTCGTCTAGCAAGTTTCATAGCTAACGCTAAGGAAAATACACTCTTGCCTACACCTCCTTTAACGGAGTGCACGCTAACAACACTCCCGGGATTTCTAATCGTCCATTCTGCACCGCTATTCCGGCGGGTCCTGGCCCGATCAGCGCGTGTCAATATGTTATTGTATCTCTCAACACTACGCAGTAACCTATCGAACTCTCGGCGCTTCGGATCGCCGGGGGGCAGTTTCTGAAATTCTGATTGGAGATTTGCAGCGGCAGCTACAAGGGCTTCTCGCTGATCTCGTGTAAGTTGTGAGATATGCCAAGTCAGTGCGTGCAGGCATTCACGAGATCGACGGTCCAATGTGGTTATCCCAGCGGTAAGGATATCTGCTGCTCTGTCCGCTAGCCGTCCTCTGTCCCGAGTCGAGGCGTACCTGTCGAGGATTTGTCGGAGGAACGCGACCACATCATTGACTACGCGGCATTTGCTTATAAGCAACTGGCCGCTTACCTTGATGAGGTCGTTGAACACAGTGTGGTCCATGCCTATCGCCACAGCGAGTCGCGCGAAACCAAAAGCGCAGGACAACACCTCGAGATATCGGCTATCGAGTGTTTTCTGTCTAACAGCCTCGGTGGCGATATCGGCGATTCGGTAGTCATCCAGTTTCGTCAGAGCATCCCTTACAAGATCGAATTCGGCCGCGCCCCCCTCTGTGTCCCTTTTCATCTGCGTCAGACTCCTCTGGAGTTCTTCCACAAGCCTTTCTAATGCACAATGATCGCGGTCTAATTCCGGCATAATCGCCCCCTTATGAGCCTGCAATCAACTATCGAACTGATAAGTGGGTTAAGAGCGCTCGCTTTGATTAAAAAGGCTGGGGCACGCCTTAAGACGGCGCAGGCGAGTCATTGGGCGATCCCTTAACACGCTCGGTGACGATGCTGCATAGCGCGGCGCAATGAACACCCTGATCAGACACGTGTGCTTTCGAGCCGCACCATTGCCCCGAGAGCTTCGTTCCCGCCCCAAGAAACATCTCCTCTGGCTACCCTTAACCGCACCTAAAAGCCAACCGAAGCAACTTCTGTCTCGCCGTATGGTCGCGGCGACGACTTATTCTCCTGGTATTCAATTATTTCAGTCCTCTGTGCCGTTGTCAAGTCTTAGTGAAAAAACTTGCCCCCCTTACACTTCCCTTGAGCGACCGCAACCCACGCATCTTCACGATCCCTTCGATTGCGATGATCGGTACTCATGGCCAGAAGGAAACGCACTTCCAGTTGTAACTGGTCCTCTCAGCGAATACCATTGATCAACTCCGCTGTAATGACGCTATTTGTCTTGATGAAGTCAATCAAGAGGTCCTTGACCAGCTTAGGCCCCTTTTCCGCCGGCTTGTCCTTGAAGATAACGTACCCGTCGCCGCCCGTCGCCAGGAAGTCGTTGATGGTCACCCTGTAGGTCTTGTCGGGATCGAACGCCACATCTCCCACTCGATCAACTGTCACTTTTCCATTCTCGACGCCGTAGGTGATGCCGATGGTTTGCAGCCTCGCTCCATATTCGCCCTGATCGACGCTCATCTGGAGGACTTGGGCCAGCTCTGTTCCAGTGAGTTGCACTGTCACCGGTACGCTCCCCTTGAACGGCAGGGCGGTCTCCACATCGGCAACAGTGATTTCGCCCTTGTTGAGGCTAGCCCTGACGGTGCCGCTGTTGATGAGCGCCGGCGTGCCCGCGCTCTCCGCGATCAGATACGTCACGAGCTTATCGAGCCGCGCCTTGGCTCCCGGCACATCCGTGCGGCATCCGCCCACGAGCGAGATCTCTGTCCGGCCTATGACCTTGCCGTACGTGTCGGGAAGCGCAGCCTTGGCCTGGTCGATCATCTGCGCGATCTTTGGGTCTTCGGGAATGTTTCCGTCGAGCGGGATCAATTCACCCGAGTACGCTGTGACTCGGCCGTTGACTACCTCGACATCGAGCCGCCCCAGGTATCGGGCGCATGCGCCGGCCTGTACGATCACCGCTTCATTTGGATTACCGCGATACGGGCTGGTGAGTCTCGTGTGGGAGTGGCCGCCAACGATGACATCAATCTTTGGCGACGATTGCGCGAGCTTCTTGTCCTCATCGATGCCGATATGAGTAAGTGCGACAACAAAATCTTCGTCGCTGTACTTTTTTAGGATTGCGGCCGCCGTCCCTTCTTCGTCAAGGAACTCGGTGCCCTCAACGTTCGAAGCCTTTGTCTTTGTCTTGGCGTCCTTGGTCGTGAGTCCGAAGACCAGCACTTTCGTGTCCGCTGTGGTGGGGAGTTCAATAGCACCTTTAATCGGCGGCGGTGGGCACGCGGATGTTTTCATGTTCGCGCTGAGCAACGGGAACTTCATCATGGGTGCAAGCGTATTGAAGAGCTGGCTCCAACCAAGGTCGAATTCGTGGTTGCCTACCACCATCGCGGTGAAACCCATCGAATTCATGAGCTTCACGCCAAGCGTGCCCTTGGTGGCAGCGTCCAGTGGGGTTCCCGTGAGGAGGTCGCCGGCCATGAGCACATATGTTTCCCGTCCCTGGTGGCGATTCTCCGTTCTGATCTTCTCGATAAGAGTGGCTGCCTTACCGTAACCGCCCACGTAATGCTCCGCGTCGCCTTCCCGGTATGGCGCGTAGTGTCCGTGCACGTCATTCATGTGGAGGATAGTCGCCTTGAGTGTGCGTTCGGCCTGCGCGGTTGGAGCAAGGAGCGAGAGCGCAACCAATACGGCTATAAGGAGCGAACTGCGAGCAAACGCAAATAGCGGCCTTTTCATGGACTGTCCTCCGTACTGTATGACAAGGGGAGTCGAGGCAGGGGCTGGTCGGGGTGGCCGGATTTGAACCGGCGGCCTCGTGCTCCCAAGGCACGCGCGCTAACCAGGCTGCGCTACACCCCGATGACTGGGGTTATACCGTTGAGCGGCCCAAATCGCAAGAGGGCGCACACGTTTCACCCTGGAGCGGGCAGAGGACACAGACAGGAGGTAGAAGCCGACCCCGGATCGAGTCCGGGGCAGGCACCGCGTGTCGGCCCTTCTTCCACGGCGTACAAGCCCTAAACAGGGCGCACACGCGGGTGCGCGCCGTACAGCGGTTTCTACGGCGCCTAATCTCCTTCTTTCGGCGCAGCATCCCCGCGTATGTGGCCGGTTACGCCGCATACCCGTCATCGTCTGTATTCGGTTACGCAAATACGACAACGCGCTCGTTCGCCGGCGTAGTTTCAGATGAGCATCTCAGTCTGCTTCATTGGGTGCCACTGCTGGCTTGCCCAGCAGTGTTTCTAAGCCGGGCACTGCTGGACGAGCCAGCAGTGGCACCCGGCTATCTCACATCAGTGCGCGTTCAATCGGCTGAAATTCAACTCTCGATGGGACGGACATCCTGCCTGATACTTTGGGACAGGTGGGATGCCGGCGCCGCCGTTCCTTCGCCCTTATACTTGGCCACTCACCAACAGATTTGCGTCGCTCAGAAACTCGGCAAGTCTGCGCAGTGCCCGGCCGCGGTGGCTCACCTGGTTCTTGGCCTCCCGTTCCATTTCCGCGAAGGTGAGTCCGGCGGGCTCGTAGAGGAAGATCGGGTCGTACCCGAACCCCATCTTGCCGCGAAATTCCGTAATGATGCGGCCTTCGCACGACTCCACGAAGAGATGCTCCTCGCCGCCGGGCTCAACCAGGGCCAGGGCGCACACGAACCGCGCGGTGCGATCAGCATCCGGAACACCGCGGAGCTCCTCCAGAATGCCGTGGCACTTCTCCTCATCAGTCGCGGTCTCGCCGTGGTAACGCGCGGATAGCACTCCGGGCCTGCCCCCCAGGGCATCCACGCAGAGCCCCGAATCATCCGCGATCGCGGTTATTCCCGTCGCATGCGCCACCGCTCGCGCCTTTTTCAGTGCGTTTTCTTCGAAAGTGCGCCCATCCTCGATGATGTCGGGCACCGCGGGAACGTCATCCAGAGAAAGGAATTCCACAGGCAAGCCGGCGACGAGATCGCGGATTTCGTTGACTTTGCCCCTGTTGCGGGTTGCGATGACAATCCTGTCGGGTAAGGTCTTCATGGGGGGTGCAGAATCATTGTCCGGGCGTCCCAAGCCATTGACAACGTCTTGTCACGACTCGGGGTGGCGTTTCCGTCGTTCTCGCGAAGGCGGGAACCCACGGGATAAGACTGGATTCCTGCCTTCGCAGGAATGACGGAGGACGCAATTGCGTCGACAGATTCCACCGTCCATCTCGATGGTTAACGAACATAAGCTGTGGCATTCACCAAAGGGAAACGGGCTTCACTGTAGGGACAGCCGCTCCTCTCGTCGAGGATTGAAAAGGATGATATCCAGTCCGCTCTGGGCAATGTCGGATTGTTCGACAGGTTCCTTGAAGGAGAGTCCCTTTGCCCAGGCCGTGGTCTGATCCTTGTAGTGTGTCGAGAAGAAGTGCGCGGACGCGCCCATGGGGCTGATCCCGAACAACTCCGGAGGCTGGCTCATGTCGGAGATCTGTCGCAGCGACACCCCGCCCACAACCTGGAACGGGTGTGTCTTCGACCACGCGGCATAGTCGAGTGTGTCTCCTGCGCCCGGCAGCGGCACCGGCCCCACGTGATAAAGGAGTTCCAGGAATCGCGAACGCGCGGTGAGCGGGTGCAAAAATACGGTGTTGTGGATCTTGCCCCACTTCCAATCCGCGGGATTGCCACCCATGAGGGACTTGCCGCGTTTCACGGCCTGCTGAAAGCTCTTTTGCATGACCCGTTCCGGTGACGTCCCGTTGAGCCACTTTGTCCGGCCGTCGAGGAAAACCTTCCTCACCAGGCGTGCTGCAAGAGGTTGATGATCCGTGAAGCCGTAGAAGTCCTTCTCGCCGAGCGGCTTGAGGAAAAGCTGTTCCACGAGGGCCTGATAGGTGAGGGCGAAGATCGCGCCTCCAGCGGAGTCCGCCTTCATCTGAAAGTCCCAGGCGCCGAGGAGTTCGGCTGCTTTTCTGGTAGCCGCATCAGCTCCGCCGCCAGCGGAGGCGGCTTTCATCAGGACCGGTGTCAGGTCTCTCGCGAGGGGAGACAGCTCATCCTTTTGCACCGCGGCGAATGTGTCGCGGGTCTGTTCGACGGCTTCACCGAGCAATTCCATGATGCGCTGCCGCTTGCCGTCCGTGTCCCAGTAGCATCCCAGAAAGAGGGGGTAAGTCGCACCGCCAGGCCGGCCGTCAGCCGCGGTGACCACGCTTGAACTAGTGTCGTTCATCGACGGCAGTTCTTCGTACGGGATGTATCCATTCCAGTCGTGGTTGCCGGTCCATGCGGGCATGGGAACAATCCCATCGGATCCCGGCGGTCGCACGGGCACACGACCGGCCAGTTGGAGGCCGCACGCTCCTCCGGCCTCGGCCCATGCCACATTCAGGCAGGGGGAATCCAGCGCTTTGAGCGCCTTCAGTGCTTCGCCGGCTTTCTTGGCCCTGTTGAGCGCAAAGAATGCCGGATAGAGCGCTGTTCCTTCCCGGCCGGTCCATCGCAACGAAAGCGCGCGACCGTTGCGAAGCTCGCTGACAATGGGCCCTGTCTCGGTGAGTTTGATGGCCTTCGAAACCGATGATCTGCCCTTGATACGGTAATTCTCAGTGAACTCCTTCACCGGCCGCCAGCGGTCGATCCTCCAGTAGCGGTTCGGCGAGGTCTTATCGAGACGCTCCACGAAAAGGTCCGCGTCGTCGGCCGAGGCTGAGACGCAACCCCACGACATGTTGCGGTTGGTTCCCGCGAGGGCCACCGGCACGCCCGGAATGAACGCGCCCGACAAGTGCATATCATCGGCTACGAGCCGCGCTCGATACCAGAACCCCGGCGCGGTCAGCACCTGATACACCATGCACCCGAGCATCGGGTGGCCGCTGCGGGTCTTGGTGCGTGCTACCGCCCACGCGCTACCGCCCCGGAATCCGGGAAATCGCAGTAGATCGGGTCTGTCACCGACCCGGTTGAAAAGCAGGCCTTCAGGCTCCCAGCCGTCAAGGTCGGATATGACCAGCCCGGAATCCGCAGCGGGATCCGTGGGGAACAGCTCCAGAGCGCGGTCCTTTCCGAGCTTGCCAAGAATGCGAGTAAGCACGGGGTCGACTCGATGCGCGATCGAAGACTCCCACGCCAGCGCCACGCAGATCCCCAACACATCATTGCGGGTGAACGGCTCCGGTTGATACTCAAGGAGAGAGAATTCTATCGGTCGCTTTGCCGCATGAGTCGACATGTACGCATTGACGCCTTTGACGAATCGGTCGAGCCACGCTCGCTCGCGCTCGTCAAGGTCCGCAGACAGGTCCGCTTTTGCCCGGCCGGCGCGGATTGTCCGCATCAGGTGATCGCCATCGAGATACGCCGGTCCCAGGATTTCCGCCAATCGCCCCTGTGACGCCTTGCGCAGGTAGTCCATCTGCCAGAGCCGATCCTGAGCCATCACGTACCCCAGGACCATGACCACGTCTTGTTCCTTCTCGCCAATGATTCCGGGAACGCCACGCTTGTCGCGGACTACTTTTACCGATGCGCTGAGGCCGGGCAGGTCTACTTGCGACTCACTGGACGGCAGAAGCGACAGGATAAAGAAATAAATCCACAGCGCTCCTCCACCGGCCATCAAGATCAACACCACCGGTATGACAGTGAAAATCCTTAACAGCCAGAGCGAGTCGATTTCCATTTTCCGGAAGTTCGCGAAAGAACTCATGCCGGAAGACCTCCTCATGGGAGCGCTAATATCTATGCGCCGTCCAACAAGTAATTCGAATAGGGCCGGCAGAGACGCCGGCCCCCACCATTATTTGGTGGCGGCGGGCCTCCGTGCCCGCCATTTCACTTGTTTGAAAGCACACTGTCATAAGAACCTGTTTGTCTGCGTTCGCTTCCGCGGGGCCAAGAAACAGTCCAATGATGCGCACCCTGGCGAGAGTCGCGCAATATGCCCCGAATGGGGCAAAACGTGAATAGCCGTAGGATTTACCCTACGGAAACGAAGGTCTCGCAGCGTAGGGGCGGGCTTCATGCCCGCCCGAAGACTTGGTGGGCCGCATTTCCGTACGCTAAGGAGACTGTCTCAAAACCCCTCGAAAGAGTAGGATCGTAGCACAATCACCCCCTCACCCTAACCCTCTCCCTCAGGGAGAGGGGACCGGAAACTGGCTCTACACGCCTCCCTCTCCCACTGGGAGAGGGCCGGGGTGAGGGTAAAAAGGACGCGTTTCAGGCTAAGTCGTGCCACGATGTTCGAATCCTCCCGACTTTTGAGACATTCTCTAAAGCGTACGGCTACTCACGGTACGCCCTTCGGGCGAAGACAAGAATAGGGGACAGGGCACCACATTTTGTGGCCTCCTCCGTCGATTACCGAATGCGTTTGCAGAAACCTACTTCCTCTTCCCCAGCACATTGCGGGCAATGACCAGCCGTTGGATCTCGTTGGTCCCTTCATAGATCTGGGTGATCTTGGCGTCCCGCATGTGCCGTTCCATCGAGTACTCTTTGCAGAAGCCGTACCCGCCAAGGATCTGCACACCTTCGACGGCCGCGTGCATGGCCGTGTCAGAAGCGTACATCTTGGCCATCGCGGCTTCTTTCTCGAACGGCAAGCCTTTGTCCTCCAGGGTCGCTGCACGCCAGATCAACAGCCAAGCGGCATCGAGCTGCGTGGCTATGTCTGCAAGCTTGAACTGGATCGCCTGGAACTCCGAGATGGGGCTCCCGAACTGCTCGCGGGTCTTGGCATACTCCACGGCTTCCTCGAGAACCGCCCTGCCGATCCCGTGCGCCTGCGCGGCAATGCTGATGCGGCCGCCGTCAAGAGTTTGGAGCATCTGCCTGAGCCCTTGGCCGGGCTCGCCCAAGATTGCGTCTTTGGGGATGCGCGCATCCTCGAAGATAAGCTCCGCGGTTCCTGATGCGCAGATACCCATCTTTTCTTCCACTCGGCCCACCTTGAAGCCCTTCGTTTCCCGCAGGTTGCACACGAACTGAGTGATTCCCTTGTATCCCTTCGACCGGTCGACGGTCGCGGCGAAAACGCAGTAGTCTGCGATATCGCCATTGGAGATGAACTTCTTCTCTCCGTTGATAACCCAGGAATCGCCGTCGAGTACCGCGGTCGTGCGCAATCCCGCCGGGTCGCTTCCCGCGCCGGCTTCAGTGAGGGCGTAACAGCCTACGGACTGGCCCGACGCCACCGGGGCAAGGTACTGTTTTCTTTGCTCTTCGGTGCCGAACTTGTAAACAGGATAACAATACAGGGAGTTATTGACCGCCACAGTGGTGCCGGTGCCCGCGCAGCCTCGTGAGATCTCCGATACCACCAATGCGTACGACACGTAGTCCATGCCCGCGCCGCCGTATTGTTCCGGGATGGCGACACCCATAATCCCCATCTCGCCGAGGGCCTTGAGCGCATCCCGCGGGTATGTATGGTCCCGGTCGAGCTGGGCGGCTATCGGTTTGAGTTCATTATCCGCGAACTTCCGGGCCATATCCCGGACCATCTTTTGCTCTTCGGTCAAAAGGTAATCCATTTGCCACTCCTGGATATTCCGGCGTAGAATGGGCCGGCATCGGGCAAGATTATTCCATCGGCCCGTGTCCGGGTCGCCTTATAGGTAGAAGCCGCCGCGGCCGTTGTCAATAGGAAAGAGGAGCTCTTGGCAATGCGCTTTGAACGAAGTCACCGCGGCAGGCAGCAGAGATGCCTCCGGAGCGAAATCAGGCTTGCCGTCCGTAGCGGAGGAGACATCCCTGCTGCCTCACGGCTTCGCCAGGGCCTCGGTGATTTTCCTTGAAAGGCCGGACATGGCGGTGCTATAGAATCGATCCATGAAAGAATTTCTGAGAAATGCGCTGCGAGCCGCTATCATTGCCTCGATCGCAGTTGGGGTCGGTCTCGGAGTGAATCTGGTTTCTCCTCGGTCGATTCCGTGGATCTATCATGCACGAACAGAGGCGGTTGTCGGTGATGTGCGCATCCCGTTTATCGACGAGAAAAAGGCCCGGGAATTCTTTGATGATGCCGCAACCGTTTTCCTTGATGCACGCACGGAGGAAGACTATCGTGACGGCCACGTTCGTGGGGCGCACTCTTTGCCCGAGCCGGAATTGGAGGCACGGTTTGCCGAGGTGGAGCCCTTTCTCCCTCCGGACGCGCGCATTATTTTGTATTGCAGCGGCCCCGATTGCGACATGGCGGAAAAGGTGGCAATATTCCTCGCCAAGATGGGCCGGAGCAACTTGATGATCATGACCGCGGGCTTTCCCGCGTGGAAGGCTGCGGGATATCCCGTCGAGTGACCGTCAAATTAAGGAGCTTTGATGGCAGAATTGTACCAGCAATTTCTAGGCACGACCCCAGGGATGGTCGTGGAACTTGTTGATGATTCGGCTTCACCGTTTCTCGTGAGAAGCGAAGATGGGTTCACATTCCTCGTAAGCGGCGATGATTTCAGGAATTATTACCGAAAAGTGAAGGAGACAACTCCTCGCCGTTGGAAGCCATTTGTCACCGACGCGGAGCGGGGCCTTGTGGAATCGGCCAAAATGGCCCGCGTTATGGATCTCGTGCACTCGTTCGAGGGTTTTGTCGGAGATTTCGACAAGGCGCGGTCGTGGGTGAGAGACGCTCTCGGAGCGATGACTTCGGGACATCGGCAGGATTGGGAAGCAGTGCGGCGAAGTCTCGCGGAACGCGGCTGGGACTCAGCAGCTGTGCCGGAAGCAGAGCTTGAGAGACTCGCGAAGCTCCCCGCCGATCTCCGGTCGCTCTTGCTCGAAGAGACCCCCGCGGTTGTGCCGTTCACTGGTCTGATGGCGGGCCCGAACGGCGACGAAGCGCCACCCGTCCGTCCACGGCGGGCCTCTGCGGAAGCATCCGCGGAGCCAGCCGGAGCCCCCGCAAAGAAGAAGGCGGCCAAGCCGCGGCTGGGGGGCATGAAGAACGTGGATCTGTCGATTGACGGCGACCTGCTGACCATCAAGGTAGATCTTTCTCTGGACTTTGGCCCGTCAAAGTCGGGCAAGACTACGATCGTCGCGTCCAGTCAGGGCAACAAGACTGTCCCGGGCCGCGAGGAAAAGATCGGCCTCAACGTGTATAAGCAGGAGGCCAAAAAGCCATCGAAGGGCAGGCGCTCGGAATTCAAGAACGTGGTCATGGCAGTGGACGGCGACGCGCTCACGGTGAAGGTGGACCTGTCCAAAGAATTCGGCGCGTCGAAGTCCGGGCAGACGACGATCATTGCGTCCACCGAAGGGAACCAGCTCGTGTTCGGCCGAGAAGAGAAGATCGGGCTGAATGTGTACAGGAAGAATGAGTGACAAGGGCGGAGTTTTCCGTTGCAGAGGTGGGTATCGCAGGAGTGTATCCCTTCAGTTTCCTGCGTGCTCGCACGATTAAACGTGTCATTGCGAGAAGTGAAACGACGAAGCAATCTCCTTTTGTCAAGCGTCGGAGATTGCTTCGCTACGCTCGCAATGACAAGTTCGACCGGGACTTCCACCCCGCGAAACTGAACGATTACGCCGGAGTTGCCAAAGCTGTTCACTTTTTGTAGCGGCCGCGCTCCCAGAAATTGGTAGGGCCCGGCGTCCCTGCCGGCCTTCACTGCTCTTCTTGGTAGGACAGGCATCTTGCCTGTCAAGTGTTTTGCTGATGATTTCTCAAATGGACAGGCAGGATGCCTGTCCCACCATTCCAGCCGGAAATGCGTTACCATATTTCCGCAATGGAGCAATAAACCGTCCATTTCAAGTTCAGCCCATATCAAGGAGGAATTGATGTTCGTATTCGGGACTGCTGATGACGTATTCGCGATGGCGGTGCGTATCGAAGAGAATGGAAAGGCCTTTTACGCGGGCCTCGTGGAAAAGGCGCACGATTGGCAATTGAAGGACCTCTTTTCCGAGCTGGCCCGAATGGAAGACGGGCACATCGAGCAGTTCAAAACATTGCGGGCAGATCTCCCGCCATCGGCCGCGGAGATGGTCTGGGACCCGGAAGGTTTGGCCCAGGCCTATTTGCAGGCCACAGCGGACACCCACGTGTTCACGGTGGAGTCAGCTACCGAGCGTCTGAAGTCAGTCAACACGCCGTTGGCCGCGATCGACCTCGCGATCGCATTCGAGCGGGATTCGGTCGCATTCTTCATGGGAATGAAGGAAATCCTGCCCGACGCCTCGGGCAAGGGTGAGATCGACACACTCATCCGCGCGGAAATGGACCACATCCGGATGCTGTCCCAGGCGCGGCGGCAGGTGGCCGGCACCGGCACAACAACGCTTGCATAATCGCGGCATCGACCCCGTGCTGCTGTGTCTCGATCTCTTGTCGGGGCGCGAAGATTTTTCATAAATCCATCCGCAGATTTCGCAGATGGACGCAGAAAAAGAACAGAGAAAAAGAGGGGCTGGAAATCATAGCTGCCTTGCATGAATTATCTGCGTTAATCTGCGTAATCTGTGGATATCCACTTTTGGTTGCGCCCGGACGCTGCGCTGTGTCACTTGATAACGTGCGTTACCGGGATTAATGTTGGAGCAAGAACATTTTTCCGCGGCAGACCGGTTGTCGCATTCCCGCGGAGGTGAAACGTATCATGAAAGCGAAATTGATGCTTGTGGCTGCAGTGATGTTGCTTGCAGTCGCGGTGGCGTTGACGGGCTCGAATGCCTTTGCCCAGGGCGGCGACACCGCCATGGATCAGAGAGAGAAGTGCATGATCCACTGCAACGACGCGTACGGCGGCCTGGAGTGGTTTCGACCGCCCGGCGGCGGCTCCGGTGTGTACCAGGGTTGGTCTAACTGTATGCTCCGCTGCGATCGGCAGTACTGGGACAGATTTGACAAGGAATCCGAGATCGACAAATAACCTACGATGAATCGAGGTGGGGCAAGAGCTTTTCCGGCCCCCCCTCGACGAACTCAGGCGAACAACCCAGAGGCTCCGAGCCTCTTTCCATGATAATCACCCAATCACGTGCCCAGGGCTGGGACCGCGGAAGGGGTAGGTTTGGGGAGTGGGAGTCGCCCACTCCAAAAGAGAGGAGGACGTCTGTTGCAAATAGAATCGCTAAGACTTGTTTATTTTTCGCCTACAGGGACGACGAAGACGATAATTGAAGGAATTGCACGCGGAATTAACCGAAGTCCTGTGGAAACAATAGATATCACAAGATCTGAGGTAAGAAGACGACGATTGCAAACATCGGAAACTGAATTACTCGTTATCGGTGTGCCGGTCTATGTCGGCAGGGTTCCGACTGTTGCAATGGACTGGCTTGATACGACCGAGGCTCGTCGTACCCCGACCGTATGCATTGTCGTTTATGGTAATCGTGAATATGACGATGCTCTACTTGAACTTAAAGACACCATGGCAAAGCATGGATGTGTGCCGATTGCCTGTGCTGCATTTATTGGGGAGCACTCCTTTTCCAGCTCTGAAACGCCTATTGCCGCAGCTCGTCCTGATGTAAGTGATGTAAATCACGCAGAGTTGTTCGGGAAAAGAATAAATGAGAAACTACAGTCTATTGCATCGATTGATCATGTTTCTTCCATAACCGTACCCGGCAACCACCCCTATAGAGAACTTAAACCGTGGCGTCTTGATTTTATGGCAATCAACGACAAGTGTTTGCAATGCGGAGTTTGCGCACAGGTGTGTCCTGTTGATGCTATCGATTCAGAGAATAGTGCCTTGATTGACAAGGAAAAGTGCATCATGTGTTGTGCCTGCATTAAGGGTTGCCCTGAAAACGCTCGAACGGTGATACCCGGCATAGTCAAAGACACTGCAATGCGCCTAAGTGAAACGTGTAACGGACGAAAGGAACCGGTGCTCTTTCTTTGAGCACTCCCGGCGATAAATCGACTGGCAACTGTCGGTCGGCCCTTTGGAGCTTATACTAATGCGCAATCAAATATGCGACAATCTCGGACAAGTACTGGTGGGACAGGCATCTTGCCTGTCACGTTCAGACAGGCAAGATGAGATGTTGACCGACGCGATATGCTATGTAGGGTCGGGTTTCAGACCCGCCACTACCCGGGGTAGTCACTGACAACCACGTAAAGGCATTTCTGAATCGATCTACAAGTCTTCCAAAAACTCGATTTCCACAATCAAATCGTCGAATGTAGGTTCTCCGCGTCCATCGCTGCAACGTAGAATCATCTTGTTTCCGCGCTCTTCCACAAGCATTCCTGCGTGCACCAACCAGGCATCGGTCCTTCCGCTTTCGTCTATCCAGGCGTTATAAATGGAAATCCTGCTTCCCTTGCGGGACGGACGGTAACGCACCTCGACAACGTCAGGGGCGGTGTCCAGCCGCAGAATCATTTTGCGAGATTCAGTGTCTTCGATGACGAGTGTCCCTGGCTCAATGTTTATGTTTAGAGCTTGCACGGGCACTGGAACCGCCTTGACGAACCGGACCTTGAACCGACCTGGCTTTTTCACTTGCTTAAAGACTACCCCATGAACCGTCAATCCTTCATACTCGACGGTCGCTCCACGACTCTCCATAAACAGTTCACTCAGTGTCCTCTTCATCTCTTCTTAAGCCTCCTATACGGGTCCATACGCGCATGTTCTTCCGGCCACACTTCGATGAATTCGTTTCCCCCATGTCGACGAGGTACTGGATGGTGGTGGAGTTCCATGCTCTCAAGTTCGCCGGTTTCTCGATTTCTCCTCTGTGGCGCACGTCCTCGCTTCATACGCTCGACATTCTCGGCCCCCCATTCTTCTATTGCATCTTTTCCGCTCGCTCTGGCCTTCCAATGTCGTTGATATCTCGTGGTCCACGCGGGCTCTACTCCTTTTGGCGTAGGTTTCCAAATGTCATCCCCGACTCTCCAACGGGAGTCGCCTCTCTTTGTGACGCTGACGACCGCATCCCTTCCCACACGCCTTAGAAATGCACGGAAAGCTGCGATCGGAGAAGTGACTATGCGTTTGAGCGGACCCAGATCTAGGGCCCAATGTGGGTCCGGTTCTATTCCCCTTTCATCCGCGATGCGAGCCTGCTCAATGAGGCCCCTCTCATAGTCTTGTATTCGCTCCAACACATCTTCGTAGTGGTCGTACGAACTGCGATCAGCAGCCGGATGTCCGGACGGTTCGTCCGACCGCCAATCATCATCCGGTGGATCTTCAAACTCATCCTCCTCTCGGAGCAGCTCGAGTTGCTCTTCGGGGCTTTTTGACGCAAATTCGGTCCCCAGCCAAAACTTTGTCGCTTCAAGCAGGGCGATTTGAACAGGGCCGCTCGCGTACTTGAGCGACTCCTCCACATAGGCGTCAACCGCCTCCGGAGAAAAACTATCGGATTCCTCATTTCCATCGGCGCCTTGATTCTCGCCCCTCTGTCCAGTCCGGTTCCAGCTATACTCCGGATGTGTGGCAAACCACCAGCGCCGTTGCTGTTCGGTTTCTATCATACTTCTCCCCTCGAGATGGTGATAGCGGAAATTGCCGATTCGATGCGAGATTCGAGCGCAGTGGCACTGAGCAAGGCCGGCGCCCGCGCGCGGCGATTACAGTTGCCCAGGATGCGCGTGGCCATGGTTCGATTGACGAGACTATCGGTTAGACCAGCCAGGAATGACTCGTCGATTGGTACCAGGACTCCGGGCCAATCGACGAGTCATTCCCGGCCACCGATCGACCGCTTAAGTCTTCTTCATTTGAGAAAATGGGGAGCCGAAGCAGAACAAACAGGCAGGGATGACTTGTTCCGCATTCGAGCGACATCGGTAGATCAATGAAGCGATATTAGCAGGTTCTAATTAATGATGTCAACCCATAAATTTTTGACCGTCCTTCGGTCGCTGCTTTCCGCCGGTTCTAACGCGGTTTCTCATGAGCTATCATTTTTTCTGAAACAGTGGCGGCAGGATTCCCGGGTAACGAATTCCCACGGTAATCAAATCGGTTGCAGCGTGATCTTCCAGCCATTCATTTTTGACTTGAATTATGATTAGGTCATACATAGATAAACTGGGATTCACTCGCTCGTTTCCTCGGGCGCAGGCTCTGCCTCCGGCCCCCCTCTCAGCACTGCGGTGAATCGTTCGCCTTTGCGCTCGCCTTCGAGCACTTCCAGGTTCGCGTGAAGGCGGTCCTCACCCTCGAGCATGCAGAAGATCACGCGGCACTTCGCGGGTTCGCCGCGATCCATGACCGTGATTACATCGCCGGGTTTGAGGTGCGCCCAGCCGCGGACACCTCTTGTCTCACGTTTGTGTTTTGCCATTGGTTTTGCTTCCAGTGGGGTCGCTTCTCATACTGATGCGCGTTCAAAGAAGTAATCTGGGGAGGAACTTCTTTGCAAAGAAGTTCCCCCCGATCTTGCTTCTTTGAAAGCGAACCGGTATCAGATCGACTTCTCCCAGCCCTGGCCCATGTCCACGAGCGGCCGGACTTCCTCGATCCCAAAGACCACCGCAGCGTGGATCATCCTGTCGGCCATTTCCTTGCCGACCTTCTCCGCGATCGCTGCCTTGACCGCCTGGTACTGCGGGCCGGATGTGTCGATCTCCTTCACTTTCACGTAGAGCCTCACGCCTTTCCAGTCTGTCGGCATGTTGCCGGGCTCGAACACAATAAAGGCGGCGTGCGGGTTCTCGTACAGGTTCGCGAGCGTTCGGTTCTTCCCGATCCCCATAAGTATGGTCTTTTCGTCGATCATGCGCGGGGAACCGAAATACGCTGCGTTGACCTTACCGTTTTCGTCAGCGGTGCTCAGACATCCGAGCCTGGGCTGCTTGTTGAAGTAGTCCATCAGTTCTTTGGTCATAAGCGCCTCCTTGGTTTTTTGCCGCGATGCTCCGTTTGAGAGTTGCGGCTGGTTGGGGTCTGGCTCGAAATCGGGAGAACCGGTCGAATCGTCGCACGAAATCGCCCTCACCCTAACCCTCTCCCCAAGGGAGAGGGGACTGAAAATCGGCTCCACACGGCTCCCTCTCCCGCTGGGAGAGGGGCGGGGTGAGGGCGAAACAAAAGGCAACACAGTCTCGGTCGTAGGACCATTTCATGCCAGTTCGCTTTCAAACATGTGACATTGGCAGTATCCAAAATCCCCCCTAACCCCCCTTTATTAAGGGGGGAATAAGAGTCCCCCCCCTTCGTAAAGGGGGGACAGGGGGGATTTTCACCTACGGAATCCCATGCGGGCGAGTGGTGCCAATGTTACTTATGTGATGGCGCATCGGTATCAGTCCCTTCTCGAGTCCTGAGACAAGCTCTATTGGGGAGATTTGAGAATGCTCTCAACATCCGTGATCCCTTTCAGGTTGGCATTCTTGGCAAAACGGTCGTCTACGAGCCCGGAAATGTCGTTGCTCTTGATCAGTCCGAAGCGGACCATCTCGTCCGCCAGGTATTGGACTTCGTCCTCTTTGGGAAGGTAGCGGTCGAAAAGAACTCTATTCGGCGGATTGGTCAAGGTCCACTCGACCAGCTCGACCGGTTGATTCCAATATTGGGCCGCAATCTTAGCCGCTTCCGGGATGTGATCTCTCGCCCAGAGACTCGCTCGTGCCGAGCCCTGAACCAGCTGTCGCACGCGATCGGGATGCTTGTCGATGGTGCTCTTGTTCACCAGGAGCAGGTTACAGATGAACTGCGGCCACACTTGTTCCACGTAGTGCAGCACCTTGGATTGACCTGCATGGACCGTCTTGGCCGCGAACGGCTCTCCGACGAAATAGGCGTCGAGCACCCCTGCCGCGAGTGCGGACGCCATGTCAGGCGGATTCATCTCCACGATTTGCAGGTCCTGACCGGTCACGCCGTACTTCTCCGCGAGCTGTCTTGTCGCCAGATTGTGGCCGCTGAAACGCAGCGGCACCGCGATGGTCTTTCCCGCGAGGTCCCGGAAGCTCTTCACGTCCAAATCTTTGCGATACACGAGCGTGCTCTCGTGACGGTTGCCGATATACACGATCCGCACACCCGCTCCTTGCTGGTGAAGCACGATCGACAGTGGAGCGATGATGAACGCGGCCTGAATCTCGTTGTTGCGGAGCGCTTCAGCCATTTCCGAGAAGGAGGAGAACTTGAGCGCCTCGAACCGGAGGTCGCCAGTGTCCTTGCTCGCATAATCCAGCAGCGGACATGCGAGATTGGTGATCACCGGCATGTAACCCATGCGGAGCACCGGCCGCTCGTGGTGATCGAAATTCAGGCTGTAGTGAAGCCACGAAATGAGCACAAGCCATCCGACCGCGATGAGCGCGATCCTCCACGCGACCGGAAGCGTAAATCTGCCTGTGCTGACGTCATCAGAGTGCATAGTGCACTCCGAGTTCGGTGTACACCTGTCGCCGCAGGTCTTCCAATTCGGAATCGCACGAAAAATCACGTGGATGACGCGAAGGGATCTTCATGTCCATCTTGACGACCGCTGGCCGGTCGCTGAAGACGATCACCCGGTCAGCCATGATCATGGCCTCGTCGATGTCGTGAGTGATGAAGATGATGGTTTTCTGGATGAACTCATGCATGTTGATCACTTCTTCGCGCATCTTGATGCGGGTCAAGAAGTCGAGGCCCGCGAACGGCTCATCCATAAAGAGAATTTCGGGATTGACCACAAGTGCGCGGGCGAGTTCCGCTCGACGCTGCATCCCGCCGGAAAGCTGGTGCGGGTAATGGTCTTCGAAGCCGACCAGGTCGACGATATCGATGTATTCCTGCGCCTTCTCGGCCATGAGCTTCCGGTCTTTCATGCGGCGCAGGCCGAGCATGACGTTCTCCCGGACCGTCATCCAGGGGAGCAGCCCGCTGTGCTGAAACACGAAGATGTTATCCGAACTCGGGCCGTTCACCGGCTTACCGTCCGTGAGGACCGTTCCCGCTGTGGGTGTGTCGAACCCTGCCACGATGCGGACAAAGGTCGTCTTGCCGCAGCCCGACGGTCCGAGGATGCACACCAGCTCGCCGTCAGTGATTTCGAGATTGATGTCGTTGAGCACAAATACTCGATCCCCCTTGATGGAACCGGGGTTCTCGTCCGCGATGCGCAACACGGAGCGGCGTTCCACGAACCACTTGCGCAAATTTTCGACAAGGATGTGTCCCAAGGCGAATCCGTTCAGCTAAGCGGCGAAAACCAAGAATTCTTTCTCACCGCGGCGCACGCGGAGAGCACAGAACTACTATTCCTTGACTTCTTGCCTTGTCGCCGAGATTCCAGAAGAGCTATCCGCAGATGACGCAGATTACGCAGATAGAAAAGAACTGAGAGAAATACCTGCGTCCATCGGCGCAATCTGTGGACAAATCTTTTTGGTTGCGGCCTGAGGCTGAGCTGCGCCCTGTGTACTGCTATTCCTCGACTTCTTGCCTTGTCGCCGAGATTCCAGAAGAGCTATCCGCAGATTGCGCAGATTGCGCAGATAAAAGGGAACTGAAGGAAAATCTGTGTCCATCTGCGTAATCTGTGGATAAATCTTTTTGGTTGCGGCCTGAGGCTGCGTTGTGTTCTCTGCGGTGACTGATCTCCTTCCTTCTCGCGGGCGGTCTCCCCGCGTCAGTGAATACTCACCTCAAAACTATACCGAGCCCCACGATATGGACTTGATTCGACTGAGTTGATTTATCACCCGGTCCAGACAGATCCCGATGACGCCGATCGCGATCATGGCGTCCATCACGTAGTCCATCCTGAGCGCATTCCGCGAATCGAGAATGAGGAAGCCGAGGCCTGATTTGACCGCGATCATTTCCGCGGCCACAACCACCAGCCACGCGATGCCCACGCTGATCCTGAGCGCCGGCAAAATCGGCGGAAGGATCGCTGGAATGATGATCTTTGTAGCGGTCTCGAACGGGGTGAAGTTGAAGTTGGCCGCCACCTGGAAATAGATCAACCGGATGCCGTTTACCGCGGTGATCGTGGCAACGACCATGGGGAAGAAGCTCGAGAGAAATATGAGGAACACCGCGGGCTTGTCGCCGATTCCGAACCAGAGGACCGCGAGCGGGATCCACGCCAGAGGCGAAATCGGCCGAAGGAACTGAATAAGCGAATTGGTCACTACCTGGCCGGTTTTCCACCATCCCAGGATAATCCCTATGGGTAGGCCGAACAGTACGGCAAGGTAAAACCCGAGCGTCACGCGAAACAGGCTTGCCACCGAATGTTTGAGCAGCGTGCCGTCCTTGACAAGCTCCCACATTCCGGCAGCGGCCTCCAGCGGACTGGGGAATACCGCGACGCTCCAGCCGGTTGCGATCTTGGTTGCCTGCCAGACCGCCAGGAGTATCACGAACGCGAGCGAAGGGAGAATGAAGCCCTTAATCCGTTCCCAGATCATCGCGAATCTCCGCAAATGGCACGCGTTGAGAGGTGGAAATAGATTCCCACCACTGGGTAGCCCCGACGTTACACGTCGGGGTTGCGAAGCAACAAGAGGTTCTTCTCCCGAGCCGCTTGTAACAAGTCGGAATAGGAGCGATAAGGACCTCTTACGCCTACGGCGCTCCGACGTGTAACGTCGGAGCCATCCATCCTGGTCCTTCCGGCGTTTCTGTTGGGATTCACTCCAAACGAATAGTGGTTAGCCTAGCATTATTCGGGCCTAGACGGAACCTCCAGCCGAAAAAATCGCGATGCTCTCGAAATACCGCGCCATTGGCACTTAGAGCTAATCGCAGATCTCGTCTTTGAGGCAAATACCCGAACCAGACACAGAAAAACCTATCTCATGGTGCGTTTTTTCCTTGACGCGACGCGCGACCGCTGCTAGGGAAGCCACAGCCGACGCACACGGTTTCCGGATAAGATCTCGCCAGTTATCCGGAATTTCTATAAAACCACTCAAGCACGCCGCGGCGCCGGTGCGTCCTAACCATCACTTTGAGGAGAACGCAAGCATGAAAAGAATCGTTGTCGCCTCGATCATCCTGACGCTCGGCTTTGCCGTTGCGGCATCCGCAGCGGATTCTCCCGGCAGCCTCGTTCCGCTGGTGGTAGTGGACGGCGGCACCCGATCCAAGGTGCTCAACGACTACACGCTGCTCACCCGCGATGCGATCCAAAAGACGTGGACGGTCCCGTTGGATTTCGAGACGCCCGCTGCAATCAAGGGCCGCATCAGGATCAACTATACCGTGACGCGGGGGGGAACGCTTTCATCGGTAGAGCTGGTGCGAAGCTCCGGCAATGGAGAGATGGATCGGTCGCTCCTGAATGCAATCCGGCGCGCGCAGCCTTTTCCCGCGTTTCCTGACGACATCAGGGCCGAAGCGGTCAGCATCCGAGCCAACTTCATCGTGGCTGACCTCCCGACAGTGCCTGTCACTACGGCAAGCCAGGATATCGAGCCTGAACCTCAAGCCGCTCCCCAAGCCGCTGCTCAGCCTGCCGATCCCGCGTCGAAAAAGCTCATCTGGGGACAACCGGCAGGGACCGCTCAACCGGACATCGTGCCCGCTGCACCGCCGACCGCAATCCCCGCGCCGGAGCCTGCGGCAAAGAAGTTCAAGTGGGGCAGATAGTCGAGATCATTAGTTCCGAGAAGGCCATAATTCTCCCAAGTCCAGGGACCGGTTTGCGTTCGGTGTCCCTGGATTTTCGTTGGGAGCAAACCCTCCATCTTGCCTAGCGATAGCCAAGGGGTTGCGTCTGGAGGTTCTGGACGAGGCTCTCTTGGCATTTCTCTCGAATTCTATGATAAGAACTCGCGAAGGAAGAACTATTGCCGCACGTTCAAGTCGTATTCTATGTAGAAGATGACGGATCGGTTCCCATGTGCGACTGGCTCGATGGACTGCAACCGAAGCACAGAGCAAAGTGTTTGAAATGGTTAGGGATACTGAAAGCCTTGGGGCACGATCTCCGACGCCCTGAATCCGATTATCTCAGAGATGGCATCCATGAACTGCGAGTCAGATTTCAACACCTCAACTATCGTATGCTATACTTCTTTCACGGGAACCGGGTTGTGGTTCTCACCCACGGATTGAGAAAGGAGAAAGAGGTTCATCCAAGAGAGATTGACAGGGCCGTGAGTCTCAAGAAGAAATTTGAAGCCGGTCCAAAGACCCATGCCTTTCAATGGGAGCCTTGATATGGAAGAGAAGAAACGCAGTTCGGATGCCTATCAATGGGCTTATGACCGATACATCAAAGGCGATCCCGAGATGGAAAAGTACTTTGAAGAGCTCGGAGTCAAAGCCGACATCGCCAGACAGCTTTACAACCTTCGTATCCAGGCGGGTTTGACCCAAGAGCAACTCGCCGACCTTGTGGGAATCGATCCATCGGTCATAGATGACGTAGAGGAAGCCGATTACGAAGGCGATTTTCTAGCACTGGCTTCAAGAATAGCCAATGCGCTCCATCGAAAGGTGGAGGTTCGTCTCGTGCCTGTGGAAGCTGCAGAGTCCACTGGAGCTGCGGTATAGCGTCTATTTCCTGCTATTTCCTTACAGATCAACCACAATAGTCCTCTTGAGTGTCGCCGACAGCGATCCCCGCGCCCGAGCCTGCGGCAAAGAAGTTCAAGTGGGGAAAATAGGAGTCGAAGTGGGGTAGCCCCGACGTCATACGCTGGGATTGCGTAGCAACAAGAGGTTTCTCACCGCAAAGAACGCGAACTGTAGGGGCGCACGGCCGAGGCTGTCTCAAAAGTCCTCGAAAGGGTGGCATGGTAGCACGATTATCCCCTCACCCTAACCCTCTCCCTCAGGGAGAGGGATAGGGTGAGGGGTTGTCGTGCTACGATGGCGCCCTCTGTACGAGTTTTGAGACAGCCTCCACGTGTCCGCCCTTCCTCAACGGCGTACAAGCCTCCAACAGGGCGCACGCGCGGGTGCGCGCCGTACAGCGATTTCTGTGGTGTGTCCAGTGCTGATTTCTTTCCCTCGGGTAAGCGAGCGATTGCAACAAAGAAGGGAGGCCTTTCACCACAGAGGTCGCTGAGAGCGCAGCAACCGGGTAGGGGCGCTCCGTGCGGAACGCGGGATGCGCGGTGATAGCCGATCCGACATAGGGGTCGGTCCCTACCGACCTTAGTTCATGTCGCGTGTGGCCAAGCGTGGGTGGCCCCGACGTTACACGTCGGGGTTGCGAAGCAATACGAGGCTGTCTTAGACTTCCTGATTAGACATATTCGAACACAGCCTATTAAGACCTCTTACGCCTTCGGCGCTCCGACGTATAACGTCGGAGTCAGCCTTGAGCTCGCGGTCGATTCCGGGACAACAGCTGCATTTATTGAAAGAAGGTGTTCCGACGTGGAAGAGCACTGCTGGACAAGCCAGCAGTGGCACCCGACGCATACCAAGAAGAGAAATGGCTCATCCATGATCATCGTCGAACAGACCGTGGCCGAGACCGTCAAGGAGATCGTCGCCATCGCCAAGAAGACGCTGGTGGAGACCGGGACGCATATCCCCACCGCGGTGCTCCACACGATCGAAGGCATGCTGCCGATCGTAATGCCGTTCAAGAACGATAGACAGAAGCGGGCGCTTGTCGATTACGTCAAGGAACAAGCTCTCGAGCGGCATGCGTACGCGGTGACCACTGTGACGTCCGCGCGAATCGTGGACTCACGGTCGGGGAAGGAAGAGGAATGCCTGGTGGTAGCAACGTCAATCCGTGGCGGGCGGCCTCACTACATGGTGCAGCGTTACGTACGAGGGTCGGACAAGCACGTGCTTGAGTTCGGGGAATGCACAGAGGGCGACCTCGCTGCCACTCCCGGCCAGATGCTCATCGTTCCGCCGTGGGAAGATGAGGTGTCGCACTAACCGGAGCGATTTGACCGGCCGCCGGTCCCGATGTATCGTGACGGACGCGAGGAGGAAATACCTCATGAATGAAGTTCGCTCCAATCCTTGATCATTCAGGACAATGCGTTTGTCGGTTCACAGTCGAGAAAGGAGAAAGACAGTGAGGGTCAGGGCGGGAATGGCAATAATCGCGGTTTCGGTTTGTTTCGGCTTGTTCTGGAATCAAGCGGTGCTGGGCGCTGAACCGGGGGTGGAGGCCGCCCAAGCCTGGCTGGCGATGGTTGATGCTGGTGGATACGGAAAAAGCTGGGACGAGGCCGCGGCTTATTTCAAGGTCGCTCTTCCGAAAGATCAGTGGGAAAGGTCTCTGCAGGCTGTGAGAAAGCCCCTTGGAAAAGTCGTCTCCAGAGTGATGAAGAAATCAACGTACACCAAATCGTTGCCGGGAGCGCCAGACGGTCAGTATGTGGTGATTCAGTACAACACATCGTTCGAAAACAAGAAATCTGCTGTGGAAACGGTGACGCCCATGCTCGACAAAGATGGCAAGTGGAGAGTCTCAGGCTATTTTATCAAATAGCTGAAAACCGTTGTCAATTTTGGGAACTGAAACAGCGTCTCCTCATGCTGATGATTTTCGGCTCTTTCCTTCTGTCGGTCCACAAGAGCACTCTAAATGTTTCCGACCGCAACTGCATAGTCCCCGTCTTGGGGCTTGCACCGCGAGCCGACTCGTTATATAGAACCAATCCGTAAGATAACTGTACAATCCCATCGTCGCACGGGCGCTCCAACGGCCTGCTTTGTTAGCATCGCCCGGCCGCGCGGCGAGTTCGACCAGGTTGCCCGGAGGTGAGACATGGCTGTGAATAAAGAGCTGCTGGACCTGCTCGTTTGTCCGAAATGCAAAGGAGATTTGGTCCTGACCGAACCCGGCGATGGGCTCATCTGTCACGCCTGTCGTCTCAAGTACGAGATCAGGGACGATATCCCGATCATGCTCATCGAGGAGGCGATCCCCCTGACCGAGGAGGGGACGAGTGGCTGACCGTTTCGGGAACGGTTCCGGCCCGCGGGTCAAGTATGAGAGCTGAATCAGGGTCTCCTCCGATCCCGGGCTCCATCGTTGTCCGCGGAACCAATTGGGTCGGCGATACTGTGATGAGCCTTCCCGCCATGAGGGAACTCCGCCGGATATTTACCGACTCGTCCATCACGGTGTGGGTCCCGTCGAATCTGGTCGGTCTGGTGCAGGCAGCGGCGATCGCGGACGAGGTGATCTCCTTCGACCCGAACCGTCACAGTGCGATTACTCGGCCGTTCAGAATGATGCGCAGGCTGCGATCACTGCAATTCGACATGGCGGTTCTGTTCCAGAATGCATTCGAGGCGGCGTTCACGGTTGTTCTCGCCCGTATTCCGGTAAGAGCGGGCTATCCCACAGACTTGCGTGGGCCGCTGCTGACCATGAGGGCACGCCTCACCGACGAAATAAGGCAAAAACATCAGGTATTCTATTACCTCGGCATCACGGATTTTCTCGACAAAGTGTTTCACGGGCACGAACCTCCTGCGTCTCGCATCCCGGACTGTTCGATCCTCCTTAATGTGGACGATCTCGCCCGCGCAAGGGATCTTCTCGTGGCTGAAGGTGCGGATCTGGGACGGTCAGTATTCACGTTATGTCCGGGTTCGGTGAATTCCGAAGCCAAGCGTTGGCCGTCAGATTTGTTCGCGCGACTGGCGGACCTCGTAACACCGCGACTGGACGGTCTGGTGGTCTTTCTTGGGGCTCCCGGTGAGCGCGGCCTGGTGGAGAGCATTCAGGCAATGATGACGACGAAGGGATCGATCAACCTCGCGGGCAAGGCGGACATCGTGACGTCGATGTCGGTGATGCACCTTTCGAGACTTGTGGTGTCAAACGACACGGGGAGCGCTCATCTCGCAGTCGCTGCATCTGCGAAGTCGCTGACTCTCTTCGGCCCGACCATACCTGGGGCCACCGCGCCTTTCGGGCCGAATGCGTATATAATAGAGGGCGACGCGTCGTGCGCTCCGTGCCGTCATTTTCAGTGCCCGGTGGAGGGGTATCCGTGCATGCGGAGCATTACTCCCGAGGCCGTCGTGGCACGGGTAGAGGAAATCTTGTCGGGGAGAGTCCCTGTGGGCGCGAGGGGGCGTGGGAGTTGAAGTCGGGCCGACCAAGGTTGAATGGCTCGCTCAATATGGGTGGTGATTCGAACGTAATGTAGGGGCGGGGTTTATCCCCGCCCTCCGGACAGAGAAAGCAGCGAGCGGGGATAAACCCCGCCCCTACGAACAACTCGTGCAATTCAAGGAATGCGGGCGGACAGCCGTCCGCCCCTACAATCGTGACGCTGGTGCAATGGTAGGGGCTGGCATCTTGCCGGCCCGCTGTCCCCAAAGCGTAGTAGGGCTGGCATCTTGCCGGCCCAGCCCTACCGAAAGACCGGCAGGATGCCGGCGCTACCGAGAGACCGGCAGGATGCCGGCGCTACCGAGAGACCGGCAGGATGCCGGCGCTACCGAAAGACCGGCAAGATGCCGGTCCTACTATGACGAGCAGGAACCGCATGGAATCCAAGAATTCTCCGCTCATAAGCGTGATCATCCCCACCTACAACAGGGTGGAGTTGCTCAAGAAGACGGTGGATTCCGTGCGACGGCAAACGTTTCGCGATTTCGAGCTAATCGTGGTGAACGACGGCAGCTCGGACGGCACCGCGGAGTGGCTGGACACGCAGCCTGATATCCGCCACCTCGATCGCGAGAACAGCGGGATCGCCGCGTCACGCAACGCTGGGGCTGCAATAGCGACTGGCCAGTGGTTTGCGTTTCTCGATCACGACGACCTCTGGGCGCCGGACAAGTTGGAGGTCCAGGCGAAGTTCGCAAGGGAAAATCCCGAAGTCGGACTCATAGCGGCTCGGCACGTGCGCATCGGCCGCAATGAGGCGACCACCCGGCGAAACCGGTGGATCCAAGGCGACCTTTTCGTGAAGGCCTTCTCTGAAAGCTTTATTCATACGTCCTCAGTGATGATCCGGCGGGACGTGTTCCAAGAGATCGGCGGCTTTCCGACTCGATACCGATTTGCCGACGAGTTCGATGTCTGGTTGAAGATTGCCGCTCGGTTCCCGATCGCATATGTTGACGATCCGCTGGTCTTTATCCGCTTTTACGAGGCCAACACGAGCCACAACCGGATCGGTGTGCGCACCGACACCTATGACATCCTCATGAGCAACTACGACCCGGAGCGCATTCCCGCGCACGTGTTTCTGAAGACCATGTCGGACCACGACATTTCGTTCGGACGTGCTTATGTTCGTGCCGGCCGCCGTTTGGAAGCGCTGAAATGGTTTCGCAGCTCGGTCGAGCGGACCCCATGGCGTTTGCGGAGTTGGCGGTACTACGTGAAATATCGAATTGCGTTAGCTCTGCACAGATTTCTCGGGAAAGAAGGCGACCGAGACGCGAGCGATTCTGTCCGGCCTCCGCGGGTGTCGAAATCATGAGCGCCCGTCGCGAAATGATTACACACCCGGATGCGGGAGCCATCCTCGATATTGATCCGCAAGAGATTTCTCAATTCGTGGAGAGATGTCTCCAAGAGCATGGACGCATCCTTGCGGAGCAACGCGAGGACGTGCGAAAGGACGCTCCTGAGACCGCGGTAACTATCGTGAACATTCCAGGTCACCCGGCCGTGTGCGTGAAGGAATTCCGAACCCGAGGCCGATTACACGCGCTGAAAAGTCTGTTCCGTCGCACCCAAGGCCGCCGGACCTTCGTGAACGGAAGCAAACTGCTTGATGCGGGCGTCGGCGCTGCGTTACCTCTCGCGTTGGTTCGGGACCGTTGGTTCGGCGCAGTAGAGACCGAGTGGGTCGTGATGGAGCACCTGGCGGACTCTGTGGAACTGGATCGCTACCTGGCCAAGCGGATCGAGGCCGAATGGAGCACCGACGAAAGGCGGAGCCTGGCGCTCGCCTTAGGACGATTCATCGGAACGTTGCACGGTCGAGGCATTTACCACGCGGATTTGAAAACCTGCAACGTCCTGGTATATGACGGAGCCGAAAAGGAGAGGGGGCGCGAGTCCCCGAGCAGGCGGGCTCGCTTCTCGTTGCTCGATTACGACGATGTGAGCTTCTCGGCCCTGGTGAATGACCGGCGGAAGGTTAAGAATCTCACTCAGCTGTTTCTCTCAACCCCCATTGCTGTGCGTGCGGCGGATCGCCTCCGCTTTCTGCGAGAATACGCGCTTCATGCCGGTACCAATCGCAAAGATCGAAAGGTAATGGCCCGGCGAGTGCTTCGGCAGGCCGCGGGCAGGCCCATTCTTTATGTAGGGCTCCAAGGCGACGTGGTGGAGGAGTGGGAGAGAGGGGCGTAGGCACGTGTTGGAATCCGAACAGTATTCATTTCAATTACGCGGGGCGGGTCCCGAGCAGAATGTCCCAGATCTGTGGAAGTAGCGCAGGGTAGCCCCGACGTTACACGTCGGGGTTGCGCAGCAACAAGAGGTCCACGTTCTTTCTCGCATGAGAAAAGTCTTATGAGGAGCGATCAAGACCTCTTACGCCTTCGGCGCTCCGACGTATAACGTCGGAGCCACCCTCAGAAGGCAACCGTTCACTGGGAAGAGACCGTCCTCACCCCCCGACCCCCTCTCCAAGGGTGGAGAGGGGGCTTCCACCGCCCCCCTTCTCCATACTTGGGGAAGGGGCTGGGGGATGGGGGCTCTACACGAATGCACACCATCCGGTGCCACTCGATGTCCCGGTGAACCATTACCTCAGAAGATGGTGTTCATTCCCTGATTCCGGACTGGTTATTGCTCCTCGCCGTGAATAACTGAACGATTCCCCTCGACCGCGCAAATCCGTTGATGCGTGCTCCAGGAAATGGTAAATTGGTATTCGACTAATTCTGTGGGCATTTCGCCTGCGGCTCGGTACATTTCTTAATTGCGACGGGTCGGCGCTCGGAAAGTGTGTCTGCATTTTTCCCGACCCAGCAGTTTTCGTTCCTTATTGCGTGGGGAGGTTCGCGGCCACCGGCCGGCTGCAGCCGTGGGGAAAGACTCTATAGCGAGGTTCGTTCGTGGGGAAGACGCTGCGACTGCTGATTGTTGACGATTGCGAAGACGACGCTCGCCTCGCTGTTGATCAACTTGAACTGTCCGGGTTCGATGTGGCGTGGACGAGGGTTCAGTCAGGGGAGGAGTTCGACGGCGCCCTGCAATCCGGCTCGTGGGATGTGATCATCTCTGAGCATACGATACCGAGGTTTGACAGTCTCGCCGCGGCGAAGGCCGTAAGCGAATTCAATGCGGGAATTCCTTTCATTCTAGTCTCCGCTTCAATAGGGGAGGAAGCCGCGGTCGCAGCAATGAAGGCCGGCGTAAGCGACTACGTGATGAAGACTAATTTGGCTCGGTTGCCGCACGTAGTCGAACGCGAGCTGCGAGAAGCCGAAATCCGGAAGGCACACGAGCGGACACGCACAATCCTCGATCAGGAACGCCTACAACTTCTGTCACTCTTCGACAGCCTCAACCAAATCATCTATGTTATCGATCCTGCCACGTACGAAGTCTTGTACGCCAACCAATACGTGAAATCCCTCGTCGGTCGGAACCCGGTGGGTGGTCTTTGCTATGAAGAATTCCAACAGTTTGACATTCCGTGCGATTTCTGTCCCACCAACAAAGTCGTGTGTCTCAATGACGGGGCATACGAGTGGGAATACCACAATTGGTATCTCGACAGAGACTTCATAGCCACAGACCGCATCATCAAGTGGTCGGACGGACGGGACGTAAAGTTCCATATCGGCTACGATGTGACCGCGCGTAAGAAGGCGGAGCAAGAGTTGCGCCGGTCTGAGTTGCGAAACCGGGCGCTCATCGAGCAGTCTCCTATCGGTATTGCGATCGTGCAGAATGATTTGTGCGTGTACGCGAACCCCACCCTGGTGAAGATCCTGCGGGCTGAAACCAATGAGGAAGTGTGCGGCCGTTCGGTCTACGATGGCTTGATTCGCGAACATCGCGACTCGGCACGTTCGTTTTTTGACGCAATACTCGCCGGTGAGCAGTCGGAAGTCAGTCTCCAGTGCCGTGGATACCGAAAGGGCGGCGAAGAGTTCGACATGGAAATCTGGCCGCGGCAAATCACTCTGAATGGCGGCGCAGCGCTCCTACTGTTCGTCGCGGACACGACGGAGAACAAGAAGCTGTGGGGCCAACTGGTCCAGGCACAGAAAATGGAAGCTCTCGGCACGCTCGCCGGAGGAGTCGCCCATGATTTCAACAACTTGCTCACCATCGTAACGGGGTACTGCGAGCTCATCGTTGCCGAACAAGCTCTTCCGGACAGTGTGCGCGGCGACTTGCAGACAGTCATCCATGCCGGGCGCAGCGGCGCGGAACTTGTTCAGCGGTTGCTGGCGTTCAGTCGCAACGCGGAATCCAAACCCAGACCCGTGAACCTCAACCTCCAAGTGATGAACCTCAAGCGGCTCCTCGCCCGCACCATTCCCAAGATGATCCACATCGAAGTGAGCCTCGCGGACGAGCTTGCCATGGTTTACGCGGACCCCACTCACATCGATCAGGTGCTCATGAATCTCGCTGTGAATGCCAAGGATGCTATGCCCGACGGCGGTAAGCTCACCCCCACCACCGAGAACACGCATCTTGAATCACAGTGTTTCTGGATGCATCCAGAGGTCAATCCGGGAGATTATGTGCAAATCACCGTCGCCGACACCGGTATCGGGATGGATAGGGTCACTCTGGAACGAATCTTCGAGCCGTTTTTTTCCACCAAAGGTGTTGGTAAGGGCACGGGATTGGGGCTGTCGATGGTTTACGGAATCGTCCAACAGCACAAAGGATACGTCTCATGTTCGAGCGAGCCGGGCCAGGGTGCGAAATTTGAGGTGTATCTCCCGGTGTTGGAAGAGCCGACCTTCGAAGACGGCGAGCGACCGGCTGAACTTGCCACATTGAAAGGCACCGAAACCGTCCTCATCATCGATGACGAGGAGCCCGTCCGCGACCTCGGCCACCGAATTCTTTCCAAGGCAGGATACACGGTGCTCGTCGCTTCCGATGCGCGACAGGGACTGGAAATCTACCGCGACCGGCAAGAAGAGATCGCGCTCGTAATTCTGGACCTGGTCATGCCGGGAATGGGCGGAAAAGAGTGCCTTGGCGAGCTGATTGCAGCGGACCCGAAGGCAAGAGTGCTCATCGCCAGCGGCATGCTGACCGACCGACAAACCAAGGAGAGCCTGGATGCCTGCGCCGCGGGCGTTGTCACCAAGCCTTTCGAGATCAACCACCTGCTCAGGAGCGTCCGCGCTGCGTTGGATGCACCCGTAGAGCCCCCCCATAGATCTTGATCGCCGTACCCATGAGAATCGCTCACCCACGTACGCGACGGTTTGGGCCGCGGATGGGGCCTCGTAGGGGCGACCTGCCGGTCGCCCGTGTCAACCCGTACGAAGATCCATTCGGGCGACCGGCAGGTCGCCCCTACACCCAACAGAAGTTCCCGGACGGCAACCTGCGAGATTCTCATCGTTCGTTGGTATCAAGCGATTGCCAAAATTTGCGTCCGATTGCCAAGAGCGTCATCCGGAGATTGGTGGGCGCCGGCCTCCGTGCCGGCGCGCTATAACCAAACAAATCAATTAGTTCGGCCCGGCAGGGACGCCGGGCCCCACCAATTTCGCGGAGCGCAGCCGCTGCAAAGGGTCAAGAATTCTGGCAACTCGTACAGATCACCGTTTCGGTTGCTTCCCCCGAAGTGCCTTCACCAATTCGGGCACAGCGGGAGAGCCAATTTCGGCAAGCGCTGCTCCGGCAAAGCCGGCGGCCTTATCGTCTCCCTCGGTAACCAGTTTGATGAGCGGTTCAACCGCAGGAAGGCCGATGCGAGAGAGTGCTTTGACGCCAGCCTCGGCCGACGCCGGGCTTCCGCGTTTGAGTATTTCGACGAGAGCGGGAACAGCAGGAGCGCCCATGCGTCCGAGTGCCTCCGCTGCTGCAGCCCGCCTCGTGGTGTTGCTGTCTCCGATGGCCTTTGTCAGTTCCGGGACCGCGGCCGGCCCCAGCTTCGAGAGTGCGAGGATTGCCGCAACGCGTACGTTCTTGTTCTCATCGATGAGCGCCGCGACAAGACCGGGCATCGCTGGCGCGGACTGTTGACCGACTGCAAATAGCGCCAGAGCAGCAGCTTCGCGGACCATTGCGTCCTGGTCCTTGAGCGCTTCTGTCAAAGCCGGCACTGCCGCGGCGGAATCCGGTCCAAGTTCCGATAGCGCCTCGATTACCCGCAACCGCACCAGCTCGTGAGGACTCTTGATTGCTTTTGCGAGTATGGGAACGGCCTCTTTGGTGACGGCGACCCGCGTCTTGAGCTGATCCGCGGCTTGATAAGCGACCAGCGGGTCGGGGCTCCCAAGCGCCTTTTCGAGCGCCTGCAAATCGACTGGTGCGCCGGGCTTGTCCTGGCCGGTGGCAGTTGACGGCGATAACGCGATCGCTCCGATCAAGCAGAGAGCGATTACTGTCGAAATGCGTGCTACCAGTAGATCGTTGCGCAGGTACCTTGTCACTTTGCCTACGGGCAACGTGAGGCATTGAACATTGCGACTTGCGTTGTAGGGGCGGGTCTCAGACCCGCCCCTACCCAAGTACCCCATTTCGTAAATGCGGTTACGCATTCTGGCTGAAGGAGATTGCTTCGCTTCGCTCGCAATGACAGGTTCGGGCGTGTCATTGCGAGGAGCAGAGCGACGAAGCAATCTCCAAAGTACAAAATGCGCGACCGAACTAATGAAATGGTCTACTAAGATCGCCGCTGCTGACAACATAAACGTAATCCCGAAAGAATCCCTTAGACAGCTTCTCAGTTCCATTGTCGAACTCCCGCCAGAATCACATCACCCCGCTCGTCCGGGTCATCTCGCCCGTCTCAATGGGGATAATAATCTTCAAGATCAGTGTCAGCACGAGCAGCCCGATGGACCAGATGCCCATGGTGACAAGCAGTTCCACACCGGTCGGGACATATTCCCACACCTCGCCGAGCGGCGCGGGGATAAAGCCCGGAACGATCAGCCCGATCCCTTTCTCGATCCAAATGCCCACTATGATGAGCACACATCCAAGGTTGAGCGTCACGAAGCTCTTTCGGGTAGCCGGAATGATGAAGATCACAAACGCGGCTACGTTGAACGCGAACGCCGTCCAGATCCACGGCACCAGCATCGCCTTTCCGTGAAGACCCGCATAGAGATATACGAGCGGCGCGAGATGGTGAGTGTCCGAATACAGTTCCTTGAAGAACTCGGCGCCCAGCAGAAAAAGATTGATCGCCATCGCCGCGGCGATCATCTCAGCGATCTTGAAGAGTGCCGCGTCAGTCACGTGGAATTTGGTGTACTTCCTCACGATCTGGTACAGCAATATTACCAGGGCCGGCCCTGAGCAAAACGCGGACGCCAGGAAGCGCGGCGCGAGTATCGACGCATTCCAAAACGGGCGGGCCGCCAAGCCGTTGTAGATGAAAGCGGTCACCGTGTGGATGCTCACCGCCCACGGGATCGACAAGAGAATGAACGGTAAGATGAACTTCATATTGACCGGTTTGTCATTGTAGGAGTTCCAAAGGATATAGCCGGGAATAAGAAGGTTGAGGAGCAAATAGCCGTTCAGAACCACGATGTCCCAGCCCAAGAGCGATCTCGGGATGTTCAAGATCCCCAATCCGGGAATGAGGTGCCAGATACGATCCGGCCGCCCGAGATCCGCGGTCACGAACATCATGCACATGAGAATTGCGCTGACCGCGAGCGCCTCACCGACGATCACGATGTCCTTGATCGGCCCGAAATCGTACAGGTACGCGGGGATAATGAGCAGCACGGCAGCCGCGGCCACACCGACCAGGAACGTGAAGTTGCCGATGTAGAAACCCCACGAAACGTAGTTCGTCATGCCCGTGGCAATGAGACCCACTCTGAGCTGCTGCGTATACGCCGTGACGCCTATCGCCGCTAGCACCAGTAGTAGCCCCACCCAGCCGTAATACACAGGAGGACCGACGGCCAGTCGCCTGCCTGCCTGGAAGATAAACCCGGATTTCTCCATGAAGTCGTTCACTCCTCACGTCGCGAAGAAGTAATAGAACTTCGGTTGCGTGTTCAGCTCTTCTTTGAGGCGAAATACGCGCTTGGTCTGAATGATGCGATTGATTTCACTGTCCGGATCGAGCAGGTTGCCGAACTTGCGCGCACCCACCGGGCAAACCTCCACGCACATCGGGTACTTGCCCACTCGGACTCTCTGGATGCAGAAGGTGCATTTCTCGACCACATTCCGCATTCGCGGCCGGTTACCCAGGTAGTGCGTCACCGGGTTGAGCTGGTCCGTGGGCACTTTCGGGTCCGTATAGTTGAACCAGCGGCCCATGTACGGACACGCGGCCATGCAGTACCGGCAACCGATACACCAGTTGTAGTCAACGACAACGATCCCGTCCGGTTCCGTCCAGGTGGCCCGGACGGGGCATACCTTAGTGCAAGGAGCATTCGCGCAGTGTTGGCACTGGACCGGCATGTAGTAATAGCCCTTTTCGGGGACCTCTTCCGGGTCGTAGTAGATCGTCGACTGTTCGAGGTCCATGTTGCCGTCTCTGAACTTTAGCACCCGGATGTACTGGATCTGCGGGTCGCGCGAGAGGTTGTTCTCCTGTACACAGCCGTACACGCACCGCCTGCACCCGATGCACCGCTGGATATCCAGCGCATACGCATAGAGCGTCGCGTCGATAGGCGCTTCTGTCCCCACCACGAAGTCCATGCCGTACTTGGCGCGATATTCAGCCTTGAGGCGGTCGACTGTCTCCTGAATCTCTTTGTTGGTCATTCGCGTGAACTGCTGCTGGAAAAACTCTTGCCACGTGCATGACGCAAGCATGCTCGCGCCGACCAGGCCGGCCATTCCCGCGAGAAATCCCCGCCTGCCCGTTCCCGCTTCCTCCGCGTCGGGTTTTTCGTCCGAACGTTCGTTAATAATGTCGTCGTCTCGATCGCTCATGGTATCCAACTTTCAGTGCGTACCGGCCTTTCGCGCGCTTTCTTTTGGAGTCCAAGGCTTGCGCGGAGGCGGCATCGGCTCAATCGGCTTGAATCGGGGCGAGTGCGGATTGTGGCAGGTCACGCACAGGAAGTACGTCTTTTCGCCGTTCCAGTAGCCCGACCGTTTGCCGTGGATCCCGTTTCGCCAATCACGAAACTTGGTGCCGTGGCATTTCCCGCACAACAGGTACGACTGCTCGAAGGGAATAAGCCTTCCGTCGCTAAGCGGCGTAAGGTAATTGCGGTTGTTCGGGTCGTGGCAGTCGAGGCACCAAACGCGGACGCCTCCATGGTTGACCTGGATGTTCCGGTGCACCAGCAGGTCCTCACGGCGCTGTGGATTCACCGGGAAATCCTTTTCCGGTCCGTGGCACGCCCGGCATGGCGTGATGGTCTTCGGCAGAGGCGTCAGCGGCACAGGAAATTCCTTGGCAGCGTCAGCGGTCGGCGCTTCCGGCGATATCTCCACATGATGTTCAGTATGCGCCCGGGCGGGTCCGGGGCCGATGAGCCACACGAACCCGCACAGCGCCGCTATCGCGAGAAGAACCAACGCAGAAATCCCTAAGTATCTGATTTCACAAATCCGGTGCCGTATATTGCCTGTTGGAGATTGCTTCGTCGCTCCGCTCCTCGCAATGACAGGTTCGGCCTTGTCATTGCGAGCGAAGCGAAGCAATCTCCTTCGATCAGGATATGTAACCGCATTTAAGAAATAGCGTACCAAGAATCGCTTCATGAGTCGGCCCTTGTGCATGAGATAAGAACGAGCAGTTCTACTTAGCCTCTTTGCCGCCGTACCGGTCTTGATAGAACTTCTGGAGCCGATCGAGCTGGTCCTTGCTCATGCCCTCCTTGTACCAGCGATGGAGCGGGTCCTTGAACACGTACTCGTTCAGTATCGGAGCGGCCGCTTCCTTGCCGCCCATGAGGCGCTCCACCTCGGGGATGAAGTACACGTAGAAATGCTTGGCCACTTCGTACATTCCGTGCCACCACGTATAGTCCGGCCCCATCATGGATGCACCGTGTCGGCCGCGACGGCCTTCGTGATGCCACAGTTCGTAGTAGACCCAATCGAGCTTGTCGTCGAAATCCACCGGAGTGAGCTTGCCCATATCGATGAGCTTCTGGCGGACATTGGTGGCAGGAATTGCAAACTTGTCGTTGTAGAGGGTGACCAGCTCGTCAAATTGGGTATAGAAGTTGTCCACCATGAAGTCGCCGTGGCACTGGCGGCACACGTCCTTCATGTTTTCCCGTTTCTGTTTCCACCTTTCCAGTTTCTTGGAAATCGGCGGTCTGAGCGTCCAAGATATGCGTTCGCCCACATCGTGGGTCTTGCCCTGGTTCGGGGTGGCGGAGATGTGGCAGGTCGCGCAGGTTGCACTGTCCTGGTAGTCCACGCCGACGATCCATTCGCCCTTGTCCATGTTCATCTTGTCGCGGAACGCCTGATAGAGGATTCCGTGCTTGGACTCGGTATAGACCTCCATCTGCGGGTGATCCGGACCCAGGTGACACTTGCCGCACGCATCCGGGCGCCTCGCTTGTTCTTTGGAGAAGCGGTGCCGCGTGTGGCAAGCCGAGCAACTACCCTTGCTCCCATCGGGGTTGATGCGCCCGATCCCGGTGTTCGGCCAGGTGGAAGGGTCGAGCTTCCCGTCCTTGAGCACCTTGATGTTCGACCCGTGGCACTGGCGGCAGCCGGTCTTTTCACACGCGGGGCCTCCGACTACCGTACCGAGGTAGTTGTCCAGGGAGTTGAGAATATCCGCGCCCTTGGCGTGATGCGATCCCTGCTGCTGGTCGAACTGCTCCTTGTGGCATCGGGAGCAGTCCTTCGGCGAGACAAGTGTAGCGATCCAGAAGCCTCTATGGTCGTACCCGTCGGGATCGCCGGGGTTCTGGTCGGTCCTTTTCTCGGCTTTGTGGCAGTCGAAGCAGTTCACGCCCGCCTGGCCCATTTTGCCCGAGCGCCACAGCTTCGTAAGAGCGGGCGTCTTCAACTCATGGCACTTGATACAGACCTGCCCCTCGGGCGCTCCATAGAGCTTGGGGTCCACCTTCGATGCAGCGTCGGCCATGCCCGTGCCCGCGACCACCCCCAGCACGATGAGGATGAGGATCCTTCTCATGGTTACACTCCCTGTCTCCATATAAATTCCGTCATAAGGCCGGAATGATGCAGCTCTCGAACCAACGTGCGCTCAAACGAGCGACATCGGCAGAGTCCAAAATCTCCCCTGTCCCCCCTTTACGAAAGGGGGGTATAAAAGGGGTTCCGTCTTCACAACAGATGGTGCAAGTGGCGTGCTCCCTTTACCGAAAGGGGTTCCCCCAATCCCCCCCTTTGATAAAGGGGGGTTAGGGGGGATTTTCTTGCACAGAATCCGGGCCCTGCGAGTCATGCCGTTCTTACCTGAAGAACACCACATGAACATTCCCAAATTCGGAAAGTACTCGCTGACTTGATTTACTGTCTTGGTTGCCGATTTGACCCGTTCTGCTGTGCGGGTCAGCGTCAATACTAATATGCCGTCAGGCGCGAAATGTCGCGCTCAACGCCCCGACGGCGCTTTCCCCTCCGAGCCGGACGTCATCTGTCCGAGCTGCCAAACAATGGACGTATTGTGGCCCGAATTCGGACCTCTTGTCGCAATCTTTCATAAGTAACCTCCCGTCTCATGCCACGTTCGGGAAGTCGGCGGTAAAAGAACGGGAATAGCTAGGAACGGACAGTACACAAATTTGTGGGGCAAGTCAAAAAGAAAGATAAGAAATTCGTAAGCATTCGCCTATAGCGGTTGCCAAAAACAATGTCGTTTACTCGGGAGACGGGTAATCCAAAAAGAGCGCGTCGTTCCCGCGAAGGCGGGAACCCAGAAAAG
>Ga0172374_1000081_pt1 | contig 80648 bp, 79 predicted proteins | sample LakKiv3m_FD_114536 | JGI IMG/M metagenome (GOLD analysis project Ga0172374, IMG submission 114536) | Freshwater microbial communities from Kabuno Bay, South-Kivu, Congo - kab_092012_10.3m | ecosystem: Environmental > Aquatic > Freshwater > Lake | place: Democratic Republic of the Congo... | reverse complement strand
GGTGGTCAGCGGTGGAATCTCCGGTCCAGGTTGATCTCAGCAACCAGACAGATACAGTTGCTGACAAAACATCGCCGGTGACCACCTCCGCAAGAACCTACACCACGCCGTGGGACAGCATCCACCGCCCCGCAGGTCTTGACCCGTTGCAGCATGTTCCGATGGGTGTTCGCCTCGCCCGAATACTTGGCTCGCAACGCCATGGTGGACATGGTGCCGAGGTCATGCAGCAGCGCGACCCACGCCGGATCATCGGGCATCTGCTTTGCTGCGAAACCTTCTGACTGAGGTTTGCTTGTGACCGGAACCGCAACACCAGACGCGACGCCTGCATCCCCCTGATTGTGCGCGGGTTTCTTCCCCTTCGCCGGTTTCGTTGTCGAAGCAAATCCTAAAGCAAGAACCGCCGCGACCGACGCGGCTTCAAGCGAAGCGCCTGCTTGGGCCGAACCGTTGCGAGATTTTGGCGCACGTTTGGACTGTGGTTTGGTGAGAGATGTTTGTGGAGATTTGCCGGTCATTGCATCCCCTCAAACCGAATAGGGCAGCGCGAAATCTGAACTAGCGAGTCGTTGGCACAGCTCAAACGCCAAGCTCTTGCCAGTGTCAGGGAGTTTTTCAGGGGGTTTTGGTCCCTGAGTAGGGACTTTTGTTCCTTTTCGTTCCTGTCGGCGCTTATGTGCGCCTGAGAGGGTTTCAGGAATTTATGTTTTATATCAGGGGGATAATTGGTCGGAGCGAGAGGATTCGAACCTCCGACCCCCTGCTCCCGAAGCAGGTGCGCTACCAGGCTGCGCTACGCTCCGACCGTGGAGGCGGGTTAAACTGTTGCCCCGGCTTTGGCAAGGGGCAAGCGCCCGAATCAGTCGCCACTTTCGCGCCGCTCGATGCGGCGTAACATCAGGCTGATGCGCGGCAGGGTGCCAGTCTCGGCCCGGCTTTTCGAGCGCAACACCGGGTTGTTCTTCGACACCCCGCGGTGGCGTTCGCGCAGCAGGATGTAGATGCCGCTGGCAATGATCACCCCGGCGCCGATCAGGGTATAAAGGTCGGGACGCTCGCCGAAGATCAGATAGCCAAAGATCGCCGCCCAGATCATCTGCGAATACTGCATCGGCGCCACGATCACCGCTTCACCCGCGCGGTAGGCCAGGATGATCAGCAGCATGGCGACAAAGCCGAAGCACGCGATGATGCCCAGCAGGCCGAGATGCTCGAGCGGCAGCGGGCGATAGACGAAGGGCAGGGCGCAGCCCATCACCAGGAAATTCGCGGTCATCGGATAAAGCAGCAGCACCACCGAGCGTTCGTCCTGTCCGATCTTGCGCACGATCACCGAGGCCAGCGACGAGAACACCGCCGCGGCCAGGGCTGCGGCATGGCCGAGGCTTAGCGGTGCCGCGCCGGGGCGCAACACGATCAGCACCCCGATCAGCCCGGCCACGATCGCCAGGCCCCGGCGCAGACCGACCTTTTCGCCCAGAATCGGTATCGCCAGCAAGGTGATCAGCAGGGGTGCTGCAAACAGGATGGCGTAGGTCTGCGCCAGCGGCAGCACCGAAAAGGCATAGAACGCTGAAACCCCGGTGATCACCGCCGAGCCGGTGCGCAGCGCGGTCCACCACGGATGCACGGGGCGCAAATGACCATCGCTGCGGTCGCTGATCAGCATCACGGTCACCAGCGGAAAGCCCAGCAAAACCGAGAAGAAGATGATCTGCACCGGCGAGTAGAGGCCCCCCAGGAATTTGACCACCACGTCATGGGTGGCAAAAATGGCAAAGGACAGAAGTGCAAGCAGCCCGCCCCTGAGGTTCGATTTCACAACGGCCATCGCCCGGCACTTTCTTGCGTGATGCGGCAGGCAAGCGGGGCATCAATCTCGCCGGTTTGCCGCGTCGGCTTAGAGACGCGCGTCCATCGCCGCCAGAATGGCATCGCCCATGCCCGCGGTCGTGACCGCATTGCCGCCCTTGGGTCCCATCAGGTCGGCGGTGCGCACCCCGTCGGCCAGCACCCGCTCGACTGCCTTTTCCACCCGCTCGGCTTCTGCCCCGAGATCAAAGGAATAGCGCAGCGCCATCGCGAACGACAGGATGGTGGCAATCGGGTTGGCCTTCTGTTGCCCGGCGATATCCGGGGCCGAGCCATGCACCGGCTCGTAAAGCGCTTTCGGGCGGCCATTGGCCATCGGCGCGCCAAGGCTGGCCGAGGGCAACATGCCCAAGCTGCCGGTCAGCATCGCGGCACAATCCGACAGGATGTCGCTGAACAGGTTGTCGGTCACGATCACGTCAAACTGCTTGGGGTTACGCACCAGTTGCATGGCACAGTTGTCGGCATACATGTGCGAAAGCTGGATGTCGGGGTATTCGGCGTCGCGCAAACTCTGCACCACCTCGCGCCACAGCACCCCCGATTCCATCACGTTGGCCTTTTCGACCGAGCACACCCGGCCGGTGCGTTGGCGCGCCAGCGCGAATGCCGAACGCGCCACCCGCACGATCTCGGATTCGGTGTAGCGTTGGGTGTTGAGGCCGACCCGCTCGCCACCCTCGACGAAAATCCCGCGCGGCTCGCCGAAGTAGATGCCCGAGGTCAGCTCGCGCACGATCATGATGTCGAGGCCGGCCACGACATCGCGCTTCAGGCTGGAAAAATCGGCCAGCGCGTCAAAGCATTGCGCCGGGCGCAGGTTGGCGAACAGGTCCATCTCCTTGCGCAGCCGCAGCAGTCCGCGCTCGGGTTTGACGCTGAAATCGAGGCTGTCGTATTTGGGCCCGCCCACCGCCCCGAGCATCACCGCATCAACCGCCTGCGCCTTGGCCATGGTTTCGTCGGTCAGCGGCGTGCCGGATTTGTCGTAGGCGCAGCCGCCGACCAGATCTTCGCCGACATCAAAACTGATGCCGCGTTTGGCCTTCAGCCAGGCGATCAGCTTTTTGACTTCGGCCATGACTTCGGGGCCGATGCCGTCACCGGCAAGGATAAGAAGGGAAGGATTGGCCATCTTGGCGCTCCTGCAAGCTGAATTGGGGTTGTCGTTCGCCTAGCCCCTTGGCGCGGCAGGGTCAAGCGGGGGGTCAGGGCAGGGTAATCTCGACCCAGACCGGGCGATGGCGCGAGGCGGCGGCAAGGGTTGCCGCCAGCGGGTCGGACTCAGGCGGCCACAGCACACCCGCCGCCGTGACCTTGAGATCGGCCGAGGGCAACAGGTAGTCCACCCGCAGCCCGCCCGGCCCCCCCGCCGCGCTGTAATCGGCGGTATCCAGCGCCGGGTCGCCCTGCTGCCCCGCGTCAACCCGCCCGGACGTGCTGCGCGGCGCGGGATCCTGCAGCGCCGGATGCGCGATCAGCCCGGCAATCCCGGCGCTGAGCCCATCGCCATCGACCGGGTCAAGATTGGCGTCGCCCAGCACGATGAACGGGGCAGCGGGCGGGGCAAAGGGCAATGCCCCCTCGATCAGTCGCGCCCAGAATGCCGCCTCGTCATGGTTGCGCCGTCCGTTGCGGTCTTCGGGTCCGTCAAAGATCGGCGGCGTGGCATACCAGCTCAGCAGCCGCAGCACGGTGCCACCCGGCAGGGTGACGGGCACTTCCCAATGGCCGGTGGTCGCAAGGCGCTGGATATCAGCGCCCGGCAAAGGTTGGGGCAGCATCGCGCCGGGCAGATCGCGCCACAGATAGCCAGAGAAATCGCGTGCTTCCTCGGCCATGATCGGCAGGCGCGACAGCACCGCCATTCCGGCCTCTCCGGCAAAACGGCCGTAGCCTTGGGCGTCGCGCGCATCCCCCAGCGCGCCGTTGCCATCGAGATCAAGCCCGGTCGCAAGGCCGGTGTTGGGCCGCAGGGCAAAGCGGTAGGGGTAGACCGAACCTGCCGCCGCCAGCCGGTCGGCAAAGGCCGAAAGTGCCACCTGCCCATAGTCGTAATCGACCGCCGTCAGCACCAGCACGTCGGCGTCAAGCGCGCCGATCACCGCCACGACGGCCGCGATCTGTGGATCTTCACCCTTGAGGATATCGCGCAGCAACAGCCCCGGACCGGCGCGGGTGAGGGCTGCGTTGTAGGTGGCGATGCGCAGAGTCTCGGCCGCCACGGGGGCTGCCAGCGCCAGCCCGGCCAAAAGCCCGATCATGCCGCGACATAGCCGACGGGTTCCGCCGCCACGCTGTCCTGGCGTTTCTGCCGGATTATCTCGGCGATCTTGCTCATCGCGATGCCGCGCATGAACAGGCTGGCGGGAAGAAAGGCCCATGCGGATATCGTCCAGATCAGGGTTTGCGGAGAGGTCAGGGTCAGCGGCTCGAACCCGCTGCTGGAAATCTTTACCACCAGCGGGGTCAGGAATGGCAACACAAAGCCCAAGGCGATGTTGATTCGCGCGTCGCGCGTCAGCCGGGCCACGACATCGCCGCCGGTGGTGGGATCGAAGGTCGGCAGATTGACCCAGACGTTGAAGCCGCCGCATTCGGCGGGCCAGCCGTTGCGCCTGAGCATCACCACAAAGATGCCAAGCCCGACCAGCGAAATAAGATAGGCCATCCCGGCGGCGGTGCGCAGCGCCATTGCCTGGGCCTCGGACGCCCCGTCGGCCATCATCAGCAGCGCCTGGCGCACCGGGCTGAACGGAAAATCCATCGCCCGCCCGATCACCGCGCCCACGGCCTCGAGCAGGGTTGTCAAGGTGGTCGGGCTGGTGGCCGATCTGGCGATCACGGTCAGGCCAAAAACCATCGCGAACAGGATCAGAAAGCGGGTGCGGTTGAACGGCGGGGCATCGCGAAATTCGATCAGGCCGGGATAGGTGGCATTGTATTCGGCCAGGGTCAGCACCCCGGCGAACAGCGCCACCAGCGCCACCATCTGCTTGCCATCGGATCCGGTCCCCGGCAGCAGCACCGAAGGTGTCGCCACCAGCGCCATGACCAGAACCGCCCTCAGGAGCGCGCCTGCAATCCGCGTAACCACTGCTCTGCCTTCCTCGACCCGGACGGACATGATGCGATGCCATGCCCTTGTTCCGACGATGCTCCGCACTTTGTGGCGGATTGCCTCAATCTCGCCCAATTTGTGCCTTCTTTCCCGGCCGGTCGCAATATCCCTTTCAAATGACTTAAGATTTATGGCGATTTCTGGGTGAATGTGTCACCGGATTGCATCAAAATGGCGGTAACAAAAGCCCGCCCCGAGGGGCGGCACAAGATGTTGTGGGGGTAGGCGCCTTCAGACCCAAGGGCGCAAGGTGGCGGCGGTTTTCTCGAAGGCGTCGATTGCCGCCGCTTTCTCGAGCGTCAGGTCGATGTCATCGAGCCCGTTCAGCAGGCAGTGCTTGCGGAAGGGATCGACCTCGAAGCGGAAGCTGTGGCCATCCGACGAACTTATGGTCTGGGCCACCAGATCGACGGTGATGCGGGCGTTGGCCCCCTTTTGCGCGTCGTCCAGCAGAACCGCCACCTGATCCGGCGGCAGCACGATCGGCAGGATGCCGTTCTTGAAGCAATTGCTGTAAAAGATGTCGGCGAAGCTGGGCGCGATCACCGCCCGGATGCCGAAATCCAGAAGCGCCCAGGGCGCATGCTCGCGCGAGCTGCCGCAGCCGAAATTCTCGCCCGCCACCAGAATTTCCGCCTTGCGATAGGCTGGCTGGTTGAGCACGAAATTGGGTTTTTCCGAGCCGTCCTGGTTGTAGCGCATCTCGTCGAACAGGTTCTTGCCCAGGCCCGACCGCTTGATGGTCTTCAGGAACTGCTTGGGGATGATCATGTCGGTGTCGATGTTGACCAGCGGCATGGGCGCGGCGATGCCGGTGAGGGTGGTGAATTTTTCCATCACATCATCTCCCGAATGTCAGTGAGGTGGCCGGTGATCGCTGCCGCCGCCGCCATGGCGGGGCTCATCAGGTGGGTGCGACCGCCGCGGCCCTGGCGGCCCTCGAAATTGCGGTTGCTGGTCGAGGCGCAGCGCTCACTGGGGGCCAGTTGGTCGGGGTTCATCGCGAGGCACATCGAGCAGCCCGCAAGACGCCACTCGAACCCGGCATCGAGAAAGACCTGTGCCAGCCCCTCGGCCTCGGCCTGCGCCCGCACCAGCCCCGAGCCCGGCACCACCATGGCGCGTAGGCCCGTCTTGATCTTGCGGCCTTTCAGGATGGCGGCGGCGGCGCGCAAATCTTCGATGCGGCCGTTGGTGCAGGAGCCGATGAACACGGTGTCAATCGCGATGTCGGTCAGCTTCATGCCCGGCAGCAGGCCCATGTAGGCAAGGCTGCGCTCGACCGCCTCGACCTTGCCGCCGGTGAAATCCGATGGTGCGGGCACGGTGCCGGTGATCGGCAGCACGTCCTCGGGGCTGGTGCCCCAGGTCACCACGGGTGCTATGTCTTCGCCTTGCAGCGTCAGGACCTTGTCGAAGCGCGCACCTTCGTCGGAATAGAGCGTCTTCCACCACGCCAGCGCCGCCTCCCACATTGCGCCCTTGGGGGCGTGCGGGCGGCCTTTGCAGTAGGCGAAGGTGGTCTCGTCGGGGGCGATGAGGCCGGCCCGTGCGCCGCCTTCGATCGCCATGTTGCACACCGTCATGCGGCCTTCCATCGTCAGATCGGAGATCGCGCTGCCGCAGTATTAGATGACATGGCCGGTGCCGCCTGCCGTGCCAGTGGCCCCGATCACGCTCAGCGTGATGTCCTTGGCGGTGACGCCGGGGCGCAGATGGCCGGTGATCTCGACCTTCATGTTCTTCGATTTCTGCTGGATCAGGGTCTGGGTTGCCAGCACATGCTCGACCTCGGAGGTGCCGATGCCGTGCGCCAGTGCGCCGAACGCGCCATGGGTCGCGGTGTGAGAATCACCGCAGACCACGGTCATGCCCGGCAGGGTCCAGCCCTGTTCGGGGCCGACGATATGGACGATGCCTTGCCGCACATCCGCCACCGGGTAATAGACCACCCCGAACTCGCGGGCGTTGCGGTCGAGCGCCTCGACCTGAATCCGGCTTTCCTCGTTGTCGATATGGGTATCGCGGCCCGGCGTGGTGGGCACGTTGTGATCGGGCACGGCGATGGTGCGTTCGGGGCTGCGCACCTTGCGGTGGGTAAGGCGCAGGCCCTCGAAGGCTTGCGGGCTGGTGACTTCGTGCACCAGATGGCGGTCGATATACAACAGACAGGTGCCGTCCTCGGCCTGGCTGGCAACGTGAGCATCCCAGATCTTGTCGTAAAGGGTTTTCAAAGCGGGCATGGCGCATCTTTCGGATGAGGCGGGGAATGGGCAGGCAGACGCAGGTGTGGCCGCTCAGGCGCGGGCCCGCACCGAGCGCTGCGCGCCATAGAAACGCCAAGGCAGGCGCGCGCGGTCGTCGATGTCGAAAAAGCGTGTCATGGGCAGGGAAATACGCGGAAATGGTCGCCAAGGCAAGCCGGGCGCATGGCCGTTTCCCTGGTTCGACGATTCGCCGATGGCCGTGCGGTGGAACCGCCGCGACGCGGTGGGGTCCGGCAGTCGCTGGGATCAGAGACCGGCGAACTTGCCGTGGGCAATCTCGGCCTCGCGGCGTTCCAGATCGTAACGGCTGACCGAGGCATTCAGGTAGGCCAGTTCGGCCTCGCGGCGCGACATCGGCCGGGGAAACAGGCGGCGGATCAGGTTCATGGTCATGGCAATGCTCCTACTGGCCTCCCACTCCGAATATGCCGCGCCGCAGCAATCGTGACCAGAGCTGCTGGCAGATTGACGTCATGCGCCTGGTGCATGCCTCGCCGCGCTCAGGACGGATCGCGCGGCACCCCCTTGCGCCGGGCCGCCGTGACGCGTATCCGCCCGGCTTCCTGTCCCTGCCGCCCGGTCATTGAGATTATGTCCTTGCGATGTTAGGTAGAGGGCTAGCCTTGCGTCCCGGCATGAGGGGCGCTTTATCTGGAGGACGATGTTCTGTCCCATTCTGATCCTGCGACCGGGTTGCCGGTCGGGCCGCGGGCGGCGCGGATGAGTGCAGCCACCGGGGCACCGGATGCCGGCGAGGAACTGCTGGCGCAGGTGCTGGCCTCGCTCGACGACGACAAGGCCGAAGAGGTGGTGCAGATCGATTTGCGCGGGCGCTCGGATATTGCCGATTACATGGTGATCTGTTCCGGCCGCTCGACCCGGCAGGTGGCGACGATTGCCGAAAAGCTGGTGGACCGGCTGAAAGACGCGCTGGGCCTGATCTGCAAGATCGAGGGCAAGGAAACCGGCGACTGGGTGCTGATAGACGCAGGTGATGTCATCGTGCATGTCTTTCGCCCCGAGGTGCGCGAGTTCTATCAGCTTGAAAAGATGTGGCGCCCGGGGGGTCACATGGCGGTGCGCGAGGTCTGATGCGGCTGCATCTGTGCGCCGTCGGTCGGCTGCGCGCCGGGCCCGAGCGGGCGCTGGTCGATGATTACGGCGCGCGGCTCAACCGCACCGGGCGGGCGCTGGGGCTGGGGCCGCTGTTCGAGCACGAGGTCGAGGCGCGGCGCGCGGTCGGCATGGCGGCCGAGGCCGGGTTGCTGGCGCGCGCGGTGCCGGATGGCGCGGTGCTGGCCGTGCTGGACGAGCGCGGGCGGGTGCTGAGCAGCCGGGAATTCGCCGCGCAGTTGGCACAGTGGCGCGACGCCGGGCGGCAGGATCTGGCGTTCGTGATCGGCGGGGCGGATGGCATTGATCCGGCGTTGCGGGCGCGCGCCGATTTCGCGCTGTCGTTCGGGGCGATGGTCTGGCCGCACTTTCTGGTGCGGGTGATGCTGGCCGAACAGCTTTACCGCGCCGCCACCATCCTCGCGGGCGGGCCATATCATCGGGTGTGAGGGCGGGGCGGTTGCTCTGGCGACGGCGGGGCGCTAGAACCGCGCCAAAGCGATGAGAGGCAAGCTGATGACCGCACCCAAGCCCGTGGTTCTGTGCATACTTGATGGCTGGGGCCTGCGCGAGGATCGCACCGCCAATGCCCCGGCGCTGGCCGACACCCCGAATTTCGACCGTCTGATGGCCACCTGCCCGCACAGCACGCTGGTCACCCATGGCCGCGACGTCGGCCTGCCGACCGGGCAGATGGGCAATTCCGAGGTCGGTCACACGAATATCGGCGCCGGGCGGGTGGTGGCGATGGATCTGGGCGCCATCGACCTTGCGATCGAGGAAGGCAGCTTCGTGCAAAACCCCGCCCTGCTTGCCTTCATCGCGCGCCTCAAGGCCAGCGGTGGTACCGCCCATCTGTTCGGGGTGGTATCGGACGGTGGTGTGCACGGCCATATCCTGCATGTGCTGGCGGCCGCCCGTGCCATTGTCGGCGCCGGGGTGCCGGTCTTGCTGCACGCCGTGACCGACGGGCGCGACGTGGCCCCGTCGTCGGCGGCGGAGTTCATGGCCTCCATCCGGCGCGACCTGCCCGCCGGTGCGCGGGTGGCGACGGTGATCGGGCGTTACTGGGCGATGGACCGCGACCACCGCTGGGAGCGGGTGGCGCGGGCTTATGCTGCCATGGTGGCCGGGCAGGGCGAGGCCGCCGGTGATGCGTTGGCGGCGGTTCAGGCGGCTTACGCGCGGGGCGAGACCGACGAGTTCATCGCCCCCACGGTAATCGGCGGCTATCGCGGCGTGCGCGATGGCGACGGGCTGTTCTGTCTCAACTTTCGCGCCGACCGGGTGCGCGAGATTCTGGCGGCGCTGGCGCAGCCGGGGTTCGACGGGTTTGATCGCGGCCGTGCGCCACACTGGGCGGCGGTGCTGGGGATGGTCGATTACTCGGCGGCGCACAACACCTACATGACCGTCGCCTACCCCAAGCCGGTGCTGCGCAACACCCTGGGCGAATGGGTGGCAAGCCACGGCAAGCGCCAGTTCCGGCTGGCGGAAACCGAGAAATACCCCCATGTCACCTTCTTTCTGAACGGTGGCAAGGAGGTGCCCGAGCCGGGTGAGGATCGCTACATGGCGAAATCGCCGAAAGTGGCAACCTACGATCTCAAACCCGAGATGTCGGCGGCCGAAGTGACCGATCATCTGGTGGCCGCAATCGGGCAGGGCTACGATCTGATCGTTATCAACTATGCCAACCCCGACATGGTGGGCCATACCGGCATTCTCGCCGCCGCGATCACCGCCTGCGAGGCGGTGGACGCCGGGCTGGGGCGGGTGCTGGCGGCGTTGGCCGTGGCGGGCGGGGCGATGCTCGTGACCGCCGATCACGGCAACTGCGAGACCATGGTCGATCCGGTGACCGGCGGGCCGCACACATCGCATACCACCAACCCGGTGCCGGTGATCCTGGTCGGTGGACCCAAGGGCGCGCATCTTCGGTCGGGCCGGCTGGCCGATCTTGCCCCGACCCTGCTGCAACTGATGGGGCTGGCGCAACCGCCTGAAATGACTGGCGAAAGCCTGATCCAGGCATGATCCGGGCGCTGGCCTTTGCCGTGCTGATGAGCCTTGGCCCGGCGGTGCAGGCGCAAAGCGTGGTCGAGCAGGCCGGGCAGGCGGCGGCCGATCTGCAACAGGCGGTGGCGGCACTGGATGCCGCGGTCGGCGCGCGCGATCAGGTGGCGGCGCTGACCCAAACCATCCGCGCCTACGAGCTGGGCCTTGGCGCGCTGCGCGAAAGCCTGCGTCAAGCCGCGATTCGCGAGGCGACGCTGGCCCTGCGGCTTGAGGCCAAGCGCGAGCAGGTGGCGCAGCTGCTGGGCGTGCTGAGCCGGATCGAGGCCGATCCCGCACCGCTGCTGCTGCTTCACCCCGACGGGCCGTTGGGGCTGGTGCGCTCGGGCATGTTGCTGGCCGATGTCACCCCGGCCCTTCACGCCGAAGCCCAAGCGCTGCGCGCCGATCTGGCCGAAATCCGCGACCTGCGGGCGGTGCAGGCGGCCGCGGGTCAGACCCTGAGCACCGGCCTTCGTGCCGCGCAAGAGGCGCGCACCACCCTCAGTCAGGCGATTTCCGATCGCACCGATCTGCCCAAGCGCCTGACCGAAGACCCCGCGGCGCTGAAGCGCCTGCTCGAAAGCGCTGACACGCTCGACGCCTTTGCCGCCGGGCTGGCGCCAAGTGCAACCGAGACCGACGGCATGCGCAGCTTTGCCGCCGCCAAGGGCAGCCTGCCGCTGCCGGTGCTGGGCACGGTGCTGCGCCGCGCGGGCGAGGCCGATGCCGCCGGGGTGCGCCGCCCCGGCCTGCTGCTGGCCACCAGGCCGCGCGCGCTGGTCACGTCGCCCTGGGCCGCCACCATCCGCTATCGCGGCCCGCTGCTTGACTACGCAAACGTGATCATCATCGAGCCGGGCGACGACTATCTTCTGATTCTGTCGGGGCTGGATACCGTGTATGGCGAAGTCGGAGAGGTGATCGCCGCCGGGGCACCGCTGGGCCTGATGGGTGGTGCCGCGTCGGATGTGGCCGAGTTTCTGGACACGGCGCAAGATGGCGGTGGCGCGCAGGACACGGAAACGCTTTATATGGAACTGAGGCAGGGGGCAAAGCCGATCGATCCGGCAGAGTGGTTTGCCGCAACAAGGGAATAGATTTGCCATGAGGAAATTCGTGATGGCCGCGCTGGGCGGCACGGTCGCCGGGGTGCTGCTGACCACGCAGGTCGCCGGACCGCTGATCGCGCAAGAGACCAGCAGGACGGCGTCGGTTTACGAGCAACTGGATCTGTTCGGCGACATCTTCTCGCGCATCCGGGCGCAATATGTCGAGGAAGTGCAGGCCGACAAGCTGATCGAGGCCGCGATCAACGGCATGCTGACCTCGCTCGATCCACATTCCAGCTACATGCCGGCCAAGGATTTTGCCGACATGCAGGTGCAGACCCGAGGCGAGTTCGGCGGGCTGGGCATCGAGGTGACGCAAGAAGAGGGATTCATCAAGGTGGTCTCACCGATCGACGATACCCCGGCGGCAGCGGCGGGAATTCAGTCGGGCGATTTCATCACCCACGTCAATGGCGAATCGGTGCTGGGGCTGACGCTGGACGCGGCGGTTGACATGATGCGCGGCGAGGTTGGATCCGAAATCATCATCACCGTGGTGCGCAAGGATGTGCCCGACCCGTTCGACGTGTCGATCGTCCGCGACGTGATCAAGCTGACGGCGGCGAAATCGCGGGTGGTGGGCAATACCGTCGTGGTGCGGCTGACCACCTTCAACGAGCAGACCTATCCCGGCCTCGAAGAGGGCATCCGCAAGTCGGTCGAGGAGGTGGGCGGAATCGACAAGGTCAACGGTTTCGTGCTGGATCTGCGCAATAATCCCGGCGGACTGCTGACTCAGGCGATCAAGGTTTCCGACGCTTTCCTCGAGGCGGGCGAGATCGTCTCGACCCGCGGTCGCAGCGCCGGTGACGGCGAACGATTCAATGCCACGCCAGGCGATCTGACCGGCGGCAAGCCGCTGGTGCTGCTGATCAACGGCGGCTCGGCCTCGGCTTCGGAAATCGTGGCGGGGGCGTTGCAGGATCACCGCCGCGCCATTCTGGTCGGCACCAAAAGCTTTGGCAAGGGATCGGTGCAGACCGTGATCCCGCTGCGCGGCGATGCCGCGATGCGGCTGACCACGGCGCGCTACTACACGCCCTCGGGGCGCTCGATCCAGGCGCTCGGGGTGGCCCCCGACATCATCGTGAACCAGCCGGTCCCGGCCGCCGATGGCACCGGCACCGAGGCCGATGCAGCGGCGGCAGCGGCAGCAGCGAAAACCCGGTCGGAAGCCGACCTGCGCGGCATCATCAGCAACGACTCGATGACCGAGGACGAAAAGCGCCTGCTGGAAGAAGAGCGTGCCCGCGCCGAAGAGGCTGCCAAGCTGCGCGACGAGGATTATCAACTGGCCTATGCGGTCGATATTCTGACTGGCCTGTCGGCGATCGCCGCCAAGCCGTGAAACCCGCTTCGGGGGGCGGCTCGCCGCCCCCCCTTCACCGCGCATGGACCCGCCCGCATGACCTTGTTGCCCAACCCAGCCACCCTGCCCTACCGGCCCAGCGTCGGGGTGATGCTGATCAACCCGCAGTGCCTGATCTTCGCCGGGCAACGGATCGACACCGCGCTGCCGGCCTGGCAGATGCCGCAGGGCGGGATCGACGGCAACGAGCAACCCCGCGGCGCCGCCCTGCGCGAGTTGCGCGAAGAAACCGGCGTAACCCCTGATCTGGTGGAATTCGTGGCCAAGACGCCCGACTGGATCAGCTACGATCTGCCGCCCGAGCTCATGGGCAAGGTCTGGGGCGGCAAGTATCGCGGCCAACGTCAGCGCTGGTTTCTTTATCGCTACCTTGGCCGCGACGACCAGATCGACATCACCGCCCCGCCGCGCGAGTTTGCCACCTGGCGCTGGATCGAACCGGACGCGCTGCTGGCCGCGATCGTGCCGTTCAAGCGCGCGCTTTACCAGCAGGTGGTGGCCGGGTTTCGGCCCTGGCTGCGCTGACGCCGGCGCTGATGCGGGCAGGGTCGGTCAATGTCCGCGGTTCGGGGTTTGAAAGGCGCGGGCTTCGGCCTATCGTGGGACCAGGCGACGGAGGGAGTGCGCGATGTGGATCAAAGTGAACGGCACCGGGGTCGATGTGACCGCCGACCCCGAGACGCCTCTGCTGTGGGTGCTGCGCGACGCGCTGAACCTGACCGGAACCCGATACGGCTGCGGCGTGGGCGCTTGCGGCGCCTGTACGGTCCTGCTCGACGGGGTGGCGGTGCGTTCGTGTCAGATCGCGCTGCGCGACGTCGGCGCAGGAGCGGTGACCACGATCGAGGGCTTGGGTACACCCGAAGCGCTGCACCCGCTGCAAGCGGCCTGGATCGAGCATCAGGTGGCGCAATGCGGCTACTGCCAGTCGGGGCAGATCATGCAGGCCGCCTCCTTGCTGGCGCAGACCCCGGCGCCGAGCGATCTCGAGATCGACGAAGCCATGGTGGGCAATCTGTGCCGCTGTGGCACCTACCCGCGCATCCGCGCCGCGATTCACGCCGCCGCCGCGCAATTGCACAAGGCCTGAGCCATGAGCCGCATCCGCACCATCGCCCGCCGCAGTTTTCTGATCGGATCCGCCGCGATTCTTGGCGGAGTGGCGTTCGGCACCTACGCCTACCGCAAGCCCTACCCCAACCCGCTGCAAGGCAAGGGGGCCGCGCTGACGCCCTATGTCCTGATCGACGCGGACGGCGTGACCCTGATCGCCCCGCGCGCCGAGATGGGGCAGGGGGTTATGACCACCCTTGCCGCCCTGCTGGCCGAGGAGATGGATCTCACGCTCGATCAGGTGCAGGTGGCGCATGGCCCGGCGGCGAGCGCCTATTTCAACGGTGCTGTGCTGGAGGAAGGGGTGCCCTTCGTGCCCACCGACGACAGTTGGCTGGCCGAAGGCAGCCGCGCCTTGATGCGGGTTCCGGCCAAGTTTCTGGGGATGCAGGTCACCGGCGGTTCGTCCTCGATCCCCGATGCCTATGACAAGATGCGCGCCGCCGGGGCGGTGGCGCGGGCGGCGCTGGTGGCGGCGGCGGCGCGCCGACTTGGGGTGGAAGCGGCGGGGTTTACGACCGAAGGCGGCGCGGTGTTTGCCGCCGATGGCACCAGGCTGGCCTACACCGATCTCGCGGTCGAGGCGGCGGCGAGCGATCTGCCGGCGGTGCCGCCGCTCAAGCCCCGCGTCGCGTGGAAGCTGCTGGGGCGATCCTTGCCGCGCGTCGATATGGTGGCGAAGGTCACGGGAGCCGCGCAATTCACCATCGACCTGCGCCTGCCGGGAATGCTGTTTGCCACCGCGCGCTGCAACCCGGCGTTGGGCGCGGCAATGATCAGCCACGACGCCAGCGCCGCCCTGGCGCTGCCCGGCGTTGTCAAGGTGGTCGAGGTCGAGGGCGGGGTGGTGGTGTTGGCCGATTCGACCTATTCCGCCTTTCGCGCCGCCGATGCCGTGACCTTCGATTGGGCGCCAGCCAGCTATCCAGCCGATACCGCAGCGATGGTGGCGGCAACCGCGGCCGTCTTCGACCCCGCGCACAAGGACAGCCGCAAGCGCGACGACGGCGATGTCGATGCGCTGCTGGCCCCCGGTGCCGCGTTCGAGGCCAGCTATGCGGTGCCCTACCTTGCCCATGCCACGATGGAGCCGATGGGGGCCGCCGCCTGGCTGAAGGACGGCCGCTTGCAGGTCTGGGCGGGCAGCCAGTTGCCGAGCCAGATCCTGGTCGAGGGTGCGGCGATCACCGGCCTGCCGCAAGCCGCGATCGAGGTTCACACCACGATGATGGGCGGCGGCTTCGGGCGGCGGGCCGAGGTGGACGTGATCCGGCAGGCGATCACCGCCGCCAAGGCGGTGGCTGGCACACCGGTGCTACTGACCTGGCGCCGCGAGGAAGACATGACCCACGACGCCTATCGCCCCATGGCGCAGGCGCGGGCGCGCGCGACACTGGCCGACGGCAAGGTGGCAGCCCTTGACCTGCACATCGCGGCCCCCGCCGTGATCGCCTCGCAGGCCGGGCGGCTGGGCTACCGCCTCCCCGGCGCTGACGCCACCATCGTGCAGGGCGCGTGGGAGCAGCCTTATGGATTTCCGAACTACCGCGTCACCGGCTATCGGGTGCCGGCCGGTGTGCCGGTGGGATGGTGGCGCTCGGTCGGGGCGTCGCAGAACGCGTTCTTTCACGAATCAGTGGTGGACGAGCTGGCGCAGCTGGCGGGCGCCGACCCGCTGGCCTTTCGGCTGAGCCAGATCAGCCATGCCCCATCGCGCGCGGTGCTGGAAGCGGTGGCCGAGAGCGCGGGATGGAGCGGGGCGCTGCCTGCGGGGCACGCGCGCGGGGTGGCGTTCTGCCTCAGCTTCGGGGTGCCGTGCGCCGAGGTGATCGAAGTGGCGCAGACCGCGGCCGGGATCGCGCTGGTGGCCGCCCATGCGGCGGTCGATGTCGGCGTGGCACTCGACCCGCGCAACATCGAGGCGCAGGTGCAAGGGGCGATGGTGTTTGGGCTGAGTGCCGCGGTCAGCGGCGAGATCACCTTTGCCAATGGCGCCGCCGAGCAGCAGAACTTCTGGGATTACCAGCCGCTGCGGCTGAACCAGTGCCCGCCGATCACGGTGCGGGTGCTGGAAAACGGCGACCGCATCCGCGGCATCGGCGAGCCCGGCACCCCGCCCGCGGCGCCGGCGCTGGCGAATGCGATCTTCGCGTTGAACGGGCTACGCATCCGGCAGTTGCCACTGAACCGGGCGGTGACTTTCGCCTGACCCCGCGGCGGGGGCCAGCCCCCGCACCCCCGGGATATTTGTGTCAGCAAGAATACGGCGATCAGTTCTGGTCGTTGATGTCGCGGTCCCAGATCTTGACCTGACCTTGGCGCACCCCGAACAGTTGGCGCAGCGCCGCCCAGGCCGCCAGCGAGGCGACGGCGAACACCACCAGCAGGGCGGGCAGGCTGGGGCCCATCAGGCCCAGCCAGACCAGCGCGCCGGTCAGCATCGCGCCGATGGCGAAACCGAGGAAGATATAGCCCGGCATCAGCACTTCGAGAATGCCAAGGGCAAAGCCCCCGGCCACCCAGACCCACCACAAGGACCAGATCATGGCCGCCCTTTCAGCATCTTGAAGGCGTCGCCGAAGGCGTCAAGCGCCTGCGCCGGCACGATGATCATCTGCTTGCCGGTGCCTTCGCCGACCTTGGTCAGGGCCTCGACCTGTTTCAGCGCCACCTGATACTGCGCTGCCTCCATGCCATTGGCCTTGATCGCGACGGCGATCACGCCGGTGGCATAGGCTTCGGCATCGGCCAGAATCCGGCGCGCCTTGGCTTCCTGTTCAGCGGCATAGAGTTCGGCGTCGGCGTTGAGCTCGACCGAGCGTTTGTTGCCTTCGGCTTCGGTCACCTGGGCGCGCCGCGCGCGTTCGGCGTTGAGTTGCTGTAGCATTGCCGCGCGGGTGGCTTCGTCGAGGTTCACATCCAGCAGTTCCGCGCGCGTCACCTCGATGCCCCAGTCATCGACCATCGCCCGCACCTGCTCGCGGATATTGGCGGTCAGGGCGTTGCGGTTCGACTGGACCTGATCGAGTTCCATCTTGCCGATTTCCGAGCGCACGATCCCGGCCACGGTGGTGGCGATGGCGGCATCGACATCGCGGATGCGATAGACAGTCTTTTCCGGCTCGGTGATGCGGTAGAACACCGAGGTTTCGACCTTGACCAGCACGTTGTCAGTGGTGATGGCATCCTGTTGCGCAGTTGGCAACTGGCGCTCCAGCACCGAAATCTTGTGCGCCACCCGATCAAGGAACGGCACCACGAAGTTGATCCCCGGCCCGAGGACGGCGCGCAGCCGCCCGAAGCGCTCGACCACATGCTTTTCCGACTGCGGCACGATCCGCACCCCGAGAAAGATGCACAGGACGATGAACGCGGCGATTGCCAGAAAGACCGCATTGCCACCCAGAAAACTGTTCGCTCCCATTACTTCCTCCGCCTGCCGTCACCGGGGTCACGGGCATAGTTGCCACGGATTGAAAATGACCGCATCAAGGCGCGAGCGCAAGGCTGTCGCTGCGGGTTCGACAATGGTCGCGGCGGGACGGGTGCGCTTGTGTTCGGTCGTGCTGAATGGTTATCATCGCCGCGCTCACCCCCCAAGGGGGACAACCTGCCAAGGAAAGATCTGCGCATGCGCTACGCCAAACCCGAAACAGCCGCCGAAGCGGTGCGACTGCTGGCGGCGGAGCCGGGTATCGCCCGGGTTCTGGCCGGGGGCACCGACTTGCTGGTGCAGCAAAGGGCCGGGCTGGTCGAGCCCGATCTGCTGGTCGATATCAAGCACATCGCGGGTCTGCGCGCGATCGTGCCCGAGGCGGGAGGATTTCGCATCGGGGCAGCGGTTTCGGGGGCCGAGCTGGGCGAACACCCGGGTGTGCGTGCACTGTGGCCAGGGGTGGTCGAGGGGTTCGAGCTGATCGGCTCGACCCAGGTGCAGGGTCGTGCCACCATGGCGGGCAATCTGTGCAATGGCTCGCCGGCCGCCGACAGCGTGCCCGCGCTGGTGGCCGCGGGGGCGATGGCGAGGATCGCGGGGCCGGACGGCGAGCGTGACTGCCCGGTGCTCGAGCTTCCGCAAGGCCCGGGGCGGGTGGCGCTGACCAGGGGCGAAATCATCACCTCGATCCTGCTGCCCGCCCGCCCGCCGCGCTCGGGCGACGCCTACCTGCGCTTTACCCCGCGCAGCGAGATGGACATCGGGGTGGCATCGGCGGCAGTCAACCTGACGCTCGATGCCGCAGGCCGGGTGGTCGCGGCGCGGGTGGTGCTGGGGGCGGTGGCACCAACGGTGCGGCTGGTGGCCCCGGCCGCCGCAGCCGTGATCGGCACAACGCTGGACGACGCGGCGCTGGCGGCACTGGCGGCGACCTGCGCGCAGGCATGCAGCCCGATCGACGACAAACGCGGCACCATCGCGTTTCGCACCGAAGTGGCGGGGGTGCTGGCGCGCCGCGCCGCCGTGATCGCCTATGCTCGGGCTGGAGGCCGGAAATGAAAACCATCCATGTCGCAGCCACCGTCAACGGCGACGCGGTCGAATTCGTCTGCGCGCCCGAGGAATCGCTGCTCGACGTCCTACGCAACCGGCTGGGTCTGACCGGCGCCAAAGAGGGCTGCGGCAGCGGCGACTGTGGCGCCTGCAGCATCACCCTGAACGGGCGGCTGGTCTGTTCGTGCCTGGTGCTGGCGGCCGAGGCCGAGGGAGCGGAGATCGGCACCGTCGAGGGGCTGGCCAGAAACGACGCGCTGCACCCGCTGCAACAGGCGTTCATCGACCATGCCGCACTGCAATGCGGGATCTGCACGCCGGGGATTCTGGTAGCCGCCAAGGCACTGCTGGAGCGCAACCCCGACCCGAGCGAGTCCGAGATTCGCTACTGGCTGGCGGGCAACCTTTGTCGCTGCACCGGCTATGACAAGATCGTCCGCGCGGTTCAGGCTGCGGCAAGAAAGATGAGGGCTGCATGATGGCACTGGATCAGAACGGCAAGCGCATCTTCAAGGTGGTGGGCACCCGCCCGCCGCGCCCGGATGGCATCGACAAGGTGACGGGGCGCGCGCTTTACGGGGCCGATGTCGCGGCCCCCGGCATGCTGGTGGGGCGGATCCTGCGCAGCCCGCACGCCCATGCCGAGATCGTTGCGATCGACACCTCGGCGGCGGTGGCGCTGGAGGGCGTCAAGGCGGTGGTGACGGGGACCGATTTCGCGCCGCAGGCCGACCCCACCTTGCGCGACATTCAGGAAAACTGCATGGCGCGCGGCAAGGCGCTTTATGACGGGCACGCGGTGGCCGCAGTGGCGGCCACCACGGCGGCGATTGCCCGTGCGGCGCTGAAGTTGATCAAGGTCAGCTACAAGCCGCTGCCGCATGTGACCGATGTCGATCAGGCGATGCGCGCCGAGGCGCCGGTGGTGCAGGCCGGGCGTGCGCTCGAATCGGTCCCGGCGGGGACACCCGACAACGTGACCCATCGTTGCGAATTTGGTCATGGCGATCTGGCGGCGGGCTTTGCCCGGGCCGATCTGATCGTCACCCGCAGCTTTACCACCGCCGCCACCCATCAGGGCTACATCGAGCCGCATGCCTGCCTCGCGTCGATGACCGCCGATGGCAAAGGCGATCTGTGGTGCTGCACCCAGGGTCAGTTCAACGTGCGCACCATCTGCGCCGCGCTGCTGGGGATCGAGGCCAGCCAGTTGCGTGTCACCGCGTCCGAGATTGGCGGCGGGTTCGGCGGCAAGACCAGCGTCTTCATCGAGCCGGTGGCGCTGGCGCTGGCTCGCCGGGCCGGGCGGCCGGTCAAGATCGTGATGACCCGCGACGAGGTGTTTCGCGCCACCGGGCCCACGGTTTCAACCTCGATCGACGTCAGGATCGGGGTGACGAAAGCCGGGCGGATCACGGCGGGCGAGGCCGAGTTGCGCTATTCCGGCGGTGCCTTCGCATGCCCGACGGTCGAGTTGGGGGCGCAGGCCGCCTTTGCCGCCTACGACCTGGAGGCGGTGCGCACCATCGGCTGGAACGTGCTGACCAACCGTCCGAAAGAGGCCGCCTTCCGCGCCCCCGGTGCCCCGGCGGCGATCTACGCGGTGGAATGCGTGATCGACGAGGCCTGCCAGCGGCTTGGCCTCGATCCGCTGGAGGTGCGGCTGATCAACGCCGCGAGGAAGGGCACCAGATCGTCATATGGCCCGACCTTCGACGACATCGGACTGCTGGCCACGCTGAACGCGGCCAAGGCCCATCCGCATTACCGCGCGCCGCTGGCACCGGGGCAGGGTCGCGGCCTGTCAGCCGGGTTCTGGTTCAACTTTGGCGGCAACACCTGCGTCTCGCTGAACGTCAACACCGATGGCACGGTGGGCGTGACCGAGGGCAACCCCGATATCGGCGGCTCGCGCGCCGCGATCAGTCAGATGGCGGCCGAAGAGCTGGGGATTCCCTATGACAAGGTGCGCACCATGATCGCCGACACCGCGAGCCTTGGCTACAACGATGTCACCGACGGCAGCCGGGTGACCTTCGCGGTCGGTCTGGCGACCATCAAGGCGGCGCAGGACGCGATCCGCAAGATGTGCGCCCGCGCCGCCAAGATCTGGGGGATCGACCCCGATGCGGTCGAATGGGTGGACGGTGCCGCCGTGCCGGCCGGCCCCAACGCCGGCAAGTTTCCCCCGATGACGCTGGCCGAGATCGCCGCCCTGTCGTTCAAGACCGGCGGGCCGATCGCCGGGCACCACGAGTTCAACGCCGATGGCGCCGGGGTCAGCTTTGGCGTGCATCTGTGCGATGTCGAGGTTGACCCCGAGACCGGTGCGACCCGGGTGTTGCGCTACACCGTGTTTCAGGACGCCGGGCGCGCGGTGCATCCTTCCTACGTCGAAGGCCAGATGCAGGGCGGGGCGGCGCAGGGTATCGGCTGGGCGCTGAACGAGGAATACATCTACGGCAGCGACGGGCGATTGCAGAATCCGGGCTTTCTCGATTACCGGGTGCCGGTGGCCTCGGACCTGCCGATGATCGAGACCGTGATCCTGGAAATCCCGAACCCAGGCCACCCCTACGGGGTGCGCGGCGTGGGCGAAACCTCGATCGTACCACCGCTGGCCGCGGTTTCCAACGCGGTGTCGCGGGCGATTGGGGTGCGGATGAACCGCCTGCCGATGTCGCCGCCGCGGGTGCTGGCGGCGATCGACGCCAAAGGCTGACGCCATGGTGACGGTGACGATCTGGGGCAGCCTGCGCGCCTTAACCGACGGACGCGCCACGCTCGAGGTCGAAGCCAGCACCTTCAAGCAACTGCTGGACCGGCTGGTGCGCGATTACCCGGGCCTTCGGCCGCAGATCGAGCGCGGGGTGTCGTTGGCCGTTGACGGCCGGATCTACCGCGAGGCCTGGTTCACCCCGATCAAGCCCGACAGCGAAGTGGTGCTGATGCCCTACATGACGGGCGGCTGACCGGCCGCTCGCCTCAGGGGTCGATGTTGATGGTGTGGCTGGGGCCATCGATCTTGATGCCTTGAAAACCCGCCAGTTCCTCGCCGTCGAGGCAGGTGCCGCTATACATCGGGCGATCGACGGCGGTGTTGGGCAGGCAGTATTCCTTGTCCACATGGGCATCGTTCGGCCAGTAAAGGCGGCGGCTTTCGTTGAACGCATGGTAGTAGATCAGGCCGGGGCTGAGTTGGGCGATCGAATCGCAGACCCCGGCCGGGCGCAGCTCGTAGGCAAACATCTGCCAGCGCTGGTTGGACTCGTTGTAATAGACGAAGGCGATATAGACGTCGGAGCCGGTATTGTTGCAAAAGATCACGTCGGTATAGGTCTGTGCCCGCGCCGGGTTTGCCCCGGACGCCAGCATGAGGGCAAGCACCAGCGTCCCGATCCGTGTCACCATGATCACCCTCCGTTCCGCGAGCCACCCGCCTCGCCGGGCGCAGAGGTCAGGATAGACAGCAAAAAGCCTGGCTGGCAATAGCCATGAAAGGGCAGGGCCGCCGCGTGGTGGTGCGGTGCCGCTACCGGACAAGCGCAGCGTTTGCTTGCCTTTGTGCGCGAACCCATCCGGTGCGCGAACCGTCCGGTTTGACCCCCCGAACCCGCTTCTCGATCTTCATCGGATAAAATAGCCAAGCAGCTTGCGGCGAGGTCGGTTGCTTTGCCAATTCACTGTTCTCGCGGCGCAGTCGTTTGTTGAGCCATCGGAAAATCACCTGCTAAGCCCACCATTCAGCGTCGGAACGTCCGCCGCCGCAAACCCATAATGGCGCAGCCAGCGCAGATCGGACTCGAAGAACGCGCGCAAATCGGGGATGCCGTATTTCAGCATCGTGATCCGGTCGATGCCCATGCCGAAAGCAAAACCCTGCCACTTGTCCGGGTCAACCCCCGCGGCGGTCAACACCTTGGGGTGGACCATGCCCGAGCCGAGGATTTCCATCCACTTGTCGCCCTCGCCGATCTTCAACTGCCCACCGACATTGGAATAGCGGATATCGACCTCGGCCGAGGGCTCGGTGAAGGGAAAATGGCTGGCGCGGAAGCGCAGTTCCACCGATGGCACCTCGAAGAAGGCGCGGCAGAATTCCTCGAGCGTCCACTTCAGATTGGCCATACTGATATCGCGGTCGATCGCCAACCCCTCGACCTGATGGAACATCGGGGTGTGGGTCTGGTCCATGTCCATGCGGTAAACCCGGCCCGGCGCGATCACCCGGATCGGCGCGCCCTGTGCGGTCATCGCCCTGATCTGCACCGGGCTGGTATGGGTGCGCAGCACGTGGGGCGGGCGGGTGTCGCCGGCGGCACGGGTCATGAAGAAGGTGTCGTGTTCCTGCCGGGCGGGGTGTTCCGGCGGGATGTTCAGCGCGTCGAAGTTGAACCAGTCGGATTCGACCTGCGGCCCCTCGGCCACGGCAAAGCCCATCTCGGCGAAGATCGCGGTCAGCTCGTCCATCACCTGGCTGACCGGGTGAATGGTGCCCATGCGGCGCGGACGCCCCGGAAGCGTGACATCGAGCCATTCGGCCTTGAGCCGCGCGCTCAGCGCCGCGTCGGCCAGCCCTGCTTTCGCCGCCCGCAGCGCCGCGTCGATCTCGTCCTTGAGCAGGTTCAGCGCGGCCCCGAAGCTTTGCCGATCCTCGGGGGCCATCTGGCCCAGTTCGCGCATCTTGAGGCTGATCTCGCCTTTCTTGCCGAGCGCTGCCAGCCGCACATCTTCAAGCGCGGCCTCATCGCTGGAGGCTGCGATTGCGGCGATATATTTGCCGCGCAGGGTGACGAGATCGGTCATGACAGCCTCCGGAGTTTGGGGGCTGTGCTAGCGAGCGGGGGGTGGGAATGCAAGGGCAGCGCTCATCCGCCCTGACCGGCGTCTTCGCTGTGTTGCGCCCACGGCCCGGCAAAGACGCCCGGACGGGTGGATGAGCGCGGGCCAAGAAAAAACCCCGCGGGCGCGCCGCGCGGGGTTTCAGATCAAGCGGCGCAAGGGCTTCAGGCGGGCATTGCCGCCTTGGCTTGCGCGGCAATGGCGTTGAACGCCTCGGGCTCGTGCACCGCCAGATCGGCCAGCACCTTGCGGTCAACCTCGATCCCGGCCAGGGCCAGGCCGTTGATCAGGCGCGAATAGGTGAAGGCCGGGTCGAACAGCCGCACCGCGGCGTTGATGCGCTGGATCCACAGCGCGCGGAAGTTGCGCTTGCGGGCCTTGCGGTCGCGGGTGGCGTACTGGTTGGCCTTGTCCACCGCCTGCGTGGCAGTGCGGAAGTTGGTTGAGCGGGCGGCATAATAGCCAGCCGCGGCCTTGATCACCTTGCGGTGGCGGGCGTGGGTGACGACGCCGGATTTCACGCGGGACATATCAGATTCTCCTTACCGGTCGTAGGGCATGTATTTCTTGACGATCTTGGCATCCGAGTCGCTCAGGATCATGGTCCCGGTCACATCGCGGATGAATTTCGTCGAGCGCTTGATCATGCCGTGGCGTTTACCGGCGGGGCCGGCCTTGACGCGTCCGGTTGCGGTGAAGCTGAAGCGCTTCTTGGCCGCAGACTTGGTCTTCATCTTGGGCATTTCCATCTCCTGGTTCGAGCGGTTGACGCGCGACTCGGCATGCCACCTGGGCCGGCCGCGCGGGGATCGACGCTGTCCTATAGGCAGGAGCGGCGGCCGAGGCAAGCGCAAATGGCGGTGTCGCGGGGGTGCGCTGGGCGGGCGCACCCATGCGCCCAGGTCGCGCATCAGTTCAGCACGCGACTGATCACCTTATAGAACACCTGCGGCAGGTCGTTCAGCGCATAGCCGCCCGGCGTGCCGGTGATCGCCAGCCCCACCAGCGCCGCCGCCGTCGCCAGCAGCGTCAGCGCCAGCCAGGGCAGCCGACGGTCGGCATAGGCCGCCGCCAGTGAGGGCATCGCCAACGCTGCCAGCACAAAACCGATCACCAGTGCCAGGTCGGGGTCGATCATCGCCATGCTTGGGTTGCGGCTCGTCCGGTCATTCGTTGTCGGCGCGATAGATCAGCCGCTCGTCGCAGGGGGCCACGCGCAGGATGTTGGTGGTGCCGGGCACGTTGAACGGCACCCCGGCGGTGACCACGATCTGGTCCGTCCCGGTGGCAAAGCCGTCGGCCAGCGCCGCGCGCACGGCGGAAATCACCGCCCCCTTGAAGCGATCCTGCGGCTCGGTCATCACGCAATGCGCGCCCCAGGTCAGGCACAGCCGACGAGCAGTGTTCACCAGTGGCGTCAGGGCGATGACCGGCACCCGCGGGCGCTCGCGCGCCACCAGGCTGACGGTGGTCCCCGACTGCGAAAAGCAGCAGATTGCCTTGATGTCGGTGGTCTCGGCGATCTCGCGCGCGGCGGCCACGATGGCGTCGGCCACGGTGGCGCGCCTGGCGTAGCGCGAGGATTCGATGATGGCGCGGTAGGTGGCGTCGCATTCGACCGAGATTGCGACATTGTTCATCGTCGTCACCGCCTCGATCGGAAAGGATCCGGCGGCGCTTTCGGCCGACAGCATCACGGCGTCGGCCCCTTCGTAGATCGCGGTCGCCACGTCCGACACCTCGGCGCGGGTGGGCACCGGCGATTCGATCATCGATTCCAGCATCTGGGTCGCCACGATCACCGGCTTGGCAGCCGCGCGGGCGGCGCGCACCAGCCGCTTCTGGATCGGCGGCACCGCATAGACCGGCAGTTCCACCCCAAGATCGCCGCGCGCCACCATGATGCCATCCGACACCGCCAGAATGGCGTCGAAGGCCTTTACCGCGGCGGGTTTCTCGATCTTCGACAGGATCGCGGCGCGGCCTTTGGCCAGGGCGCGCGCCTCGGTCACGTCCTCGGGGCGCTGCACGAACGACAGTGCTAGCCAATCGACCCCGATCTCACAGGCAAATTCCAGATCCTTGCGGTCCTTGGCCGACAGTGCCGCCAGCGGCAGCACCACGTCGGGCACGTTCACGCCCTTGCGGTTGGAAATCACGCCCCCCACCACGACGCGGCAATTGGCGAAATCCGGGCCGCAGGTCTCGACCTTGAGCCGGGTCTTGCCGTCATTCACCAGCAGCGACGCACCCGGCTCAAGCGCGGCAAAAATCTCGGAGTGGGGCAGGTTCACCCGCGCGCCATCGCCCGGCGCGGGGTCGAGGTCCATCCGGAACGCCGCCCCTTCGCTCAGAACCTCGCCCTCGGGGTTGGCAAAGGTGCCGACCCGCAGTTTCGGGCCCTGAAGATCGGCCAGAATCGCGATCGGGCGGTCGAGGTCGGCCTCGATCTTGCGGATAATGTCGTGGCGGGCGCGGATGTCGGCATGGGTGCCGTGGCTCATGTTCAGGCGAAACACGTCGGCTCCGGCCTCAAACAGCGCGCGGATGGTGGCGTAATCGTTCGAGGCCGGACCGAGTGTGGCCACGATCTTTACGTTGCGAAGGCGTCTCATTCGACCTCGATCCCGGTTTGCACTTCGGTTGTCGATTTGGCGCGGGTTATGGCGGAAAATCCGCGCCGGGGCAACCGGTGCTTTGTTTGCGCCAGCAGCGGCGCGACGGGGCCGTTCTTGCGCGAAAGGGATTCCCCCGGCGTGACAATTCCCTTACACCTGCCTGACACCAACCCATGCCGAAAAGATGACCGTGCCAGACACCACCCCGCCCTATCAGATCATCGGCGAAGATCGCCCCAGTCGCTGGCTGGTGACCTGCGATCACGCCACCAACCGGGTGCCTGCTGCTGTTGCTGGCGGCAATCTGGGCGTAGCACCGGCCGACATGGCGCGCCACATCGCCTACGACGTGGGGGCAGCGGGGTTGACTCGGGCGCTGGCCGAGCGCCTGGCGAGCCCTGCGATTCTTGCGGATTTCAGCCGCCTGGTGATCGACCCCAACCGTGGCGAGGATGATCCGACGCTGGTGATGCAGCTTTACGACGGCACCATCATCCCGGCGAACCGGCAGGTTGCCGCGGCGGAAGTCGAGCGTCGGCTGGCGACGCTTTACCGCCCCTATCACGCCGCCTATGCAGCCCTGGCCGCGCGGCGCGCCGATACCGTCATTGTGGCGATCCACAGTTTCACCCCCTGCCTGCGCGGGCGTAGCCCCCGACCGTGGCAGGTGGGGGTGCTCTATTCGCCACTTGATGCCGCCTTTTCCCGCGCCCTGATCGCGCGGCTGGCAAACGCGCCCAACCTCTGCGTGGGCGATAACGAACCCTATGCCGGTTGCCTGCCGGGCGATTCGATCGACCGCCACGCCTTGCGGTCAGGGCGGCTGAACACCCTGATCGAGGTCAGGAACGATCTGATCGCCACCGCCGACGCGCAGGCCCTCTGGGCCGACCGGCTGGCGCCGGCGCTGCGCGAGGTGCTGGCGGAATTTTCGGCACTCTGCTGACGTCACGTCGGCGCTGATGGCATGCGGCGTGCGCGCCTGCTATCCTGAGAATTGCGCTATCCTGAGAATCATGACCCAGCCGATCACCCTCGCCACCAGTGCGCGCGCCGAACGCATCAGCGACGGCGTGGTTCACGTCGTGGGCCTCGGGCTGGTTGCGGTGGCGGTGCCGGTTCTGATCGGTCTGACCATCTGGCGGCAGGGGCCGGGGGTCGCGCTGTTCGGCACGGCAATCTACGCCACCACACTGACCGCGATGATCGGATTTTCCGCGCTTTACAACACGGTTGGTCAGCGGCGCTGGAGTGGCCTGCTGCGCCGCCTCGACCACGCCGCGATCTATGCCAAGATCGCGGGCACCTACACGCCGTTCGCGCTGATGTCGGGTAACCCCGCGCCCTGGCTTCTGATCGGGTTGTGGACCGCGGCGCTGGCAGGCATCGGGATCAAGGTGGTGTCGCCCGCACGCTTTCGCGGGCTGGCGCTGGCGCTCTATCTCGGCATGGGCTGGGCCGGGGTGCTGGCGGGGGGCGCACTGTTCGCGACCCTTAGCCCGCCGGTGCTCGTGATGATCGCGACGGGTGGCACGATCTACACCCTGGGTGTGGCCTTTTACTTGTTCGAGCGCGTGCCCTTCCACACCACCCTATGGCATGTGGCGGTGCTGGCCGCGACGATCATTTTCTATGGCGCCGTGACCGTGCAGGTGGTGCAGGGTCCGGCCTGAGCCTGGCCGGACCTCAGACCGCCGCCGCCCGCATTTCCTCGAGGTAGATCTCGCGCAGGCGGGTCGCGATCGGGCCGGGTTTGCCGCTGCCGATGGCGGTGCCGTCGATCCGAACCACCGGCGTCACGAAGGCGCTGGCCGACGTGATGAAAGCCTCGTCCGCCGCCACCGCCTCGGCAATCGTGAACGGGCGTTCCTCGACCGTCATCTGCGCCTCGCGCGCCAGTCGCAGCACGGCGGCGCGTGTGATGCCGTGCAGGATGTCATGCGACAGATTGCGGGTGATGATGCGGCCCTCACGCACGATATAGGCGTTGTTCGAGGTGCCCTCGGTCACGAACCGTTCTTCCACCAGCCAGGCGTCATCGGCCCCCGCCTTCTTCGCCATCATCTTGCCCATCGAGGGGTACAGCAGTTGCACCGTCTTGATGTCGCGCCGCCCCCAGCGGATGTCGGGGATCGAGATCACGGCGATGCCGGTTTTTGCGGCCGGGGCATTGGCAAGGCCGGGCTTGCTTTGAGTGAACAGCACCAGGGTCGGAACGGTGGTGGCGGGGTCGGGAAAAGCAAAGTCGCGGTCGCCGGGGTTGCCCCGGGTGATTTGCAGATAGACCATGCCCTCATTGATGGCGTTCTTCGCCACCAGCGCACGGTGGATCGCCAGCAACTCGTCCATCGTCACCGGGCAGGTCAGATCAAGCGCCGCCAGCGAGCGTTGCAGGCGCGCCACGTGACCGGCAAAATCGACCAGCTTGCCGCCCAGCACCGAGGTCACCTCGTAAACGCCGTCGGCCATGAGGAATCCGCGGTCGAAGATCGAGACCCGGGCTTCGGTTTCAGGAAGGTAGTCGCCGTTGAGATAGACGGTGCGGGTCATGGCATTATCCCCATAGGGCTGGTGTGGGCGGGTGAACCCCGGCGGCGTCATACCGCAGCGGGTTGGCGCGGTCTTGGGCCAGAAGCAGCGGCCCGTCAAGATCGACGTAGGCCGCTCCCGCCGCCAGCAGCGTCGCGGGGGCCATTGCCAGCGACGAGCCGACCATGCAGCCGATCATCACCTTGAAACCCTGCGCCAGTGCCTCGGCCTTCAGCGCCAGCGCCTCGGTCAGCCCGCCGGTCTTGTCGAGCTTGAGGTTGACCATGTCGTATTTGCCCCGCAGCGCGGGCAGGGTCGCGCGGTCGTGGCAGCTCTCGTCGGCGCAGACCGGCAGCGGGCGCGCCATCCCGGCCAGCAGGGCGTCAGCCCCGGCAGGCAGGGGTTGCTCGACCATCGCCACCCCGAGGCGTTGCAGGTGTGGCGCCAGATCGCGGTAGATCTCGGGCGTCCAGCCCTCGTTGGCGTCGATGATGATGGTGCTGCGCGGGGCGCCCTGCCGCACCGCTTCCAGCCGGGGCATGTCGGCGGGCGTGCCGACCTTGATCTTCAAGAGCGGGAGGTGGGCGTGGCGGGTGGCGGCGGCGCGCATCGCCGCAGGCGTATCCAGCGACAAAGTAAAAGCAGTTATCGCGGGGCGCGGGGCCGGCAGGCCCGCCAGTTGCCAGACCCGGCACCCGGCGGTTTTTGCCGCGAGATCCCAGAGCGCGCAATCGACCGCGTTGCGGGCGGCACCGGGCGGCAGCAAGGCTTGCAGCGCAGCGCGGTCGATCCCCGGCGGCAGGGCGCTGATCTGCGCCGTGACCGACGCAAGACTTTCGCCGTAGCGGGTATAGGGCACACATTCGCCCCAGCCGGTCACACCGCCACGGGTGATGCGCACAGTCAGCACCCGCGCCTCGGTGCGCGAGCCGCGCGCGATGGTGAAGACCTGGGCCAAGGGGAAGGTGTCGGCAGTAACGGTGATCATGGCTCGGCCCCGGGACAAAAGTCTGGTTTCGCTCTGGCCTGGCGCGCGGTCAATAGAGCGCAATCCCCCACACCAGCCCTGCGGCCTTGACGGCATTGAGCAGTTCCGCCAGCGGGATGAACGACAGGAACACCAGCGCGTCGGCAAGGTTCGTGCGCAGCGCCTTGATTGAGACCAGAACCGTCGCGGGGCTGTGGTAAAGCCGGAATCGGCAAAGGATACGCGGCACGCGGGCGGCATACTCGGCATAGGCCGGGCCGAATTCGGCACGCAGAAACCGCTCTTCGCGTGCAGCGGTGGCCGACAGGATCGCGAATACCGCAAGACCGAATACCACCGCCAGCACAACGCTGCCGAGCAGAAACCCGAGCCCCAGCGTTGCGATGGTCGAGAACAGGTAGAGCGGGTGGCGACAGACCGAATAGGGGCCTTCCTGCGTCACACCGCGATTCTTGGCCGCGCCGACGTAGAGGATCGCCCAGAACCGGCCCAGCACCCCCGCCACCACCAGCAGAATCCCCGCCACCCGGAAGGCCGGAAACAACCAGTCGGTATCTGCCCAGGCCGAGCGGGTGAACAGGATCAGCGGCAGCGCCACTGCCGCCGAAAACACCCGCAGCAGCGCAATGCGCAGGTGCTGATCGGCGGGCTTGATGGCGCGAGTCGAGGTCATGCGGGTGATCCTTGCCCGGCAGCGGGCATCCAGACAGAAGCTGGCGTGTCGCTAGGGTGGGGCGGGGCTGCGGTCAAGCCATTTTGTCGGCGGGCCGCTTCGTCGCCGCGATGCCGCGCCGCAATGCTGCGAACGCAAATCGGGCTTGCCTGCGGATGCGCAATAATCTATCACTTTGCTAGCAAATCGAGACACATCATTGCCGAAGGTCGCCCCATGAGCTTTCGTATCCAGCCCAACCCCCCGGCCCGGCCCAACCGCTGCCAGTTGTTCGGCCCCGGCTCGCGCCCGGCGCTATTTGCGAAAATGGCGGCCTCGGCGGCGGATGTGATCAACCTCGATCTCGAGGATTCGGTCGCCCCCGACGACAAGCCGCAAGCGCGCGCGGCGGTGATCGCGGCGATCGACGCGATCGACTGGGGCCGCAAGACCCTGTCGGTGCGGATCAACGGGCTGGATACGCCGTGGTGGTATCGCGATGTGGTCGATCTCCTGGAGCAGGCGGGCGACCGGCTCGATCAGATAATGATCCCCAAGGTCGGTTGCGCCGCCGACGTTTACGCGGTCGATGCGCTGGTGACAGCGGTCGAGCGCGCCAGCGGCCGGGCGCGACCAATCAGCTTTGAGGTGATCATCGAATCGGCGGCGGGCATCAGCCATGTCGGGGAAATTGCCGCCGCCAGCCCACGCCTGCAGGCGATGAGCCTGGGGGCAGCCGATTTTGCCGCCTCGATGGGGATGCAGACCACCGGCATCGGCGGCACTCAGGAAAACTACTACATGCTGCGCGATGGGGTGCGGCACTGGCCCGACCCCTGGCATTGGGCGCAGGTGGCGATCGTTGCCGCCTGCCGCAGCCACGGCATCCTGCCGGTCGATGGGCCGTTCGGCGATTTTTCCGACGACGAGGGTTTTCGCGCCCAGGCGCGGCGCGCGGCGACGCTCGGGATGGTGGGCAAATGGGCGATCCATCCCAAGCAGATCGCGCTGGCCAACGAGGTGTTCACGCCTTCAGAGGCCGCCGTTCTTGAGGCACGAGAGATCCTGGCCGCGATGGCGGCCGCCGGCGCGCGCGGCGAGGGGGCCACGGTTTACCGCGGACGGCTGGTCGATATCGCCAGCATCAAGCAGGCCGAAGTGATTGTGACGCAGGCGGAACTGTTCGCGGCGCAGCAGCCGTGACGCGCTAGGCGGAAACGACGCGCCATGCCGTTTTTCTTGTCTGATTTGACCGGCGTCAAATCAGACCACGCCTGCCTGCCCCCGGCAGGCGCGGCCTGATTTTCAACCGCCGGGTCAAGCCCAACGGCCCTTGCCCTGCTGCCTTGCGGCCTTCAGGCAAGGGACCGGGCGACCGTTCGGCGGAGAACCCGTCAACTGGACGGTTTCTTGCCCCGCCTCACCCGCAAGGTCGCTGATTCGGTCCCGGTGCCCGGATAACAGGGGCCGGACGCGGGATTGGTTTTCCAGCAAAGCGCATCCGGCCTCAGTGCCCTTCTAGCGAGTCTTTCGGAGCCACCAGCAGCGCCACCCCAAGCACCTGCTCCAGTGCCGCTTGGGGCAGGGCGCCGGAGCGCAGCAGGGCGGCGGGGCCATCCAGCGTGACGATGCTTGATGCCACCCCCAGCGGGCAGGGACCGCCGTCGAGGATGGCCGCGATCCGCCCGCCAAGCGCCGCGCGAACCTCATCGGGCCGGATCGGGCTGGGGCCACCCGAAGGGTTGGCCGACGGCACCGCCAGCGGCCCGCCGAACGCCGTTAGCAGCGCTTGCGCCACCGGGTGGGCGGGCACCCGCAACGCGATGCTGGCCAGCCCCCCGCTGGCCTGAGCCGCCAGACCTGCGGTGGCACGGCGTGGCAGCACCAGGGTCAGCGGTCCGGGCCAGAAGGCGCGGGCCATCGCCTCGGCGCGGGCGTCAAAGGTGGCAAGGCCGCGGGCCGCGCTCAGATCGGGCACCAGCACGATCAGCGCCTTCGCCACAGGCCGCTCCTTGACTGCAAAGATGCGCGCCACCGCCGCATCCGCGCGCGCGTCTCCCGCCAGCCCGTAAACTGTCTCGGTCGGCAGCGCGACCAGCCCGGTCGTGCGCAGAATGGCCGCGGCTCGGGCAATCCCTTCGGCTGAGGCGGGCAGGTCTTCCGTCATCATCATGTTTTGACGCAGCGTTGGCCTTGCTGGCGGCGGCCCTTGCTTTACCTTCGGGGCACAGTGGCGTCACATAAGCGCGCGCCCGGCCTTTGCCAAGCGCAGCCAGGAGGTCTCATGCCCTACCGTGCCCCGATCCGCGATTTCCGATTTGTACTCGAACACGTGGTGCACTTCGGGCAGGTCGCGGCAACCGCGCGCTTTGCCGAGGCCACGCCGGAAACCGTTGAGGCGATTTTGACCGGAGCGGCGCGGCTGGCGGCAGACGTGCTGGCACCGTTGCAGCGCGCGGGCGACCTCAGCCCGGCGCGGCTGGAGAACGGGGTGGTGCACACCTCGCCCGGTTTTGCCGCAGGCTACCGCGCGATTGTCGAAGGCGGCTGGGTGGCGATTGCCGCTAGCCCGGAATTCGGCGGCATGGGCCTGCCGATGGCCCTGACCACGGCGGTGGGCGAGATGATGGGCGCGGCTTGTCTTGCGTTGCAGCTCAACCCCCTGATGACCCAAGGCCAGATCGAGGCGCTCGAGCATCACGCCAGCCCGGCGCTCAAGGCGCTTTATATCCCCAAGCTGATCTCGGGCGAGTGGTGCGGCACCATGAACCTGACCGAAGCGCAGGCCGGGAGCGACGTGGGCGCCCTGCGCACCACGGCCAGCCCCAACGGCGACGGCAGCTTTGCGATCACCGGGCAGAAGATCTTCATCTCGTGGGCCGACAACGATTTCACCGCCAATATCTGCCATCTGGTGCTCGCGCGGCTGCCCGACGGGGCGGCGGGCACCAAGGGCATCAGCCTGTTCATGGTGCCGAAGTTCATTCCCGATGCGGCGGGCAATCCCGGCGCGCGCAATCGGCTGGCGGTGGTCAGCCTCGAGCACAAGCTGGGGTTGCACGGCTCGCCCACCGCGGTGATGCAGTATGACGGCGCGACCGGCTGGCTGGTGGGCGCGCCGCATCACGGCATGGAAGCGATGTTCACCATGATGAACAACGCCCGGCTCGGGGTCGGGGTGCAGGGCATTGCGGTGGCCGAGGCGGCGTTTCAGCAAGCTCTGGCCTATGCCAGCGAGAGGCATCAGGGTCGCACCCCGGGGGCGGGGGATGGGGCGATCCTTGATCACGCCGATGTGCGCCGGATGCTGGGGCAGATGAAGGCGGAAATCTTTGCCGCCCGCGCGATGGCGCTGTCTTGCGCGGTGGCAACCGACATGGCGGCCGCCACCACCGACCCGGCGTGGCAGGCCCGTGCCGCGCTGCTGACCCCGATCGTCAAGGCCTACGGCACTGATACCGGCTGCACGGTGGCCAGCCTAGGGGTGCAGGTGCATGGCGGCATGGGCTTTATCGAGGAAACCGGAGCGGCGCAATATCTGCGCGACGTGCGGGTAACGGCGATCTATGAGGGCACCAACGGCATTCAGGCGATGGATCTGGTGGGCCGCAAGATGAGCGATGGTGGCGAGGCGGCCTACCGCCTGATCGAGGAAGTGCAGGCAGATGCGGTTTCGGCGCGCGGGTCGTTCCCGACCTTGGCGACGGCGGTGTGGACCGCCGCCGAAGCGCTGCGCGAGGCCACCGAGGGGCTGGTGGCGCAACCGCTCAACGACCGCTTTGCCGGGGCGGTGGCCTACCTTCGCGCCTTTGCGCTTGTGCTGGGCGGGCATTACCATCTGCGCGCCGCGCTGGCCGATGGCACGCGCGCCCCGCTGGCGCGGCTGGCGATCAAGCGGTTGCTGCCCGAACATGCCGCCCTGCTGGCGCAGGTACGCGAGGGGGCGAGCGGGCTCTACGATCTGACCCCGGAGCTGCTTCAGGCATGACCGCCGACGCCATTCGCAGCGTTCTCGCCGCGCCGCCCGCCGAGGGGGCTGCGGTCAGCCTTGCCGACGGGGTGCTGTGGCTGCGGCTGCCGCTGCCGATGGCGCTCGATCATGTCAACGTCTTCGCGCTCGACGACGGCGACGGCTGGACCGTGATCGACACCGGCTTTGACACCCGCCGGGGTCGCGCGATCTGGCAGGGACTTCTGACCGGGCCGCTGGCGGGCCGCCCGGTGCGCCGGGTGGTGGTGACCCATTTCCACCCCGATCACGTCGGCCTCGCGGGCTGGTTTCAGGCGATGGGGGCGGAACTTGTGACCACCCGCACCGCCTGGCTTTACGCCCGGATGCTGACCTTGGACGTGCAGCCCCTGCCGGTGCCCGAGATCCTGGCGTTCTGGCGCGCCGCCGGGATGGAACCGGCGGTGCTGGCGCAGCGCTCGGCCGAGCGGCCCTTCAATTTTTGCGATGTGGTGGCACCGCTGCCGCTTGGTTTTTCCCGCATCGTCGAAGGCGACATCCTGACCATGGGAGGAAGACGCTGGCGGGTGCGGATGGGCGATGGCCACGCGCCGGAACATGCCACCTTCTGGAGCCTCGATGATGATCTGGTGCTGGGCGGCGATCAGTTGCTGCCCACGATCTCGGCCAATATCGGGGTCTATCCGACCGAGCCCGAAGCCGATCCGCTGGCCGACTGGCTGGCAAGCTGCCGCAGCTTTCAGCCCCACGCGCAGGATTGCCAGCTGATCCTGCCCGGCCACAAGCTGCCGTTCCAGGGCCTGCCGCTGCGCCTGCGGCAAATGATTGCGGGCCACGAGATGGCGCTGACGCGCTTGCAGGCCCATCTGGCCACCCCGCGCACAGCGGTCGAGTGCTTTGCGGCGCTGTTCCCGCGCCCGGTCGGCGCTGCGACCTATGGCATGGCGCTGGTCGAGGCGGTGGCCCACCTCAACCACCTGCGGGCCCGCGGCTTGATCACGCGAGAAGCACGCGCCGACGGTGCCTGGCTTTGGCGCAACACCTTGGCCCAGCAATCCCGGCGTGACAGGCCAGAACTAATGCGCTAGCAAGGCGCGACGTCCCGACGCGCCCCCGACACTTTTCCCAGGAAGATCCATGCGCCGCCCGATCCTGTGCCTTGCCCTGATGCTGACCCTTGCCGCTTGCGGCGCGAAATCGGTCTGGGCCCCCGACGCCGAGGTGGCGCGGGCGGCCTATGTCGCCAACACCCCCCCCTCGATCACGCTGTTCACGGTGCTCAACAAGCGTAGCCGCGCCGGGGGGCATTCAGGGCTGCTGATCAACGGCGCGCAGCGGGTGATGTTCGATCCGGCCGGCAGTTGGCATCACCCGGCGCTGCCCGAACGCAACGACCTGTTCTACGGCATGACGGACAAGATGGTGAATTTCTACATCGACTACCATGCCCGGGAAACGTTTGACGTGCTTGAGCAGACCGTGCCGGTGTCGGCCGAAGTGGCGGCAATGGTGATGCAGCGCGCCTCGGCGCACGGCCCGGTGCCCAAGGGTTATTGTGCCAACTCGATCTCGGACATCCTGCGCGGCGTGCCGGGGTTCGAGGCGGTGCCGAACACCTTTGCCCCCAAGAAACTGGTGAAGGCGTTCGAGGAAATGCCCGGCATGACCAGCCGCCTGATCACCGATAATGATGCCGACAACAATCACGGCGTGCTGCTGGTGCAGGCGGGCGACCCCAGGCTGGACTGACCGCCCCGCCCGCCCGGTGCCGAGGGCAGCGGGCATGCCTTCGCAGGGCTGGCGCTCGGGTAGCGCGATACGGCAATCAAACCGGGTGTGAAGATGACAGGTGCGGATAGCGGGACGGGGAGCATGAGGTTCAAACTCAACCCGGGCCTGCCCCCGACCTTGCGGCGCGAAGCGGCGGCGCTTTACTGGCAAGCTTTCGGTGGCAAGCTGGGCCGGGTGATGGGGCCGGATCAACGGGCGCTTGACTATCTTGCCCGGGTGATCCGCGAGGATCACTGCATTGCCGCCCTTGACGCCGATAGTGGAGCGCTTCTGGGGCTGGCCGGTTTCAAGACCCCCGACGGCGCGTTTGCCGACGGCAGCCCGGCCGACATGCGCGCGGTTTACGGTGTGACCGGGGCCTCGTGGCGCGCCGGGCTGATCCGGCTGTTGCAGAACGAGGTGGACAACGAGCGCTTTCTGATCGACTCGATTTGCGTCGCCCCCTTTGGGCGCGGGCACGGCATCGGCACTGCACTGGTCGAGGCGCTGTGTGCCGAGGGCACCCGCCGCGGCTATCCCGCCGTCCGGCTGGATGTGGTCGCCTCCAACCGGCGCGCCCGTGCGCTTTACGAGCGCCTTGGCTTCGAGAAGACCGGCACCGCCCGGCTCGGCCTGCTGCGCCATGTCTTCGGCTTTTCTGCCGCGACGGCAATGGTCAGGCCGCTTCGCTGATTTCAACTTGGCCCAAATCTTCTCGCCGAAGGCCCTCATCGGCCCGGTCGGGTCGGTGCGCTCGCGTTTGCGGGCAACACCACCGCCTGGCGCAGCGCGGCTTCATCACAGCATCCGGCGATCACCACCCTGGAAAGGCCAAGCGTGATCAGCAGGTCCGCGCCGTCGCGCTGGAACCCCGGCTGGCCCGGCCAGTCGCTCAGATCGAGCGTGTCCTCGGGGTGCCAGTCGGTGATCTCGCACACCCCGCCCCAGGCGATGCAATAGGTATTGCCACCCGGCCCTCCCGTGATCACATTTTCGCCCGGCCCGACCACGATCCGGTCCTTGCCGCTGCCCGAGATCACGCGGTTGCGCCCCGGCCCGGTGTGAATCTCGGAACTGTGGTCGCCATCGGTGATCAGATCGTTGCCGGGCCCGCCAAAAATCTTGTTGAAGCCATCGCCACCCGTGATCACATCATCGCCCGGCCCGCCGTCCAGTACGTCGCGCCCATTGCCGCCGCTGAGCGTGTCGTTGCCGGCCCCGCCGGAAAAGGCGTGGCGGTCATTGCGGCGCGAGGATTGCGCGATCAGCCGGTCATCGCCCGCCCCGCCCTCGAACGTCGCCCCGGCATAGACCGGGCCGATCATCACGTCACCCGCGTCGCTGCCGGTGACATGCACCGGCACCCGTTCGGACGACTCGAACGTGATCGCGCTGTCAGGGTGGGCGACGATGCGCAGGGTTTTCCCGGAGGTGCGGTCGGCCTCGCTGCGCGAGACCACGGTGCCGATCCGCACCGTCTCGATATTGGCGGGAACCCGCAGGCAATGGCCATCGGGCCCGGCCAGATACCACAGCGTGTCGTGGCCGCCGTCGCGGCGCTCGACAATGTGCTCGGCGGCTTCGCCGTAAGCCCAGTAGTCGTTGTCGCCGTTGCCGCCCGCCAGCACCACCGAGCCATCCATCGCCAGCATCGCGTTGACCCCCTCCGCCGGACGCTCGAGCCCGCGCAGATCAAGGCCAAGCTCCAGCCCCGCCACCACCAGTTCGGCGCGCAAGGCTGCGGTCTGCGGCCCGCCCGCGAGGTTGGTCGTCTCGCCCGGATCGGCGATCACGTCATAGACATGCTCCTCGCCGTTGGGGTGGCGGAAGTAACGGTATTGCGTGAGGCCGGGCACCGAGGGGCGCACCGAAAGAGTGCCGAACACCGCTGTCAGAGGCGATTTCGTGGCGTCATAGGCCCCGAAGCCGGGCGCGATCAGCGGCAGCAGGCTCTGGCCGGAAACCCAGTCAGGGCGCGGCGGCAGACCGGCCAGATCGAGGATGGTTTTGGGCAGATTGTGCAGCGACACCGGCGTCTCGATCACCTGCCCGCCGGGCATGGCTGCGTGCCAAAGACCCAGCGGCACATGCGCGGCGCTGTCCCACTGGCTCATCTTGTGAAAACTGTCGTGGGTGCCAAGGTTGAAGCCATTGTCCGACAGCAGCAGCACGGTGGTGTTGTGCCCGAGGCGCGAGGCGCGCAACGCCGCCATGAACCGCCCGAGCTCGCAATCGACATGGCTGCAAGCGGCAAAATAGCCGCGCACCACCTGCCGCCAGCCTTCGTCGCCAGCCTTTTCAGGGGTCCACTGGCCGTTGGCAATATAAGCGGCTTCATAGACCGCCATGCCGGGCTGCGGGCCGAACTGATCGTCGGGGTGGGCACTCGACGGCCAGCGGATCGCGGCGGCGTCATACATCTGATAAAATCGGTCCGGGCAGACCAGGTTGTAATGCGGATGCTTGAAGCCAAGCTGAATCAGGTGGCGACGCGCCGGGTCGGCACGGTCGAGATAGTTGATCGCATTCTGCGCCACCGAATGGTCGTAAAAAGTGTGATCACAACTGCCGTCATCAGCGGGATGGTTGATCCCGGTGATCCCCGGTCCGGTGTCGAGGTAGTCGTGCGCGCCCCGCCGCCGCCCCTTTTCCACCGCCTCGGCATCCTCGTGAAACAGGATGCGGCTGTAATCGCGCGGCATCGGCTTGTAGTTGGCGTCGGTCTTGCCGGTGGTGAAGGTGCGAAACCCGGCCCGGCGCAGATCGAAGGCCCAACTGGCGGTCGGCGGCAGCACATCGCGCCAGAAGCGGTTTAGATCGACCAGCCCGGTGCGGAACGGCGACAGGCCGGTGGCGAGCTCGGCCCGGCACGGCGCGCAGAGCGGCACCGTGGCATAGGCGTTGGCAAAGCGCGCGCCCTCGGCCATCAGTCGGTCGATGTGAGGGGTCTGGATCGTCACCCCGAACGCCGTGCGCCAGGTGAAGATGTCGATCATGTCGTCGATCCAGATCACGCAGATGTTGCCGGCGCGGGCGGTGTCAGGATCAAAGCCCATGTCGCACCCTTTCCTGCCAGAGCGCGATTGCGCCGACTAGAGCCGTATCTCGTGCCTGCGCCAGCAAGTTTTGCCCCGGCCAGATCAGCACATCGCTGAGCGCAAAGCTGCCCAGCTTGTTGCGCAAGCCCCCCCGTGCGCCCCGGCAGGCGATGAACAGATCGGCGGGTCCGACCGTGGCAAGGCTGGTGCCCGCCCGCACCGCCGCCCCGCCATTGGCCCCAAGCCACGCCTGACCATCGCCCAGCGCCAGCAGCACCAGCGTCACCTGATCGGCGGCGCCGGCCACGTCAAGCTTCAGCCGGGTCTCGCCGCCTTTCTGCCCCAGCCGCAACTCTGACCCCTTGGCGTCGAGAAAGAACGACCCCTCTGCCCCCCGCGGTTGCAGCGCAAGCAGAGTGCGCGCCTCGGGCTGACCGGCCTGAAAGATCAGCCCCAGGGTCAGGCAAGCAGCGTCCGTCAGCGCGTCGGCCAAGCGAAGGCCGCTGTTGACCTCGGCGTGAAAGTGCAACGCACCGTCGCGATAGCTGGTGCCCGATGGGTTGGCCGCGACCGCATTTGCTACGCAAGACGGGGCACCGTGGGCCCGCCACGCGATGGCGCGGCTGGCATCCCGTGGTGCAAACCCCAGATCAGCGGGGTCGGCGGTCAGCCAGATCGGTGCCGGTGCGGCAACCGGCGCGGGGTCAAGCCGCACCAGCGCGCCGGGAGGCAGGGTGCCCGAATAGCGCAGCGCACTCATGCCGACCCCCGGAGCACCGGCAGCGCGGCCGGATAGGCCCAGCGGTGCAGCAAGGCCCCGCCGCTACGGCTGGGGGCCGACCACTGGTCGCGTACCGCGCCGCAGCTTGCCGCGCCGCAGGCATGGTGAAGTTCGACCTCCTCCCCCTCGGGCGCCCGGTCGCAGGTCAGGAGCAGGCTTTGCGGATCATCGGGCGCGATCGCGACTCCGGTGATCTGCGTCGGCTCTGTCGTGCCCGCGAGGCAAAAGCCGCAGGCCGTGCCCGCCTTGAGCGGATCGGTCGGGTCGATCACCAGATCGGTCAGCGCGCGGGCGGTGACACGGATGGTCTTGCCCTGCTGTTCGGCCAGCAGAAACAGCGGGCAAAACCACGATTCCCGCCGTGTCAGAGCCACAATTGCGTGAGCGTCCATTTCCGCCTGGCGCAGGCGACCGGCCGCGGTGGGGCGGCGGTGCCGGTTCTGCTCGAACATGTACCCGGGGGCGGGTTGGGCAACGATGTGGTTGCCGTGGCTCCACGCCAGCTCCCAGGCGCCCATCGCCCCGCCATGCGGCGAACCCGAGTCGAACGGCAGCAGAAAGATCGGCCGTTGCAGATCGCGCGCCGCCAGGTCACGCTCGACCCGACGCATCAGCGCCCGCATGCCCTCGGCAAAAGCGGCGGGGGTGCTGCGGATATCCTCAAGCCCGTAGTCGAGGCTGACCGCCAGCACCTTCGCGCGCTTGCCCAGATCGGCGGCGGCAGCCACCAGGTTGTCAAGCGCCACCGCGAAGTTGGCGTAACCCACGCCCTGCCCCAGATCGCTCACACTGGCCGAGCCATCGGTTTCGGCGCGCACCACAAACAGCGGCAAGCTACGCAAGCCGCCACGCCGCCAGGCCAGCAGGGTGTCGGCAATCAGCGCGTCCCGGCTGCAATGGGGGATGCGCTGCAAACCGGCGGTCGGGCGGGCGGTGGCGGTGCCCTCCAGCCCGACCGATCCGATGTCATCACCGGGTGCGAGGATATGGTAGGCAAACCCCGGCGGGCCGTCATTGAACCCGGCGCGCCGCGCCCCACCCAGGCTGAAAAGGCCGTAAAGCGGGCCGGGGGCCGAGGCGATGATATCGCCCCCGGCCGCCGGGCGCTGATATTCGCGCGGGCCGAGATCAGGCTCCAACATGGCTGAAAATCGCAGCCAGTCGCCCTCGGCGCGTAGGTGCCAGGCGTCGATGTCACCCAGATGATCGGCCACGTCCAGGGCCGCTCTGGGCATCGCCAGCCGCGCGCGCAGGTCGGCCAGCACGGTATCCGACAGCCGCAGCGTCAGGCCGGTGGCGTCGAACGTCACCACATCGCCATTCTCGGCCCGGATCAGCACGCCGCTCGGCGACCCGGCACCCTTCTGCGCCATCGGTTCTCTTTCCCCGTTTGCGCCGCGCCACTTCCGGCGGGCGCGGCGATCTGACGCCAAACCACGGTTCGGGTCAATGGCCGCCGCAGGCCGCAAGTGTAGGGGCTTGACTTTGGCGCGGGACTGATTACGTGCCTGAATGAACGTTCATTCTCAAGCCTGCAGCGGACGGATACAAGCGTTGACAGCCCCCATTCCTGCCGTCGATCTGCGCTCGGCAATGATCATCGACTCGATCCGCAAGGTCTTTGCCGAAAAGGGTTTCGATGGCGCGTCGATGCAGGATCTGGCGCGCGCGGCGGGCATGAGCGTGGGCAATTTCTACCGCTATTTCCCCTCCAAGGCGGCCATTGTCGAAGCGTTGGTGACGCAGCATCTGGCCACCATGGAGCAGGATTTTGCCGCCATCATCAATGCGCCGCAGCCGATGCAGCGCCTGCGCGCCACGCTGGCCGACCGGATTGCGTGCCACCTCAGCGGCGACGACGGCCCGATCTGGGCCGAGATCACCGCTGCCGCGCTACGCAAAGCCGAAATCGGCACCATCGTCCGCCATATGGAGGCCGAGATCATCGGCTACCTGATTGCGGTCTTTGCCCGCGATACCGGGCTTGGCCCGGCAACCGTTCGGCAGCGCTACCAGACCCATGCCGCGCTGGTGGTGCTGCTGATCAAGGCCAGCGCGATGCAGAAATCCGATGCCGGCGAAGCGCCCGACAAGCTGATCGCCCTGACCCTGCGCATGATCAACCGGATCCTCGACGAGGTGTCCGGTGCCACCCCCACCTCGAGCGAAAGCCCCCTGTGATGCGCCTTGCCCTTGCCGCCCCCGGCCTTGCCGCCCTTGGCCTGGTTGCCGCCCTTGCTCCGGGCCTTGTGCTGGCCGAAGCCGCCCCTGCCCCGACCGCAGCAGTGCGGCCCGCCATCACGGTTTCAACGGTCACCCGCCAGACCCTGCGCGACCGGGTGCTGGCTTCGGGTCTGGTCGGGCCGGTGGAAACGGTTGAGGTGCAGCCGCTGATCGAGGGCCAGCCGATCCAGATTCTGGCGGTGGACGTCGGAGATAGGGTGGCGGCGGGGCAGGTGCTGGCGCAACTGTCGCCGGCCACGCTGGAATTGCAGCGCAGCCAGCTTGAGGCCACCCTCGTCTCGGCACGCGCCGCCATCGCGCAGGCTGAGGCGCAATTGGTCGAGGCGCGATCATCCGCCGTCGAGGCGCAGCGGGTCAATGCGCGGGCCATTGCCCTGAAGGATCAGGGCACCGTCTCGCAGGCGGCGGCGGATCAGGCGGCGGCCAATGCCGTATCGGCCACGGCGCGGGTGGCGGTTGCCACCCAGTCGCTGGCGGCGGCGGAGGCGCAACTGACCCTGGTCGAGGCGCAGATTGCTGCGGTGGATCTGCAACTTGGCCGCACCCGGGTGATCGCGCCGGTGGCGGGCGTGGTGGTCGAGCGCAACGCGCAACTGGGCAGCGTGGCCAGTGCGGCGGGCCCCGCGATGTTCGTGCTGATCCGCGATGGCGCGCTGGAGTTGCGGGCCGATGTTGCCGAAACCGATCTGCTTCGGTTGGCGGTCGGTCAGCGCGCCGCATTGGTGGCCGTTGGCACCGACGCGGTATTGGCCGGGACGGTGCGGTTGATAGAGCCGGTGATCGACACTGCGACACGAATGGGTCGCGCCCGGATCAGCATTGACACCCCGGAAAAACTGCGCTCGGGGATGTTCGTCGATGCCAGCATTCTGGTGGCCGAGCAGGCGGGCCTGGCGGTGCCGGTCACCGCCCTTGGCTCTGGCGCCGAAGGCGCAACCGTCATGCGGGTGCAGGGCGGGCTGGTCGAGCGGCGGGCGGTGGTGACCGGCATCCGCGATTCGGGTATGATCGAGATCGTCTCGGGTCTGGCCGAGGGCGATCTGGTGGTGACCAAGGCGGCGGCCTTCGTGCACGACGGCGACCGCGTCAACCCGGTTCCCGCTGCGGCGGCATCGAACTGAGGGGGCGGCCATGAACTTTTCCGCCTGGTCGATTCGCAACCCGGTGCTGCCGCTGCTGGCTTTCTTCATGTTGCTGGTGGTCGGCGTGCAGTCGTTCACCACCCTGCCGATCACCCGCTTTCCCAACATCGACTTTCCCCTGGTCGCGGTCAGCGTGGCCCAGCCCGGTGCCGCCCCGGCCGAGATGGAAACCAAGGTGACCAAGGAAATCGAGGATGCGGTGGCGGGCATCACCGGCGTCAAGAACATCATCTCGACCGTCAGCGACGGGGTCTCGACCACCGCGGTCGAGTTTCGCATGGAAGTGCCGACCGACAAGGCGGTGCAGGATGTAAAGGATGCGATCGACCAAATCCGCTCGAACCTGCCGGGCGATATCGAAAGCCCGATCGTCACCCGCATCGACGTTGAAGGTCAGGCGATCATGACCTTTGCGGTGTCCGGCCCGGACATGACGATCGAAGAGCTGTCGTGGTTCGTCGATGACACCATCACCCGCGCCCTGCAAGGCCGACCTGGGGTTGGCAAGGTTGACCGTTTCGGCGGTGCTGACCGCGAGATTCGCATCGAACTCGATCCGATGCGGCTCGCCAGTTTTGGCATCACCGCCCCGGCGGTCAACGAACAGCTGCGCGCCACCAATACCGATCTTGGCGCCGGGCGATCCAGCCTTGGCGCGGGCGAGCAGGCGATCCGCACCCTCGGCAACGCGCGCTCGGTGGCGCGGCTGGCCGCGACTCCGATTGCCCTGCCGTCGGGGCGGCACGTGCGGCTGGGCGATCTGGGACAGGTGATCGACAGCTATCAGGAGTTGCGCTCGTTTTCGCGTTTCAACGGCCGGCCGGTGGTGACCTTCGCGATTTTCCGCGCCAAGGGGGCATCCGAGGTATCAGTGGCGAACGAGGTCAACGCGACCCTCGACAAGATCAGCGCCGAGCACCCCGAAGTCAGCCTCGCACTGGTCGATGACACCGTGTTCTACACCGTCGGCAATTACGAGGCGGCGCTGAGCACCCTCTTGGAAGGCGCGGCGCTGGCGGTGCTGGTGGTGCTGGTGTTCCTGCGCAACTGGCGCGCCACCCTGATTTCCGCCGTGGCGCTGCCGCTTTCGGCGATACCGACCTTTTTCGTGATGGACCTGTTCGGGTTTTCGCTGAACTTGGTGTCGTTCCTCGCGCTGACGCTGGCCACCGGGATTCTGGTCGATGATGCGATCGTCGAGATCGAAAACATCGCCCGCCATATCAGGATGGGCAAGACCCCTTACCGCGCCGCGATGGATGCCGCGACCGAGATCGGGCGGGCAGTGATCGCGACCTCGTTCACCATCGTGGCGGTGTTCGTGCCGGTCTCGTTCATGCCCGGCATTCCGGGCCAGTATTTTCGCCAGTTCGGCATGACGGTGGCGATTTCGGTGCTGTTCTCCTTGCTGGTGGCGCGGCTGATCACACCGCTGATGGCGGCCTACCTGATGCGCGCCAAGGATGCCGACGAGAAGCCGCAGCGCGATGGTCTGGTCATGCGCGGCTATCTTGGGCTGGTGAACCACACCCTGCATTGGCGCTATGTGACACTGCTGGCGGCCATCGGGGTGTTGGCGGTCTCGGGCTACTTCATGCTGCAAGTGCCCGGCAGCTTCATGCCGCCCGAAGATGTCAGCCGCATCTCGGTCAGCGTCGAGTTGCCGCCCGGCAGCACTTTGGCCGAGACCGACCGAACCACCCAAGAGATGGTGGCGCGCATCAAGGATGTCGAAGGGATCGACAGCCTGTTCGTGCTGGGCGGCAGCTCGCCCACCGGCAAGCTTGACGTGCGCCGCGCCTCGCTGACGGTAGTGCTGCAAAAGCTGGACCATTCGCTGCTGCTGCGGCTGAGTGATCTGGCCCGCAAGGTGCCGGGGCTGCACGCCATTCTGCCGACGGTCGAATCGCATGGAAGGGTGCGTCCGCAGCGCGAGATCGAGGCCGAGATCTTCGAGCGCCTGGCGTCGGTGCCCGACGTTCGCGCCTTCAAGCTCAACGATCGCGGGGCGCGCGATCTGTCGTTCTCGATCCTGTCGAACAACGAGGCTGACCTCAGCGCGGCGGTTGCGCGGCTCGAGGCAGCGCTGCGGGGCGACCCGCTGCTGGCCGAGGTGGCGACCGAAGGCGCGTTGCCGCGACCCGAGTTGCAGATCACGCCGCGGGCCGAGCAGGCCGCGCGGCTTGGCATTACCGCCAGTCAGATCGCGCAGGTGGTGCGGGTGGCAACGCTGGGTGACGGCGACGCGGGCCTGGCCAAGCTGGCGCTCGACAACCGCCTGATTCCGGTGCGGGTGCGGCTGAACGATGCCTCGCGCAACGATCTGGCGCGGATCGGCGCGCTGCGCCTTGTCACCGCCAGCGGCACCACGGTGCCGCTGAGCGCGGTCGCCGATATTGCCATTGGCGAAGGCCCCAGCGTGGTTGACCGTCTGAACCGCGACCGACTGGCCACCATCGGCGCCAATCTGCCGGTCGGGGTGGCGCTTGGCACCGCCACCGCGCGGTTCAAAGAAATCACCGACAGCGTGACCCTGCCGCCTTCGGTGCGGATCGCCGAGTCGGGCGACGCCGAAATTCAAACCGAACTGATGACCTCGTTTGCCAACGCCATGATCCTGGGCCTGATGCTGGTGCTGACGGTGCTCATCTTGCTGTTTAAATCGCTGATCCAGCCGTTCACCATCCTGCTTTCCCTGCCGCTGGCCATCGGCGGCGTGGCGGCGGCGCTGATCCTGACCGGCAGCGCCTTGTCGATGCCGGTGCTGATCGGGATTCTGATGCTGATGGGGATCGTGACTAAGAACGCCATTCTGCTGGTCGATTTCGCCATCGAGATGCGCTGGCGCGGCCTTGACCGTTTCAAGGCGGTGATCGAGGCCGGGTCGAAACGCGCGCGCCCGATCGTGATGACCTCCATCGCGATGTCGGCGGGGATGTTGCCTTCGGCGCTTGGGGTTGGCGAGGGTGGGGCGTTCCGCGCCCCGATGGCCACCGCCGTGATCGGCGGGATCATCGTCTCGACCGTGCTGAGTCTGGTGGTGGTGCCCTCGTTCTATCTGATCATGGACGATCTCTCGCGCCTGATGGTCTGGCTGTTCGGGCGGCTGATCGGCAAGAGCGAGACCGAGGCTGAAGTGCCGGACGCCGATGCGCTGGCCGCCCGGATCGACGCGCGCGCGGCCGAGATCATGGGGCTGACGGCGCGGGTGATGGGTCTGGAGGAAGCGGTCGGCCCGCGCCGCCCGCCCACCAGCCTGCATGTTGCCGAGTAGGCGGCGCGGAAATCCGGCGGCAAGGCTTGATTCCGGTGGCCGGTGCTGACATTCCAGTGACGACCACAGCTTGAAGGATGAAGCCATGCCCGCTTACCGTTCCCGCACGTCGACCCATGGCCGCAATATGGCGGGCGCGCGCGGCCTGTGGCGCGCCACCGGAACGAAGGACGGCGACTTCGGCAAGCCGATCATCGCCGTGGTCAACAGCTTTACCCAGTTCGTGCCGGGCCATGTGCACCTGAAAGATCTGGGTCAAATGGTGGCGCGCGAGATCGAGCGCGCCGGGGGCGTGGCCAAGGAATTCGGCACCATCGCGGTCGATGACGGCATCGCGATGGGCCATGACGGGATGCTCTATTCCCTACCCTCGCGCGAACTGATCGCGGATTCGGTTGAATACATGGTCAACGCCCATACCGCCGACGCGATGGTGTGCATCTCGAACTGCGACAAGATCACCCCCGGCATGCTGATGGCGGCGGTGCGGCTGAACATTCCAGCGATTTTTGTTTCCGGCGGGCCGATGGAGGCCGGGAAGGTGGTGTTGAACGGCAAGCCCCACACCCTCGATCTGGTCGATGCGATGGTGGCGGCGGCCGATGATGCGGTCAGCGACGACGATCTGGCCGCGATCGAGAGCGCCGCGTGCCCGACCTGCGGTTCGTGCTCGGGCATGTTCACCGCCAATTCGATGAACTGCCTGACCGAGGCGCTGGGTCTTTCGCTTCCCGGCAACGGCACCATGCTGGCCACTCATGCCGATCGCAAGGAGCTGTTTCTCGAAGCCGGGCGACGCATCGTCGATATGGCGAAGCGTTATTATGAACAGGATGATAACTCGGTGCTGCCACGCAGCATTGCCACTCGCGCAGCGTTCGAGAACGCGATGACGCTGGATATCGCGATGGGGGGTTCGTCCAACACCGTGCTGCACATTCTGGCGATTGCCCATGAAGGCGGAGTGAATTTCACCATGGCCGACATCGACGCGCTGTCGCGCAAGGTGCCGGTGCTGTGCAAGGTGGCGCCGGCCAAGGCCGACGTGCATCTTGAGGATGTGCACCGTGCGGGCGGGATCATGGCGATTCTCGGACAGTTGGATGCGGGCGGGCTGCTGCATCGCGAGGTGCCGACGGTGCATGCCCGCTCGCTTGGCGCGGCGATTGATCAGTGGGACATCAGCCGCTCGAACCGCGCCGAGGTGCAGCAGTTCTTTCTGGCGGCCCCCGGCGGGGTGCCCACGCAGACCGCCTTCAGCCAGAACCGCCGCTGGGACGCGCTCGACCTTGACCGGGCCAAGGGCGCGATCCGCTCGGTGGCGGGGGCGTTTTCCCGCGACGGCGGGCTGGCGGTGCTGACCGGCAACGTTGCCCCCGAAGGTTGCATCGTGAAAACCGCCGGGGTCGATGACACTATCCTCAAGTTTGCCGGGCCGGCCAGGGTGTTCGAGAGCCAGGATGATTCGGTCAGTGCAATCCTGACCAACAAGATCAAGCCGGGCGATGTGGTGGTGATCCGCTACGAAGGCCCCAAGGGCGGGCCGGGGATGCAGGAAATGCTGTATCCGACCAGCTACCTCAAATCGAAAGGCTTGGGCAAGGCCTGCGCCCTGATCACCGACGGAAGGTTTTCGGGCGGCACCTCCGGATTGTCGATTGGTCACGTCTCGCCCGAGGCAGCCTCCGGCGGCACGATCGGGCTGGTGCATGAGGGCGACCGGATCGAGATCGACATCCCCAACCGCACCATCCATCTTGCCGTGCCGGAAGTCGAGCTTGCCCGCCGCCGCGCCGCCCAGGACGCCAGCGGCTGGCAACCAGGCGCCCCGCGCAAACGCAAGATCTCCGCCGCGCTGCGCGCCTATGCTCTGATGGCGACCAGTGCCGCTCAGGGGGCGGTGCGGGTGGTGGCGGAATGACGCGGGGGCGGCAATGACCGACGCGCACTTTCCCGGCTGGCATGGCACCACGATTCTGGCGGTGCGACGCGGCGGCGAAGTGGTGGTGGCGGGCGACGGGCAGGTGACGCTTGGTGCCACCGTGATCAAGGGCGGCGCGCGCAAGGTGCGTCGGCTGTCGCCGGGTGGGCGCGAGGTGGTGGCAGGCTTTGCCGGCTCGACCGCCGACGCCTTTACCCTGCTCGAGCGGCTGGAGAAAAAGCTTGAGGCTAATCCCGGGCAGTTGGCGCGCGCCTGCGTCGATCTGGCCAAGGATTGGCGGATGGACAAGTATCTGCGCAACCTCGAGGCGATGCTGATCGTCACCGACGGCACCGACATGTTCGTGATCACCGGCGCGGGCGATGTACTGGAACCGGAAAACGATGTGGCGGCGATTGGCTCGGGCGGCAATTTCGCGCTGGCGGCGGCGCGCGGGCTGATGACCACCGACCTTGCGGCGGACGACATCGCGCGGCGGGCGATGGCGATTGCCGCCGATATCTGCGTCTATACCAACGGCAACCTGACGCTGGAGCGGATCGCGAAATGACCAGCCTGACCCCGCGCGAGATTGTCAGCGAGCTTGACCGCTACATCATCGGCCAGGCTGACGCCAAGCGCGCCGTGGCGGTGGCGCTGCGCAATCGCTGGCGCAGGAAGCGTCTAGCGGATGATCTGCGCGATGAGGTTTACCCCAAGAACATTCTGATGATCGGGCCGACCGGGGTGGGCAAGACCGAGATCAGCCGCCGTCTGGCCAAGCTGGCGCAGGCCCCGTTCATCAAGGTCGAGGCGACCAAGTTCACCGAAGTGGGCTACGTCGGGCGCGACGTTGACAGCATCATCCGCGATCTGGTCGATGCCGCGATGGCCGAGACCCGCGCGAGGATGCGCGACGAAGTGAAGGCCCGCGCGGCCCGGGCCGCCGAGGATCGGGTGATCGAGGCGATTGCGGGCAAGGACGCGCGCGAGCAGACCCGCGAGCTGTTTCGCGGCAAGCTGCGGCGGGGCGAGCTGGATCAGACGGTGATCGAGATCGAGCTTGCCGAGACCGGCAACCCGTTGGCGATGTTCGACCCTTCGGGGCAGGGCCAGATGGGGATGATGAACCTGGCCGAGATGCTGGGCAAGCTGGGGGGGCGCAGCCAGAAACGCCGGATGACGGTCGCCGAAAGCCATGACCTTCTGCTCAGCGACGAGGCCGACAAACTGCTGGACGACGAAGCCGTCAAGCGCGCGGCCCTTGCCGCCGTTCAGGATAATGGCATCGTTTTCATTGATGAAATCGACAAGGTTTGTGCCCGGGCCGAAACCCGTGGCGCGGATGTTTCGCGCGAAGGGGTGCAGCGCGATCTGTTGCCGCTGATCGAGGGCACCCTGGTTTCCACCAAATTCGGGCCGGTGAAAACCGACCACATCCTGTTTATCGCCTCAGGCGCGTTTCACGCCGCGAAACCCTCGGACCTGCTGCCGGAATTGCAGGGGCGTCTGCCGATCCGGGTCGAGCTGCAGGCCCTGACCGAAGCCGATTTCGTGCGCATCCTGCGCGAGCCCGACAATGCCCTGACCCGGCAATATGCGGCGCTGCTGGCCACCGAAGATCTGACGGTCAGCTTCGGCGAAGACGGCATCCAGGCGCTGGCACGGATTGCCGCCGAGGTTAATCAGGCGGTCGAGAACATCGGCGCGCGGCGGCTTTACACGGTGATGGAGCGAGTGTTCGAAGACCTGTCGTTCACAGCCCCCGACCGCGCAGGCGAGGCGGTGGTGGTGGACGCGGCCTTTGTCGATGCCAATCTGGGCGCGCTGTCGCGCTCGACCGACCTGAGCCGCTACGTACTTTAGCGCGGAATTTGGTGGCTTTTTCGCACAAGATCAGCCATTCTCCGGCGCATGAATGGCCGAACGTTCCTGCGTGTGGTGCTTTTGCTGTTGTTGCCGGTCGCATGTGCGGCGCGCGGCCCGATGACTCCTGATCCGCAGGCGTCGCGGGTGAGTTCGGTGCCCGGTGACGTTGTGGCCGCGGAGGCGGTTCAGCCGGTCTTTGTCGGCACCACCAGGGTGGTGGACCCGGTCAGCGGGAAATTCACCCGACAGCGGTCGGACGCCCTGAGTTTTGCGCGCTTCGAGGTTGTGGCGCCCGCAACCGGCGATGGCAAGGCTGGCCCGGCACCTGAAGTCAGGACCAGGGCGGCTGTCATGTTTGCCGATGCGTCGGCGTTTCGCGCCGACCTGAAGCGTGCGCTGGCAGCGGCGGCGCCGGTGCGAGCTCAGGACGCGGTGATCTTTGTTCACGGCTACAATACCGATTTTCGCGCCGGCCTTCAGCGCTTTGTGCAGGTGGCGCATGACCTGCAACTGCCGGGCGTGCGGGTGCACTATTCCTGGCCATCGGCGGGCCACCTGACAAGCTACTCTTACGACCGCGATTCGGCACGGTTTGCCCGCGACGGGCTCGAGTCGCTGATCACCGAAGTGATGGATGCCGGTGCCGGTCGCATCCTGCTGGTGGCGCACTCGATGGGGGCCGATCTGCTGATGGAGGTGCTGCGGCAGGCCGCTATTCGCGGCGACGGTCGCTTGCGAGCGCATCTGGCCGGGGTGGTCCTGATTTCGCCTGACATTGATGTCGATGTCTTCCGCGCTCAGGCCAAGGCAATTGGCCAATTGCCCGAACCGTTCGTGATCCTTGGCTCCGAGCGCGACATGCTGCTGGCGTTTTCGGCCGGACTAACCGGCCAGGACCGCCGGTTGGGCAATTTGGTCGGGATTGGCCGGCTGGCCGATCTCGATCTGACCTACCTTGATGTCACGGCCTTTATCGTCGGAGCCGGGCATTCACCCCTTACCGGGTCGCCGGCTCTGATCAAACTTTTAAGCCGGATGGGCGATCTCGACACCGCCGTCTCGCCCACGGGCGGAATCGGCTCGGGGGGTGTGGTAAAAGTGAATAATGCGACCAGGATTGTGCTGCGCCCCGCTGTGAAATCGCAGGAGGTTGTTCGCCCGGAACGGGGTTAGGCTGCAATCGCCGAACTCCAGCCGGGGATCCCGAAGGATGAACAACCTTCATCAGAATGCCCGCCTGACGCTTCACAGTCGAGTAGAGACCGTTTCCCGCGTATCAGCGGACCGGCGTGCGGCGGAGGTCGCAGCAGCCTTCGCCGTTGCGCTCCGCACGGTGCGCAAGCGGCGCTGTCAAATCGCGCAAGCGCCCCCCCCCCCCGCGGCGCGGCGCGGCTGGCGGCGGCAACGGTCGCCTTGATCGTGCATCTTGGCCAGGCCCTGCGGATAACGGGGCCTTGATTGCGACAAAGCTCGGGCTGGCCCGGTCCACGGTGGCGCGCTGGATCAGACGCGCGGGGCTTGGGTGTCTTGGGCGGATCGACCCGCCCGCGCCGGTTCGCTGCCATCAGCACGAGCGGTCGGGTGCCGCAACCGGGGCGCAGGCTGGGGCTTCGTTCCTGCCGCGGTCGATGACGCGACCCGGCTGGCCTATGTCGAGGTGCTGGGCGACGAGCGCAAGCACACCACCGCCGGCTTGCTGCTGCGGGCCCTGCGCAGGTGTCGCGATCAGGGCATCCTGGCCGAATGGGAGATGACCGACAACGGTTCGGCCTACCGCTCCCGCCGCTTCGCCAAGACCCGCGGTGGCTGGACATCCGTCACATCTTCACCCGGCCCTACCCCCCAATGACCACCGGCAAGGTCGAGAGGTTCATCCAGACCCTTGTGTGTTGCCGCCCGGGGGGCGATGCGAGCGCCCCCATCTTCACCTGATCCTGTGTCTGCGAGGCTAACCTCGCCCGTTCCGCCCGGGTGCCCGAGTGGAAATTCCAGGGGCAATTGCGCTGGCTATTCGCCGACCGCTTCGGCCTCGTCCTCTTCGCCGTGGAAATGCGCCACATGCAGGCGCACCTGAAGATGTTCGGGCGGGTGCGCGGCCGCGGCGGGCGGCACCGCCACTTCGGGGATGAAGGGCTCGTGCCCCGGCACCACTTTTGCTCCCAGTTCTCGCAGCGCCGCAACCAGATCGCTGTCGGCACCTTCCACCAGGATCAGCAGGCGCGCGGGTTCGATCTGGCACGGCACCTGACGGTTGCCGATATGCCACGCGAGGCGCGCCAGATCGCCGGTCACCACCAGCACCTCTTCCTCGGCGGCGATCACCTCGATCAGCCGCCGATCGTCGAGTTGCAGCGCGTCGCCCGGTTGCAAGACCACGCTGTGCGGCAGATCGACCACGAAATTCTCCTCATGCGCGGTCTCCAACCGGGCGCGCTGCAGCTGGCGCTGATCATGGCGCAGCACCACCTGATCGTAGGCACCGGTCCAGTCGTCGGCCTGGCGATAGCTGTGGGCGATGGGAAGCTTGGTCATGGCCTGTCCTTTCGGAGTAAGTCCGGGTCGGGGTAAGTCCGCGGCAATTCTTTACCGAAGTGCCCCCTGCTGCAAGGGATCAAACGGGTACAGCACGAAAGCGCGCCCGAAGGCCGCAAAACCTCAGTGCGGCAGGAAGCTGCCACCCGAGGCAATGATTTCGTGATGCAGTCGCTTGGCGGCGGCCCCCAGCGGCAGGCTGGCGGGATAGACCAGAAACCAGTGGCGCTCGATCGGCAACCCCGGCCCGGCCAGCAGCACCAAGGTGCCGTGACGCAACTCGTCCATCACCGTGTGCAGCGACAGGAAGGCGATGCCAAGCCCGGCTATCGCTGCCTGCTTGATGGTCTCGTTCGAGTTCAGCACGATCAGTTTCGGCACCTGCCCCTCGGCCAGCCGATCGAGGTAGCGCGTCATCAGGATGCGGGTGCCCGAGCCCTCTTCGCGCGACAGGAAGGTCTCCATCATCAGGTCGGCGGCGGTGATGTCGCGGCGTCCGGCAAGCCGGTGGCCGGGCGGGGCCACCAGGCTGTGGGGGTGCGGGCCAAGCGGAGTCGCCAGCACCGCAGGCACCCGTGGCGGGCGGCCCATGATCGCAAGGTCGATATTGTGGCGTTGCAGATCTTCGATGATTCGCTCGCGGTTGCCGACTCGCAAGGTGATCTTGATGTCCGGCCAGCGCTCGTTCAGGATACGCACCAGCCGCGGGGCGAAATATTTTGCCGTCGAGGTCACACCTAGCGTGACTTGCCCGATCTTGCCCTGCGACAAAGCAGACACCTGCTCGGCGCATTGCGCCAGGATCGCATCGACCCGGCGGGTCGCTTCCAGCACGGCAACCCCTTCTGCCGTCAAGCCGGATCCTGCCGAATCCGCCCCCCGGCGCAACAGCGGCAGCCCGAAGGCGGTTTCCAGGTTCTTGATCTGGCTGTGAATTGCCGGCGGCGTCAGGCCAAGCTGCTCGGCGGCGGCGGTCATGGTGCCGGTTTCAGCGATCACCCGCAGAGCGCGAAGCTGTTTGAAGGTGACGGCATCCAGCCGGATCATTCAATTTTCCTGAATGGACGTTTCCAACTATTAAATTTCATATAATGCCTGGATGCGCAAGCATGCAGCATGCGAGGGCTATGGGAGGAGACATCGTGGTGCACAAGGCAAAGGTTTTTCCGACGGGGGCCGTTCCTGAACACCTGCGGGACGTGATCGCGCGGCTGGCCGAGGTCGGGGCGCAGATCGCGCTGCGCATCGCCCGTGGCGGGATCGAGGAAGATCTGGCCGGGGCCGAAGGGATCAATTCCGACGGCGACGCGCAAAAGGCGCTCGACGTGATCGCCGATGATGCGTTCCGCAACGCCTTGGCAACGACACCGGTGCGCTACTATGCCTCCGAAGAGCAGGAAGTGGTGGTCGAGATCAACCCCAAGGGTGATCTGGCACTGGCAATCGACCCGCTCGACGGATCATCCAACATCAACGCCAACGTCTCGATCGGCACCATCTTCGCGATCTACCCGGCCGCCGCCACGCCCGAGGCCAGTTTTCTGCGCCCCGGCACCGAACTTCTGGCGGGCGGCTACGTGATCTACGGGCCGCAGGTCGCGTTGGTCGTGACCTTTGGCGACGGGGTGCAGAAATACGTGCTGGATCCGCAAAACGCGTCCTGGGTGCTGGTGGGTCAGCACCTGCAAGTGCCCTCGACCTCGACCGAATTCGCGATCAATGCCTCGAACTACCGCCACTGGCAAGCGCCGGTGCGCGCCTACATCGACGATTGCGTGGCGGGGACCGAAGGCCCGCGGGCGCAAAATTTCAACATGCGCTGGGTGGCGTCTCTGGTGGCCGAAACCCATCGCATCCTGAGCCGCGGCGGGGTGTTCCTTTACCCGCGCGACGACCGCAAGGGCTATCAAGAGGGACGCCTGCGCTATCTTTACGAATGTGCCCCGATCGCCTTCATCATGACGCAGGCCGGGGGCGGCGCCACCGATGGTGCCGACCCGATCCTGCCCCATGTTCCGGCCCATCTGCACGCCCGCACACCGTTCGTTTTCGGCTCGGCGGAAAAGGTCGCGCGCATCGCGGCCTATCACGATCTGCCCGCCCAAGAGACTTCTGCGCTGTTCAACACCCGCGGCCTGTTCAGGAGCTGACATCATGAGCAAGAAACATCCCATCATTTCCGTTACCGGTTCCTCGGGTGCGGGCACTTCGACCGTCAAGAACACCTTCGAGCAGATTTTTCGCCGCGAAGGCGTCAAGTCGGTCTCGATCGAGGGTGATGCCTTTCACCGCTACAACCGGGCCGAGATGCGCGCCGAACTGATCCGCCGCACCGATGCGGGAGACGCCACCTTTTCGCACTTCAGCTATGAAGCCAACGAACTGGCCGAGCTGGAGCGGGTGTTTCGCGAATTCGGCGAAACCGGCAAGGGCCGCACCCGCCACTATGTGCATGACGAAGGCGAGGCCGCGAAATATGGCGTGCCGCCCGGCGAATTCACCCAATGGGCGGCTTTCGAGGATGGTGCGGATGTGCTGTTCTACGAGGGCCTGCACGGCGCGGTTAAGAACGATTCCGTCGATCTGGTGAAGCTGGCCGATCTCAAGATCGGGGTGGTGCCGGTAATCAACCTCGAATGGATCCAGAAGATCCACCGCGACCGTGAGCAGCGCGGCTACTCGACCGAGGCCGTGACCGATGTCATCCTGCGTCGGATGCACGCCTATGTGCACTGCATCTGTCCGCAATTCGTCGAGACCGACATCAACTTTCAGCGCGTGCCGGTAGTCGATACCTCGGATCCGTTCGTCGCGCGCTGGATCCCCACCCCCGACGAAAGTCTGGTGGTGATTCGCTTCAGAAGCCCGCGCGGGATCGACTTTCCCTATCTGGTCAGCATGATAAACGGCTCGTGGATGAGTCGGGCGAACTCGATCGTGATCCCCGGCAACAAACTTGATCTGGCAATGCAACTGATCCTCACCCCGCTGATCCAGCGGCTGGTGCGGGAAGAAAAAACTGCCTGAGGAGACGCACAAATGACAGTGAGTACAGCCCCCGCTGATGAAAAGGCCATGGCCAACGCGATTCGGGCGCTGGCGATGGATGCGGTGCAGAAGGCCAACTCGGGCCACCCCGGCATGCCGATGGGCATGGCCGACGTCGCAACCGTTCTGTTCAACCGCTTCATCACCCTCGACCCGGCGGCCTCGCGCTGGCCCGATCGTGACCGCTTCGTGCTTTCGGCCGGTCATGGCTCGATGCTGCTTTACGCGATCAACCACCTGCTCGGTTACTCCGACATGGGGATCGAGCAACTCAAGGCGTTCCGCCAGTTGGGCTCGCGCACGGCGGGTCACCCCGAGTATGGCCACGCGATGGGAGTTGAAGTCACCACCGGGCCGCTGGGCCAGGGCATCGCCACTGCCGTCGGCATGGCGTTGGCCGAGCGCATGGGGGCGGCGCGATTCCCCGATCTGGTCGATCACTTCACTTACGTGATCGCCGGCGATGGCTGTCTGATGGAAGGCATCAGCCATGAAGCGATTGATCTGGCGGGGCATCTTGGTCTTGGCCGACTGATCGTGATGTGGGACGACAACAAGATCACCATCGACGGCGACACCGGTCTTGCGACCTCGACCGACCAGAAGGCGCGCTTTGCGGCCTCGGGCTGGCAGGTTCAGGCCGTGGACGGCCACAACCCCGAGGAAATCGCCGCGGCGATTGCGGCTGCACGCACCGACCCGCGCCCCAGCCTGATCGACTGCCGCACCATCATCGGTTTTGGCGCGCCCAACAAGCAGGGCAGCCATGACGTGCACGGCGCCCCGCTGGGTGACGCCGAGATAGCCCTGGCGCGCGAAAAGCTGGGCTGGTCCTACCCGCCGTTCGAAGTGCCCGACGCGGTTTATTCGGCCTGGCACAAGGTAGCGGCGCGCGGGGCGGCGGCGCACAAGGCCTGGGACGCACGGCTGCTGGCCTCGCCCCATGTCGCCGCGTTCGAGCTTGCCCTGGCGCGCGATCCGGCACCGCTGACGGCGGCGATGGCCGCCTACAAGGCGCAGCTTCTGGTGGACAAGCCCAAGGTGGCCAGCCGCAAGGCCAGCGAGATGGCGCTGGGTGTGGTCAACGCCACCCTGCCTTTCGTGGTCGGCGGCTCGGCCGATCTGACCGGCTCGAACCTGACCCGCACCAAGGGCCAGAAATCGGTGACCAAGGCCGATTTCTCGGGCAGTTACATCCACTACGGCGTCCGCGAGCATGGCATGGCGGCGGCGATGAACGGCATCGCGCTGCACGGGCTGTTCAAGCCCTACGGCGGCACATTCATGACCTTCGCCGATTACTGCCGTCCGGCGATCCGTCTGGCGGCGCTGATGGGCGTGCCCGTCACCTACGTCATGACCCATGATTCGATCGGTCTGGGCGAAGACGGCCCGACCCACCAGCCGGTCGAGCATCTGGCCAGTCTGCGCGCCATGCCCAACCTCAACGTGATTCGCCCCTGCGACGCGGTAGAGACCGCCGAGGCCTGGGAAATGGCGATGGCCTCAACTGCCACGCCGACCATGCTGGTGCTGTCGCGCCAGAACCTGCCGCTGGTGCGGGAAGCGGCAGGCGAGAACCTGACCGCCAAGGGGGCCTACCTGCTGCGCGAGGTCAAGGACCGGCAGGTGACGCTGATCGCCACCGGCTCGGAGGTCGAACTGGCGTTGTGCGCCGCCAGCGCTCTGGCCGCCGAGGGCATCCGCGCCGCGGTGGTTTCGGCCCCGTGTTTCGAGGCCTTTGCCACCCAACCCGAAGCCTACCGCGCGGAAGTGCTGGGCACCGCCCCGCGGATCGGCATCGAGGCCGCGTTGCGCCAGGGCTGGGAGCTGTTGCTGCGCCACGCCGACGGCTTTGTCGGCATGACCGGCTTCGGTGCCTCGGCTCCGGCACCGGCACTCTATCGTCACTTCAACATCACCCCCGAGGCCGTAACGGAACTGGCCCACAACCTGGCGAGGAAATGACATGACAGTTAAGGTAGCAATCAACGGCTTCGGCCGTATCGGTCGCAATGTGCTTCGCGCCATCGTCGAATCCGGCCGCACCGACATTCAGGTGGTCGCGCTGAACGACCTCGGCCCGGTGGAAACCAACGCGCATCTGTTGCGCTTTGACTCGGTGCATGGTCGCTTTCCCGGCACCGTGACCACCGGCGACGGCTGGATCGACGCCGGGCAAGGCAAGATCCGCGTCACCGCCATCCGCGACCCCAAGGAACTGCCCTGGGGTGATGTCGATATCGCGATGGAATGCACCGGCATCTTCACCGACAAGGAAAAGGCGCAGATCCACCTCTCGAACGGCTCCAAGCGGGTGCTGGTCTCGGCCCCCTCGAACGGCGCCGACAAGACCATCGTGTTCGGGGTGAACCACAAAAGCCTGACCAAGACCGATCTGGTTGTCTCGAATGCCTCGTGCACCACCAACTGCCTGTCGCCGGTGGCCTATGCCCTGAACAACGCAATCGGCATCAAGCGCGGCTTCATGACCACGATCCACAGCTACACCGGCGACCAGCCGACGCTCGATACCATGCACAAGGATCTTTATCGCGGTCGCGCCGCGGCGCTGTCGATGATCCCGACCTCGACCGGGGCGGCCAAGGCGGTGGGGTTGGTGCTTCCCGAACTGAAGGGCAAGCTCGATGGCGTGGCGATCCGGGTGCCGACGCCGAACGTCTCGGTGGTCGATCTGGTATTCGAAGCCGTGCGCGACACCTCGGTCGCGGAAATCAACGCGGCGATCCGCGCTGCCGCTGATGGGCCGCTGAAGGGCATCCTTGGCTACACCGACTTCCAGAACGTCAGCTCGGATTTCAATCACGACGGCCATTCGTCGATCTTCCACATGGATCAGACCAAGGTCATGTCGGGCACGATGTGCCGCATCCTGAGCTGGTATGACAACGAATGGGGCTTTTCCAGCCGGATGGCCGATACCGCCGTCGCGATGGGCAAACTGATCTGAGGGAGGCCAACATGGCACTGATTACGCTGAGACAATTGCTGGATCACGCGGCCGAGCACAGCTACGGGGTGCCCGCGTTCAACATCAACAACATGGAGCAGGGGCTGGCAATCATGGAGGCGGCGAAAGCCGTTGACGCGCCGGTCATCATCCAGGCCTCGCGCGGAGCGCGGTCCTATGCCAACGACATCATGCTGGCCAAGATGATCGAGGCGCTGGCCGCGATCTACCCGCAGATCCCGCTTTGCATGCATCAGGATCACGGCAACAACGAGGCCACCTGCATGTCGGCGATCAAGCATGGCTTCACCTCGGTGATGATGGACGGCAGTCTGATGGGCGACGCCAAGACCCCGGCCAGCTATGACTACAACGTCGATATCTCGACCCGGGTTGCGCAGATGGCGCACTGGGTCGGGGCGTCGGTCGAGGCCGAACTCGGGGTTCTGGGTTCGCTGGAAACCGGCGAAGGCGAGGCCGAAGATGGCCACGGCGCGGTCGGCAAGCTCGATCACAGCCAGTTGCTGACCGATCCCGACCAAGCGGTCGATTTCGTGCGGCGCACCAAGGTCGATGCGCTGGCGATTGCCTGCGGCACCTCGCACGGAGCCTACAAGTTCTCGCGCAAGCCCACCGGCGACATTCTGGCGATGAGCGTGATCGAGAAGATCCACCAGAAGCTGCCCAACACCCACCTGGTTATGCACGGCTCGAGTTCGGTGCCGCAGGACTTGCAGGACATCATCAACCAGTTCGGCGGCGCGATGCCGCAGACTTTCGGGGTGCCGGTCGAGGAAATCGTGCGCGGCATCAAGATGGGCGTGCGCAAGGTCAACATCGACACCGATTGCCGGATGGCGATGACCGGGCAGTTCCGCAAGATCGCGGCCACGAGCCCCAAGGAATTCGACCCGCGCAAGTTCCTAAAGCCCGCGATGGACGCGATGCGCGACCTTTGCAAGCTGCGTCTCGAAGCCTTCGGCACGGCCGGTCACGCCAGCCAGATCAAGGTCATCGCGATGGACGACATGGCCAAACGTTACGCCAGCGGGTCGCTTGGTCCGTCAGTTTCAAAGTAATCAAGGGGAGAAGTGATAATGGACCAATCCGACCGCTATTCCGACCTCAGCCTCAAGGAAGCCGACCTGATGAAGGGCGGGCGCCACGTGCTCTGCGCCTACATCATGAAACCCAAGGCCGGACACGGCTTTCTTGAAAGCGCCGCCCACTTTGCCGCCGAAAGCTCGACCGGCACCAATGTCGAGGTGGTGACCACCGACGATTTCACCCGTGGCGTCGATGCACTGGTGTATGAGATCAACGAGAAGACCGGATTGATGAAGATCGCCTACCCGGTCGAGCTGTTCGATCACAACATCACCGACGGGCGGGCGATGCTGTGTTCGTTCCTGACGCTGACGATCGGCAACAACCAGGGCATGGGCGATATCGAATACGCCAAGATGCACGATTTCTGGGTGCCGCCGGTGTATCTCAACGCCTTCGACGGCCCCTCGACCACCATCGCCAGCCTGTGGCGGGTGCTGGGGCGGCCGCATGTCAACGGCGGCTTCATCGTCGGCACCATCATCAAGCCGAAGCTCGGTCTGCGCCCGCAGCCCTTTGCCAACGCCTGCTATGATTTCTGGCAGGGTGGTGACTTCATCAAGAATGACGAGCCGCAGGGCAACCAGATTTTCGCGCCGCTGCGCGAGACGGTGCGGCTGGTGGCCGATGCCATGCGCCGGGCGCAGGACAAGACCGGGCAAGCCAAGCTGTTCTCGTTCAACATCACCGCCGACGACCATTACGAAATGGTGGCGCGGGGCGAATACATCCTTGAGACCTTCGCCGAAAACGCCAGCCATGTGGCCTTCCTGGTCGATGGTTATGTGACCGGCCCGGCCGCGATCACCACCGCCCGGCGCCGCTTCCCCGGTCAGTATCTGCACTACCACCGCGGCGGCCACGGGGCGGTGACGTCGCCGCAGTCGATGCGCGGCTACACCGCCTTCGTTCTGTCGAAAATGGCCCGGCTGCAGGGGGCGTCGGGGATTCACACCGGCACCATGAGTTTCGGCAAGATGGAAGGCGATGCGTCTGACAAGCTGATGGCCTACATGATCACCGACGACGTGGCGCAGGGCCCCTACTTCAAACAGGAGTGGCTGGGGATGAACCCGACCACGCCGATCATATCGGGCGGTATGAACGCGCTCAGGATGCCGGGGTTCTTCAAGAACCTCGGGCACTCGAACCTGATCATGACCGCCGGTGGCGGCGCGTTCGGGCACATCGACGGGCCGGTGGCCGGCGCGATGTCGCTGCGGCAAGGCGAGCTGTGCTGGAAGGAAGGGGCCGATCCGGTCGAATTCGCCAAGTCGCACCGCGAGTTTGCCCGTGCCTTCGAGAGCTTCCCGTTTGACGCCGACAAGCTCTATCCCGGCTGGCGCAAGGCGCTGGGCGTCAACTAAGGTGACACCATCCGCGGGGGGCCACCCGGCCCCCTGCCCCATCTCAGTCAGGAAAGCCGTCATGACCGACCCCGTGTTTGACCGCAGGATCAAAATCTCGCCATCGATCCTTTCCGCCGATTTCGCCAACTTCGGCCTCGAATGCGAGGCGATCGAAGCACAAGGGGCCGACTGGGTGCATGTCGATGTGATGGATGGCCATTTCGTGCCCAACATCACCTTCGGCCCTGCCACCTGTGCCGCGATCCGCCCCCATATCAAGGGCGTGATGGACGTGCACTTGATGATCGCGCCGGTCGATCCCTACATCGAGGCGTTTGCCAGGGCCGGGGCCGACATCATCACCGCCCATCTCGAGGCCGGGCCGCATATTCACCGCACCTTGCAGGCGATTCGCGGGGCCGGAGCCAGGGCCGGGCTGTCGCTCAACCCCGGCACCGGCCTCGATGATGTGCCTTATCTGCTCGACATGGTCGATCTGGTGCTGGTGATGACCGTCAACCCCGGCTTCGGCGGCCAGAAATTTATTCATTCACAGGTGGAGAAGGTGCGCGCCTTGCGCGCGATGATCGGCGACCGCCCGATCCATATCGAGATCGACGGCGGTGTGACCCCGGAAACCGCACCGCTGGTGGCGGCGGCGGGAGCAGATGCGCTGGTGGCGGGCTCGGCGGTATTCAAGGGCGGCTCGGTCCGGAACCCCGCGCCCTACGGCGCCAACATCCGCGCCATTCGTGCCGCAGCCGAGGCCGCGCGTGCCTGAGGCGCGGCTTCAGGCGCTGATCTTCGACGTCGATGGCACCTTGGCCGAGACCGAAGAGCTGCACCGGCGCGCCTTCAACTTGGCTTTCGCTGATGCGGGTCTGGACTGGTGCTGGAGCCGCGACGACTATCGCGCGCTGCTGAAAACCACTGGCGGCAAAGAGCGCATCACGCGCTTTTCCGCCGCGCAGGGGCTGGATCCGGCCGCAGTGCCGGTGGCCGATCTGCATCGCGCCAAGACCGCGGCCTATGTGGCGCTGATGGCGCAGGGCGCGGTCGCGCTGCGGCCCGGCATCGCGGAACTGATGGAACAGGGGCGCGCGGCGGGGGTGCGGCTGGCGATTGCCACCACCACCACCCCGGCCAATGTCGAGGCGCTGTGCCGCGCGGTGTTCGGCCAGGCCATGACCGCGGTGTTCGACGTGATTGCGGCGGGCGACGAGGTGGCGGCCAAGAAACCCGCGCCCGATGTCTATCTGCTGGCGCTGGCACGGCTGGGGGTGGCGGCGGAGCACGCCGTGGCGCTGGAAGATTCGCAGGGCGGCCTGCGCGCGGCGCGGGGCGCGGGACTGGCCTGCGTGGTCTCGCCCGGCCTTTACACCGGCGGCGAGGATTTCACCGGGGCGGCGCGGCTGGTTGACGAGTTCAGCGATCTTGGCGGTGTTGCGGGCCTGGCGGCGGTGCTGGCATGAGCGTGGTGATCTTCGATCTTGACGGCACCCTGATCGATTCCGCGCCCGACATTCACGCCGCCTCGAACCGGGTGCTGGCCGAGCAAGGCTTGGCTCCGCTGTCGCTGGCCGAGGTGCGCAGCTTCATCGGCAAGGGGGTGCCACATCTGGTGGCACGCCTGCTTGAAGCCTCGGGCGAGGCCGCGGACGGCCCGCGTCACGCCGCGATGGTGGCGCGCTTCAGTGCACGCTACGAATCGGCGGTGGGGCTGACGCGACCGTATCCGGGGGTAGCGGCGGCGCTGGATGCGCTGGCGGCAGACGGGCGGCGGCTGGGGCTGTGCACCAACAAGCCGGCGGCCCCCGCTTGGGCGGTGCTGCGCCATCTCGGGCTCGACCATCATTTCACTGTCCTGATCGGCGGCGACAGCCTGCCACAGCGCAAACCCGACCCCGCGCCGTTGCGCGCCGCCTGGGCCGCTTTGGGCGGTGGGGCGGCGGTCTATGTCGGCGACAGCGAGGTCGATGCCGAAACCGCCGCGGCTGCCGGATTGCAATTTGCCCTGTTCACCGAAGGCTACCGCAAGACCCCCGTCGCCGCGCTACCCCACGCGGCGGCTTTTGCCGATTTCGGCGCCCTGCCGAAGATCATTGCGAGTCTGTCGGCTCGGTAGCAGGCGGGTTCAGGTCGCTGTCAGTCGAATCGGGCATCAGGGTTGCAGCAAAGGGCACTACCGCCCGATCAGCAACCAGGATTGATCATGAAACACGCGATTGTTTTTTCGACCCTCCTTGCCGTAGCGGCGGGATTCTTCACCCTTGGTCAGGTGCAGCGTGCGAACTACCGCGCCGAGATGCTGGCCGCCGGCTCGCAGGCGGTGGCACCGGTGCCGACCGTCCAGTGGCAGGTTGCCGATGCCGACCCCGAACACGACGGCGACGCCGACGATGGCGACGCGGCCAGGCTGATCGACTAGCAACTGTATCTGTCAGGTGGCCGGGGCGGCCCATTCTTGACGGTTCCTGCATAGCGCGTTCGCGATGGTGACCAGCTTTCTCGCGACCGCGGTGATGATGACTTGGTGTGGCTTGCCAGCCTTGCGGAGGCGATCTGGGAAGCCTCTGAGGGTCGGGTTATGATGTGCTGCGACTAGGGCCGCCTGGAACATCACGTGCCGGAGGGCACGGCGCCCACCGGCGATGGCGCGTTTCCCATGGAGAGTTCCGCTTTCGTGTGCGACTGGTGCCAACCCAGTGAGTGCGGCGGCCTCTTCGCCGGTGATGGTGCCGATCTTGGGCATTTCCGCGATCAGCATCGTGCTGGCAACCGGACCGATCCCCGGGATGGAGCGGAGGACGATGGCCATCTCGGACAGGTGATTGTCGCTCGCGATGGCCCGAGTGATCCTGTCTTCCAGTTCCTTGATCAAGCTGTCGATCCGCTGCTTCAATTCGCTGTCGACGTCCTCAAACATCACTGCGGTCCCCAGTTTCTCGTGCGCGCGGATTTGGGCTAGAAGCCGTTTGCGCATCTCGACCAATTAGGCTCGTTTCGACGTCAAGGCTCTGAGAAGGCGTAGCTTTTCCGCAGGAAGCCTGCGGCCTGCCTCAGGCCTGAATGCAAGGAAGCGGGCGATGAGTTCCGCATCAATCCGGTCGGTCTTGGCGCGTGTGCCACGGCTTGGCGCAAATGCCTTCACCTGAGCGGGTGGCCCTTGGCGGGCTGCAAGACCTTCTGCCTCCAAAGCCGCCCAGAGCTGCCGCCCCTGACCGCCGGTCGATTCAAGGCAGACGACGGCATCCCTGTCTCGCGCAAGAGCCACAACGACAGCATGACCTGCTGAGGTGTTGGGCGCTCTGCCGCGATGCCCATCGGGGAGGCAATGGAGATCTAGCCAGTCACGGCTGACATCTATGCCGATAACGCGGCCATGTGATAGGTTGTCCATCATGCTCTCTCCCTTCTGGTGCGCGGTCCTGCAAGGCCGCAATCAACTGTTCGAGACGATGAAGAGAGGCGGTGCCAACAGGCTAAGAAACGTGGTCAGGGCCACAAGGGTCAGACGTCGCGCACCACCCCGTCACTGGCCCTCGCCGGGGCCGGTGACGGGGCAAGTCCAGCAGAGCGCAGATACAGAAGGGTCAGGGTGAGGTCCGGTCGAGTTGCGAACCCTTCTCGTCCGATGTCCACCCGCCAGCCCTCGTGCCAGAGCGCACTCAGCGCGGCGGCAGCGCCGACTCGGGTGGCCGCGCGATGGCGTTGGCGGGTACCCGAGCCTCTTTACTGGTGGCAATCGTGCTGCGACGCGCAACTTTGCCCAACCGCCTTGCCGATTGTTTCGTGAATCGCATGCCCAATCGGTAACCACTGAAGAACAGAACGGCAAACAGAACGAACGCCGCAAATGCGGCGAGCGGCCGGTCCCACAGCATGACCCCAACGATCACCGGCGCAGATGCCAGCGGCAGGATCACCAGGGTGGCTGCGGGGTTGGCGATGCTTCGGCGCCCTTGCCCAAAATATCGAATTTCAAGCGCTCGCATGACCAGTTGATGCACGTGCAGCCGATCCGGCATACCCGCCTGTTTGCCCGAACGCAGGCGGCGGTATATCGCCAGCGCCGTATCTGCCACCGGCCAGAACAGCACCAGCAAGACCGCCCAGGTGGTCAGCGCCTCGACCCGGGCAAGCAGGGCAATGGCGAGCCAGGCCAGAACATGGCCGATCAGGTAGGCCCCGGCGTCGCCAAGGAATATCTTGCCGAACGGAAAGTTCAGCACCAAGAATCCCAACAGGGCTGGCACCAAGAGGAAAGCAGCAGTGCCAATCGCCGCTTCGCCCGCCTTGGCGGCAATCGCCGCAAGCCCCAAAGCGACGATCACTGCGATCCCACCGGCCAGCCCGTTGACCCCGTCAATCAGGTTGAAGGCGTGGCTGACACCGCTGGCGGCAAAGATCGTGAACACGATTGCGAATGGCGCAAAAGCAAAAAGACCGTCCACCAGCGGGGTGTCGGCGCGCGGAATCCACAAGCCCAGCAATACCACACAGATCGCGCTCGACAGGGCAGCCGCCAGCAATCGGTTCCTGGCGCAGACGCCGTAACCCAGGTCTTCGAACAGGCCGGCCAGAAAGACCGGCGCAAGCGAAAGGGCGAATAACGGCCAACGCAGCCCTTGCCCGTCAGGTAGCAGGACCAGCAGTATCAGAAGAATCGCCAACCCGATTCCGATGCCACCAATACGCGGGGTCGGGAACCGGTGTGCCCTCTGAACGGCCTTGATATCGAAGTGGCGCGCGCTGCGGGAGATGTGATACTTTTTCGTGCTGACAACGAGCGCACTGACTCCGATCGACACGGCGAAGGTTTGCAGGATCGCGATTTCGTCAAGAAGGAACATCCCAGCGCCACTCAGTAAATGTGTTTGAACCCACCTTCGTCAGTTCCACACGAACACCCGTTATTCGGGCACTGGAACCCGTGAAGTTGCTTTAGGCCATTCTGGGCTCGAGGTCCACACCCCAAGACATGACTTGGCGGCACTGGCGTCGGGTTTTCGACCTCGGCTGATGAAATTGCCCGGCATATCGCGCGCGTTTCACGGACCGGATCTTGCCATGAACAGGGCAGAGCCACGCGGTGAGATGTGCGTGTTCCATCCCGGATGATCACATAAGCCATCGGCGGTCGGCGCTGATCGTGGCAAGATCGGTTCAATGGGACATACGGGGCTGGGCACGGCCCGGCTGACCGTCTGACCGGCAAGCAACGACGACACAGAAGGTGCGCGCGACCATTCCCGGGCATTGTGGCAGAACTCATGTCTGGGGCGCGACGGCCCCCTTCCCACTGATCTCGGACCGCGCGAACGATCTCGGCGGTGAATAAGCCGACGCGAACCGACGGCTCGCTGCGGCGCTTGTGCCACGATGCGACGCGGGGCAGGAGGCGGAGCCGATCATGCCGAACCGGTTGCCGATTTTTCGCGTGACCGGGGGGGGCGCTACGGCGCGCCACTGCGGGCGGGGGTGATGTGGTTGACGTGGCCCATCTTGCGGCCCGGGCGTGTTTCGGCTTTGCCGTAAAGGTGGATCGCGGCGTTGCGCGCGGCGGCCAGGGCCGGGACGCGAGCAATATCCTCGCCGATCAGGTTTTCCATCAACACATCAGCATGGCGGCTGCCGTCGCCCAGTGGCCAGCCGGTAATGGCGCGGATGTGCTGCTCGAACTGATCGACGGCGCAGCCGTTCTGGGTCCAGTGGCCCGAGTTGTGCACCCTGGGCGCGATCTCGTTGACGATCAGACCGGAAGCGGTGACGAAGAGCTCGACCCCGAGCACGCCGACGTAATCCAGGGCGTCCAGGATGCGCGCGGCCAGCAGCACCGCGTCGGTGCGCTGACCGGGCGACAGGCGCGCGGGCACCGTGGTGGTGCGCAGGATGCCCTCGCGGTGGCGGTTTTCGCCGGGATCGTAGGCGGCCACCGCGCCGTCAAGCCCGCGCGCCGCGATCACCGAAACCTCGTGCGAGAAGGCGATGAACCCTTCAAGTACGCAAGCCTCGCCCTTCATTGCTGCCAGCGCCGGGGCGGCCTCGGCGGCACTGGCAATCCGCACCTGACCCTTGCCGTCATAGCCCAGCCGGGTGGTTTTCAGGATCGCCGGGGTGCCGATCCGGGCCAGCGCGGCGGTCAGGTCGGCGGCGGTGATGACGGCGGCGTAGGGGGCCGTGGCCAGACCGAGGCCGCCGAGAAAAGCCTTCTCGGCCAGCCGGTCCTGACTGATCGCCAGCGCGCGCCGGTTCGGGCGGATCGGGCGGGTGGCTTCCAGCAGGTCGAGTGCTGCAGTCGGGATGTTCTCGAATTCATAGGTGATCACGTCCACCCCGGCGGCGAAGGCGGCAAGGGCTGTGGCATCGTCGTAAGGCGCACGGGTTACGGCGTGGGCGACATCGGCGGCGGGCGGGTTGGCGGCCGGATCAAAAATATGGCTGCGATAGCCAAGGCGGCTGGCCGCAACCGTTAGCATCCGCCCCAACTGACCGCCGCCCAGAATGCCGACGGTGGCCCCCGGCGTCAGGGCCTCAGTCATCGAGCGGAACCTCGGGGATCGAGGCCGACAGCGCCGCGCGCCACGCCTCCAGCCGCGCCGCCAGCGCCACGTCCGACAGCGCCAGAATGGCGGCTGCCATCAGGCCCGCATTGGCCGCCCCTGCCGCCCCGATCGCCATGGTGGCAACCGGAAAACCGCGCGGCATCTGGACGATCGAATAAAGGCTGTCCAGCCCGCCCAGCGCCTTGGTCTGGATCGGCACGCCGATCACCGGCAGCCGGGTTTTCGAGGCCATCATGCCGGGCAGATGGGCCGCCCCGCCCGCGCCGGCGATGATCACCTTGAGCCCGCGCTCGGCGGCGGTCTTGCCATACTCCCACAGCCGATCCGGAGTCCGGTGGGCCGAGACGATGCTGGCCTGCCAGCCCACCGCCAGATCATCGAGGATCAGGGATGCCTCTTTCATCGTCGGCCAGTCGGACTGGCTGCCCATGATTATGCCTACGTCCAGACGCATGTGCTTCCTTTCCCGATCGCGGGCGCACTATAGTGGCCAGCCACAGCGGGGCAAGGGCGCGCGCGTCACTCCCTTGCGGTCTTTCATCACTGGCCGGGCAGCACCACCCGCCCCCGGTTCACGCGATGATGTCGGGGATTAGCTTGTCCTCGATCCTGGCGATCTGATCCTTCAGCGCCAGCTTCTGCTTCTTGAGTCGCCGCAGGGTCAGCGGGTCGGGACGGCCTGCGGTTGCCAGCACATGCACGGCCTCGTCCAGATCGCGGTGTTCACGGCGCAGCACTTCAAGGCGGATGCGCAGCATTTCATCGGTATCGAGTTCCGCAGGCGCATTCATCGCAGGCCGTTCCTGGTTGAGTCGTAATGCCGGTATTGTAAAATACCGCAATTTTGGATCTTCGCGCAAAAAAAGTGCTGTCCTGAAGGGGGGGCCGGCAGTACCTGGCAGGGACTTGCAGGGGCACGGCTGCGTTCCCATATCTGCGCCATGGGTGCCCGATGTGGGACCCGGACCTGATTTGTCGCTTGGTAAAGGACATTTCCGATGACGAAGCTTGGCTTTGGGGCGAACCCCTATCTGCTTGGTTTCGAGCAACTGGAACGGTTGGTTGCTCGCAACTTGAAAGGGGCGGGCGACGGTTATCCGCCCTTCAACATCGAGGCCGTGAGCGATGATGCTTACCGCATCACCTTGGCGGTTGCCGGGTTTTGTGATGACGATCTGACGATCACCCTCGAGGATCGGCAACTGGTGATCCGGGGCCGCCACGCCGAAGACGACTCGGCGCGGGTGTTCCTGCACCGGGGCATTGCCGCGCGCGCGTTTCAGCGCAGTTTCGTGCTTGCCGACGGCGTCGAGGTGGCCGGGGCCGGGATCGAGAACGGTTTGCTGAACATCGACCTCAAGCGCGCCACGACCTTGCCACAAGTCACGCGCATCATCATCGCTCGAAAGGATGGAGGCTGAAATGGACGTGAAATTCGAAGGCCTGCCCGAAGTCGGCGAGCGCATCGTCTATGTTCGCCCGGTGGCCGTGGCCGATCTGCCCGACGAGATCCGCGAGCAGGTGATCGGGATCGACACGCTTTATGCCGTGCACGCGCCGGATGGCTCGCGGCTGGCGCTGGTGCGAGACCGCAACCTGGCGTTCATCCTGGCGCGGCAGAACGATCTGGCGCCGGTCAGTGTGCACTGACCGTAACCACGGCGCAACCGGCCCGCCAAGGGCGGGCCCCGCCGGTTGATCAGGCCTTGATCAGACCCATCGACTCGAGTTTCAGGACCACTTGGTGGGCGCAGTGATCGACGTCGACATTCTCGGTATCGACCACCAGTTCGGCCTTGGTGGGAGCCTCGTAAGGGTCGGAAATGCCGGTGAATTCCTTTATCTTGCCGGCCCGCGCCAGTTTGTAGAGCCCTTTGCGGTCGCGCCGTTCGCATTCCTCGACCGAGGTTGCGACATGGACTTCGATGAAGGCACCATAGGCTTCGATCATCTCGCGCACGGCACGGCGGGTGGCGGTGTAGGGGGCGATTGGCGCGCAAAGCGCGATGCCACCGTTCTTGGTGATTTCCGAGGCCACATAGCCGATGCGCTTGATGTTGATGTCGCGGTGTTCCTTGGAAAAACCAAGCTCGGATGACAGATGCTTGCGCACCACGTCGCCATCCAAGAGCGTCACCGGGCGGCCGCCCATTTCCATCAGCTTGACCATCAGCGCGTTGGCGATAGTCGATTTGCCCGAGCCGCTGAGGCCGGTGAAGAAGACCGTGAAGCCCTGCTGCGAGCGCGCCGGGCTGGTGCGGCGCAGTTCCGCCACCACGGCGGGAAAGCTGAACCATTCGGGAATGTCGAGCCCCTCACGCAGGCGGCGGCGCAGTTCGGTGCCAGAGATATCCAGCACCGTGCTGCCTTCCGGCACCTCGTTCGCCGGGAAATATTGGGCCTTTTCCTGAACATAGACCATGTGCTTGAAATCGACCATCTCGAGGCCGATTTCAGATTCAAATTGCTTGAACAGGGTCTGCGCATCGTAGGGGCCGTAGAAATCCTGCCCGGCCGAGTTCTTGCCCGGCCCGGCATGATCGCGCCCGACGATGAAATGGGTGCAGCCGTGGTTCTTGCGGATCAACCCGTGCCAGACCGCCTCGCGCGGCCCGGCCATCCGCATCGCGAGGTTCAGCAGGCTCATGGTGGTCGTCGAGGCAGGGTATTGGTCGAGCACCGCCTCGTAGCAGCGAACCCGGGTAAAGTGATCGACATCGCCGGGCTTGGTCATGCCAACCACCGGGTGGATCAGCAGGTTGGCCTGCGCCTCGCGCGCGGCGCGGAAGGTCAGCTCCTGGTGCGCGCGGTGCAACGGGTTGCGGGTCTGGAACGCCACCACCCGACGCCAGCCGACCTTGCGGAAAAAGGCGCGCAGCTCGTTGGGGGTGTCGCGGCGGCCCTTGAAATCGTAATGCACCGGCTGCTGGATGCCGGTGATCGGGCCGCCCAGATAGACGGGCCCCGCGACATGGTGCAGGTAGTTCACCGCCGGGTGTGCCAGATCGTCGGCCCCGAACACCTTTTTGGCCTCGCGCGCCTTGTTGGGCAGCCATTTGTCGGTGACGGAAAGGATGGCAAGGATCACACCTTCCGGGTCGCGCAGCGCAATGTCCTGCCCCGGCTCGACGGTGGCAGCAAAAGCCTCGCTGACATCGAGCGTGATCGGCATCGGCCACAGCGTGCCGTCGGCCAACCGCATGTTCTCGACCACGCCGGTATAGCTGGCCTCGCTCAGAAAGCCCTTCAGCGGGGAAAAGCCGCCGTTCATCAACAGTTCCAGATCGCAGATCTGGCGCGGCGTCAGATCCCACGACGGCAGATTGCCGGCCTCGTGCTTCAGCTTTTCGGCCGATTCATGCGAAACGTAGAGTTCGGGGATCGGCGCATGGTTGGCAAGGGACATGGCAATACTCGCTTTTCTCTGATTGTGCGATAGGGTGGGGTGCGGGCGAAGGCTCGCGCTTGCGCGCGCCATAGCCCTTATTCGCAGCAAAATTCAAGACGTGAACTGGGCAGCGGGACAAGAAACGGCGTAAGCTGGGTTAGCCCTGTTCCGCCAGCCATCGCTCGGCATCGAGTGCCGCCATGCAGCCCATGCCGGCACTGGTGACGGCCTGGCGATAGTGGGGGTCGGTCAGATCGCCTGCGGCAAAGACGCCGGGGATCGAGGTCAGGGTGCTGCCAGGGGTGACCTTTACGTAGCCGCCGGGCTGCATTTCCAGCTGATCCTTGACCAGATCCGAGGCCGGGGCGTGACCGACGGCGACAAAGAAACCGCTGCAGGGCGCCACCTTTTCGACCCCCGATTTCACCTCGCGCAGCCGCACCCCGGTAACACCGAGCGGGTTTTCGTCGCCCAGCACTTCCACGACCGTGTGGTTCCAGATCACTTCGATCTTCGGGTGTTTGAACAGGCGATCCTGAAGGATCTTTTCTGCCCGCAGGCTGTCGCGGCGGTGAATCAGGGTCACCTTGGTCGCGAAGTTGGTCAGGAAAAGTGCCTCTTCGACCGCCGAGTTGCCGCCGCCCGTCACCACCACCTCTTTGCCGCGATAGAAAAAGCCGTCGCAGGTGGCGCAGGCCGAAACCCCGAAACCCTTGAATTTTTCTTCTGACGGAAGCCCCAGCCAGCGCGCCTGCGCGCCGGTGGCCAGGATCACCGCATCCGCCGTGTAGCTGGTGCCGGAATCGGCACTGGCGGTGAAGGGGCGGCGGGAAAGATCAAGGCGGGTGATGTAGTCGGCGATCACATAGGCCCCCATCGCGCGGGCGTGTGCTTCCATCCGGGACATCAGATCAGGGCCCTGCACCTCGGCGTCGCCGGGCCAGTTCTCGACCTCGGTGGTGATGGTCAACTGCCCGCCCGGTTGCATCCCCTGCACCAGAATCGGGTTCAACATGGCGCGGGCGGCGTAGATCGCGGCGGTATAACCGGCCGGTCCCGAGCCGATGATCAGAACACGGCTGTGGCGTGGGTCAGGCATGGCTTCCTCGCTTGTCTCGGTGTTCGGCCTGATATAGGGCCTGCGGCGCAAGCCGGAAAGCCCCTGCGGCGGGTGCAATGGTCGCAGCGCGCACTTCAATTCGGCCGATAGTTGAAATAATATTGCGCAAAGGGGGCGGAAATCCTAATGTCCGCTCAAAACAGGGGAATCAGCATGCCTGCGTCAAAGCTAGACCCGATTGATCGCCAGATTCTGGCCGAGTTGCAGGCCGATGGTCGCATGACCAATGTCGAACTGGCCAAGCGGGTGGGAATTTCGGCACCGCCCTGCCTGCGCCGGGTGCGCACTCTCGAGGAAGCCGGTTTCATCACCGGCTATCACGCCAACATCAACCCGCGCCAACTGGGCTTCGAGGTGCAGGTGTTCGCCATGGTGCGCCTGATGAGCCAGGCCGAGGCCGATCTCGCGGCGTTCGAGCAGCGCTGCCGCGACTGGTCGCTGGTTCGCGAGTGCCACATGCTGAACGGCGAGATCGACTTCATCTTGAAATGCGTGGCGCCGGATCTCTCAACCTTCCAGAACTTCCTGACCGAGCAGTTGACCGCGGCGGCCAATGTGGCCAGCGTCAAGACCAGTCTGGTAATCCGCTGCGCCAAGGATCAGCCGGGGGTGCCCTTCGACGTGCTGGAGGCGCGGCTAACGCGGCAGGCGTAAGCGGCCTCGCGCTGATGAAGCAAACGGGGTCGCAGGGCATGGCCCGCGACCCCTGAAATCGCCTGCAAGGAACCGCTCAGCGGGCGGCGACGGCGCGCGCGCGTTGCGGCGTGGCGGTGGCCTTGAGGGCTTCGGGTTTGCGCCGGGCCCCGCGCTGCCACGGCAGGGCGACCTGCGGCTCGGCGCTTGCAGCTAACACCGATTTCAACCAGCGGCGTTCCTTTTTCATGATTGGCTCCTTCAAGTCCTGCTCGGCCTGGTCCAAATGACCTTGCGATCACTATCGCCGCGCAATGCGGCAGGGATTTGACCATGCGGGAGGTGACGAAAATTATTCGGGGGCCAGATTGTGGCGTGGCGAAAAACGATTATTTTTCAATAAATCAAGGAGAAATGACGGCGGTTGCAGCGCGTCAGGATGCTTGACTCGGCGATTGCGGCGGCAGCTTGGCGGGGTCTGCCCAATTGCTGCCGCGATCACAGCCGGATCACCGAAATCAGCCGCCCGTAGTCGGCTTCAAACTGGTGGGTGGCGCGGCGGTAGGAATAGAATCGCTCGGGGTCGCGGTAGGTGCAGTGGCCGGTCCACTCGCCATGACCCACCCCGGCCGCGCGCAACCGCGCCAGACTGTAGCCCGGCAGATCGAACCGTGCGCGGTCGCCGCTGCCGCCGGCAAAGAAGCGGGCACTCTCGGGTTCATGGCCTATGAAGGCCTCGACGAACTCGGGGCCAACCTCGTAGGCGGCCTGGCTGATGGTGGGGCCGATCACGGCGGTGGTGCGGGCGCGCCGGGCGCCAAGCTGCTCCATCGCCGCCAACGTGGCTTCCAGCACCCCGTCGCGGCTGCCGCGCCAGCCGGCGTGCGCCGCACCGATCACTCCGGCCGCGGTGTCGGCAAACAGCACCGGCTGGCAGTCGGCGGTCAGCACCCCCAGCACCAGCCCCGGCGTGGCCGTCACCAGCGCGTCGGCGCGCGGGCGGGGGCTGGCCGGATCGGCCGAAAGCGGGGCGGTGAGCGTCAGCACATCGGCGGAATGGATCTGATGCAGCGTGATCAGGTGATCGGGTTCGGCTGCCATCGCCGCCGCCACCCGGGCGCGGTTGATCGCCACCACTTCTGACAGATCGGAGGAACCGGGGCCGCAGTTGAGGCCCGCAAAGATGCCCGACGAGGCCCCGCCCTTGCGGGTAAAAAAGCCGTGGCGCAGTGGCGCAAGGACATCGGCGGTGAGAATTTCCAGCATCAATCAAATCCCGGCGGGGGCGGGCTGCCCGGTGGGTGCAGTGCCAGAGCCTTGAACAAGGTTCCCATTTCCTGCGGGCCGGTCAAGCGGCGAGTTGCAGTACGGTGGCTTTCCAGTGCGGCACCCGCCAGGTTTTGCGCCAGCCGCTCGGCGCGGGCGGCAATCCCGAGCCGGGTCAGCAGCAGGCCTTGCCCGACCGGACCCGCCACAGCGCAGGGGGTCGCGGCTTGTGCCAACGCCTCGAAATCGACATGCGCGGTCAGGTCGGCCGCGCCGGGGCTGGCCAGCGGGTCGGCGAAGGCATGGCCGCGCAGCGCTTGCAGCGTGTCACCGCGCGAGTGCCAGCCGCCATAGTCGATGATCAGCGCCGCACCGCCGTAGGCGGTGATACGCCGCGCAAGCTCTGCAATGATCGCCGGGGCGGCGGGGCAGACCTCGATCTTCTCGCCAAGGGCGGTATCGGCCAGCCGCGGATCGAGGGCGGCAAGCGGCGTGGCGGGGGCAAGGCCGAAGGCCAGCGCGTCCGCCACCAGCCCGACCATGGTCTCGCGCCAGCCCGCCGGATCGCGGGTGAACTGGCGGATCGGCAGGGCGTCGAAAAACTCGTTGGCAATCAGGAACAGCGGCGCCTCGGGCAGGGCATCGACCGTGTCCAGCCAGCGCGCCGCATGGCCGCCAAGGGCGGCACGCTGACGGTCGCGAAGCTTGGGCGAGGCCTCGACCAACGTTACCTGCGCCGCCGCGTGAAACCCCGGAACCGCCTTGGTGGCGCGCAGCAGATCCGCCATCAGGGTACCGCGACCTGGCCCAAGCTCGGCCAGGGTGAAGGGCGATGGCGCGCCCTGATCCAGCCAGCTTTGCGCCAGACAAAGCCCCAGCAACTCGCCAAACATCTGGCTGATTTCAGAGGCGGTGGTGAAATCGCCGCCCGCGCCGAAGGGGTCGTGGCGGGTGTAATAGCCATGCTCGGGATGCAGCAGGCATTCGGCCATGTAGTCGGCCAGACGGATCGGCCCGGTCGCCTTGATGCGACGGATCAGCAGGGTCTCAAGCGGGGTCATGGAGCCCGGCGCGGCAGATCAGGTAAAGCCCCACGGCCAGCATCGGCAGCGACAGCGCCTGCCCCATGGTCAAGCCATAACCGCCCAACTGCCAGGCCAGCCCCAGCGGGTTGCCGGGGGTCACAAACTGGGCGTCGGGTTGCCGGGCGAACTCGACCAGAAACCGCGCCACGCCGTAGCCCGCAAGAAACAGCCCCGCCACCGCCCCGGGCCGCGCCAGCCATCCCCGGCGCCACACCGTGATCAGCAATGCCGCCCCCAGCACCAACCCTTCCAGCCCCGCCTCATAAAGCTGCGACGGGTGGCGGGCACAGACCCCGATCACGCCGGGGCAGTTTTGCGCCGCCTCGGACGGGAAGGCTACGCCCCAGGGCAGATCGGTTGGGCGACCCCAGAGCTCGGCATTGATGAAGTTGGCGATGCGGCCCAGCATCAGGCCCGGCGGGGTGGCCACCGCCATCAGATCGGCAGCCGAGAGCAGCGCAATGCCCTCGCGTCGGCAAAAGATCAGCGCCGCCACCACCACCCCCAGAAAGCCGCCATGGAACGACATCCCGCCTTCCCAGACCCGCAGAATCTGCGACGGATTGGCAAGGTAGTAACTCGGCTGATAGAACAGCACGAACCCGCTGCGGCCCCCGATGATCACTCCGAGAATGACCCAGGTCAGCAGCCGTTCCACCTGCTCCGCCCGCATCGGTGCCCCGTTGGGCCACAGCCGTGCGGTGGCGATCAGCCGCAGCACCAGCCGCCAGCCGATCAGCAGCCCGGCGATATAGGCCAGCGCATACCAGCGCAGTGCCAGCGTCAGGCCGAAAACCTGAAAAGAGACAATCTCGGGCGAAATAGAGGGGAAGGGGATATAGGTCATGCGAATTCCTTTGCGGCGTTTTCCGGTGCGGCCGCGGCGTTGTCAACCTTAGGCTTCCCATCGGCCGGACTTGTGCAAGGCGGCGCGCCAGACCATATAGGACCAAGTGCGAAAGGAGTCCGCCATGCCGCAGCCCAACAAGTTCTTCGATGACGTCTCCAAGCTGATGACCAACGCCATGGGGGTGGCACAGGGTGCCAAGACCGAGGCCGAAACCGCAATGAAGGGCTTCATTGACCGCTGGCTGGCGGACCGCAACTTCGTAACGCGCGAGGAATTCGACGCCGTGCGCGCCATGGCGCAAAAGGCGCGCGAGGAAAACGCGGCGTTGTCGGCCCGGCTCGATGCGCTGGAAGCCAAACCCGAGGTCGGCAAGAAGGCCTGAGCGGGCAGGGCGGTCGTATTTGCGCCAATGACCGCGTATTTCGCTGCGATCAGACCAAAGGCCGTTTCCGTTCGGGCGCTGCCCCGCTAGAACGGCAGGATGAAGGTATTGTCGAGAGTATCGGTGTCGCCCATCCTGTCGCATCTGCGCGACTGGTCGCTGGCCACGCAATTTGCGCTGGCCGGTGGCCTAGTCGTGCTGGTGGCAATGGTGATCATGGGCAGTTGGGTGTCGTCGCGCATCGAGGAAGGAGTGGTGCACAACAGCGCCGATGCCACCGCGCAGTATATGGAAAGTTTCATCTCACCGCTGAGTCAGGATCTGGCACAGTCCGACACCCTGTCACCGGGCGCGCGCCGCGCCATGGAAGAGATTTTCACTGGCACCTCGTTGGGCGAGCGGGTGAAATCATACAAAATCTGGAAGCAGGGCGGGTTGGTGGTCGAATCATCCGACAAGTCGATCATCGGCCAGATCTTTCCCGAATCGGAAAGCCTGAAACGCGCCTGGCAGGGCGAGGTGACGGCGAAATTCGACAAGTCGAGCACCCTTGAAGATGTCGATACGGGCACGCTGGGCCTTCCGATGCTGGAAATCTACAGCCCGATCCGCGAGGTGTGGTCGGGCAAGGTCATCGGGGTGGCGGAGTTCTACGAGACCGCTCAGGAACTGCAAGCCGATCTGGCCAGCGTGCGCCAGCGCAGTTGGCTGACGGTGGCGACGATGATGCTGGGACTGGGCACCGTGCTTTACGCCATCGTGCTGCGCGGCAGCCGCACCATCGACCGCCAGCGCGCGGCGCTGACCAATCAGTTGGCGGCGCTTGCCGAATTGTCGGATCACAACACCGCGCTCAGGTTGCGGGTGCAGGGGGCGGCATCGCGCGCCTCGGCGATGAACGATCAGTCGCTGCGCCAGATCGGCGCCGACCTGCACGACGGCCCGGCGCAGCTTCTCGGCTTTGCCGCCCTGCGGCTGGATGATCTGCGGCCCTCGGTTGTCGGCGATGCGGAGCAGTCGGATCTTGGTCAGGTCGAACGTGCGGTCAAGGATGCCATCCGCGAAATCCGCAATATCTCGCGCGGGTTGTCGCTGCCCGACATCGAACAGCGCGAGCCTTGCGATGTGCTGCGCAGCGTGATTGATCCGCACGTGGCGCGCACCGGCACCGTCGTGGCCCTGCACTGTGCCGACGCCGATCTGCCAGCCTTGTCGCCGGCGGCGAAGATCTGCATCTATCGCTTCGTGCAGGAAGGTTTGAACAACGCGTGGCACCATGCCGACGGTGCTGGCGTGGAGGTGCGGCTGACCTTCGGTAGCGGCCGCCTGACGGTGAGCGTCAGCGATTCCGGCCCCGGCTATCCGGTGGCATCCGAGCCCGGCGCCGATGATCACGGCCTAGGGCTGGTGGGGCTGCGCGACCGGGTGGAAAGCCTTGGCGGCACGTTCGAGCTGGGCAACCGCGGCGAAGGCGGCGGGGCGGAAATGATAATGACTCTGGAAATTGGGAAAGCATGATGGAACCAATCCGAATCGTGGTGGCCGACGATCACCCGCTTTACCGCGAAGGGGTGGCGCGCAGCCTTTCAGAGGACGCCGGGCTGTCGGTGGTGGGTCAGGCCCAGGACGCCCTTGGTGCGGCCGAGCTGGCCGAGCGCTTGCAGCCCGACGTGGTGCTGCTCGACGTGTCGATGCCGCATGGCGGCGGCCTTGCGGCGCTGCGCCAGATCATGCAGATGGCCAAGCCGCCCAAGGTGGCGATGCTGACCGCGTCGGAGGAAGACGATGTGGTGATGCAGGCGCTGAAGGCGGGGGCCTTGGGCTACATTCTGAAAGGCGTGGGCTCGCGCGAGCTGGTGGCGGTGGTCAAGGATTTGGCCAACGGACAGTCCTACGTCCCGCCCGCGCTGGCGGGGCGGATTCTGAACGCGATGCGCTCGGGGGCGGCGGCCCGCCCCGCCAATCCGATCGACGATCTGTCAAGGCGCGAAGAAGACATTCTGCGCCTGGTGGCCGAGGGCAAAAGCAACAAGGAAGTCGGGTTGGCGCTGGAGTTGCAGGAAAAGACCGTCAAGCACTACATGACCTCGATCCTGCAAAAGCTGCATGTGCGCAACCGGGTCGAGGCGGCGGTGTTCGCGCGCGAGCATCTGCGCGAGTGACTGCGGCAAGCAGGCAGGCGCATTGGCGGGATCGTCCCAAGGCAAGGGCGGCACCGCCGCTGGCTGCAAGGAAACGATGCCCGAAGGCATTACGGTGAGGATTTGGGGCCATGCGCGCCCTAACCACCGCTCCGGCTTCAGCTCAGGCCCAACGTGGCGCTGATGCGCGCGATATCCCGCGCGGTGGCGGCGCGCTGTGTGACCACGTTGCCATTTGGGTCGGTCAGCACATAGCGGTTGTTCTCCAACAGTTCGGTCCAGCCGGCGCTGTCCACGATCTTGATGCTTTTCCGCTTGGCGCTGACAGTGATCACGCTTTCCACCCCCGAGCGACGCGCGACCGGGCTGATGCCGTCACGCAGGCCGCCAAGCCGGTTGCGATCAGCACTGGTTGCGGTGCGACGTTCGATTACCCGGCCATGCCGGTCGAGCCTTTCGTAAGTCCCTTGAGCGATGCGCTCGCTGGTTCCATTGGTGTAGATCAGGTTGATGCCATCGGCCTGGAACAAGCGCCCGGAATTGTGATCCTCAGCCGAAAACCCGCCGCCGTCCGAGCTGCTGTTGTCGCCGTTGTCGTCGCCACCGTTATCGCTGCCGCCGTTGTCGCCGCCGCCGTTGTCGCCGCCACCGTTGTCGCCGCCGCCGTTGTCGCCGCCACCGTTGTCGCCGCCGCCGTTGTCGCCGCCACCGTTGTCGCCGCCACCGTTGTCGCCGCCACCGTTGTCGTCGCCGCCGTTGTCGCCGTGATCTTCGCTGTCGTGACTGTCGCCGTGATCACCGCTGTCGCCCCGGTCGCGCCCGCCATCGGCCCAGGCGATCCCGTTCGTCCCATCGACCGTAATGGCCAACGGCACAAGGCCGGTGCCCAGCAGCACGCTCAGGAAGATCAGGTTGAAGAGGCGGCGTTTCATTTTGCAAATGCCAAATCTCGAGCCTAGCGTGATGTGCCCCGAACCGCAATGGCCCGAGGCACACTTATCTCCAGAACGATGATCCGCGCAACGTGTTCACGCGATCCGGCACCATGACGCGGATCGGGCACCGGGTCAGAAGAACGCGGGAGCGGGCGCGGGGGTCGGTGCCGGGGCACAATTGCGCGCGCCAGCCGTGCGGCCCGTCCCGCGGCAATTGCCACGCACACCGCCGTAGCCGTTGCCAAACCCGGTCCCGTTGCCGCCTTGGTAGTAGCCGTGGTCATCAAAACCGTTGCCATGGTCGTCGCCGCCGAGCCCGTGGTCGTTGCCGAGCCCGTGGTCGTCACCGCCGCGCCCGTGGTCGTCACCGCCGCGCCCGTGGTCGTCACCGCCGCGCCCGTGGTCGTCACCGCCGCGCCCGTGGTCGTTACCATCGCGTCCACCGTCGTTGCCGCCACGGCCGTTGTCATTGTCGGCCATCGCCACTGCCGAGCTCAGCGCCACGACGCCGGTCTTCGCGTCCATGGTGAAGCTCAGCGGCATCGCCGCCAAAAGCGCCGAGGTGCAGAGCAGGGCCAGCATGCGCTTCGGGGTGTTGAAGGTTTTGGTCATCGTCATCTCCATCTGGGTTTGTTCTCCCGATCCGTTCGTCGGGGATGAACCTTTTTCACATATCCGTCGGCCTGGGCATACTGCGGTTCGACCTTCGCGCTCGGGGGTCAGACTATTTCGGGAAGGCGGTTCGACCAAGGACTCGAAATCGGTCAGACATTGGTCTGAAGTCGGGGGCGAGGCCGCGCATGAATGTCCGGCGCCGGGCTCAGACTTGCGCCGCCAGAGAGCGGTGAACGGGGCCGCCGAGACCGTCGCCGCAGCTCTTGCGAGCATCGCGAATCGGGCAAGTCGGGGCACCATTAAGGGCACCATTGCCGCGCCGCAGGGGGCAGGCGATCTTATACCAACGGCCTTCTGGCGTGACTCTTTTGGGATTCCCAAGCCGTGCGAACTCTGACTCAACGGGTTCACGAGGTTAGGAGGCGGGTATGGCAGGGATTTCGATCACGCGGCGGGAATTGACGGCGACGGGCTCGGCAACGACCACGGGCTCGGCGGCGATGACCGC
>Ga0172374_1000078_pt1 | contig 81869 bp, 79 predicted proteins | sample LakKiv3m_FD_114536 | JGI IMG/M metagenome (GOLD analysis project Ga0172374, IMG submission 114536) | Freshwater microbial communities from Kabuno Bay, South-Kivu, Congo - kab_092012_10.3m | ecosystem: Environmental > Aquatic > Freshwater > Lake | place: Democratic Republic of the Congo... | reverse complement strand
CTTTTCATCTGGTATATTCTTCAAAACTAGGATTTCATCGCTCGATCAATCACAAGAACTCCATCTAAATGATCAATTTCATGCTGAAGAACCCGCGCCAAAAGGCCATCTGCCTTTAGCTTGATTCTTTTTCCGTTCATATCCCTCGCCCTGATCTTTATCCGAACCGGCCTTTCGACTGGAAAAAACTTCCCGGGAAAACTAAGGCATCCTTCTTCGAAAATTTCCTTTGCTCTTGAATAAGATTTGATCTCGGGATTTATAAGGGCATAGAGGGTATTGTCAACCCGGGCCAGGCAGATGCGAAGATCCGATCCCACCTGCGGAGCCGCAAGTCCGATTCCTTTTTCCGTCTCCATGGTTTTTGCCATATTCAAGATAAGATGCTGTATTTTTTCATCCTTATAGTCAGAAACTTCCCGCGTTTTTTTGCGGAGGAAATCATTGGGATATTTTATGATTTTCAGAGAAGCATTGGTCATATTGTTGTAACAGGATCTACGTCCACGGACCAGCCCTTTCTCAGGCTTCCGATTATCGGATAAATGGGGAGATTTTCCAGATTCTTGTCCGGTGATAATTTGATCAGTATGCAACTGCTATATAGGCCTCTTTTTTTCGCGGCAATCGGGCTATACGGATCGCTGATTTCTATTTCATTATCACTGACGTTTTTCAGCAAGTCAAATACCTTTTTTGTTTCATATTCAGCCTTCTTGGAAATTTTATCGCGGTATACCAATTTGACTAACCGCGAATACGGGGGATAAAGAAGTTTTTTTCTCATTTTCATTTCGTTCTTATAGAAATTGTCTTGATTTTCGCAACGGACATAGCCCAGCAGCGGGTCATTTGGGGAAAAAGTTTGAATAACAAGAATTCCCTTATTATGGACTTGGTCTTTTGCTCCGAAAAAATGCGCTAAGGCAATCTCACGGGAATTGAAATCAGGCAAACTTAAAAAATCATGGGCTGAGATTATTCCCGCCAGATGAACTTTTTCAAGGCCTGTATCTTTCACGGCTATTTGCGTTCCGATCAAGATGTCTATTTTTCCTTTCCCAAAATCATCGTGGATTTTCTTATATTTTTTGGCGCTTTTCATGACATCCGAGTCGAGCCGCTCAATCCGGGCAGCGGGGAAAAACTTTTTTATTTTCTTTTCAACCGCCTGGATGCCAATGCCGAAATGAGAAAACTGAAATCCTCCGCAACCGGGGCAGGAACTCAAAAGATCCGTCTTATGGGCGCAGTGGAGACAGCGATATTGCCCGTATTCGTCGAAATAAACCAGTGCCCGATTGCATTGGGGACATTTGAGTATGGCTTTGCAGCTTTGACACACCGTGAAAGTGGAGTACCCGCGCCTGTTCACCAAAAGAACAGCCCTCTTTTTTGAGGTTATTGCTTCGGCTAAGCGCTTATATAAAACGGAAGAGATCGGAAAATCTGATTTCTTTTTTTCCGGAACGAGGTCGACTATCTCGATATCGCGGTCTTTTTCCGGTTTCCGTTCCAGTTTTATTATTTCCGGCTCTTTCCCGGGGAATCGCTCGAGAACATCAAGAGAATAAAAAGAGCTGTCAAAAACTACTTTTGAATCGAAAATATCCGCCATAAATTCAGCCGCTTTGACCGCGTTATATCGCGGATTCTTATCTTGCTGCTTATGGGACAGATCCACTTCCTGCTTGATCACAATCAGCCCTAAATTTCGAAAAGGTAAAAAAGTGCCTAACTTCGAAGCTACTACGATCTTCAGCTTTCCGCTTTTTATTTTCTGCCACCAATCGTAGAATTGCCCCTTAGCCGTCTGGCTGTGCATTACGGCTATTTCCTCGCCGGGAAAAAACAATTTCATTTGCTCACATACTCCGTGAGTAAAATATATTTCCGGAACCAGAATCAGGCATTGTTTTTTACTTTTCGCGATTTTATCTATCAAGCCAAAAACGGCCTCCCTTCTTTTTTCCGATGATCCCTTCAGTATGAAATATCCAGAATCGCTTTTCATTATTGATTCCGATTCTTTGATTTCCCTACCAGAAACGAAATTTTCCTTTGAGGCGGTTCTCATTTTCTTTTCCCGCATCGCCACTTTTTTCGGAACCATGGATTTCAGAACCATTCCTAAAGATGAGAGATAATATGAGGAAATATCCCAAGCGAGTCTTATTTGGTTTTCAGTCAAAAAGGATTTTTCAACCACGCCTTTTATATTTTTCAGCTTCATTGAACCGTGGCGGGGAAAATCATTACGGGAATTTATCACTATGCCTTGAATTTCCCGAAAATAAAAAGGTATCGAAACCAGGGTTCCGCTCGGAAGCGGTTCGCTGTGCAAATACGAAAAAACCTGAGTTCGCAGAATCGGAAGGGGGGTGAAAGGGGCAACTTGGATGATATGCTTGTCTTTTTTCATTTAGAATATTTTTCAACTTCAAATCTGCTTATTTCCAGCACGTCTCTTTCGGGATCGATATTTCCTTTTTGGCAGGCAATGGAAAGCTGCTTTTGGGCGCTATCCACGCCGTCAAGATCGGGAAGAAGAAGTCCGCAACGCCCATCAGAACACCTGACAATCACTCCGTATTTCTCCGGATCAAGCTCGTTTTTACTCTTTATTTTTTCAGGAGCGCTCAACAGACTGACTTCGATGTTAAGTTCGGGCAAATCATTTCCCGTTACCGGATAAAAACGATTATCCTGCGAACAAGCGGCGACGGCATTATAAATAATCTCTTCGGCCAGATTTTTATGTATGGGCAAGTATGTTCCGATACATCCTCGCAACTCTTTTCCAATGTGCAAACTCACAAACACTCCGCATTTTTTCTCATAAAATTCCGGCGGCAGCTTTTCGGGAACGGGAATAATTTTGCCATTTCTGACATATTCTTCGATTGATTTTTTCGCCAATCCGACTTGATTATTCATTTTCTTTATCGAAATAACTACAAATTACCATATCCGGATACTCTACTCCCTTAAAGTATCGGCAAAGAGAAATATTTTTGACGGCGCATTTGTGCTTTTTCGTTTTCTCTTTTTTATTCCAGGGACATCTATCTTGTTTCCAGCGAATTTTATTTTTATTAGTAATTAAGTCGATGTCAATGTTGGCGCCTTTTAATTTATGATAAGCACTTATTTTGCATTGCGGTTTTTTCATTTTCATTTTTACTTTATATTTATACTCACTCCCATATAGCCAACGCCAAAAGGAGCTTCGTAGCTCATTTCCTTTATATCCCAGCGCATATTGGAAATCGCTCCGAGCATCATCACGATCGACCGCAGTCCGCATTCTCCGGCTTCTTCGATCAGGTCTTTGTCGAGATTCAGAATTCCTTTGATATTTTTCTTTCTGATGAGCTCAGCCAGCTTTTTGTCGAAAATCATTCCCTGGGGCGAATATCCAGCCGGCGCGTCCGCCGTCACCCGATGCGAGAGATCTCCGCTTGCGATGAAAGAAATTATTTTCGGGGAGTCTTGAATAGCCTTTCCGATTATTTCCCCGATCCTGAAGTGAAAATCAAGAGGGAGCATCGAAAAGGACATGTGAATGATTTTTGGGTTATACGCGACATCCTTTTCACTTATCAGGTAGTGAAGCGGCACCAAGGCACCGTGGTCAAGCTCGAGTTCCCGCGCCAAGCCGACAGGCAAATGGTTTAGCTTGGCGCCCTGCACAATTTCATCCACCAGTTCTCGATCATTTTCAAAGATGAATTTCCGCTGATCTCCAAATTGCGCCAAATCTCCGCGAAGGGCAGGAGAATAGTTGATTATGAATTTGTCGTATTGAACCGGTCCATGAGGGGAAACTAAAAGGATCGTATCCGCTTTTACCGCCCGGAATTTCTCCCCGATGCTTTTCATCACATTCACGGTTTTGCGGCACAAATTCAAATTGCTCCGGCCTATGGCCGGGATGATGATCGGAGGATGGGGAGTAATGGCGGCATATCTAATCATATTTTTTGGATTAATTCTGAAATTATTTTTCCGAACGCTTCTGCCGCTTTCGGCCCGTTGGCTGTGATGATATTTCCATCACGTACCACATTCTTTTCGATGAAATTGGCCCCATATTTTTCGATTTCCCGAGCCTGTTTTCCGTCTTCATTCCAAACTGTCGCGTCTTTTCCTTTTAGGTTGCCTGCCTGGGCCAAAACCACCGGCGCGATGCAAATTGCGGATATGATTTTATTTTTCCTTTTAAAATCGGCAAGCATCTGAAAAATATTTTCATTTTTAGAATAGGCCTTGAGGCAACCATTTCCGCCGATTAGTACGACTGCTGAAAAATCATCGGCTTGAACCTCACTGATTGCAAAATCTGCTTTTATTTCTCCGCCAAAATATCCGCGGCACAATCCATTCTCCGAGCTTGCGGTCACCACTTCAAAACCGTCAGTTTCCAGAATTTTTTTGGGCGCTTCATACTCATAGTCCTGGTAGCCGACCGGAGCGACAATAAACAATATTTTTTTCTTCATATGGAAGACATTGGTTATTTTTGAATATTGAGACATTCGCCGCACTTTCCGCACGCACCTTCTCTGTCAAGCCTTTCGACATCATAACCCGTCCGGCCGATCATTTTTTCCCCGCAATTGAAACAATAGGTGTTTTCCATATCCGATCCGAAAATATTTCCGGCGTAAACATATTTGAGGCCGGCTTCTTTTCCTATTTGATAGGCATTTTTTATTTTCTCAACGGATGTTTCCGGCAGATGCCGCAATTTCCAGGAAATCGCTCCCGAAAAAGCGCTTACGTGCCAGGGAACGAAATCGCCCAGTTCATTTTTTATGAAATGAGCAATCTGGAAAAGTATTTTCTCGTCATCGGACAATTTTGGAATAATCAGCGTCGTCGTTTCAAGCCAGATCTTTTTTTTCACAATAACCCTTAGGTTTTCGAGTATTGGAGAGAGTTTTGCTCCGCAATGTTCCCGGTAGAATTTCTCATCAAAAGATTTTATGTCGACGTTGATCGCATCAAGATAGGGCATAACCAATTCTAGCGCTTCTCGGCTCATAAATCCATTCGAAACCCAAATGTTTTTCAAACCCGCTTTTTTTGCCAGCTTCATCGTATCAAGAGCGTACTCCAAAAAAATTGTCGGCTCGGTGTAGGTATAGGAAATGCTGGGACAGCGGTTTTCTTTGGCTAATTCCACAACTTTTTCCGGCGGCAGATTTTCTCCGCTTGCTTCAACCGCATCCCGGGCCGCATCCTGAAGTTTTCCGAACTGGGAAATACCCCAATTTTGGCAGTTTGAGCAGCGGAAATTGCACCCAGCCGTCCCGATAGAAAAAGTTTTTGTCGCAGGCATAAAGTGGAACAGCGGTTTTTTCTCCACCGGATCAATATTGGCCGCGATAGCCCGGCTATGCGCCAGAAAAAATAATTTTCCGTCAATATTTTCCCGCACCCCGCAGATCCCTCGCTTTACCGGCGCAATCAAGCAAAAATGCCCGCAAGTCTTGCATCTTACTTTTTTTTCGTCCAATCTTTCATATAAAATCGATTCCTTCATCGTTTGCTTTTATGTCTGATCTTTATTACAATTTTAGCATAGATACACTTTCCTAAAAAGTAAAAAACTAAAAATCATGAAAGAAAGAGACCGCGTATATAGGCACGTCAAAAAGGAGGATAAGGAAGTTTTCAGCGCTATCACGGGTGAGCTTGATCGTCAGCAAAAAGGACTCGAAATGATCCCTTCTGAATCATACGCCTCACGCGCGGTTCTTGAGGCTATCGGGTCGATTTTTGAAAATAAGTATTCTGAAGGTTTTCCTAAAAAGCGCTATTACGGAGGCCAGAAATACACTGATATCGTCGAGCAAATCGCCATTAAACGCGCAAAATCGCTCTTTAAGGTCGACCACGCCAATGTCCAGCCATATTCAGGCTCTCCAGCCAATTTTGCGGCCCTGAACGCCGTGTGCGCTCCAGGAGACACTGTTATGGGAATGGATCTCCGGTTCGGGGGACATCTGACTCACGGTTGGAAAGTAAACGTCACCGCTAAATATTTCAAATCCGTTCCTTATACCACCGACAAGAACGGTTTTATTGATTTCAATGAAATAGAAAATCTGGCCAAAAAGCATAAGCCGAAAGTGATTATCTGCGGATACACCGCGTATCCTCGTGTCATTGATTTTCAAAAATTCAAAAAAATTGCCCAGAAAGTCGGAGCCTATCTCATGGCTGATATCGCCCATATCGCGGGACTTGTCGCGGCCGGCGTCCATCCCAGTCCGGCTGGAATTGCGGATATAATCACAACTACAACCCACAAAACTCTTCGGGGTCCGAGAGCGGGGATGATCATGTGCAATGGCGATCCTTCCGACCCGCTAAAGCCCATCAAAAATCCGACGAAAAAAGATCTGCCAACCCTCATTGATCGCTCGATTTTCCCCGGCCTACAGGGCGGGCCGCATATGCATACGATCGCCGGAATCGCGGTCGCCCTCAAAGAGGCATCGACCAAAGAATTTCGCGAATGGGCGAAACAAGTCGTGAAAAATTCCCAAAAACTTGCTGAGATTTTCAACGCGCGCGGCTTGAGGCTTATGACCGGCGGATCGGACAATCATTTGATATTGATGGATGTCACTCCTTTTGGAATATCCGGCAAAGAAGCGGAAGAAAGGCTTGAAAAAATCGGCATTTCACTAAACAAGAATGCGATTCCGCACGATCCGAATCCGCCTTTCAATCCAAGCGGGATCCGCCTCGGAACACCTTGCGTCACAATCCGGGGAATGAAAGAGAAAGAAATGGAAATTTTGGGAAATGCGATTTCCGATACACTGGAAAACAAAAGTAATATAAAGAAATCAGCAAAAACAGTAGGGGAGCTATGCAAGGAATTTCCGCTCTATAAGGGTTTATAGCAAATATGAAAATACTAGACGGTAAAAAATTAGCCGAAAAGATTTTGGCCGGACTCAAAAAAAAGGTTTCAAAAGGCAAGAAGAAGCCTATTTTGGGAATGGTACTCGTTGGAAATGATCCAGCTTCAAAAGTTTACGTAAAAAACAAAAAATCCGCCTGCGAGCGGGTGGGAATCATTTCGAAGGAAATAATGCTCGAGGAAAATATTTCTCAAAATAAACTGATCGGCGAAATAGAAAAGCTTAATCGGGATAAAAATATTACCGGGATAATCGTCCAGCTGCCGCTTCCGAAAAGGATAGACAGATATAAAATTTTGGAATCAATCGATCCAAAAAAAGACGCTGATTGTCTTCATCACCGCAATTTTGGAAGGTTTTTGCAGGTTGGTGAAAAAAAATCAGTAGTTATTCCCGCCACAGCTATCGGCGCGATAAGGCTTCTGGAAGAATATAAAATTCCGTTTTCGGGTAAATACGCCGTAGTGGTCGGATATTCCGATATCGTGGGAAAACCGCTTACGGAAATGCTTCTCGATCGGGGAGCAACCGTCACTGTCTGTCATGACAAAACGAGAAATCTCGGAAAATATACGTCGCAAGCCGACATTTTGGCCGTTGCCACCGGCGTTAGGGGATTGATAAAAGAAAGTATGGTAAAAAAGGGCGCAGTTGTGATTGACGCCGGCATTCATCGGGATAAAAACAAAAAAATCTACGGTGATGCAGATTTTATTTCGGTTTCAAAAAAAGCTTCATACATTACGCCTGTTCCGGGAGGCATCGGACCTATGACAGTGGCAATGCTGCTTTGGAATACGGTGAGGCTTGCTGAGAAATAGTTGACTTGGGCTTTAGAATCCGCTATTATATCGTATTGCTAATAAGGGAGGGATTCTTTAACATGCAAATAAAAGTTGGCACTCATCGAGTAGCTCTAATTTTTGATAAAATTGTTATCAAGTTTCCTCGCATCCTTAATTTTCGTTTCCTTCTCAAAGAAACCCTAAAACATGCCAAACAATTGAAATTTCGTGATATTTATTTTGATTTCAAGGAAACCCATAGAGTTTTCAAAAAGGGTTTTTATGAAAATTGGCATGAGCGTTGCTGCTGGAAGGAAAATTTAGGGAAATTGAATTATCTCGTACCAACGAAATTTTCCCTGATTGGTTTGATAAATTTCCAAGTTAAAGCAACTGGAGATCACATCACCCGTAAGGAGGCGGTTAACATATGTGAAAAAATTCATGCAACAATGAAAGAAGACTTCTGGAAAACAGATCAGCACACGTTGGATAATAAAAAAAATTATCTTCGGGGAGAAAAAATTATAAAACTAGTCGACTATGGATCTCTTCGAGAATTCCTAAGGATTAGAGGAGGTGAATTCGGAGAAATCTTAAACCCGCCAATACAGTAATTCACAGCTCTCTCTAGGGGGAGCTTTTTTAATTTTCTATAAAGCCTCTTCCTCTACGTCGGCTGCGGTTTTCATCTTCTTTTTAGCTAGAAGCTGTTTCAGAATCTCAAGATCCGATGCGACAAACTCGCGAAAGATGTACAAAAGAAAAATATAGACAGCAAACAAGATCGCCGACCAAAGAATAAAAATATAATGGCCTTGCGGGAAAAAAGTCGAAGCAATAAACATGATACCCGAAGCGAAAAGTATTTTCAGAAAACTCTTAAGGCTGAAAAGATAACCGAAATATCGATAAGTATAAATCAAAATCATCATCATGATGGCGAATGAAGTAATGGATGTTGCCGCCGCCGCTCCAAAGAGGGCGTATTTTTGAATAAAGAAGTAGCTAAAGACAATATTTATCGCAAGGCCGGCAAAGGAGATGATCATCGGGACTTTTACTTTTCCGGCTCCGTTCAGGGCAAAGGCCAGGACATAGAAAACAGTGAGAAAAGATACGCCGGACATAAGAATCGACATAGGCTCTGCCGCTTCGATATATTTTGCCGAATAGAATATTTCTATGATGGGCTTTGAGAAAACCGCCATCAGTATTGAAATAGGGGCAAGGAACATAACCATCAGCCGCAGCGACTGACTGATGAGCTTTTTTGTTTCGCTGTGGTTATTGGAAGAGGTTGATTTCGAAACCGTGGGTAGTATTATGATAGTAAGCGCGTAAAAAAGAAAATAAGGGATCCGTCCAACAGTGATCGCTCCGTTATAGATTCCGGTAAGGTAGTCATCATGAAGGATTCCTTTGACGAGATACAGGTCGATTGTTATCAGAAATTCATAGGCGATAAGAAAAAGGGTCATGGGCCAGGCATAACGCAAAAGCTTGCGCCAGTCGAAAAATCCTTCCGGCTTTATTTTTCTGTACGGATCAAAAAGGGTTGCGGCCAGAAAAACAAAAAAAGGAGCAAAGACATATCCAAAAATCGCGCCTTCGAGAGCGAATCCTCTTGATTTCAGATAATAGGCTAGCCCGAGTATGAAACCAAGCCGCGCGACCGATCGGATTGTTTTGAGCCAGGCTTGCGTTTTGAATTTATGGAGTCCGGTATAATAGTAAAAATAAAATGAAGCCAGAGCAAAAGCCGGAATGACAAGGGTGGATATCCGGAAAAGGGAAGTGAGGGTCGGATCGCCGAGCGCGTAAGCGATCGCCGGAGAGGCGAAAAAAAACAATACGGTTACGCATCCGATCAGAAAAAATTGAACCTTGGCAGTTTGCTTTTTTATAATTGGGATAAGCCCGATTTTCGTGTCGTGTATTTCTCCCAAGTATTTTGCCATAGCTGTCGGAACGCCTTGGCCAATCAAAACGACAATCATCGTTGTGAGCGTTATGACCACCCCGTACCGGCCGTAATCCGACGGACCGAGGATTCGCCCCATTCCGGAATGAATGACGTAAGCCGAGAGATTATAGATAACCTCGCTCAACGTAACCCAGAAAAAAGATTTTACGAGAAATTTTGACATTTTTTTATTATTTCATTGAATATTTCTTCCTTATTTCTTTCCCCGTAAATCTCAATTAAATTCCAATCATTTATCTTACTTTCAAATATCTTATTCTTCGCGATTAAATATTCCAATCCCTGATCCGGTTTTCGTTCGCGATGCATGATGATTTCAGGCTTCGCGTCGATATAAAAAGCGAAATCCGGTTTCGGAATATACATTTCGGCGCATAACTTAACGTCATTTCCCGAAAGGTAATTGATGTTAACCACGCTGTCGTAAAAATATCGATCAGAAATTATGTAATCTACTTTAATTTTTTTTATCAGCCGCCTAAACCTAAAAATATCAACCAGAAGAGCGATTTTCCGAAGCTGAATTTGGAGCCAATTGGCTTTCGTGACACTTTTGTTTTCTCCGGATCTATTTTTTTTGCGATTCGCAATCGAAAACTCCACCGCGTGGAAATAGAAAAAAGTCTTCCCTTGTTTTTCAAGATGATCCTTCAGTAATTCAATTTGAGTCGATTTTCCGGATCCGTCGAGTCCGGAAATTGTAATAATTGACATTTTTGATTTTATCTGATACCAAAATACGGCCGTCTAATAAATCTCAGGAGGTTCGATCTATGGGAGATATGCAGAGATTGCAAGGGGGGATTGAGAATGGTCTGCGCAGCAATAAACCAACCATAATCGCCATTCATCGTCCAAGGCAGGCCGAGCAGGGTAAATGTTACGCCAGGCGCGCGGCACTTCAGATCGGAGGTGATCCGAAAAAGTTGAATTTCCGGGTGATTTCTCCGGAATATCGAGCTATCACTCCGCCAGGGACAATACTTCCAGTGTAATCTTAAGTAAAGCCTATTCCGTCAGTGGCCGTTGGTAATCCAGCGGCCACTTTTTTATCTATTAGATTTCAAGCCATAAGCACAGCCACTGGTTGCATCTTGGCTACCATTTTGATTATCTTGTTTTCGACCATTCCTGCGATAACTTCTTCCACGTCCTTATAGTGAGAACTGTCTTGTTCAATAATTTGTCTGGATCTGGCGTTAAATAATTTCACCTTGTTCCTGTTCATCTTTTCTATCAGTTCATCGCGGCTGGACGGTACTTCGCCCCGTTTTTCTTTTGATTTTCCCGTCCCATGGCTCGCGGAAAAAAATCCGGATTCATTTTCGTCCGTCCCGACTCCCAGATAGCAGGCCGTACTCATTGAGGAGGGGATGAAAATCGGTTCGCCGGTTTCTTCGTAGAGCCTTACGCCTTTCATCCGATCAGAACCATAAGCTCTCGTCGTTCCGTTGCGATGAAGCCATACTTTTTCGCCAAAATGAGTTTCTTCCTCGACGAATCCATGCGGCATATCGTAGATAAGAGGCAAATCGACATCCTTTCCAAAGACTTTATTTATGGATTTTTTAAGGTTATCCATCAAAATTGTCCTATTTGCAAAGCCGTGGTTAGCACTCGCTCGATGCGCTGTATAATACATCTTCCCGAGTTCTGACTCGCTGTCAATCGGATAATACTCTTTTTTATTTCTCCATGCCGGGATATCGCGCCGGAGTTGTTCGTGAGCGGAATTGCTTCTTTTGAGAAAACTCCTTTGTCCGAGCTTCAGGACAATTTTTTGGCTGCGATGTTCTTTTTCCTTCGGTGTATAAAAATACGAAGCGTATTGCCCAAGCATTCCCGATCCGGTGTGCATTAGAAACAGGTATTGGTCTTTTTTTACGCCGAACTTATAGGCAATATCCTCGTCAATTATGTCCGTTATTTTCATCAGATCCAAAAAATGATTCCCGGCAGCGCCTAAAATACCAAGCCGCAACTGTCCGACACGAAGAAAAGGAGTCGGGATCGAGTCTAAAATTTCCTTTTCGGTCGGGATTTCATCAAAAAGACTTCCACCCTTGAAAATATTGTCGATTTCATTCGAGTCGATATTGAATTCATCAAGAACCGCTTGAGATCCTCTGCGGCAAACATCAAGAACGGTTCGATAGGGAACACGGGTTCCGACATAAGTTGAAGTTGGAACAACTTTCACGAGTTCCTCAAAAAGCGCTTCGATATTTTTTTCATTCAAATCATTGCCTCCAAAAGGTGTTTTGATCATTCGCATCCCGCAATTGGGAGCCGTATCCATTGTTTGAGGAAGAAAGTATCTTTTTGACGCAATGGCCGTTCCGGTCGGATTTTTTCGCCCTTTTTTGGAATGAACATCCGAAAGTGCGGCAATATGATGAAATACATGCGGATCGCTGGCAATTTCAATAAGCTCCCGAATCGTTTCCGCTCCGGGCATCAGTTTGTCAGAAACATGAAAAATAACCGGAATTTTCATCTCGCCGGATGTTTCGATTATCCTTTTGTGCTTACCTATTTCTTCAATGCGATAATTAGACATTACCATTTTTAATTACTGGAAATATCCGAATAAACACTCTCATACTCTTTAACTATGTTCATTATGTCAAAATTCTTGATCACGTATTCTTTTCCGGCATTTCCGAGATCGAAGCGCCTTTCCGAATTATTATACAGTTCCAGGATCTTTTCTTTCAGAGCTTTTTTGTTTCCCGGCGGGATCAGAATACTATTGTTATCATTCAAAAAATACTTGAGTCTTTCAATACTAGACGATATCACCGGCTTGCTGCAAGCCATCGCTTCAATCACAGCAAGTGGAATATCGAATTTTCCTGCCATCGTCATGACAGGGAAAATAGATACGTCACAAAGATTATAAACATCCGACATTCTGTAATTTTGGTCATCCAGAAGAGAAACCTTTTCCAGGCACCCGGCCTCTTTCAGTCTTTCGACAACCTTTTTCTTTTTGTCGGCGTCTGTTTGGTTTTTTATGCGGCAAGCAAGCTGGAGATGAAAATTTTTATTCTCTATCGCAAGATCAATAAAGCTTTCCACTACGTCATCTATCGCGTCCAAACGGATATATTCACCTGTAAAATTGATCACAAAATCATCCTGACCGATATTATATCTTTTCATCAGCTTCTGGTTTTTTTCCTTTGGACAATAATCGGTAAGATCTATGCCGGGATAAATTCTTTTTACGTTCTGAAATCCCATCTGCTCCAGTTTTTCTTTGGCATAATCGGAGTAGGTGACAATCAAATCTCCAAATAATATCTTCTTGAAATCATTCTCGTCATACAAATCTTCCCGCAAAGTCGCAACAGTCTGAATTATCTTGACTTTTTTACCGTGCAAAGCTCGCTTAATAAAGTGAGAATTCAATTTAGTAGGTGTGAAAAGGGAGTGGACTATATCGAAATTTTCTGCTCTTTTTAAGAATTTATAAAGCCTATACTTATTTCCGAAATTGAGCTTTGGGGACGGAAAAATATCCTCCTGAATGATATTTTCCGGCAAATTTTCCATTTTACCGCAGGTCAAGAGATGGATTTCGGCATTTTTGGCATTATTCGCCAAAGTATAGGCGAAATTTTTTGACGCTTCGTCCCACGGCGGGCAAATAGGACGGGTTAGGAGTAATATTTTCATCATAACGTCTTATAAAGCTTATATTCCGCGTCCTTGTAGCCAATAATTATCATAATTTTGCTACCTCTCGATATCTCGCCCCCTAAAACCGGTGAGATTTTTTGTTTGGCGGCAGCATCGATTCCGGCCTTGTCTTCAATCACCTTGCTATCCCCGATAAATATTTTATAATCATACTCCGCATATTCTCCCTGGTGATTTTCAATCGTAAAATCCAATGAATCATCGCTTGGGTTTTCGAAATATGCCACACTCCACGCTTTTTTATAATCGTAGGAATGATTTTTTGCTTCAATCACAAACAAAACCGAAAAGCTGGCAATGAGCAATATTATTGTCGCGATGATAATTATTTTTCCTGACATAATAAAAAATCAAAAGTTTAGCATCTGCTCCGATTATGGATCATTCTTTTTGAATATAGATACGTAATTCGATCCATAAACTTTTGAAAAATCCTGATACTTCTCAAAACTGTTTCCTTCAAGCTGGGTGTTCAGCACAACGAAATTCACTCCTGTCTCAGAAAAACATTTTTTTCCTGATTCGGTTTCGGGAATCATTATCATATCCCGCGTGCAGGTTTCGCGCGGTTTGGTCTGGTCGGCATAGCGGGAAAGAACTCCCCGGCTCAGGGGATATTTATAGTCTTTCATAAAAAATAGCTTATACCACGAATCGCCGTATAAATTCACGTGGTCCTTTAGAATGATATCGCGCGAGGTATCCGCGGTTTTCGCTAGGTATTCGGCGGAATGGAATGTTTCAAGGGATTCCTGAAATTGATTTTTTATCTTAAAGGCATCCGCGCTATCGGATAGGCCATAGGTAATGACAAAGAATAAAATCGTATAAAGCAGAACGGCCGAAAAAAACTTAGTAGTTGATTTTTTCAATAAGTCAAAATATCTACCCATTCCATAAGCAGCCAGTACTGAAAGGGGAAGGAAAAGATAATTTCCGACGCGGGTGCTGGGAATATTTATATACAGCCAGCCGGGCTGCCAACTCATAAGAAACAGGATGAATGCCCATCCCAGGGCAAAGCTGTATCGGTATTTTCTGCGCTCAAAGCCGATGAGCAAAAGAAAAAAACCCAGTCCGCCCAAGATCAGGCGGGCACTTCCGGAATTTATTTCTATTTGTTCGAAATCAAGCCCAAAACGCGTGGCCTTGATTGGCTGCCCGGTTGCCTGGCTTACTGCTTCTGGATTGAAATACGACGGAGTAAAAATAAATAGAAGGTAAAATAAAGAAAACATTATAACCGCGATAGGGAACGGCCTTGAGAATATTTTTACCCATTCAAGTAAAACGGCAACTATCCTTCTTATGTTTGCTAATAGATATGCCAAAAATATTGCCGCTACGGAAAAAATCAAGATGAAAGCGCTAAGATGATGGGTATAAAGAATGCCAGTTAAGCTGAATATAAAAAGTCCCGCAAACAGGCTGTTTTTTTCTTTAAGCGCCCGAAGCAGGAAATAAAGCGCCAGCGGCAACAGCATGTTTCCAATAATATTTCCCACTACGCCGCCACTCACATATTTTCCTTGCGGCGCGTTTATGGCGTAAAGAACGCCTGACGTAAAAAAACAAAGCGCGGTAATATTTTTATTTTTAAACAATCGTCCGGCAAGGATCGCCAAAGTGAAAATTCCTACGATATTTGCCAGGAAAAGAACCAATGCCGGCAATGCCGTCATAATTTTTACTCCCGAAATAAGACTGATCACCGCGAAAATGATGTGTTCACCGATGATGAAATCCGGCATGCCGTAAACGGGAAGATGGCCGGTCTGGATGATTTTTTGCACCCAGAACATATGATGCCCCAAATCCGTCGCTGAAGGGACAATCGTATCTGCCAGGTAGGTTGTGCGAATGAAAACAGCCAGGAAAATTGAAATCAAAATTACGACTGTTTGCCAATATGAAAAATCAAAAATTTTTTCCGAGTCATTGGAATTTTCGCTGTTTTCCGATCTGTCTTTTGCCTGCGCGCCTCTTTTGCCAAACCTAAATTGATAAACAATGAAGCAAACCAGGCAAAAAATGGCAATCGAACCAATAAGCATCACTCCTTCAAGAGGCACCCTTATTTTATCCATCAGGATCGCTATAAGATCGATGATGATTATGCTAAGCGGAATAATTATCACCGCTCTTTCAAAAAAAGATATTTTCCCGCTCTTGCCGCCGAAAATTGCCAAAAGGAAGAAGAAGCCGGGGAGAATCAGCGCAAACGGCAAGGCCAGAAGAAGTTTTAGCAAATCTATTGTCATAAATTTTTATTCTTTTGAATTTTCCATCGCCTCTAAGTATCTTTTGGCGATCTTATTCCAGCTATAGTGATCAATGACGTATTGTTTCGCTTTTTTCCCAAAATCCGCCAGGAGTTCGTTATCCGCGAGGAGTTCGCTTATTTTGGAAGCCCAAGCCTCCGCATTTCCACTTTCGACTAAAAATCCATTCTCTCCATCCTTTATCGCGTCTTTGAGTCCCTCAAGGTCCGACGCGACCACGGTCCTTCCGCACGCGCCGGCTTCGATCACATTTATTCCGAAACCTTCCATAGTTCCGGGAATTTTTATGTTCGGTGAAACCACTAAGTCAACCGTATTCAGCAAAACTATTTTTTGGTCTTCCGGTATCGAGGCTATAAGCTTAACTTGCCTTTCAATTCCTTTTTCTTTTGCGGCTTTTTCGCAATTCAAAAAGTCGTCTTGGTCTCCCGCCGTATTTTTCCCTACCCTTCCTCCGGCCGCAACCAATACCACATCGCTGAAAAGCCTAGGCATTACATTTTCAATAAACCAACTCGTTCCCTTATGCGGCACAAATCGGCCCAGGCGAAAAATTATTTTTTTATCACCTATATTTTCACCTAATATTTTCGATATTTCCCTGCGGTTATGATCTTTAGCCAACTCATCCGCATTCACTCCGTTGGGAATAAAAGCGCATAAATCTTTTCTTATTCCTGCTTTTTCAGCTTCTTCAATCGTTGTGTTGCCGACCATGAAAAGCTTTTCGAGCTTTTTAAGCGATGGGATGTTTATGCTTTTATAGGTTCTCGATAGAAAGCCTTTTTTATTCGCGAAAGTTATATCAAGGCCATGGACTACGCAGAAAAACTTTTTTTTGCGATGAAAAAACTTTGCAACCGCTCCGAGAGGAGCCAGAACGCCATTCCCCAAAAGACACGCGTCGTACCGGTTCATCGAAAAAAGCATCCGCAAAAAAGTTACCGGCAAAAAAAACGGCAGCCATTTTTTTCCTTTTCCGTTGGCAATCACCCTCACATCGGCAATCTTTTTGAGGCTTTCTGCAAGATTATAATTCTGGCTTTCAACTCCTCCCCAAATGGGAGGATAGGAGTGTGAAACAAAAAGAATCCTCATTTCTTGTATTTTTCTTTCTTAAACAAGTACATTTGCTCTTCGGTCAGCTTGCGATTTGAGCGGATCATATCGGCAATGAGCGCGAAAACCAAAAGTTGGATCCCCGCCAGGAGAAGCACTCCGCCCAGCATAAGCCAGGTGCGAAAAGGAGAAACCTTGAAATGAACGAAATAATAAATAAGAAATGCTACGCCAATCGAAAAAGCTGAAGTCAGAAGGACTAGACCCGGCACACCGAAAAACATCATCGGCCGGGCATCCCGGACGGTGCGGATGATTATCAAGAATGACTGAAAAACAAAATTCCAGATCGTTTTTACGACTTTTGATTTCCGATCGTCGAAATAAGTCACTTCAACGGGAATCCATTTGACAATGAGACCTTTCGATATTGCGTCAATGATTGTTTCTTGGGTATAAGTAAACCGGTAGGCGAGATTGAGCCGCAGCATTGTTTCACGGTTGATCGCCCTGAAGCCGCAGGTGAGATCGTCAATCTTATAGTTCAGGAATTTGCCGATAATATTAGCCGCCATGCGGTTCAGGGAGTTTTTGATCCAAGGCATGTTTTTGGCTGATTTTATGCCGAACCGGGAGGCAACAACCATATCCGCTTTATTATTGACAATAAGTTCGACAAACTTCGGAATATCACCGGCCGGAAACTGTCCGTCCGCGTCTATATTCACCATTATATCAGCATTGTTTTGAAGAGCTGAATTAACCGCCGTCTTGAAAGCCGCGCCTACGCCTCTGTTTCTTTTGTGGCTTACAACGATATCAGCACCCGCTTCTTTTGAAACTTCGACGGTTTTATCCGAAGAACCGTCATCAATAACCTGGACCAAAACATCCTCGATGCCCTCGATTTTACGGGAAATATTCCTAATAACATTAGAGATGGTCTTTTCCTCATTCCACGCGGGAATATTTACTATAAGGCGCATAAAAAACTGTTTTAAAGATTAAACTAATGGCTTAATTTTCTTTTCTTACTCTATCACAAAGTTTGAAAAAAATCGAGCCCTTGCTTTAAAAATTCAAAGAAAATATAATAGAGGTATGCAAAAGCGCCTGTTTATAGGTATCTCGATACCTGATGATATAAAAAAGCGCATTTTTAGGCTGATTGGAAAAGAATTCGACAACTTTCCTGTGAAATGGGTAGGACAGAGAAATTTTCATCTCACGCTTAATTTTCTGGGTTATATTCAAGAGGAAAAAATCCCCGAAATATGCAATGCAATCAGGTCCGCAACAGAGAATATTTCGTCATTTGAATTGTCTTTTTGCGGGATAGGCTTCGGACCAAACCGGGAACAGAAGAAAATGATTTGGGCGCTTGGGGCGGATTGCCAAGAACTGGAAAACCTGAAATACAGCCTGGACAAAAAGCTTGGATTTGCGGTTAGGGATAAAAAGAAATTTTTGCCTCATATCAATTTGGGGCGCATAAAAAAAACCGAGTGGCAGAAATTGTCCCCGGAACCGGAACTGAAAAAAAATTTCAGCTTTTCCTTTTCCGCAAGTTCGGTTGATTTGATAGAAAGCCGGTTCGAAAAAGGAAAGCGAATATATTACGCAATAGAAAATTTCCCTCTGAAATAGACCTGGAAGGATTGCTTCCAAGTTAGAAAGTATTCAAGAATGTTATGAAAATTCTAGGAGTTAGAGTAGATAATATTTCCAAAAATGAAATAATAAAATGGGTTCGAAACGTTCTTGAAAATCCGCCTGAACAGAAATTCATCGCGACATTGAACCCAGAAATAATCCTCAAAGCCCATTGCGACAAAGATTACCAGAGAGTATTAAATAGCGCCGATCTGAATATATGCGACGGTTTTGGGATAAAATTGGTCAGTTTTTTGAAAGGAAACCCAATAAAAGAAAGACAAACCGGAGCGGATCTGGCTGATTTTCTTCTGAATGAAGCGGCTCTTGGCTCGAAGCGGGCACTAGTTATCGTGTCTCGAATGAGCCTGAGCACTCCCCAGGAAATTGAAACAGCGGTAGCAAAAAAATATCCCGGCATAATGATTCGAGCATTTTATTTTTCTCAGAACATCCCGAAGAATAATGCCGATATAGTGTTTGTTAACTTCGGCGCGCCGGAGCAAGAGCTGTTCATCACGAAAAAACGCCATGAATTTGTTCAATCAAAGATTTTCATCGGAGTAGGAGGAACATTCGATTTTTTCACAGGAAAAATGAAACGCGCTCCAAAATTATTCCGGGCAATGGGACTAGAATGGGCATGGCGATTTCTCCAGGAACCCAAAAGAGTCAGAAGAATTTTCAATGCTGTGGCAGTTTTCCCCCTTATCGCCCTAATTAAATCCAAATAGATTATGACCGGAAAAAGAAACCTGACCCTAATCATTGCGATTACAATTGCGGCAATTTCATACCTGTTAGTTTTAAGTACTGCTGATTTCATCCTGGAAGGTAGTTGGAATTTTTTCATTAATTTTTTTCTGGCTGTTTTTTTCTTTGCCATGCTGATTTCTCATCAGCAATTTGAAGAAAATATCTTGTCGAAAATCGAGCGCGTAGTCAGTGTTTTCTTTTTTTCTTTCACTGTTTTTTTCCAAATAGCATACGCGCCTTTGGCAAATTATTTTTTCAAGACCCTGATTACCGAATCATTTTTCCTGTCCGATATTCTGGCTCTTCTTTTCTTTATATTATTCCTGGCGCTGTTTTTGATAACTTTTTTCATTCTCAATAGCTATGCTCGTTTTGGACTCTTGTCCGACTGGACGGTTTTCAATAACGAAAAGGCTTTTTTTATCCTAAGAGGGCTATGGCTAACCGGAATAATGATCAGCGTTTATCTGTATCTCAAATCGCCGTTTATAATTATTGATTAAATATTTTGAAAGAAAAATTCCGGGTGCGGTTCGCGCCCAGTCCAACCGGATATTTGCATATCGGAAGCCTGCGCACGGCGCTTTATAACTTTTTGTATGCCCGCAAAAATAAAGGTGATTTTTTCCTGCGAATAGAAGATACAGATCAGAAAAGAATTGTCCCGGATGCAATCCAAAAACTGATTGAGTCTCTTTTTTGGGCGGGCATTTCGTACGATGAAGGAATTTTCATAGATCCGGAGGGAGAAGTTTTTGAAAAAGGAGAATATGGCCCGTATGTCCAGTCCAAAAGACTTGAAATATACAAAAAATATGCACACGAGCTTGTGGAGAAGGGGAAGGCATATTATTGCTTCTGTACTCCGCAAAGGCTCGACAGTCTTCGATCCATCCAGGAAAAAGCAAAGTTGGCGCCTGCCTACGACAAGCTGTGTCTCAAGGAAGTAACTCCGGAAGAAGCAAAAAGAAGAGTTGCGAGCGGAGAAAAATATGTCATTCGTTTCGATGTCCCCGAGGCAGGGGAGACCGAGTTTGAAGATGTTGTCCGCGGAAAGATAAAATTCTCCAATATCAATCTCGACGACTTTGTGATTTTGAAGTCCGATGGATTTCCGACCTATCATCTGGCCCACGTCGTTGACGATCATCTTATGGAGACAACAACTGTTTTTCGCAGCGAGGAGTGGCTGCCAAGCGCTCCAAAGCACATCTTGATGTTTGAAGCTTTCGGATGGGAACCTCCCCAATACGGACATTTGTGCACCATACTGAACAAGGAAACGAAAAAGAAGTTGTCCAAAAGGGACGGAGACGTCAGTGTCGATGATTTCAGGAAAAAGGGGTACTTGCCCGAAGCGATCGTCAATTTCATCGCGCTTCTGGGCTGGAATCCCAAGACAGAACAGGAGTTATTTTCTCTTGACGAACTGATTGAAAATTTTGACGAAAAAAAACTCAACAAGGCCGGAGCTGTTTTTGACATCGAAAAATTGGACTGGATGAATGGAATTTATATTCGCAAAAAAGATGTCCGTGAGTTATCCGAATTATGCCGTCCTTATTTCGAAAATTTTGGAGAAAAGATACCGGAACATTTTCTCGAAAAAATTGTCACAGTCGAAAGAGAGCGAATAAAAAATATTTCAGAGATTGTTGAAAACACGCATTTTTATTTTTCCGCCCCAAAGTACGAAAAAAAACTGCTGGCCTGGAAAGATATGGGCGCAGAGAAGGTTATCCGATCTCTTGAAAAATCATTAGGAGTATTGGAAAATATAAACGACAGCAACTGGTCCATGGAAAAGCTGAAAGAGGAACTGCTTGACGCGGCCGACCCGAAGAACAGGGGAGAATTGCTCTGGCCTCTGCGCGCGGCCCTCTCCGGAAAAGAAAAGAGCTCTTCGCCATTTGAGATTGCCTGGGTACTGGGAAAAAAAAAGAGTATCGAAAGAATCAATATGGCGATAAAAATAACAAAAAAATAAATTAGTGAAAATAAAAAGGAATATATCAAAAATTTCAAAATTCGGATTCAGGAGCCGTTACTCGACGACAATTTTTTATATTTTTCTGATAATGACGACATTGTCGCAGTTTTCAAGGTATAGTGTGTTTGCTCAAAGCACACCAAATAATACGAATACCAATAGCGCCAACCAACAGGAAATTGAAGATAAGCAGCAGCAGATCGAAGACCTAAAGAAAAAGGCTGAAAGTTACCGCCAGATGATCGAAATGAAGCAGAACAAGGCTCAGACGCTCCAAAATCAGCTGGAGCTCATGGACAGTCAGATATCTAGCCTTGAAAATGACATAAGCCGCCTTCAGCAGGAGATTGATAAAACCTCGACCGAAATCGGAGGTCTCGTTACCCAAATCGCGGAAAAGGAAAAAACCATAGGGGAACAGAAAAAAATCCTTTCCGGTCTTATTCAGAATTATTATGAAAACAATCAAGACTCTTTGACGGAACTCGTGCTTCGTGGAACAAGCCTTTCGGATTTCCTAAGTCAGACGGATTATGTATCCCAGACGGGAGTCAAAGTTGATGATCTCCTGACTTCGGTTATAAGCGTACGCGACGAACTGGACCAGGAGAAAATGAATTTGGAGAAAAAGAATAACGAACAAAAAGAACGGCAAGGAAAAATATCTGAAAAGAAAGTTTATTTGGACGGAGAACAGCAATCCAAAGAACAGCTGCTCACGCAAACACAGGGTGAGGAACAGTTATACCAGGACATGCTAACCCGTGTCGAAGAGCAGAAACAGGAACTTTTAGGCGACATATCTTCATTGAGCGAAGAAAAAAGTTCCGCTTTGGCTGAAGTTGAGGCCAACATAGAAAAACCGAAGTCAGGCCTGGCTTCGACCAGCTGGTATTTTTCACAGCGCGATTCACGCTGGGGGGATCAGCATATTGGATTCTCAAACACGATGATGAAGAACTACGGATGCGCCGTGACAGCCGTGGCTATGGTTTTTCGCTACCATGGGTTGAATATCGATCCCGGAAGCCTCGCCCAACAACCAATTTTTTACCACGATCTTATTGTATGGCCCGAGCAATGGAAAGGTTTGGATCTGGTCTCTTCTCATGTCCATGGCAACATCGACTGGAATGTCGTTGACACGGAACTAAAAAATAAAAATCCGGTCATTGTTTTTGTAAAAGCCGTAAAAAGGGGAGCAGGGCACTATGTCGTGGTCCACGGAAAAGACAAAAACGGAGAATATGTAGTCCACGATCCCTATTGGGGCAGCAACCTTTTCTTGAGCTCTACGAAAGCATATGTCAGCGCCTTATATGGAAGCGGTACCGTCGTTGATCAGATGATAATTTATCACAAAAATTAAATAAAAAAATCGATGAACTAACGTCAGGCCAGAGCAGATTCAATGATTTGCTGACTTAGCAAAGCAAGCTTATTCGGAATCGGGAGTAAAAATGAAATAGGATACTATGTCGCATAAGCTACATTGTGCGACGTAGTATATCAACCCTAACCACTACTCCCCCTGAAAACATTGGATTAAATTAGAAAAATATTTTTTTATTTAAAAAATAAAAAAACCTCCACTCTATTCCTCTTGAGCGGGGGTTTTGTTTTTTCCAGGACGTATAAGGAAAAATTATTTTTTCTTTTTTTCTGACTTCCGTTTATTTGCCGTCTTCTCCCGATAATCCTCAACCGCCCTCTTGAGCGCCTCGGCAGCCAGATTTGAACAATGCATTTTCGCCGGCGGAAGCCCTTCAAGATTATCCGCCACATCGTTACGCGTTATTTTCGATGCCGCATCCAGATCCTTGCCCTTAGCCATCTGAGTCACCATGGATGATGTCGCAATCGCAGCAGCGCATCCCAGCGTTTCAAATTTAATATCGGAAATAATCTCCTTGTCTTTATTTTTTTTCACTTTGATATAGACTGTCATAATATCTCCGCAGGTGGGATTTCCGACCGTGCCAAAACCATCCGGATTTTTTATCCGTCCCTGGTTTTTGGGACTGGTAAAATGCTGCATGACTTTTTTTGAATACATAAGTTTGGCCTAAATGTTTATTGTCGAGCGGATGAGAGTATTAAAGTGGTGAATACCACTTTATTTTCCCGCTATCTTCCTCAACCTCGCGATCACTTCTTTCAGTGAAGAAATGAAGTAATCAATTTCCTGTTTGGTCGTATATTTCCCCAGCGTGATCCGCAGACTTCCGTGGCTTTCCTCTTCACTGATCCCGATCGCCAGAAGAACGTGAGATGGACGCAAATCCCCGGACGAGCAGGCACTGCCGGTAGAGACAGCTACGCCTTCCATATCAAGACCCAGAAGCATTCCCTCTCCTTCCACGTCCCTGAAAGTGAAATTGGCGTTATTGGGAACGCGTTTTATTTTTGATCCGTTTAATTTCGACCCGGAAATTTCCTTTATGATCCTTACGACCAGATAATCGCGCAATTTCATCAGCTGGTTATGGGTTTTTTTCCTTTCTTCGTCGGCGATCTCGAGAGCCGCTCCCAGGCCTGCGATTCCCGGCACATTGAGCGTTCCGGAGCGAAGGCCAAATTCATGCCCCCCGCCGTCTTGTATTCTTTTTATCGGCGAGTTCTTCCGAACATAAAGGCATCCGACACCCTTGGGACCGTAGATCTTGTGCGCTGATGCGGTAAGTAGATCGACTCCGAGGTTATCAACCTTGCAGTCAAGATAATTGACAGCCTGGACCGCATCGGTGTGAAAAATAATTTTTTTCTCTCGCCTCTTATTGATTCTGGCTATCAGCTTCCCAATCTCTCTTATCGGCTGCACGGTTCCGATTTCATTATTAACATACATAACAGACACAAGCGCCGTATTCGGCCTGATCGCGCTTTCTATGTCTTTCGGCCTTACCACGCCATCCTTGCCCACTCCGATATAAGTGATTTCCGCCATATTCTGGTCTTCCAGCTTTTTTGCGGAACCCAACACACAGGCGTGCTCGAATTGCGTAGTAATAATATGCGGTTTGGCATTTTTCTCTCCGCGGGAAGTAAACGCGATGGCAACGCCTTTCAAGGCCAAATTATTGCTTTCTGTCGCGCCTGAAGTGAAGATTATTTCCCCCGGATCGCAGCCAAAAAAAGCAGATGCCTGCCCTCGCGATTTTTCCACAGCTTCATTCGCCTCTCTCCCAAACGAATGCATCGACATCGGATTTCCGAATTTTTGGGAAAAGTATGGGCGCATCGCATCAAAAACCCGCGGGTCAAGCGGAGTGGTTGAAGCATAATCCAAATAGATTCTTTTTTTACTCATACTGCAGTAATACTAGCTTCTCGCGAGCTTTCTTGCAAGAAAGCCCTGTCTAGGCTAAATTTACTTAAGGCAGAGATAAAATAAACTCAAATGAACACATCGTATTCCGCTCTCGATACCTTTCTGACTTGCCCCAGAAAATATAAGTATCAAATAATCGACAGGATAAAAACTCCCAAATCGAAAGAGCAATTTTTTGGCACCCTTCTTCACAGCACGCTGAAGGTGATCCACACTCCGGGGATTCTTTCCCCTACCCTTGAGCAGGCTCTTGATTTTTATTCTAAAAATTGGAACGCGGAAGTTTTTGACGATGCTACCGAAGAACGGTCCGCCTTTGCCCAGGGCGTAGGCATGCTTCAGGATTATTATAAAAAAAATAATCCGGCCCAGTTCAACATCGTCGACCTTGAGTCCCGTTTCCAGGTTGAAATTGGCATGGATGATGACAAGCATATCATCTCCGGCATAATCGACCGAATCGATAAAACAATAGAAGGCTACGAGATAATTGACTATAAAACCAGCCGCAAGCTCCCCTCCCAGGAAAAGGTAGACAACGATCTCCAACTTTCGATATATCTGGCCGGATTTTTAAAACGATACCCGAAAGAAACCAAAAATATCGACAAGATAAAAGTGAGCCTCTATTATCTCAAGCACGGGGTAAAACTGGATTCGACTCGCTCCCTTGATCAGATCAGGCAAAGCGAACAGCTGATAATCGATCTTATCGGACAGATCAATGCGTCAAAATTCGAGCCGACCATTTCCGGACTTTGCGACTGGTGCGGATACCAGAATATTTGCCCGATGTGGAAGCATAAGTTCAAGGACAAAAAAGAGGATGTGAAAGTTGAAAAAATCATCGGCGAGTATATCGCGCTCAAAGACGAGATCAAATCGAGATCTGACCGGGCTGCGGAGCTGCAGGAAATTTTGGGGAAATATATGGATGACGAGAATGTGGATCAGGTTTTCTCGGATGCGGGAAGAATTTTACGGGCTATCCGAAAAACATATAAATATGACCAGGAAAAATTGCGAGACATCCTGGAACCGCTTGGAAAATGGGAAAATGTCCTGAAAATTGACGGAATTGCCCTCAAAAAAATCCTCGGAGTCCTGCCTTTGGAAGCGAAAAAGGAAGCGGAAAAAGCGAGGATTATGGATAGGGAATCAAAAAGTTTCGTAGTGAAAAAAGGATGAAAAAAAGGATAAGAGATTACATAAAGAAATTTTTTCTCATAGACGATACTCCTCACAAAGTAGCCGGGGGCGCAGCATTAGGAGTTTTTTTGGGAATCACTCCTGGCGAGGGGGTTTTGTCTACGATTTTTTTTGCTTATATTTTCCGCCTGAACCGCCTCGCAGCCCTTGCGGGAGTGCTGTCGGTAAACATGTGGACCACGGTTTTTGTTTTGCCCATAGCCGCGGCTGTCGGAGGACTGATATTCCGAATCGACCCGCAAACGCTTTCAAGCGATTTTCATGGAACTTTGCATCTCGGAATTCGGTATCTTTTCAAATGGAATATACTGCGCGAAACCGCCCTTCCGCTCCTGGTCGGCTACATAGTCGTTGCCGGAGCAATAGCAACCGGCTTATATCTTGTCCTTTTATTTTTTCTTATTAGAAAAAGGAAATTGAAGGGAAGGGAGCATATTTTAACAAAGGATAAGATAGATATATAGTTTTTTATTTTATGCAGCACTTCGCGCCTTGGAATCCCCTTCCCTGCGCTTCCTCAACCGAAGAAAAGCAGACTTTATTTTCCGGTTTTATTTTTTGGGCGGATTGACAGGTTGAAAGATGGAATTTGTTTGAATTTTTACTGGCGACAAAGGCGCAATTCTTGCTTTCAGTTTCAGCTTTATTCCCTGCCCCGACGGAATACTCCTGTTTTTTTTCAGTATTTTCTATTGCCTTCTCTTCGCATTGACAAGAAGACAGGTTGGAATCGCCGGCATTTTTTTGAATCAGAACTGATTCATTTCTGTTTTTCCCTCCCAGTAGAAACCCGGCCTCGAAAGCAATCGCTGCAATCATGACTATTCCAACCGCCAGAATGATTTTTTCCTCATATTTAAGCCAAATATTCCTTATTTTTTGAAAATAAACCGGTTTCTCAGGAATTTGGCTCTGACTAGGCTCTTCAAAGGTTGACATTTACCCTGTTATAATATAAAATCCAATAGTCATTAAAATTTTTGATTTTTTATTTAACTATATGGCACATCGCAAGGCTGGGGGAAGTACACAGCTAGGCCGAGATTCGGTCTCAAAAAGACTCGGTGTAAAAAAATTCGGTGGCGAAAAGGTAAAGATCGGGAATATCATCGTGCGCCAGCGAGGATCAAAATTTAGGCCGGGTAAGAATGTGAAACGCGGGAATGACGACACGCTTTTCGCAATAGCTGACGGAGCCGTGAAATTTTCGGCTAAAAAAATCCGGAAATTCACAGGAAAACTGGAAAGAGCGAAATTTGTAAGCGTAGAATAAGCTTTTTTATCTGCACACGGGGAATAGGAGCCTGAAAAGGTTCCTATTTTTTATTTATCGCATTTTTCACAAACTCACGGAATAGAGGATGGGGATTTAGCGGCGATGATTTGAATTCAGGATGAAATTGAGATCCCAAAAAGAAAGGATGCACTTTCTTCGGAAGTTCGGCAATTTCCATAAGGCGGCTGTCGGGAGATTTCCCGCTGAAAACCAGGCCCTTTTTTTCAAGCATATCGATATATTCCGGATTGACTTCCCATCGGTGCCGATGGCGTTCGGATATTGAATCGTTTTTATAAGCTCCGTAGGCGAGTGTGCCTTTTTTGACTGAGGCCGGATAAGCGCCGAGGCGCATTGTCGCTCCGAAGTTTTTATCCGCCAAATTCTTCTTCTGTTCCGGCATGATATCAATCACTGGATGCTTTGTACTGCGGTTAATTTCGGTCGTATTGGCGTTTTTGAGCCCTAGTACATTCCTGGCATATTCAATTACCAAAAGCTGCATTCCGTAGCACAGGCCAAAATACGGAATCCTGTTTTTTCTGCAAAACTCAATAGCTTTTATCTTTCCTTCCACTCCCCGTTCGCCAAAACCTCCAGGAACGATAACTCCGGCATATTTCCTGAGCTCGCGGACTTTTGCGGTATTTTTTTCATATTCTTCGGCATTCAGCCAGTCAATTTTGGGATTTCGCTTGAAAGAATAGCAGGCATGCTTGATGGCTTCTATGACCGATATGTAGGCGTCAGAGAGGACAAAATCCCCTGTTCCAAAGTACTTCCCGACTATGCCGATTTTTATTGGTTCCTTTGAGTTTTTTATGTTGTTTACCATGGCTTTCCATCGCGCCATATCTCTTTTTTTTGGCCTAAGGCCCATTTTTTCAAGTAGGATCTCGCTCATCTTGTCTTTTTCGAAATTGACGGGAACTTCGTAGACTGATTCTATATCAGGAGCGCTGATGACGTCTTTTTCGCGAAGATTGCAATGATCGGCCAGCTTTTCTTTTCTTTTCTTGTCGAGAGCAACGGCGCTGCGGGCAATGATGATATTAGGCTGTATGCCGGCGGCATTCAGAGAGCGAACTGCGTATTGGGTCGGTTTTGTTTTCATTTCTCCTACCGTAGAAGGGACGGGCAAATAACTGACAAGCACGAACAGGACATCTCCCCGGTTCTCAAGGCGCATCATCCTGCCGGCTTCCAAAAATAAGAGTCCCTGGTATTCGCCAAGCGTTCCGCCTATTTCGACAAGCATTATATCGGCTTTTGCATTTTTCTGGGCTTTTCTTATACGGCGGATGATCTCTTTCGGCACGTCCGGAACGACATCCACGCATCGTCCGCCATATCCCATGGCCCGCTCGCGGTCGATAATGGTCTTATATACCATGCCGTTTGTCATGTAGTTTTCAGACGGAAGAGAAATGTTCATGAAACGTTCGTAATTCCCCATATCCTGATCCGTTTCCATTCCGCTGTCCAAGACGAAAACTTCCCCGTGTTCGGTAGGGTTCATCGTTCCGGCATCAACATTGAGATATGGGTCAATTTTCATCGCCGAAACGCGAAAACCCTTGGATTGGAGAATATTTCCAATAGAAGACGTCGCAATACCCTTTCCGACGCCGCTCATGACCCCTCCCACGACAAATATATATTTTGGTTTCATTTTTTTATTGTGATTTTAGTGTTTAAATATTCTAAACTTAGCTCCAGTGAAAAAGGGGCTCAAAAGAACCCCCGCAAAATTATTAAAATAACTCAAGAAAACTAAGCTTCTTCTCCCACTAAAATAACGCGGATATTAGCCTCTAGTCCATGGTCCAAACTGATCTGAACGTCATAATCGCCCATTTCCTTTATAGGTTCCGCCAGCTTAATATTCTCCGGCCTGATGTTCGTTCCTTCGGCTTTGAGTGTTTTAGCAATCACTTTTTCATTGACCGATCCAAATAAAATGCCGTCTTTTTCTTTAACCCTCACAAAGACTTCGCGGCCCTCCAAAAGTTCCGCCAATTTTTGGGTTTCCTCGAGCTCCATTTTGGCGCTCTGCTCGTCTTTTTGTTTTTTGACTTCCGCTTTTTTGACAGCTTCTTCTGTAGCCGGTTCCGCTAATTTTTTTGGAATCAAAAAATTCCGGGCATATCCGTCGGCCACCTCCGTGATCTCCCCTTCTTTTCCTAAATTTTCGACATTCTGGAGCATTATTATTTTCATGGCTTTCTTGTCTTAGCTTTGGTTATTATAATTCAAAAATATTTCAGCAAAATAACGGGATTATTTCATCTTCTCTTTGATCATTTCCACAGCTTTGTCGAGTTGCGGATCTCGGTCCAGATTATAGTCCTCATCTGTCAGATCGACATCCACATTAGGCTCTAATCCTTTTTCCATTATATACTCTCCTGAAGGAGTTAGCCAGCGGGCTATAGTCACCCTTAGACTGGATCCTCCTGTCAGCTTTTCGAGCTGCTGCACAGAGCCTTTTCCGAAAGTCTTCTTCCCGACAAGCATCGATCCGAGATCATCCCGCAATGCTCCGGCCATTATTTCAGAAGCACTCGCGCTTCCGCCATTGACCAGTATCACGACCGGGATGCCGTTCAATATATCATTGCCCCGCGCCTTATATTCCTTTTTTTGCCCCCCTCTGTCTTCCTCTGAAACTACCAATTTCCCTTCTGGAATAAATTTTGAGGACATATCGACAGCAGCTTCCAGATATCCTCCCGGATTGTTCCTCAGATCAAGGATGATTCCTCGATATTTGTTTGCGATTATCTGATTGGCCGCCTTGTTCATTTCGCTGGTTGTGTCATCCCCAAATTTTGAAATTTTCAAAAGTGCGATATTTCCGTCTTTCACTTCAAGTTTCACGCTTTTGACGCTTATGGTATCGCGGATAATTTTTATCTCTTTGGGTTCATTGACTTTTTCCCGCAAAACCGTGAGAGACACTTCCGTTCCTTTCGGTCCTCGTATTTTCGTGACAGCCTCATCAACCGACATATCAGAGGTTAGCTGGTCGCCGATCTTAATTATCTTATCTCCCGACCGAAGGCCTGCAGAATCCGCCGGCGAACCACTTATAGGTGCGATTACGGTCAGTATATCATTTTTCATGCCAATTTCCACCCCAATCCCGTCGAATGTCCCTTCCATATCCTGAGAAAACTGCTTGCTCTCTTCCGGATCCATGAAACTTGAAAATGGATCGCCCAGGGATTTTATCATACCTGATATTGCTCCGTAAATCATTTTATTCTTATCCAGCTTGCTTTGATCGACATATTTTTCGTTAACAAGGTTCCACGCTTCCCAAAAAAGGCCAAAATCGACATTCTTAGGCTGATCCGTTTCGTGGTTTTTTTCGAGTAGATCCCCTAGAACTCCAGACTGGCCGAAGTTCGCATTTTTATACTGGGAATAGGAAAAGCCCGCATAAAAACTGACACATAAAAGAATTGCAACGACAAAAACCTTGAAGTGTTTCCGGAAGCCGGACTTATTTCGATTTGCATTGGTTAACATGTTATCGTTATTCATATATACTTTCTTACACTTTATGCGGATTTTGTTTTCCTAAATATTTCCAAAAATATTTGACAGCGCTGATTATATGCTCTCTGGTCAGCTTATTAAACAGGACGGCCTTGAGAGCCCCTTGGCTGGCACTCCCCTTTCCATGATAGTGAAACATCCGGGCATGGGGATAATATACCACCATAAACCCTCTCTCCCAGAAGCGGCGGCACCAGTCAACGTCTTCAAAATACATATAAAATTTTTCATCCATCAAGCCCACTTTTTCCACTGCCTTTTTCGAGGTCAACATCGCGGATCCCATTATCCAGTCGGTCTCGATTATTTTTTCATGATCCTTATCCCTCATAAGGAACCTGTTTATTTTCTTCTTCGCAAACTTAAATTTTCCCAGGAATGTTCTCCGATAAATGATAATCAAGGGGGTATAAAACCGAAAGCATGAGTTTTGGAGTTGTCCGTCAAAGTTCAAAAGCTTTGGTCCGACAACTCCTACTTCTGGATTACTCCTGAGATAATCAATCAGTAAATTAGCCGACTTCTTCTCAATGATTATATCCGCATTCAGAATCAGAAAATATTCTCCCAGGGCTTCTTTGATTCCCCTGTTTACAAGCCGGAGAAAACCCAGGTTATTCTTGTGGGGGAAAAATCTTACCTCGGGAAATTCTTCCCGCATCATCATTTCGGTATCCTCTTCCGTAACGCTATCCAGAACCAAAATTTCATATTTCAAATTGAAAATATTCTTCTTCAGAGAATCCAAGCAGAGCCTGAGAACCGACGGGTTCTTATAACTCGTAACAATGATAGACAGTTCTTTGTTCATCACTTATTTATCATTGGAAAATATTTCGGCAGGCTTCGTGAATTTTATCATAATTACCTCCGCTTGGCAGAAGAATATATGTTTTTCCCTCCGGTGTATCAGCCTTGGAGGAATAGAGCAACCCTTCGGAGGATGTGTCAAAAACCTTCTGCTTCATTTGAGGGTCTTTGATTTTTCCCATCAAATCAAAGGCTTTTTTCATCTCGGAAATGTCCATATCCGTCCTGACGTCATTGCCTAAAATGTTCATGATATTATTAGCTTTTCCAAAATCGCTAAGCGTTCCCAGGCTCAATAATTTGTCTTTTAGGGCGATCAAAACCTGCTGCTGCCGTCTGGCTCTTTCAAAATCGGAAGAAGTATATCTTGCCCGGACGAAGAATAGCGCCTTTTGGCCGTTAAGATGATTTTTTCCGGCTGGAAGTGAAAAATTCAAGGCATCCTCGCCTTCAAATTGGGTTGGTTCTGAAAAAGGTTTATCAAGATATACATCCACGCCTCCGACCGTCTCAACCAAATCCACAAAACCCTTGAAATCTAGCCTGACGACATAGTGAATCGGGAGCCCGGTGACTTCAGTAACGATCTGCTTCATCGTTTCCATTCCTTTTCCTTCTCCTTTTTCTTCATACAAGGCATGAACGGCGTTTATTTTGCTGTGATTTGATGTTCCCGGATCCTGGACGTAAAGATCGCGAGGTATCGAGATAAGGGCCACTTTATTCTCTTCAGGCCTAACGGAGACCACCATGATTGTATCAGCTAAAAGTCCTCCGCCAACCATATTACTTCCCCGCATTCCAAGGAGGAGGATGTTGATTTGCCCTTCTTTTTGTCCCTGGAGTTCGTTCGATCCCACCCCGGGAATTGTTTTCCAGAGGGATTTCAGAAAACCGTCTTTGGTTGAAATCTTGCTTAGAGTCATCCCTGTTTTATACATCGCCCACCCGCCTGTGCAAACCAATAAAAGAATGGCTACTAAAAAAATCTTAAACCATCTTTTCTTATAAAATCTTTTTTTAAATCCTTCCTGGGTGCCTGATCTTTTTCTGGAGAATATTCCCATACTTTTTTACGAAATATTACTTCGGTGCAAATAAAAAAACGAGTTCGGTTTCATAAATACTTAATGAGTATACTATATCACTTTATGGTTGGCAATACAATAAGGCAAGCCAATAAAAAAGGCGATATCCTCACGGACACCGCCTGTTATTTTCCTCCTTTTCTTTAGTCCTATTTTTCCGCTTGATCAACTTTGTCCAAAAAACTCTTTAGAGCAAAGGACAAGTCGGTTATCAGGTCAATGAACGGCAAAAGCTTGGCAAAGGGACAGCTTTCCGAACATGACATCCCGGTTTCTTTTTCGGATTTTCCGGCCGCTTTAGGTTCAATTGTTTGCTCTTCGGAAGCCGAAGAAACAGTTGATGGCCTTTCAATCGACTTTAGATTGGGTAACGTAGCTGTCGGATCTTTATAGAGCTTTTTGAACCCCGAAATCGGTCTTTCTGGAGGTAGATTATTTTCCCGAAGATAGACGATATTATTTTCAGGCACAATTTCAGCGCCCTGGTCCGTGTCCACTTCAACCCATTTGATCGCAAAGTCCGATTCCTTTCCCTCATCAGCCGAACTTTCCTCCGAAATACGATTGGGCTCTAGTGCAGCAGTTTCCATGCCGGATAAGAAATATGCGTTCTGAAGAACTTTGCGCAATTTCTTTATCGCCCGGTTAGCAACTGTCGAAACATAGTCAGTTCTCCTAAAGTTCAGGATCCTTGCGATTTCTACGCATCCCAGCTCTTTAGTCTGGAAACGTCTCGACAGCACAAAAAGGCTTTCTTCCGATAATGATGACAATCTCAATGCGACGGCCAAATCATCAGGCGATTGAATGACTACCGCTTCCGGCCCAAGCTTTTTATGAAGCTTTTTCGACGAAAAAATATTTTCCGCCAGCTCCAAAAGTTCGGAATCGATTTCAATAAGGCCTTCCTCAATTCTTTTCTCTTTCCAAAAAGATTCGACAATGGAAATGAGTGTTTCCGAATCGCCTATGGCATCGATGTCTTTGCTTCGCAATGCTTGGTTTATTTTCGCAAAGGCATTTCTTCTGGCATGCGATAATCCGGAGCTGGATTTGATGCCTAATTTCACGGCAAGCTCTTTTAAGTTGAGATTCGAATTCCTTCCTTCGCAGTGAAAAAGAACCGCCCTCTCCCTCCCGGCCAGACAACATTCATCAAGAAGGAGCGCTAACTTCTCCGGAGAATCAAATTCAAGAATTTTTGGCCCCAGTTTTCCATAAAGCCTTCTGGAATCAAAAACTTCTTCCGCCAGCGCGACGATCTCCGGATCAGGTTTTTGTATTTCCTGGATAACGGTTTTTTGCTTCCATTCGCCTTTTTCAGCATTATTTTCAGTTCCGTTTCCAGAAAAATGAGACGCGCAACAGGCCGCGCTTTTTTTTCGAGGCGGCTCGGGATCCGCAAAGCCTAAATTCACCTCCAGTCTTTTTCTGCGCGAAGAATGCTGGAGCTTTCTGAAGGCCTTTTTTTCGATTTGCCGAATACGCTCACGGGTTATCTGGAAATCACTTTTTGCGCCAATTTCTTCAAGGGTATGCTCGACTCCGTCCATCCCGAAAGTTTCCAGTTCGGGACAAAGGCCGATCCGGCACATAACGATTTTTTCTTCTCTCGGCGTCAAGGTATGCAGGATATTGAGTATTTCATGGCGGTCTTCAATATCGCAAAGCGCTTCATCCGGCCGCTTGATTTTGGAATCTTCAATGAAATCTCCCAAGCAATCGAAAGCATCATCGCCCACCGGATTTTCGAGGGAAATTGGCTCCGTAGGAATCTCAAGCGCCTTAACTACTCCCTCGATTTTCAGGCCTGCGTATTCAGCTATCTGATCGATAGAGGGGTTTGGAATCCCCTTTATTTTGATCAAATATTCGCGGGCTCTGCGTATCTTGTTTCGCGCCTCCGTCAGATGGACCGGAATGCGGATCGTCCGCACTTTGTCATAAATAGCCCGGGTAATCGACTGGCGAATCCACCAGGAAGCAAGGGTTGAAACCTTATATCCCATTTTATAGTCGAACTTTTCAATTCCCTTTATGAGGCCCAGGTTGCCTTCTTGTATAAGATCGTCAAACGCAAGTCCTCGATTGAGATATTTTTTTGCGATGCTGACAACCAAACGCAAATTTGATTCGATCAATTTTTGGCTAGCATCTTCCGGATTTCCTTCCGCGTCTCCGGATTTTATCTTAGCCAGGGCAATTTCCTCTTCACGGTTCAGAATCTTATTGTTATGCATCCTGAGAAAGTTGAAATAAGCCGTTATCGGACTGTCGCTGACAGGCAAATCTTCAAATGAAAAATCTTCGGGATCTTCCTCAATCGCCTGAAGATCTTCGGCAGTCGGTTCGATTTCCGCTTCGGAGTCAGACTGACCCGCAAAAAGATCGCCGTTCAAACCCATGCTCTGATCTTCGGCAGTATCCAGTATGTCTCCGTTTTCTTCCAATCCGACTTGTCCCATTCCCGGGACAAGGTTTTTTAGATCTTTCCCGTTCATGAGACTCTCCTTTTCTTATATTTTGTTGTTAAACAGCATATTTACAAAAAAATACCCTTTTAAAGGTATCTTTATTGAGTTAATCTATCTTATATTGGCTAATTAATCAAGTTTTTCAATTTATTGAAAAAACAAAAAAGCGGCGCCTTTTACGGACACCGCCTGTTATTTTTCTCCTTTTCTTTAGTCCTATTTTTCCCCCTGATCGATTTTATCCAAAAAACTCTTTAGAGCAAGGGACATGTTGGTTATCAGGTCAATGAACGGTAAAAGCTTGGCAAAGGGACAGTTTTCCCGACATGTTGCTTCCGAAATATTTTCAGGCGGAGTTGCCTTTTCGGGATCGGGATAATCAATCTTGGGAGCTGGCAGCCTCATGACTGCAGACTGCTCAACAGGATCACCCACGGCATCTTTGGGCGTAGGAGAGAAGGCTTCGGGTTTTCCGGCATCCGCTGGTATTTTATTGGCAAATTCCTTCAGCTTTTTGATCGCCCCTTGTTTGGTGGTATATATGTTCGCCGGAGAGATATTTACGTATGGAGATATTTTTTCCGCCGAAATCCCGCCTCTTCCAAAAAAAATCAAAAAGCATCTTGCCTGCTGCTGAGTGAAAGCGTGCTTGAATTTCAAGACCTGAAAAAAAGGAACGAGTTGATCGATGGATACTTCAAAATCCAGCTCCTTTCCTAAGGCTTCGAGAGAAATCCGGCCGAGCAGACTCCTGACAGTCTCTTCGTCGGCTAAATTCGCATCTCTTACGGCCTCAAAAAATAGGATCTGATCCGGAGATATTTCACGCTTTTTTTTCTCATATTTCGGTCGCATTACCTCACCTCCTCGACAAATATCGTTACCAACCGACGCAGGATCAACCCATTTGATGGAGAAATTTTCAACCGCGTCCTCCGCGTTATCGGTCGTTTTGATTTGCCGCGATATTTTTTGATGGTCACTTTCGGATTTTTTCGCGGCTTGCTTTATCTTTTTTCGTTCTTCGGCTGATTTGGCTTTCAAGAAAATCCGGAACTTCTCTATCAGCCTTTCTTCAATTTGCCGAATCCGCTCTTTGGAAATCTCATGCATCTTTCCGATTTCGTCGAGAGTCTTGGGATCATCAGCCAGAAGACGGAAGTCTAGGATGCTCACCTCTTTTCGATTTAGCTCCCAACGAAATTCATCGAGATGCCTCCGAAACATTTTTCCTTCCTCGGCATCAGCTAAGGCATCAAGTAAATACGGATCGAACGATGGCAGGAAATTGACATGCTTTTCATCGGAATCTTCCCTCAATGGAGCGTCAAGTGAAAGATCCCAACTTCCCAAACGCTGGTCCATCTCCTCAACTTCTTCCGGAGAAACCCCTATCGCTTCAGCCAATAGCTCATAGCTTGGCTCAAACCCCAATGCTTTCAATTTGTCTTTTTCACGCTTGAGGTTATAGAAAAGCTTGCGCTGAACTTGGGTAGTGCCGACTTTTACCAGCTTCCAGTTTTCCATGATGAACTTGAGAATATACGCCTTGATCCAAAAGGAGGCGTAGTATGATAGTTTTACGCCCTTGTCCGGATCAAATTTTCTAAGCGCATGCATCAGGCCAATATTCCCCTCCTGTATGAGGTCCATCAGATTGTTCATCCAGAACTTATGGAAACCAGATGCAATTTTTACGACCAAGCGCAGATTTGAATTGATCAGCTTTTCCCGCGCCAATTTGGCTTCAGTCGCATCGCTTCTTTTTAAGGTTTCGATGAGCTTTTTTCCTCTCCGGGTGAAAGCAAGGGATGCCGGCGGGATTATTCGATATAAATCGCCAAAAGATCGCCTTTGGAATCGGGAATCATGGCTTCATCAGCTTCAATTTCTCGGCGCTCCTGGCCTAAAATAATATCTTCTTCATCCCCATCTTCACCGGCTAAGGCCGCGTCCAGCCCACCATTTTCGACCAGGGAAATTCCCAGTGTCAATGGAAAATCTTCTCCGTTATTGCTGTCTTGAGAAAATTCATGGGACACCGGGATCACCCCCTTTTTATGCGGATTGATTATTTTTTAAGGTCCGTTTGAAGAAAATACCTTTTTTAAAGGCAATTCTATTGAAGTAATCTAGCTTATCTTGGCTAATAAATCAAGTTTTTTAGACAACGGAGGGTAATAAAAAAGCGGGGCATATATTTATGCTCCGCTTATCACAGGTCCTCGAGTAATTTGCGATACCGAGGTTTCTTCAGCATCTTCAGAGTTCTTTCTTCGATTTGCCTTATTCTCTCCTTGGTCCGCTTGAAAACATCTCCTATTTCATCAAGCGTGAATTCCTGGAAACGCAGCTTCAGGATTTCAGCGTTTCTCTGGTTCGGCAGAGCTAAAAGAGCTTCATGGATTTTTTCGGTCCGCTGAAATTCTATCAGGCAGTCAAACGGCAACGGCCTGTTATCCGCGATTATCTCCGAAAAATCTTCTTCCACAAAGATATTCGGAGGGGCATCTATGCTGAGAAAAGACATCTTCAGGCACTCGAATGCCCTTTCGACATTAAATATCGGCAAACCGGTCCTTTCGGAGATCTGCAGATGATCAGGGGCATGGCCCAATTCCTTCTCGAGATCCGCAATGGAAACCATCACCCTTGATATATCCTCCGTTATATGAAGAGGCAGATGAATTTGGCGGTTTTTCCTGGCAACCCCCGACGCCATCGCCTGAACGATCCAGCGGCTGGCATAAGTGGAAAATTTGAATCCTTTTTCGTATTCAAATTTTTCTGCCGCTTTCATGAGGCCTATATTGCCGTCCTGAACCAGATCGAGAAGCTCCCTTCCTTTTTTCATGTGATTCAGGGCAATGCGGACAACCAGGCGCAGATTTGAGTTTATCAGCTTTTCCCTGGCCTCCCGATACTCTTTTTTAGCATAAATCCTTTCGATTTTTTGAAAAAGGCTTATTACAGCGCCGGCAGTTCGGACATTCATCCGATCGATACCGCCCGAAATGAGAACACTGAGGCGGCAGATCACTTCAAAACACAGTTGCTGCCTTGATCTCGGAAAGTCTTTTCCTTTTTTCAGGCTGGAAAGGTAATCGCTTACCGTTTTTCTCAGACTGCTCAGCATCGTCAAGCGAGTCATCCGGAAAGCCGTCAAAATTTCGTTCTGGACGCCCGCAATAGTTTTTCCCAAATCCTGCTCTTCTTCAAAAGTGAGCAAGGGATACTGCTGGATTTGCTTGAAATAAATACGGACCAGACTGCTTCTTTCCTCGATTCTCAAATCGTCCTCTTCTTTTGGGAAAACTTCTTTTGCCTCCGCTTTCTCGGGAATGATTCCCGGATCGATGCCTGAATCCGCCTCAAGAGCGCCAGAAATGACATCAAGATATTGCTTTTTTTCGGGATCAGGCACTGGGATCACCTCCTTGGTTTTTAAAGAAAATTTGAAAAAGGATCGGGTCCTTTTTATCGGCCAGACTTAAGCTTATTATAAATTTCCAATGTATCTTCGGCCATTTTTCTCCGCGAATATCCCTTCGCAATATTCACGCCCTTTTCGATAAGGATGTTTCGGATATTCTCGTCAGTTAATATATGGTTTATTTTTTTGGCAAACTCTTCCCTATTTTCGGGATCGCAGTATAAAGCGCCGTCTTTCCCTATTTCCGGCAATGAGGTTTTATTCGAAGAAACAACCGGCGTTCCGGCCGCCATAGCTTCGATAATCGGAATTCCAAAGCCTTCATAAAGCGAAGGAAAAACAAAACAATCTGCTAGCTTGTATAAATCCGGCTTATCTTCTTCATCGATCCATCCTGGAAATACGACCCCGTCATGGAGCCTTTCGCTTTCAATGGCTTCATCGATTTTTCGATCAAAATTACGGGCATTTCTGTTTCCGGCGACAACCAGCTTGAGGTCTTTTTGGTCATATTCCTTTTCAAGGATTCCAAAAGCGTCGATAAGGGCCGGAATATTTTTTCTTGGCTGAAGCGTTCCGATATAAAGCAGAAAGTTCTGAGGAAGGCCGTATTTTTTTCTCACAGCTTCTTTTTGGCTCTGGCAGAAATTTTGATTAAAGAGATGAAAATCAACGCTATTATATGTATATTCAACTTTTTCCGCCGGAACTTTATAAAAACCGATGATGTCATCCCGGGAGTATTTAGAAACCGCAATGATCCTGTCAGCCTTTCGGATGCTTCTGGGAATCAATGTTTTTAGAAAAAATAAATCCGATTTTTTTATGTATTCCGAAAAGTAATTGAAAGAAATGTCATGGATTGTCGACACTAGCCTTATGTTTTTTGGAAGCCAGAAAGGAACAATGTATTGGGTATGGTATATATCAACCGGATTTTTTTTGAGAAACATCGGAAGATGCCAGAGGTTCCAAAGAAAGCGGTTCGTGCTCCGGACGAACTCGACCTTGAAATTCGGCCCGAGATCAAGTCTTTCAATCTCTTTCGACATTTCGGCATCATTTTCCGGGTCACGATCGGTATAAAGACAATAATTATTTTTCTTGTCGAGTTCTGCCAGGCCTTTCACTAAATTAAAAAAATAAACCTCGTCTCCAGTACGATTTTTTCCAATAACCCGAATGTCGATTCCGATTCTCATAGCTAGATATATAGTATCTTTTTTGCCGGAAATAGACAAATAGATCCGCGTGCCCAAATTAAAATGCCCCGGGGCTCGTAAGCTCAAGGGCATTTCTCTCGGTTTTTCTTCTCGCTTCTTTACGTGTTGTAGTAGGCATCAATGAACATCTTGGCAGCGCCTTTGCGAAGGCAGGTAGTCAACTCGACTTGGCCGTAATTTTCACGGCCTTGCATCCGCCCTATCATATCAGTGAGCCCGTTGCTTTTCTGGTCGACAGTTGGATTATCGACCTGACGCTGGTCTCCAACCACAAAGAGCCGGCTGCGGGACCCTAGGCGCGAGCCTGCCAAAAGAATCATCCCCGAGGTGAAATTCTGAGCCTCCTCCAGGATAATGCACTTTTTCTTAAAATCTTCTCCTCTCAAAAAAGCAGGAGACAGAATCTGGATTGGAAGTCCGCCATAGGACCTTTCCTGTTCGTGCTTACCTCCGGACTTCCCCTTGTTCCCGTTGGACGGAGGCTTGGCGCCAATGGAGCACGCCTTGATACGGGGAGAAAGGTCCCGAAGAACTTTGCTCAGAGTCGTTTCGACGGGCTTTCGGAAATCGGCGAATTTCTGACTTGCATTTCCCGGAACGGCGGCAATTGGAGGCTGGCCCTTGGCCTGGTGGGTGGACTTATATATCTCGATAGAGGAAAATTCCCCAGCCAGCAGGAGCTCTACGGCCGCATGAATTGCCATAGTGCTTTTTCCAGTCCCCGCCGCGCCCAGGAGCGTTACGGCGTAAAGAGAGCTGTCATGAAGCAGGAACCTGGCAAAAGCCAGTTCGGCGGTGAAAGGGCTGATTTTCCCGTCTATCTTGTAGGGGTTAGGAACCCTAACCAGAACGGAATCTTGGATTTTATATGCGGCCAAGACAACCCTGGGAACCGATTCTCCCGAATCCAGCTTCAGGACACAGCACTCGTTCGCCTTCAAGGCTTCGGCGTCAGCAGAAGAAATGACTTCGCCAACCGGCATAACTCCGATGGATTCAAAATTATCCAGGACATCCGGCCCCTTAGCCTTCAGAACCCGGAATTTTCCGCTAAAAGCCGTTTCGTCATGGGCAATATTTTGCTCATGGCGCAAAATAGCTTTTATGGAAGCCTCCGGCCGGGTAGCGCTGTCAGAAAAATCCGGATGAACCAGGAACACATCGTGAATGAAGCCGTCGCCGTTCTTCCTTCTCATCAGCTTGTCCAAAACCTTGGCGGTTATATTGATGGGAACCGCCGTGGGACAGTTTTGATATGGAAGAACAGGGTCATAATCGGCCAGTGGAATTATCAGTACTTCTCGCCTGTCTTTTGCGGGCATATTTTCACTATCCTCCTTAGCGGAAAGTTAACACGAAATAATGGTTTGCCGAGTAGTTTTAAGGATCTGCCCCTTTTTACCCTCCCTTGTACTTAAGGTATAACTTATTATCTAAGCGTGCAAGTCCCAAATGCACACGAATACAGAGAAAGCCAGCCAGGTAAGCCCCAAAAGAAGCCCGGCATTGAATAAATTAGGAATTATCAAAGCGACAATGCCCAAAAATAAAAACAAATTCGCTGACATTTCAAAATTATCCTTGACGACAGGACAGCCGATGAATTTGTTCATAGGACATATTGGCGAAATCCGACGCAAAGCATTTATAATTATATAGCCAATCAAAATAATAAAGGAAATCAGTCCCAAAATCCCGCTTCCCGCCCAAACTTGGAGAAAAATATTGCTTTCGTTCAGCCCTGCCCCTCTTGAATCGACCCCCAATATTTGGGTCATGCTGCCATAGCCGATTCCTAGGACAGGATGCTTTTTTATTTCCTCCCAGCTTTTCTGATAAATGACGCTCCGGGTCTGCACGTTTGGATCTTTGCGAAAAATTTCGGTCACGAACATTCCTTGCGATTTATATGATTCAATTTCTTCAAGATTTATATGCCGGCAGCCGAATTTAGGCAAATCTTCAATGTTGCCCACTTCCCCTGGAATTTCTCCGCTATATTTACAGGCAATGGTGATTTTCTGTTCGCTTGTAGCTGTCGAACGGGCCCGGTCAAAAATATCAAATTTGGAAAGCTTTCCGGCGCTTACTGCTGCAAGAGAAAGGATGGCTATTCCGCAGACTATTGCCGCCGATTTCACGCCATCGCTGCCTCCGGTATTTTTTCCCTCCTTTTTCAAAAAGGAAAAAAATGCGAAAAAAAGCAATGTGGCGGCCGCAGCCAGCCATGCTGATCGGGATAGTGACAAAACAATAAGCACGATATCCAGAAAAACCAGGCTGTAGAGCAAGATAATAATATATCTGTTTTTTTGACTGTTTTCCGGTTTTTGCCTGATGAAAAAATAAGCCAGCGATAAAAATACCGCCAAAGCAAAGCATAAATAGACTCCCATCCAATCCGGCTCGGTAAATGTCGAATTGGGCCGCCCAAACATCACCTCAAAAGACTTTGCTCCGAACTTATCAGCCAGAATCTGAAAATATCCATATCCGGAAACAGCCAAAAACGATCCTGAAAAAAAGAAGGCGATCTTCCCCAGATCCTTCCGGCTTCTCACAAAATTTCTTATCAGAAAATACAGGACGATAAAAGACATAAGTATCAGTCCGTTTTTGATGCTGATGTCCCTATTAAAAGCATTTATGACAGATAAAAAACTGAGCGGCACAAGAGAAAAAACCAAATAATCCTGCCAGACAGGCTTCAAAATCCTGAATCCTAACCGGCCGGCGGCGAGAAGGATTATAATAGCTGTCGAGAGTATCGCCTCCAAAAACTGATAAGGCCGCAATTGCATCGGCAAAAATCCGGAAACAAGGATGACATTATCAATCGGGATCAAACCTACGAATAGAAAGAATATCCATCTCGGACGATAAAGGGAAACAAGCAATGCTAAAATGGAAAGAAATACGAAATCTCCTTTTCCCAGCGGAAATTTGTTTTTTAGCGATAGTGCGACGAGGGCAGAAGATAAAATAAAACTGAAAATCCAAAGGATGATGAGTTCTTTTCTTATAATTTTCTTTATATTTTTTACAACATTTTCAATGTCAAACATAGTCTTTTACTATTTTCTTTTCCAAATCATTCATTGTTTCTATAAAAGATTCTTCTAGATCGATGTTATAATTATCCGCCAAAACAAAGATACTGAAAAGGCAATCGGATAATTCGTGTTTCAGCTTCTTGTCGACATTGTCAATTTCCCTGATCCCATCCTTCGCCATCACCAATTTAATCAGATCTCCAACGTCTCCAACAAAATCTTCGGCAACTTGGGCGCTGGTCCATTTTTTGCCATATTTTTTCATTTCCAGATCACCATATTTTTTTCTTACATTAACTGCTTTTTTCATCAATTCTCTTAGCTCCATGGGATCATTTTATTTTAAGGATGATTTCCGCGAAATTTTTCCAGCTGAATTTTTTTGCCCTTTCTCCACCTCTTTCCGAAAGCACGCTTCTCAATTTTACGTTCCGCAAGAGCTTATTCATTACCCGGGCCATTTCTTCCGCATCATAAGGATTGAAATAAACCACCGCATTTCCGCCGACCTCCGGAAGCGAAGATGTTTTCGAAACAGCAGCCGGAGTCCCGCAAGCCATCGCTTCCAAAGCCATGCGGCCAAAACCTTCATAAAGCGTGGGAAGAACAAAAAATTCCGCATGCCGATAAATGGCCGGTAGATCCTCTTGCGCCACAAAGCCGATCAACTTGACCTTATCTTCTATTTTGAGATTATTTATTTCTTTCTTAATGTCGGTGAACAGATGGCTAAACCGGGATTTGTCCTCCCCTCCCAGCACCAAGAAGACATCCCTGATGTCGTTCTTATCGATCATTTCTTTATAGGCTTTCAGGAGCTCCGGAATATTCTTCCGAAAATCAAATCCTCCAATATAGAAAATATATCGGCCGAAAATATCGTATTTTTCAAGAATATTGTTGTCTTTTTCGAAATTTGACACTTTGAAAAATTCGTCTCCTATGCTTTCGTAAGCGACTTTTATCCTATTTTCCGGTATTTTCAAAAATTTATGTACGTCTTTCTTTGACCACTCGGAAACAGCAATTATCTGATCGGCATATTTTGCCGCTCGCCATGAAAGATGCGCATATATTTTTTTCCTCCAATTATCCAGATATTCCGGAAATATCTTGGGAATCATGTCATGAACCAGCATTCTATGCCTGATATTTTTAGGAAAAATAGTCGGACATTGATAAAGAGAAACAAAAAGTTCGCATTTGTCTTCTTCTGCGCGTTTGGGCAGCAGATATTTTTCCCACCATATTTTCCGAATGAGATCGTCGCGCTTCCACAACTTCGGAGAAAATACGCGCTTTTGAAAGTTTTTCGGCATCTTTAGGTCAACATCCTTTTCTAGATACAAAAAATACTCATTTTCATGAGATTTCGATTTCAAAAGTTCATTTATAAAACCGCGCGTAACTTGCCCAATGCCGGTGTCGGGCTTCCTTAAAAAAGAGGCGTTAATCCCTATTCTCATATGGTATATTTTATACCCGGACTATCATAAAAACAAGTCTTCAAAAACCTGCCCGCAAGATTCCCGGTTATCATAAGACCTATCCGAAAATACTATCTATTCCGCGGACACCTCATAAATAACCGCCGTATCTGATTTTTTGTCCGAATGGATTTCCGATCCGTCTGCGGCATAGATGCCAAAGGTTATATTATTTTCTCCCGGCTGGATATTTTTAAGTTCCGCCTCGATATCGGATTTTTTTCCAATCAAAGTCAGGTATCTATTATATATTTCCTGTCCGTTAAAAAATATTTTTATCCTCAGGGGCTTTTCAATTTTCAGGTTAAATGACAACAGGCTGTTTTGAACCGTGCCGGCCATATTCACAAGCTTCAGTCCTGCACCGCTTTCTCCCCAGCGTTGAATCCCGTTTTTTGACTTCCCTTTTCCGACCCAGTGCTGATTGGAATAATCCATGGACAAGAACATGCCGTCCGACTTTTCTTCAGTGTTTGTCCTGCATGAGTACAAATATTCATCTTCATATTCATCGGCGCATTTTATTACGCTTTTGATATAAGCCTTCGCCGGATAAAGCATATTCGGATGATTCTTTTCGGGATCGCCCTTCAGTCCCTCCTTATCCAATATCACATACCGGATGTTGTAGAAATTCAAAATTTTACTGGAGATATCATAATACGAATTTTTCATTATATCCTTGTCATTACTATTGACGCCCTCCGGCAAATCATAAAGTAGCGTGCGGATAATAGGCGTTCCCCGCTGAAAAGTGTAATGATCTTTGGTAGCACGGGCAAAATCATAACCGTTTACAGTATCTTTTCTATGGATACTTTTCCAGACCAGATCCCGCGAAGCAAAATCGTAGTCGGTGCTTCCCGGAACTTCCAAAATGCTGTATTTTTCCTTGTCCTGTCCTAATTTTTCATAAAAAGAAGAATGGCTCAAATTATTCATCTTGAGCGGTATAGCGAGAAAATCAATGATAATCAAAAGACCGAAAACCGCAAAAAGCGGCTTCGTTAAGATATGTCTTACCGGATCTAATCCGGCTTCTTCTCCTCTTTCTCCCCTTTTTACATCTTCGGCTATGGCACTTTTTCTTCCTCGGAAATACCTGCTCAAAAACAACATACCCCAGGCAGCCAACATGGAAAAAGCCAGGGTTGAATACACAAAGAGCCTTCCCACCGTCCGGATGTTTTCATAAAAAGGCAGATAATCATATATAAGCATGTACGGCATTCTTACTGGCGGATCAATAACGCCTTTGTAGTGCAGATAAGGGCCAAGCGACAGGACATAAAATCCGACCGCGACCAAAAGCCAGAAAAAAAATCCCCGCGTATGCATTTTCTGCGCTTCTTTTTCCTCCATTTTTTTCTTCCTAAGCCTATATGCCTGCAGAACGACGGAGACGATTCCGATTAGCGCCAGCAGCAGCACTACATATCCTATATAGGCAGAAAAAGTACTGTCAGAGCGCCGTTCGAATTGATTGCGGAGGTGGGAGAAAGCATTCGGCCAGATCGAGTGGAAACTCGGCGGAACAAAAATGCTCAGAGCGTCGTTCGAATACTTGACGGCTGATTTGAGTCCGGCATTGAGATAATTATTGTCGGATCCGGCAATGCTGAAAAGCGATCGGAACATCACAAAAAATAAAACTGCGAATACTGCGGAACTTGTGATGACATAAAGCCACAATTTCCCTCTTAAAAATACTTTAGGCTGAGTAAAAATCTTATAAAGCAGGAAGAAGATAATGAATATTGCCGTGAAAGCAAGCATTTGGTGCTCGGTAAAGCCGATGAGGAAAAAAAACAGGCCTGTAAAGAGAAAATTTTTCAGTTTGAAGTCGTCAAAAAACCTGAAGAGGAAAAGGGCAAAAAAAGGCAGCCACTCCTGGTGCATCGTTCCGACATTGGTGCTAATCGCGTTATGTATGTGAAAGGGTGAAAAGGCAAAAATTATTCCCGCAATCAGGGAAGCCGGCTTATTTTTAGTGAAGTAGTTTGTCAGGAGATAGGCTCCAAAACCCGAAAGGACGAAAGAAAGAATAAAGAGCAGATTATATCCCAAAACCCTTCCCAATATCAGCTGGAAATAAGCGTATATGGTAAGCAGGTTGAACTCGGATCTTTTGATGAGTTCAAATGTCCCGCGAAAAAGACCCTGGTCGGAAATCACATTCGCCTGGTTTCCGGCAACTCCGATCACCTGCATGGTATCCGGGCCGGAGCTGGCAACCGACGAAAAAAGATGCCAAGCCACGGGCCAGGTGAAAATAATGGATAAAATAGCAAAGAAAAAGATTATTCTGAAATTTTCGTTTTTAAAAAATTTCACATTCATGCTTAAATTTTTAATTTCCAATAAAATCTTAAATCCTAAACCTGAATCTCAACACCCGTCTGACCGAAGTTCATTTCGTGCAGATTTGAGCTTGGGGTTTTTATTGGATATTAGATATTCTATTTATATTTCCCTTTCCAGTCATTCACTCTGATTCGCAGAAGATCGGACATCATATTTAACGGATCCCTGAAAATCCGGACATGGCTGTTGGGCGGATTTTGGAGAGAGATTGGAAGCTCCTTTATCTTATATTTTAGCTTATTGGCGATAAATATCAATTCCGCGTCAAAGGCAAAGCGCTTTACTGATATTCTTGAAAATATTTGCATCGCCACTTCTCTCTTGAAAACCTTGAATCCGCATTGGGTATCCTTCACATTCCGGTCATTGATGATCAGCATCCTCATTAACCGAAAAACTTTTTCCATTATCTTTCGGTGCCATTGCACCGGACGGACAAGCTTGAGTCCCGGAACGAAACGAGAAGCTATCACCAGGTCATAACCACTTCTAATTTCAATCATAAACTTTTCAAGCTCTTCGATTGGTATACCGAGATCGGCATCCAAAAACATTACTGTATCATAACAGCTCTCCAGAATCCCGCTTTTTACCGCTCCGCCTTTGCCCTGATTCTCCGAATTGTTGATTATTTTTATATTCGTCCCCTGCTTTATTTTCTGCAGCTCATTCCCGGTCCGGTCGGCACTTCCGTCATTGACCGCAATAATCTCCCAATGCTCAAAGCGAAGCGACAGATAATCCGCTATTTTCCCGATATTTTTAAAAATTGTTTTTTCCTCATTAAAACAAGGAACAACCACGGAAATTTGGCCGTTTTTCATAAGATAATATTGAGCTATGAGTATTTTATCCTATCGCCTTCTTTTTTTCCAGTCCAAGTTAACATTAATCCATCAGATCTTTCCAATATATCCTTTCTTTTTTTTCTACTGTGTCTTCATCATTTTGCTTTTTAAGTCCGAGATCCTTCCCTCCCCATTCTCTTTTCAGGGACATTTCGGCAATGCTAATTGCTCCGAATTTTTGGATACTTGTTACTTCAAACCTTTCGGAAAGCGCCTGTGGGAGCTTTAGGTTTTTCGCGCGGGTCAGATATGTCGCAAAAACACATCCGTCTGTCCCCTGTTTCATATTCGTCACAGAGTTCGGTATGGCCCCACCAAGTCCAAGAAGATATTTTATCGGTCTTTTATATTCCGAGTTCGAATAGTAATAAATATTTTTTGATCCGCATTTTTCTATCATAAAATCAGTTGCTTTATCGAGGTGCCATAAGACAATGCCGTCTTGCGCCTTGAGGATTATCGTCCGTGACGGATAGACACCCTTTATTTGGGAATCTTTTATCTCCGAAAACCACAAAATCGTTCCTAATATATTTCCTCCAATCACGGCAGCTATCAAAAAAACAACAAGGACTTTGGAAAGAGGTATTTTCACTGAAAGAATATGCTTTCCAATATATCCGAGATACACGAAAGGCAGAAAAAGCATGGGAAGAAAAAAACGGGGACGGATGTCATAGGCTATCGGGATATACGCCAAAAAATAAGCCGGAAACCAAATCAGCGTGATGAGCAGAAAGTTTTTCTTCACCTGATCTTTCTCTTTTTTCCAGAAAGAAAAGTTCAGAACAAGGGCAGGTATTACGAAAAATATCCAGGCGATGGCCGATCCTATCAGTTCTGTTTTTTTGCTTATATATCCGGTAAAAATAATGAACAGGTTCTGACCGAAGTATCTTACATCACGAAATATTTTCTTGATGAGTGAGTGGCTGTCCGGTTTACTTTGCAACGCTTTTATGAACTCCTTGGTCGCTTGTCCGTGGCTTTGAATCTCATTCGCGAAAACCGGAATATAAATAACCACGACCATTAATATGAAAAGCAAGATTATTTTCAAACTTAAGCGCCGCTTCAGTTCTTTCCGGTTAAAATAAAGAAAGACCAAAGTTATAAGCGGCAAAGTGAAAAAAGACAGAAAATGAAGCTGAGTGGAGACCGCGAAAGAAAATCCCGCCAGAAGCGCCCAACGCAGGCGATATTTTACCTGGCTGTCGAAAATATTCAGCAGCGAATAAAAAAATAAGACGTTAAAAAAGGGCAACGAATTCGGATTCCATGCAAAACGGGAATATTGGATGCCGAGAAAACAAAGAGCATAAGCAGAGGCCAGTAGCATTGACCAACCGGAACTGAAATATATTTTGAGGAGTAAAAATAGGATAATAATTGAAAAAATCGAGAAAAAAAGATCGGAATAGGCCATCACATCCGGTTCGTTGCTCTGGAATATAACTGCTGGAATATATTGGAAATAATACGATGCCGGCCCGACATTGGCATGAGTACCGCCTGCTTTAGGCCCCAAAAGTGGTAAACTCCCCGGACCGTTCTGATAGGCTTCATTTACAAGCATGGCATCGCGAGCCTGGTCCATCTTGAAAAAAAGCCAGTCATGAAAATAATAGGTCCGCAAAAAAACAGCAGCCAATATCACGGCCCCAAAAAGAATAACCCTGTAGTTTCTTCTTATAAATTCAGCCATCATTCGAAGTTCAGCATCTTTACCCTCGCTCTACTCTTGTTTCTCGCGTCAGTAAACGACATGTATAATTTGTTTTCAAAAGCTACCAGTGACGGATCCCCCTTTCCTTTACCTCTTGATATATTATTGCTTTTCCCCACTTTAGTCTCAACCCATTGCGAACCGTTCCAGACCTTCATTCTGACTTTCCATGCGCCTTTAGCTTTCTGGGAATACGCCAAATACATATAATTTCTTCCATCAACCGAAATGGTGCTTTCGATTGTTTTTCCCCGGACAGCCACTCCTCCAGCGAAATCTTCCCATCTATCTCCATCCCATTTATGAATATACGTGTTCTTTTCATTTTTTCCGGTATAAACAAGATACAGATTACCCAGGTGGTCCGTGTCGATTGAAGGGCTGTAACCGGCAGCAGAGCTGACAATTCCTTCTGAATGATTTTCATCAGACAAAGACTGCCACTCCAAACCATTCCACTTTTTTACGGCTATCTTATTGCCATTTGAACGGTCTTCGAACGCCACAAACATGCTGTCATCCAATTTTGAGGATATGATATCAATTTCACTTGCCACCGAACTGCTGACAAGGCCTTCGGAGTGATTGCCGTCGGTCACTGGCTGCCATCCGGAACCCTCATTCCATCTCAATACCTTTTCTCTTTCTCCGCTGGCTTCATCGCGAAAAGCGGCGTACAAATAATTTTTTGAATTATCAAAACTTAATGCCGGTTCGAATCCGCGCAAATCACTGATATATCCATTCGAATGCTGCTCATCGGCCAGATCCTGCCAGGTGCTGCCATTCCATTTTTTTACCTTTGCTCTCAATTTGCTGTCTCCATAATCCGTGAACGTCACATAAACATTTTCGCTATCCGTTTCTAATGTCGGATTTCCGCCTCTTTTCGCGCTCACCCAGCCGTTAGGGTTTTGGGCATCGGAAATGTCTTGCCAATTTGTTCCATTAAACATTCTTACTTTCGCCCTATTGTTTTTTGCTTTGTCCTGAAAGGCAGCATAGACCTTGCCGTCATTCGAAACAGCGATATTCGTTTCTGTACCACTTTTTAGGCTTATAAGGCCATATTTCGCGTTGCCTCCGGAAACATCCGACCAAAGCGCAGACGAGCCGAAAACATCGCTGGTAGCGATTGGCATTAATCCCAAAATCAACGCGTAGCAAAATAGCTTGAGTTTATTTTTCATTTTTTAGTCCGAAATTATTGTTTTCGAAAAATCGTAACTGGCAGGCCTGTTTCCATATTGGTTAACATGGACCGATACGACTTCTTCATCGCTTTTGCTGATATCAATCGTCGCGAAACTCCCCAGAGCCTTCTTGTCGACTAAATTATTTATTATTACATAAGAAATGCCGTTTATTTCCTGAGAGTAGTTTATGGCGCGATGACCGCTGAAAACCGCAACAACATTTCCTTTTTCTTCAAGGATGCTTCTGATCGTTCCGGATTCAAATAAATTAACCCTGGTTCCTCCTCCCGACGACTCATTTGGAGTATCAATAGGACTATGATGGGAAAAAATAATGACGGGGAGGTCACTTTTCAGAGTTTCTCTGAGCCAACTTTTTTCTACATCAGGGATTCTCCCCGCGCCGATAGCGTTGTCGTTGGTGTCGAGAGTTATCAGCCTGAAGCCATTGATATCCAAGAACGCATAATCATTTTCCATCTCCAAAATTTCCCGGATGCTACTTTTCGACATCTTAAAGAGATCGTGATTACCAATGCAGTATAGTCGCCTGGCATTGGCCCTTTTGAAAATTCCATTGACAGTTCTTAAATCTTTTTTGGCTTTCTTGCTTTTGACTCCCCGGCTCAGAATATAATCTCCGCCACCTATCACGACGTCCGGCATAAAAGTGCTGTTATAATAATTGACCGCCCTATTGAGATACTTTTTCGCCTTTGAGGGATATTTATGGTCATATTTTTTTTGTTTGCCGTATTCCCAGTCCGCCACAAAACCAACCTTGAGCGTCTCCGCCTGCGAAACGGAGAAGATTGATGCCCAGGCTAAGGCTGAAATAAACAATATTTTTTTCATAACTGTCTTGTAATATAAATATTCGTATCAAGCCTTTTTTCCTTTGATCCAAAATTTCATATCTTTGACTGCAATAATCCTTTGTTTTTGAATACTCCTTCGTTTTTTCATTAATTGCGGTAAATTTTTCACCACATTCCACCAGGCCCTTAGTATGATTTTTGCGACCTTTGACTTCCCTTCGCCGCCCACAAATTCTTGTTCTCGCTTTTTTCCGCTAACCGCATTATACACCAATCGAATATATTCAAAAAACCGGATAAAAAGAGTTTTTGCCATCAGGCAGCAGGGATAGTTTTTTATCAACACAAAAAAATAATTTCGATGCAGATAATAGGCCTTGAAGCTTGAAAATCTTCCGGTAGTTCCGCTGTGCATATGAAAAACGACAGCGCTGGGGCAATAGTATGATTTGTACCCCAAGTGCCTCATCCGCCAGGCCAAGTCGACATCTTCATAGTAAGCGAAAAAATCTCTGTCGAAAAAATTCTCTGTGGGATATTTTATTGCTTCCAGCACATTTTTGGAATAAATCGCTGCAGTGCCATTGGCTCCAAAAATCTCAGCCTCGTCTTCAAATTGACCCTTATCTTTTTCACCAAAACCGCGATTATGCGCCGTCCCGTCTTTTGTGATCTCGATTCCTACGCAATCAAATTTATTAGGATTGAAAAAATTCAGTATTTTCGGCTGGATTGATCCGGCATCGGGATGGCGCTCGGCGCAATTCACTGCTTCCCGCAAATAATCCTTATCGAGTTTCGTGTCATTGTTAAGCGCGATGACCCATTTGATATTTTCGTCCTTCAGCGCCAGACGAAAGCCAAGGTTATAACCCGCCGCGAAACCAATGTTTTTGTTTATTTCTTTCAAAATAACTTCCGGATAGTTCATTTTTAGAAAATCAACGGATCCATCATCTGACCCGTTATCAATCAAAATAACCCTAAAATCCCTATAACTCTGGGATCGCAATGAATCCAGGCAGTCCTTCAGATATTTTTTGCCGTTCCAGTTGGCAATAATAACCGCGGCTTCAATCATAATAATTCTTCGTTTATGAAAAAATAGAGTTTAGAGGGTATCCCGTTCTGCTTCAATATAAATTTGATCAGGTTAACCTACTCGAGAGATTCTATTTTTTGTGCTCACCTTATAATTTAGATCGCAAATAATCGTAATATTCGCTATTGTGGCTGTTTTTGGTAGTGAATTCCCGAAATGATTTCTCCCGCGCTTCTTTTCCTGTCATATGGCGCAGATTTTCATCCAAAACCAATTTTTCCAGCTTCTCGAACCATTCGTCTTCATTTCCGGCCAAGAAACCGTCTTCACCGTCATCGATCGCTTCCCGATAAGTTTGATTATTCATCGCCACGCTCGGAACACCTAGAATTCCGGCCTCAAAATATTTTAGTTCTGATTTCGATTCAGAGAACGGATCCCCTTTTTCAAGCGGAATGATGTTTACGTCGACATTTGAAATATTTTCAAGATGATTTTCCCAAGGAGCAAAAGGCAATTTTTCAATTCGGTCTTGAAATTTTCCAAGTCTTTCGCCGATATTGAGCGGTCCAGCCAAAACCAGTTTCGCCTGAAGATATTTTTCGAGAATCCGGAGCAAGGCGCCTTCAACGGTGGCGAAATTTTTGTCATGCCCTTTCGTCCCCGCGAAATAACCAATCTTCACTTCCGATGATTGAGCACGGTGATTTTTATCCTTTAGAATCTTTTCGGCTATTTCGATATCCTTGACCGATAGTTTATTCTTCGAAACGAATATCTTTTTCCCGTAATTTTCCAGAATCTTCGCCAGATAATTTGTTGTGGTCACGCATGTTTTTACATACGGGTCGTTCAAAATATCCTCGCCCACTCCTTTTTCATATTGCTTGCGCTCCAGAGAATTCATCTTCCTGTAGTGATCCGTATTTTGCATGTACTTCGGATCAAAAACCAGATCATCAGTTTCGAAAATGATTTCTTTGCCTGATTTTTTGGCATTATCAATTAGTTTTGCAACCTTATTCGTATAAATCGGACGATGAAAAATGAAGATCTTGAATTTATCCGCGTATTTCGGAAGGAAAGGATTTTCCTGGATCGTGACCGAACATTTGAAATCGTGAAGTTCAAGCTCCTCTTTCTGGTTGTGCGCGCGATATCTCGCGCTGTCGCCCACGCCCGTTGTCACGAACAAAATATCACCCGGACGGACCCGGCCGAATTGCGCAAAAAATGATTTCGCCACTCTTTTCCCGCCAAGAACCAACCCTTCCTGCTTCAGGGCATTGAGCGCTTTCCCGGTTTTGATGAGGAGTGTTTTCATTTGATATTTATGAAAGGATTTTTCATGTTAAAGACAATTTTGGAACTTTATTATTAAAATAGTGCTCAGGCAAATCGTATTTCCTATAATACAGATGGCCAATCGCGCAAAATATGGCTTTGCTATAATCAAATCCTAATTTTTCGGAAACCGTTTTCACTTCTTCCTCACTTTCTCCTTCAACCTCCACAAACGGTTCGAGAAACGGCCATTCGTCGATTGTAATTTCAGCCCCGTCCAATACCCACAGTTCTCGTTTTGTTTCTTGATAAGATTTTTCCTGACAACCTATATTTTTTAGAAACATAATAGTTTTTTCAAAATCATGAACAATTATAGTTGTCTCTTTCTGATTATGGATAGCATCTCCGTCGATGATTTTCAAAGACATTGTAATTTTATCTCCTTCGTTTCGAACCCTTACCCACGCTCCTTTTATTTCGTTTCCTCTCGGCAGATTGAATGTTACTCGTTTCTGCAAAAACTCCAACCGGATCAATTTAGCACCGACTTTCTCAAGCCGGGATCTCACTTCATCTTTATCAATATTTTCAAATGTCGCCTCGTATTCAATTTGCATAATCAACAAAAATTCACAAAATTATTTCAAAAAACTATCCCTTGCCTTCATGATTTCTCCTGGATCTTCAAGTAGTTTTCCCTTATGCAGCTTAACTAAAAGCAGAATAACTCCGCAATCCTTGCATTTCCCCCAGCCGCATTTTCCCTTATTCTCCTTTGAAAGCATCCGGCAAAGATCTATTTCCCTGTCAAATATTTTTTTGCTGATGACATTCTTTTTTAATCCTGTTTTGCAGGTATATTTCTTTGGCATATTATTTTTTCAGTGAGTCAAAAATTTCGAATAATTTTCGGATTTCTTTTTCTTCGCTCAGATCGTCCAGATCATAGGCAATTCTCTCTCGTGTTCCAATTTTTTTGAGGATGCCCCCCAATTCACCAAAGGTTTTCAGAAAATATCCTTTCCCTCCTAGCCTCGACCGGTTGAAATCGCTGTCGAAACAGATGATCGGGAGGCTGGCAGCCATCAGATTCACGATTTTTCCGCTTGATTCCGTGCTGCTTCTTTTTGGATCGATGGATGCGTCCGCCAGATTCAGATAGGCCGGCAGGGAAAAATAATTCACTTTTCCGGCGAAAAAAACGGATCCGCCCAAATTATTTTCGCTGACAAATTTTTTATATTTTTCCTCATCGCTGCCAAACCCGCCTACCAGAAGCTTCCATCCCTCCCGCTGGCCCTCATGTTCGTTGAAACTTTTCAAAAGCCCCCCTATCCCCTTATTATCGCTCAATCCTCCGATATATACCAACAATTTATCCGATCCTTTCCATTTTTTTATCTCCTCCATCTTTTCCCGTTCTTCCGCCGTTAATTTCGGGGCATCCCGGAACAGATCCAAGTCTATGCCGTCCCGAACAATGGTGATTTTATCTATGCTCTTAAACAGCCTCTCCATGTGCGGCTTCACGTTCTCGCTGCTGACCACCAGCCAATCGCACCGGTTTATGAACCTTTTGGAAAGCCAAACGAATATCCTGCGGGCTATATGGCTATTCCTATTGTAATTTTTGAATTCCTCATTGAGGTCCGCCTGCAGGTCAGTGACAATGGGTATGTTTTTGAAAGCCAGCCTTTTTGCGACATAGCCGACGCCCAAACCTTCGTACAGATGAGCGTGGATGACATCCGGATGAAATTTTCTTATAACCCTCCGGCATAAAAAAATCAGCTTTATATCCAGCCAGAATTTCCCCCACGAAAAACCGGGGGCGGTTCTTTTGTACCACCGGACCTCTTTGATTTTCTCAATATCAAGCCCGCCGACATTTTCACCCGAGAAATAGGTGCAGATTTTCACTTTGCATCCGAACTTCTCAAGATATTTGGCGCCGTTCAAAATCCGCATATGGCATCCTCGGTTGGAAAAAAAGGGCGTCGCCGCAATAGTCAGTATTTTCATGTTTTTGGTCATGTTCCGGATTTGGGTTAAGGCTAATTCTCCTCTCTTATCCTGTCATTATTCTCAAGCACCGCTTTGATGAATTTGGCTTCGTAGCCGGATTTCTCGCTGGCTTTTGCGATCGCGTTGATATCCTTCGGCAGGCACTTTCCTTCGAAACCGCGCTTCTCTTTCTCCGGAAAAACAGCTGAAAACATCCGTCCCATCCGCTCGTCAAGAAGCCACAGCTCGCGCAATTCCTTGTATTCAATCCCGAATGATTTGGCAATGTTATAAAATTCGTTGCAAAAAACCACTTTTGTTCCGATAAAAGCGTTCTCCATGTATTTCACCAATTCTGCGGTCGTAGAATCCGTGAGATAAAACTTCGCTTCCGGCCCCATAACCCGAACAAAAAAATCCATGATGTTGGAAGCAGTTTCTTTGTCGCCTCCAATGATTTGAAAATTGTGATATTTCATATCCGTCGGATGGGCATATTTCCAAAAGGGAACAAAGTATCCCCCTTCTCCCATATATTCGGGCGAGAAGCAGATTTTTTTTCCCGTCTTTTCGCACAAACCTTTTGTTGTCGTAGGCGGAATGGTGCTTTTGACAAGGATGAGGGGCACCTCAAGCCATTTAAAGGTTTCCTCGATAATCGAAAGATTGCAGGAGCCGTCGTCTCCCATCGGAGTCGGCACGGAAACTACCGCCAGATCGCAGGAATTTATCTCTTCTTTTGATGCCGAACCTTCGACATGCGGGTCATAATAAACAGTTTCAAATTTGTCTTTGAAGAAGTTATAGACTCCTTTCCCGACATAGCCGTATCCCACGACGGCAACCTTCTTTTTTGCTTTTTCTTCTGCCATGTTTCTAAATAAAAAATTAATTAATCACGGTTGATTTTCAATCTCCTGCGCCGCTGTCTTCTCTTCGGCAAAAACAAATTTTTTTCTCATGAAGAAATTCCATTGCAAAACCAAAAGGATCGAGACAATCTTCGCAAACATAATATAGATTTTAAGCTGGTCTACCAGTATCCAAAGAATAATTTCCGTCCAGATGAGTCCGCCGATGCCAATCAGCGCAAAAAGAGGAAACTCTTTTTTTATCTGGCCGCTGCTTTTGAAAACCAAAATCGTATTGAGGGTATAATTCACTACCATGCCGGAAAGAAACGCGCATGCGGCAGCTATGAGGTAATTTATATGCAAAGGATGCGTTAAGACAAAAAGCATGCTCACATCCGTGACAGTGGCAAATCCTCCGCAGATCAAATATCGGAAGTATTGCAAAAAACCTTTATTTATTTTCCGGCCAACTATTTTTTCGACGGTTTCGTCGATGAATTGTGCCGCGCGCATGAAAATTATTTATTGATTAGGAATTCCGATGCCTGAAACACCCTCACGAAATCGTTGGGGTTGTTGGCGATGGTGACATTGAAAATATAATTATCGCTCCCATATATTTTTTTGATATCCGCCAGCTTCTGCACGGCCGGGGCCATTTTGAAGCTGCGCGATCTCCGGTCCGTTGAAATGACGAAATAGTCGATTTTATTCTCCCTGAAGATTTCCCGATTGAAATCGATGAAGCATTTCCCCGCAAAGGCTTCGCAAACCGCCCCTTTGTCCGACCAAATCGTCAAATTCCGCGCATCAGGCAGATTGTTCAGGAAATTGGCGGCTTCAAAACTCCCCTCTCCCATACCTTTCAGGTTGACAATGAAGCTTTTCGGAAGAATTTCGGAGGCATATGCGAGATAATTCGGCCTGACGAACATCAGGCTGGCAAGAAGCAAGAGGATCACTGCGGCATAAGCCGTTGAAAGCGGAATATATTTTTTGATTTTTTTATCTTCGAGAAAACGCGAAAGGCCGATTGCAGCCATCACGAAGATTAAAGGATACACCATAATCTGATATCTGACTATGGCGACAACTTTGTTGGCAGCCGCGCCAAGATAAAAGACAAATATAAAAATAAGAATATAAATTATGATTATTGAATCGCGCTTCAGTTCTTTTTTCCTAAAAATACCGACCGCGGCAAACAATACGAAAAACAGCGCCAAGGGAGAAATACTGAACATCAGGGTATACATATCGGCTGAAACCGCCCCGCCGAATTTTTGCAAAAGATTGCCGCTGCCGATTCCCTTTGGCGAAGCGATGATTTTTTGCAGGTCAAAAATGTTCACACGGGCGTATACATGCAAAAAAACCAATGCCGCAAACAGCAAGAATACGGCCCCGGCTGTTTTTGCGATTGCGTTCCGGTACTTCGCCAAAAAACTAAATACGGCATTTGAAAATCTCGCCTTGAAAACAAACGAATCTATGACAAAAAAGCCGATGATTCCGGCAAACAAAGGCCAGGTGGATGAAAATACTTTATTTCCGATGGTTGCCTGGAAAAGCGTGGATAAACTGATCCAAGTCGCGGGGAAAAAAACAAAGGCCGTCGCCATAGCTGTCAGGAAGAGGATGGCGTAGTTCCACAGGGCCTGCTTCAGGTATTTTGCAATCGGGGTATGCCGATGCGCATGGAATACATATTCCAGAAAAAATATCAGGAAAAAATAGACGAAGAGGATGTTGGCGACATATTTTGTGATAACCGAAAGCCCGAGAAAGAACCCCGAAAGTACCAGAAATTTTTTTTCATTGCCCTTGAGAAAGACAAAAAGGCTCAGCGTGGAAAGACCCGTCAAAATCCAAAGCATCGCGTCCGAGTTGATGATGAGGGAAATTCCCAAAAGTACCGGCGAGAGGCCAAACAGCAGGATTGAAAATCTGGCTGTATTTTTCCCCAGCAGTTTTTTGATGAGGAAATAAAAGAGAGGAAGCGACGCCAGGGTAAAAAGAAAAACAGGCAGGCGCAGAAAGAAATATATGTCCCGTATTTTTTGGAGCTGGTCCTCGGTCTTTGGCTCGTAGCGCAGATCCTGATACGATTTCGGATTCCCGTCAATAAAAAGCAATCCGGCGCCGGAAACAATCGCCAAAGGCACGCCCGGCTTGTCCGATATGTTGGTGTCTTTCCAGTCTTTTTCCTTTACGTTTTTCCAAAAGCTGGGGACTCTCCCGTACGACCAATACGGCTCGTCCACCCCGGAAAAATTCTCAAGCCGCTGAAAGCCGAAATAAAAGCTGGAAATGACAATGCCAAAAAAAAAGAGAATTGTGATTATTCTTTCCTTCATATTTTCAATTTTCCACGATTTCTTTTATTTTATAATTCATCCCCCCGTGCGCTTTATAATAGTTTTTCGTGGAAATATCAGCCAGAAGACCGAAAATGAAGAGCTGGATCCCCGTCAAAAGAAGAAATATGGCGACCAAAGGCCAGTTCTTGTCCGACATACTGACTCCGTAGGCAAATTTCGCTACAGCCAGGACAGCTGTCAGCGCGAGACCAAGTCCGAAAGCAGCCAGTCCTCCGCCGCCAAAGAGATGAAGCGGCCGATTGGCATATTTTTTCCAAAACCAGACAGAAATCATATCGACAACTCCCTTTACTCCCCGCTTCCAGTTATATTTCGTCACCCCGCGGGTGCGCGGATGATGGCTCACCGGAATTTCCGTAACCGAAAATCCCTGCACCTTGAGATTGGCCGGTATGAAGCGATGCATTTCACCGAACAGGTCCAAATCGTCAAAACATTCCCGCTTATAGGCCTTGAGGCTGCATCCGCTGTCGTGAATTCCGTCATCAATGAGGACTTTGCGCAATACATTTGCCATTCGGGAATTGAATTTTTTGAAAAACTTGTCTTTTCTGTCTTTGCGCCATCCGGAAACGACATCGTATCCCTCATTCATTTTTTCGAGCAATTTTCCGATATCGGCCGGATCATTTTGAAGATCGCCGTCCATCGTGATCACAACTTCTCCATTTGAGTTTTTAAACCCCGCGTCAAACGCTGCCGTCTGGCCAAAATTTTTCCGCTGGACGATGAGTCTGAGCGGCGAAAGCGTTCGACAGATCTCATTGGTCTTGTCTGTGCTTCCGTCATCGATAAAAACAATCTCGAAAGTTTTTCCGAGCGCCTGGCAGGCTTCGACGATTTTTTTGTGCAGTTCGCGCACATTCCCCTCCTCGTTGAAAACCGGAACTACGACTGATAAATATGGCTTTTGGTTGTCTTCATTCATATTTTTATGGTAGCTTAAAGTAAGGATTATAGCAACGTTTGCTGATTTAAAAATAAGGGGCGGCGATATCTCAGACATCGCGCCCCGTAGCCAGGAGACCTCTGCAGTCACTGATACTCGATCCCTTCGTTTTTTTGCGCCTCAGAAAGCAGTTTGCCAAGCTCCAGGGCATCGGCCGTAACCAACCGGGCGATCTCGCTCGGAATTTCCGAAAGCGGATAGGACCGGAAATTGACAATCCGGGCCACTTTCTTCTGGCCAAAGATCCTGGCAACTTTCAGATATTCCTTCTCTCTATCGAGATGAATACCGCCGTGCATATCGTCCCCGTTTTCATCCACTGACAAATTGACATGCACTTCCGGAAAAATGGCCAGTTTTCCCCTTATTCCCGGACAGCCGAAGGATTCAAAGCTCTCCATCTCGAATCCCCTCCTGACGAGCTCGCAAAGGACCTGATTGAGCACTTTTTCGGGATCTGGTTCTCCCTTGAAAATGCCGGACAGAGTTTGGCGAAAAAGCGCCACGATATCAGTCGGTCTCATTTTGCCTTTTTCCTCCCGCAATATTGAGTTTTTCTGTCTTTTTTGATTTTTTATTGTATAACATTAATAATTATCTGTCAAAAAGAAAATGAGCCAATCCTCAGAACAAAAGCCAAAGGTAAAATGCCCATTACATACGGTTTTTTTGGACTTGGTCGTATTTTTTCTCATATTTGGCTGGCTGATGCTCTTTTTTTCCGCTCTGAGCCTTTTTTATACCGCTTCGATCACAATCTCACTGATCCTGGCTGCTGCCTTGGCGATTTTTTTGGCCCGCAAAATCAAATTTGAACTCGGAAGAAGCAAGCTATTCCCCGTTGTTTTTTTCATTTCGCTTTTTGTTTCGCTGGCAAGTTGCTATTTCGCCACTCCAACCGTTTTCGGCGGACGGGATCAGGGAGCCATTTCTACGGCGGCCATAAGCCTTTCAAAAAATAACAGCCTCAAGGTTTTCACACCTATTTCAAACGGCCTTTTCCAGAAATACGGCGCCGGAAGATCGCTCAATTTCCCGGGATTCGACTTTGCGAAAAGCGGCCAGTTGATCTCGAGATTTCCCGTGGCCTACACGTCCTATCTGGCCTCGGCCTATGGCATCTTTGATCTCAAGGGAATCCAATATGCCAATTTTATACCCCTATTTTTGTTTCTGGTGTCTTTTTGGCTGATCCTTCAGGAATTTTTTCCCAAAAGAGTTTCATTCCTCGGATTCCTCATCGCCGCGACCTTTTTCCCTTTTCTTTGGTTCGCCAAATACACGCTCACGGAGACATATATGCTCTTTCTTGTTTGGACGGGTATTTTGTTTCTGATCTACTTCGCAAAAAGAAAAAACGAAGCCTTTCTTTGGATTTCACTCGCCGCTTTCGGCCTCTCCGCCCTTACAAGAATCGAAGGAATAATCTTCTTTTTGTTGGCGATAGCATATATCTTCGTTCTGCAAAAAAAGAAAGCCGTCGAAATGCCAAAAAGATTCAACAGATATATGCTGATCGGCTCTTTCTTTCTGATAATCGCCTGCCTCTATCTCAATTTTCCCGCCCTCACTGACAGCCTGAAAAATCTCGCAAAAGCATTTGTTTCAAATTCAGCCAAAGAATCTACGCCATCAACAAACCTTTACGCATACCTCATTCGGATATTTTTCAACTACAACGCCTTTACCTACCTTATCATCGGCTTGGCCGGAATTATCTGGCTTGGAAAAAATATCCGCAAAAATTGGCAGAAAACCGAATTAATTCCTTTACTGATCCTTTTTCCGGCTTTTTTCTATCTTTTCACGCCGCAAATCACGCTTGACGACCCCTGGCTCCTGCGCCGCTTTGTCTTTGCTGTTTTTCCAGTGCTTATTTTTTATTCTGTTTATATTTTGAATAAATTCTTTTACCATAAGATATTTTTATACATCGTCCTTTTGATGCTTATTTTAGCAAATACGGCTGTCAGCTGGCGTTTCATCAACTTCTCCGAAAACAAGGATCTGCTTTCCCAAGTAGAAAAAATATCCCAAAAATTCGGATCGGATGACCTTGTTCTGGTCGACCGCCTGGCAACAGGAAGCGGATATTCGCTCGCCAGCGAACCGATGCGCTCGATCTTTGGAAAAAAAGCCGTTTATTTTTTCAATTCGGAAGATTTGAAATATATCGACCAGCAGCGCTATAAAAACATATATTTGATCACTCCCCCGATTGAAAAAGATATGTGGTACGCCGAAATCATAAAAGGAAAGGCTCCGGAAAGCATCGAGACGATTAGCAATAATTTTCTTGTTCCGTCCGAGAAAAAATGGGCGCTGGCTGAATTTGCAGAAGCAAAAATCCCCGTGGCTATCTGGAAGATAAAGTAAATATATGCTATAATTAGAGCGAAATTATAAGTATCTTTGAAAAAATGAAAAAAATAAAAACAAAAATCAGGCACAAGATTGCCAATAAAAAAGTTTCCCGCCAAAAGGCGAAAAACAGCTCCCATCATTTGAGGATCATTCCCTGGACTATGGCCGCACTGGCCGCGTTCTATCTCATGAGCCTCATCGCCATCATCCGCATCTATCCGGAGATTTTTACCGTGCCCAGCTCCTACGCCGAGGACCAGGTTCTCACGACCAATAGCGTTTCGGTGGAGCAGCAAACTCTTCCCGATGTCGATTCGATCAAATCGAAACTGAAAAGCATCGTGAATGGATACGGAGGAAAGATTTTCAAGGAAGATTTTACCATCGAATTCTCGTTTCCTCAAGAATATATCAGCCGGATTGATTTTTTGCTGAAAAAAGATGATGCTTCCGATGGAGCAATTTTTCCCGCCGAAAAAAAAGATGGCGATAAATGGACATCTCGGATAAAAATCGGCGACCTTGAAAATGACGGATATCACCTTTTTTCAAAAATAAGAGCAGATTTTCCTTTTGAAAACACGTGGACTTATGAAACCCCAAGGGTTTCTGTAACCATAAAAAATCCCGAAATAGCCACCCAGGACACGACATCTACAGGAACCAATAATACTCAAACCGACTCGACGTCAGAAACAACCACAACCCAAAGCGACTCGGGAAACATTGATATTTCGCCCGACCATAAATTCCTTGAACCGCGGGGCGGCGCTTCACTCAGCGGAAAACGGGTAATCGCAGGCGCGGTTCCGGGAGCCGGCGGAGTCGAGTATTATATCATCAAAAAAGGATCACTCACTGAAAGATATCTGGGCAAAGCCCGGAAAACGGATGCGGGAAGATGGAAATTGGAAATCGACACGGTGAATATCCCCAACGGGGAATACAAACTCTTCCCAAAAGTATCAAACAGTTACGGAAAATATAAAGGATCCGGGATCACAATCTTTATTAAGAACGAAGCTTCCAACTCGACTACAGCCTCGAGTGTGGACGAAAATGAGGCTGAGGCCGCAAAAGAAGAAATCAGGGAGGAAAACCAAACAGAAACCGCGAAAAAACATGATGACGATAGCGACGATTCCAATAAGACCATTGCCGGAAAACTCTCAAAAAATATTGATAGCGACCAGGACGGAATTTCCGATGAGGACGAAAAAAGGATCGGCACCGACCCGAACTCGGCCGACACCGACAAGGACGGATATATGGACGGCGATGAAGTGAAAAACGGATATGATCCCCTGAAATCCGCCAAGGACGGCCCGGACAAAATAGTTTTTGAAAGCCCGAAGGAAAAAGGCGAAGTAAAAGCCGATTTGATCAAAGTGGAATCCATTGAATCGGCGACGTCGGAAAATACAGCAGGATTCCAATTAAAAGGAAAAGGCCTGTCGAACAGCTTTATAACTATCTACATATACAGCGAAACTCCGACCATAGTCACGGTAATGACCGACGAAAACGGAAACTGGGCATACACGATGGATAAAAACCTCGATGACGGCCAGCACGAAGCCTACGTTGCCATCACAGACAACGAAGGGCATATCACCGCCAAGAGCGAGCCTTTTCTTTTTGTGAAAACCGCCCAGGCTGTCACAGAAGCTTCCGCCGAAGAAATCGCCCTGAGGAACACGGCCGCTGTCCAGTCGCCCGTGGTCGCTTCCCGCTCAAAACAAGTGGCTGTGATCGGATTCGTCATCCTTATTTCACTTTTTACCTCCATTGCCTGCATCGGTCTTTATCTCGTCTATCATTTTCACCACAAGAAGGAATCAGCCGTTCATAAGGATTATCTGGCTGAGAAATAAAGTGGCATTCACCACTTTGATGTCATCACTTGCTCGGAAATGATCCCGCCAAGGCGGGACATTTCTCTCGCTTCGCTCGACAATAACAAAAATAAATGGAAACAAAAGACAATCCCCGCAAAACCCCTTCTTCTTTTCGGCTTGCCATGAGTTTTATAAAAAGCTACCCTTCGATCATTTTATCTTTGGCTTTGATGGTTTTTATGCCGCTGGCCCTTTATTTCAACAGCTATTTCATCCTCAATACGTTTGAAAAGACGGTTGAAACCGAATTTTTGCGCAAAGCCGCCATGACTGAAAACGTCTTTGATTCGATGATCGATAAGGAACTTCTCGAGAACCGGGAAAAGCTGACAGCCAAGATCAGCGAAATAAAAGAGCGGGAAAACGAGATCTCAAACCTTGAAATCCTGCTTCCGGCGGATGAAAAACAAGATAAATTCACTGTAGCCGCTTCTTTTTCCCCTGAAAGAGTCGGATCCGAAGTTCCCAGTGATTTCTATAAATCGATCGCCTGGTCTCAGCCGGAAGGGACATCGCATCGCGAATCCCAAAATTCCCAGCGCGTCATTGTCATCGAAAAAACCCTGCACGACGAATCCCAAAACCGGATTGGAATCATTTCAATCACCTTTTCCCTGCAAAAAACGGATAATTTGATCTCCCGCACTTTTTCGAAATCATACTTGGTGCTCGCCGCTTCGATTCTCGTCGTTCTGCTTTTCATTTTCAATCACGCCCGGATGTTCAATTATGCCGTCCGCCTCACGAAACTCAAAGAAGTCGACGAGATGAAGGATGATTTCATCTCGATGGCCAGCCATGAGCTCCGCTCACCTCTTGCCGCCATGCGGGCCCATCTTTCTTTTTTCAAGGAGAAGGAGGCGGAAAACGTTTCCGAAAAAGGAAAGAAGTACATTTCCGACCTCGAATTTTCCATAAACCGCCTGGATAACCTGGTCGACGACATCCTGGAAGTTTCCCGGCTTGAGCAGAACCGCATTCCGTTCAATATGGAGACTCTTGATCCAAGCCCGGTCATTGCTGCCAGCATAAACGAAATGAAACCCAAAGCGCTGGAAAAAAAGCTGGAGATCGTTTTTTCCGCCGAACCGCTGCCGTTCATCAGCGCCGATCCGGACCGCCTCAAGCAGATCATGGTGAACCTCATCAGCAACTCAATCAAGTATACGCTCAAGGGAAAAATTGAAATTTCCGGAAAAATCAGGCACCGGAAATATCTTGATATTGTCGTTGCCGACACGGGAGTCGGAATTTCGGCCGAGCATCAAAAATCCATGTTCCAAAAATTTTTCCGCGCCAAAAACAAGGCGACGGCGGATGCTCCCGGAACGGGACTTGGTCTTTGGATCACACAGGAACTGGCCATCAAGATGAACGGGGATATCACGGTCGAAAGCATCGAGGGAGTCGGCTCGCACTTTACGGTTTCTTTTCCGATTGTAAAAAGCTGAAAAAAATTTTATACATTCAAAGCCTTGTCACAAGCCTGTTTTGCGGCTTGTTTTTTATCCCCTGATTTTGTATGATGAAATCACGATTAAATAAATAAAAATCGGAAAAATGCTAAAAAAACTTGAAAAGACAGAAAAATTCATAAGCCTCCTCAAAAAAAGCAGCCCTTTCTTTGAAAGCCTGGAGAAATCCAAAAATATCATCGCCTCTTCCCTTGAAAAAAACGGGAAGCTTTTGGCCTGCGGCAACGGCGGAAGCGCCACGCAAGCCTCGCATATGGTCGGAGAATTTGTCGGGCGTTTTGCGTTCGACCGGCCGGCCCTCCCAGCCATTTCGCTCTATGACCTAGCAGCGACCACCGCCATCGGGAATGATTATGGCTACGACGATATATTTTCGCGTTTTGTGGACAGTCTCGGAAACGAAAATGATGTTTTATTCTCAATCAGTACCAGCGGTAATTCAGGAAACTGCCTCAAGGCGATGGAATCGGCCAAAAAGAAGGGGGTATTTAACATCGCTCTCCTTGGCCGGGACGGTGGAAAAATAAAAGATCTGGCCGACACAGCCATCATAGTTCCGGCAGACGAAACTCCGCTCATCCAAGAATTGCACCTAATGATAATCCACTGGCTGTGCGAAAAAATAGAATTGCACTTTTTTGAAAAGAAATAATCAAAAAAATATGATTAGAATTGAACGCGTCAAGGAAATATTGTCGAAAGCCAAAAGCCAGCCGGTTCTTTCCTGCGGGGACGTGATGCTGGATGCGTATCTCACCGGACCAGTTGAAAGATTGTCTCAAGAAGCCCCTGTTCCGATTATTTCCGTCCAGGACGAACATTTTTTTCCCGGAGGCGCCGGCAATGCCGCTAATTGCATGGCTGCCATCGAGCTTTCTCCTCATCTCGTTTCAGTCGTGGGGGGAAAAGGGAGAATTAGATATTCGGACATCTTGGAAGAGGAATGCAAAAAAAACGGAATAATCTCTCATTTCAGTAGTGACCCTTCCCGCAAAACCACACTGAAACTCCGCTTGGCCGCTATCAAAACGACAAAACAACATGTTGCGAGAGTCGATATGGAAAATACCGATCCGCTCAACAGAGAAAAAGAAATGGAAATTATAAAATACATCCAAAGCCTTTTTGAAGAGATAAAGCCTCCCGTGATCTCAATCCATGATTATAAAAAAGGCTTCCTGACCGAAAATATATTTTCCGCTCTCGTGTACATTTCAAAAGAAAAAAGAGTCCCCGTTTTCGCAGACATTAAACAGGATACTTTCGTGAAATTCAGAAAACTTATATCGGCGCCGGAATTATTCTATTTGAAACCCAATCGCAATGAATCAGTGGAAACCGCAAAGGCTTTGAACGGCTTCGATAAAGACGGCAGCGATGATGAAGAAATTAATGAAATCGCCGCCATCATCCAAAAAGAAATTCCAATCCATATTTTTATCACGCGCGGAGGCAGGGGCGCCGCTTTGTTTGAGGCCGGAAAAGAACCTTACTTCGTAAAAGTAAAGGAAGTCGAAGAGCAATTTGACGTCGCCGGCGCCGGCGACACTGTGGCTGCCTTCCTGATTGCATCCTATCTTGGCAATGCAACAATGCCCGAAGCGCTTGAGATTGCCATTGCCGCCTCCCAGGTCGCCATCCGGAAATTCGGCACTTCGGTAGTGACCGCGGAAGAGCTCATAAATTGGATTGAAAAAAATGATTAAGGCAATATTCCTTGACCGCGACGGAACAATCAACGTTGATACCGAATATACACATAAGATAAAGGATTTTGAGTTCGAAAAAAATGCCGTTGCCGGGCTCAAACTCCTCCAAGCCGACGGTTTCGAACTCGTTATCGCCACGAATCAATCAGGTATAGCGAGAGAATATTATGCCGAAAATGATTTTTGGAAATTCAATGATCACGTCGTTTCAGAGCTCAAAAAAAACGGCGTCAAAATCCTCAAAACCTATTTTTCGCCATATCATCCGGAAAAAGGGATTGGAGAATACAAAAAAGAAACAAATTGCCGAAAGCCAAACTCGGGAATGCTAGAAGAAGCCGCAAGGGATTTCGAAATCGACAAAGGAAATTCTTGGATCATCGGCGACAAATGGGCGGACGTGAAATGCGGAAAAAATTTCAAAATCAAATCCATTCTCCTTCTCACCGGAAAAGCTGGATCCGATCAAAAGCATAAATCAAATGCCGATCACATCGCCAAAGATATGTTGGATGCTGCCAAATATATTATTGGATTTTCAAAGAGCTAGCTTTCGGTACGATTACTACTATCCTACCAAGTATTAGAGGGTTGGTTGATTTAAATAATATTTACTTACCACTTATTCTTAGGATAATCAAAACAGATGGGCCATAAAGAAAAGATAAAGTCCTTCGACGAAATCTTTGAAATCGTCCAAAAGGCCAGAAAAGAAAACAAAAAAATCGTGACAACAAACGGATCTTTCGACCTTTTTCACGCCGGCCACATCCAGCTTCTCGAGAAAGCAAAAGAAAAAGGTGATATTTTGATTGTGGGAGTGAACAGCGACAAGTCCGTGCGGGAGTATAAAAAAAAGCCGGGCAGGCCCATCATTCCCGAAAAATATCGGGCGGAACTTCTGGCGGCGATCATGTATGTTGATTACGTCTTTCTTTTTGACGATCTCATTCCGAATCCCTGGCTCGATAAAATCCGGCCCGATGTCCACGCCAACAGCGCGGAATACGGCGCTAAATGCGTCGAAACAGAAGTCCTAGACCAATATGGCGGTGAACTTTTTTTGGTTCCCAGGGAAGACATTACCCTTTCCACAAGCGATATCGAAGCGAAAATAAAAGCGGAAAAATGAGTAGCAATTGACTCTGGATATCTGAAAAGCTATAATTATAATATGAGAATAACGAAATGCGATATTTGCAAAAAGATTATAAGTTCCGGAACGGAAAGCTTTCAGGTGACACGAAGCGACAGTATTTTCGGATACGCATCTTTTGAGTTTTGTAAAGCTTGCAGCAAGCCGATCGTCAAAATATTGAAGAATAAACGATTAATAAAAGACGAAAAAAATGGACGAAAAAAATAATCAAAGTAAAAATGAATTAACAATAGATGACTTAGCTGCAATGGTACAAAAGGGATTTTTGAGTTTGGAAGAAAGAATAGAAAAAGTCGAATCGAGCATCAAAGAAGTAAGGTCAAATACAGAAGATATCAAGGCCGACCTCAATAAAAAAGTCGGCCGAATCGAACACAATGAACTTATTTACCGTGTTGAAAAACTAGAGAAAAACTTCGCCTAATAATACGTAAAGGACGCGCAGTAGAAACTATTTCTTGAAAGAAAAAGAATTCAACCTTCTTCCCGTCGTCGCCGAATATAGCTGGGTGACGATTTTTTTATTTTCGGCCTTTACGACCAAAAAGTGTTTTTCCGGGCTATAATAATCAACCAAACCTTCCTCTGGGGCGGGATAGGCTATCGAATCGGTATTGCCAACCGTGAACTGATAAATCGAATTCGTTGCTCCCGAAAAAACGGACGAATCAATTTTCTTTCTCGCAAAAATATGTTCGTGTCCGGAAAAAACAGCTGTCACCCTATGTCGGTCAAGGATTTCCCAAAGCGCGTCGCGCTCCGCCGGAAATGCGTCAAGCGCGCTCCCGATATGCGATGTCACCGGAAAAGCCGGCATGTGAAAAAAGACAAATACGTACTTTTTTTTGTTTTGAGAAAGATCCTGTTCCAGCCAATTGCGCTGATTGAAATCAATTATATAATCATTCGGCTTGGAGCTGTTCAAAACAACGAAATGGGAATTGCCCTTGTTGAAAGCATATGCCAATTCGGAGAAATTTTCCGGCCCGTTGGCCGGAAGCTTGAAAACGGACTGCCACAAGGCGTCGGCGCCGGAATACAACCGGTCATGATTTCCCATCACTGGATATGTTTTTTTATAGATTGGGGAAACCGCGCTCTTCCAGGCGTTGAAATAAGAAAGGCAAGTCGCATCATCATAGCAATTTCCTTTCAAATCCCCCATTGCGACCACTGACCGGACTTTCTTTTTTTTGATTTGCGCCGCGGCAGTTTGTAATGCGCCATTAGAATTGCCGGCTTCAAAATACTGCCCGTCGCCCATCACGGCAAATGTCACCGCCAAAGCATTTCCAGACAAGAAAAAGATAAATAGGAAAACTGCAAGAAGTGCGATAATCCTCTTTTTTATTTTTTTACGCATATTTTTTATGCATGTTATTGTTTTTAATTTACCATTTTTATATATTGAAGGTCAAAATAATATTTTCTTGAAATAAAAAGTCGGATAAAGTATCATTACATAGAAAACATATGAAAAAATTTTCCATTATCAGTATCGTCATTCCTGTTTATAACGAGGAAAAGACCTTGGATAAAATTATCGCGGCCGTTGAAAGTGCGAATACTTTTCATTTGGAAAAAGAGATTATCCTTGTAAATGACTGCTCGCGAGACAAATCCGCCGAAATTCTGGAAAAATACAATGAGAAACACAAAGTCCTGCATCACAAAATAAACAAAGGAAAAGGCGCCGCACTAAAAACCGGATTTCAAAACGCCACCGGGGACATTGTCATTATCCAAGACGCCGATCTTGAATACGACCCTGACGAATACGCGAATTTACTCAAACCCGTTCTTGAAAATAAAGCTGATGTTGTTTTCAGTTCTCGCTTCCTTAGCCACCATCCCCATCGCGTGCTATATTTTTGGCATTCACTTGGAAACAAGTTTTTGACCGGATTTTCAAATATGATGACAAACTTAAACCTTACTGACATGGAATCAGGCTACAAAGTTTTCACAAGAGATGCCCTGGATCAAATCAAGCCAAAATTAAAATCCAAAAGATTCGGGATTGAACCTGAGCTAGTCGCAAGAACCGCCAAGTTGGCACGAATGAATAAATGCCGGGTTTATGAAATCGGAATTTCCTATTCTGGCCGGACATACGCCGAAGGAAAGAAAATTGGCTGGAAAGACGGCATTGAAGCCATTTGGTGCATCATAAGATACAACCTTTTAAAATAATTATGCCAAGAATAACCGCCCACGCTGAAAATCATGAGTCATTTTTTGAAAATTTTCTCTGTTTTTTGAGATTCAAACGAATTATTAAGTATATACCTAGGAACTCAAAAGTTTTGGACCTAGGTTGCGGTTTCAACGGGATACTCTTGCATAGAATAAAAGACAAAATTAGCGCTGGCCTTGGATTGGATTTGTCTGTAAACCAAAAGATGTCAGATAAAAATATCACCCTGATCAGTCACGATTTGACTAAAGCGCTGCCTTTTGAAGATTGCACATTCGACGTAGTGACATCTCTTGCCAATCTGGAACACCTTGAAAATCCACACCAGACAATTCAAGAAATCCATCGAGTCTTGAAAAAAGGCGGTGTCCTCCTCTTGACAACTCCCAGTATTTACGGAAAACCGGTTTTGGAATTTCTGGCTTTTTTGCGTCTGGTAAGCAATCAGGAGATCGAAGATCATAAAAACTATTTCAATAAAAAAATCCTATTGGACCTTTGCAGGGAAACAGGATTTTCTTTTTTCAGGCATCAGTATTTCCAGATAGGAATGAATAATTTTCTTTTGGCGAAGAAATAGGGAGAAAGGATATCAATCCCCAGATCGATGATAATAATTTGTTTCAAAGACTTTTTTCCGAAAAAGAGAATTTATTTTTCTTTTCACTCTTATTGGCACGAACCGACCCAATGCTTCGATCGGATGGTTTTTCCAGAGTTCAGCATCGGAAAGTCCTGCTCCCCTAATTTTTGCGCCAATATTTTTCGAAAAATTTCTTCTTCCTCCGGACTGCCAAGTCTTTTTTATTTCCTCGAGCGATTCTTTCGAGTACAGATCTCTATTTTTTTTGCGGATGTACTCAACAATCGAATCATGCTTCAGCTCCGCTCCAACATTGGTTGATTCTCCATGCCGGCGATAGTTGAAAAGTGCTTCGCGAATCAGCTTTCCGTACCAACCATTTTTCCCAAGCCGAATCCAAAATTCCCAATCCTCATATCCATCCCGCATGTTTTCATCATATCCCCCGACATCTTCCCAGGCTTTCTTTCTCGCCAAAGCAGATACTGTCATCTGATTTGATTGCAGTAATTCGAAGAAATTATAGTCGTTATTTTTCCAAACCGCATCGTCGTTTCCAAAAAAATGAACCCATGTATAAATCATGCCTAACTTCGGATTTTTACTCATCTCTTCATAGCATTTTTCTAGCATTGTCGGCTCGATTGTATCATCCGCGTCGAGTGGTAAAAAATATTCCCCTTTTGAGATCCTAATGCCGTTATTACGCGCATTCGCCGGCCCCCCATTAGCCTGATGGATAATTTTTATTTCTGGGTACGTTTCTTTCAGCTTATCAAGAACCTCACCTGTTTTTTTATCTGTTGATCCATCATTAACGATAATGATCTCGAAATCTCGGAAGGTTTGTTTGAGAACGCTTTCAACTGTTTCCGCAATAAACCGACCATAGTTATAACATGGAATAATAACGCTAATTTTCGGGATTTTTGGGGATTTATTCACTATTTTTTGAATAAAATAACCATTTTACCCTGATAACTGCTTGAATCTTATCAGAAAAAGGAATATTATAAAAGGGTACGAAATAAACATTTACAGCACAATAGAAATGCCAAAAAAAGCCCTTATTACCGGAATTACCGGCCAGGATGGATCATATCTGGCTGAACTTTTGCTTGAAAAAGGCTATGAAGTCCATGGTCTTATCCGCCGATCTTCGACTTTTAATACAAAAAGGATAGACCATCTCTATCAGGATCCTCACGTAAACAACGTAAGGCTTTTTTTGCACTATGGCGATTTGACTGATGGCAGCAATATTGCCCGACTTATGGATAAAATAAAGCCGGATGAGATATATCATCTTGGAGCTCAAAGTCACGTTCGAGTCAGTTTTGACATTCCTGAATATACCGCCGATGTTGCTGGCCTAGGAACACTTCGTATTCTTGACGCAATTAAAGATATGAAGAAAAAGCCAAAGTTCTATCAAGCTTCTTCATCTGAAATGTTCGGAAAAGTTTTGGAAACACCCCAAAAAGAAACAACTCCTTTCTATCCTCGTTCTCCCTATGGTTGCGCTAAAGTGTTTGCTTATTGGATAACCAAAAATCATCGCGAAAGCTACGACATTTTTGCTTGCAATGGAATTCTTTTCAACCATGAATCTCCCCGCCGCGGTGAAACCTTTGTGACGAGAAAAATCACTCGGGGGCTCGCCAGAATTCTTGCCGGAAAAGATGACTGTCTTTATTTGGGGAATTTGGACTCGAAGCGTGATTGGGGCTATGCCAAAGACTATGTCGAGGGAATGTGGCGGATGCTTCAGCAAAAAGAACCCGATGATTATGTCCTGGCAACCGGAGAAACTCACAGTGTCCGGGATTTCATTGAAGAATGCGCGAAAATAATGGATCTCGATCTTGTTTGGAAAGGAAAGGGATTAAAAGAAGAAGGCTACAGCAAAAAACTGAAAAAGACAATCATAAAAATCGACCCGAAATATTTCCGCCCCGCCGAAGTCGATCTTCTTTTGGGCGACCCATCAAAGGCTCGAAAAAAGCTTAAATGGGTTCCGAAAACAAAATTCAAAGACTTGGTCAAGATTATGCTTGATCACGACTTGGAAAAAGAAGGTGTTTTGAAATAATATGGATAAAAATTCAAAAATATATATTGCCGGACACGCGGGGCTTGTTGGATCCGCCATAACCAGAAATCTGCAAAAAAGCGGGTATGTCAATTTGATTTTTCGGGATCTTGAAGATCTTGATTTGACCGATCAAAAAGCCACGACTGATTTTTTTGCAAGCGAAAAACCGGAGTATATTTTTCTAGCCGCGGCAAAAGTTGGAGGAATCAAAGCCAATAATGATTTTCCGGCTGATTTTATCTATCAAAATCTTCAGATTCAAAACAATATTATTCATAATGCCTATTTGAACGGCGCGAAAAAAATGCTTTTTCTGGGCAGCTCCTGCATCTATCCCCGGGATTGCCCCCAGCCAATCAAAGAAGAATATCTGATGACTGGCCCGCTTGAAAAAACGAATGATGCCTATGCTACCGCCAAGATCGCCGGCATCAAAATGTGCCAGTCATATAATAAACAGTACGGAACAAAATTTATCCCAGTCATGCCGACAAACCTCTATGGCCCAAACGACAATTTCGATTTGGAATCGTCCCATGTTTTACCGGCTCTTTTGCGAAAATTTCACGAAGCTAAAATTACAAACGAAAAAGAAGTCTTGATGTGGGGAACCGGTAAACCGAGACGGGAATTTTTGCACGTCGATGACCTGGCTGATGCCTGTATATATCTCCTGAACAACTATGAAGATTCCGAAATCGTGAATATCGGAACCGGAGAAGATATTGAAATCATCGAACTCGCCAATCTCATCAAAAAGGCTGTCGGATTTCAAGGTGAAATCAAAAATGATCTCACAAAACCTGACGGAACCCCGCGCAAACTGCTGGCCGTTTCAAAGCTTCACAGCCTTGGATGGAAACACAAAATCCCTCTCGAAGAGGGAATCAAAACGACATATGACTGGTTTTTGAAAAATCGGGTCTAACAGGAAGTTATTTTTTCATTTTATTTTTCACAAAATTCAAGGCCTCTCGCAAGGAGGCTTTTGTTGACACTCCCGCTTCCCGGCGCGCTCGAAAATTTTCTTTCACGCATAAACCGTCTCTCACTGCGCTGATGCCATCAAGAACATAATTATCGACAACCGCGTCAAAACTTTGCGCTCGGATTTTCCCGTTCCAAAAAACCTTGAGACAAAAAGCATAATCGGCCGCAATTCGATAGCTTTCGTCATAGAGTCCGAATTTGTCGTGCAATGTTTTCTTGTAAAAAAGCGACGGGTGTTGCATTGGCTGGCTGGGCAAAGTTTCCGGCGATGTTTGCAGAAGACGGCTGGCTTTCAAATTTTTATCCCAAACGAGCGTTTTGCCATATATAGCATCGGTTTCGGGACGCGCCTCGATGCATTTCACCGCTTCCTTGAGCGCGTTTTTTTCTAGCCAATCCCCTGCCCCGACCACCTCCAAAAATTCACCATCGGCCATTTTCACGCCCTTGTTGAGCGCGTTGTATAGTCCGGTGTCTTTCTCGCTGACCCATTTCAATCTGCCACTGAATTTAGATTCATAACTTTTTATCACATCTTGCGTTCCATCATTGGACGAGCCATCAACCACAACCACTTCGTAGTCATCAAAATTCTGCGCCAAAATAGAATCTAGCGTCTTTGGCAAGCGCTTAGCAACATTATGTGTGCAAATAATTATGGCAAATTTCATAAATACTTAAAATTCTATGGATTATTCTTTACATAGACCGCGTGAGGATTATTATTATCCAGAATATTGTGGTATTTATTTTGCGGAATATATTTTTTGATAAATATTTGCTCCGACTGTATTTTATCAATCAAGATAATGACACCAGGATCATTGTTCATATCTTTTAGATTCTTATGCTCAAACCACTTCATCCAAATCTTTTCTAAGTTACGCTCAAAATCCGACCGATACTCTCTGCCTATGGGATGGGCATACATATTATTAAAACCCTTAGAGGAAAGATATATCCTTATAGAATCTGAGGTCTCAAATCGATCTACTGGATCAGCAACTAGAAGAATGCTTGAATTCGGTTTAGAATTGCCTATTACCGCTGAAAACATTTCTGCTGTTTGAAACCCCTCTTTTGCGAAAATCGACGCGCTCTTTGCAGCCGTGTTATATAAAGACACTGAAAACAAAATACAAATAAGTATTATCGCCTTGCGAAGTATGCCGTTATTTATATTTTTTATCACATTTACAGCAAAAAAAGAAAACCCAAGCACGATTGGCAACAAGTAACGCTCCATAAAACCAGACTTTGCGTAAAACAATATATTTGGCAATACTACCATCAACGAAAAGAACAAAGCAGGCAGAATTTTCGAAATCATCAAGCTTATTTTTATTTTTTTCCGAAATTTCAAATAAGCCAATTCTGAGAAATAAATGGCCGAAAGAACAACTGTTAATTTTAGCCATCCCGACAACATATTTTCCCTAATTAAAATGTCACTCACTCTCCGAAACAATTCTCTTACACTCGAAGTCGATCCGGCATACCCAATTGTATTTGTTCCAACTAAGAAAACAATAAACCACATCTCCACAATCATGAAAAATATCAAAAATATGGCGAGGTAATTTTTTTGGATAATTTCCAATGTTGATTTCTTAAATAACTGTTTTTCATTCCAAGTTTTATACAGAACAAAAGCTGGAATAATCATAGCGAAATTCTCTTTAGATAAAGAGGCCAAAATCAAAAAAATGCTGAATAGGCTATTATTCAAAAAGTATTTATTATTATCAGTACATTTGGCCATATATAAAAAACTCAGTCCTAGAAAAAACATGCCAATTGTTTCATTTGGACCAAGTTGCCACCAAATAGCCATCTGCGGACCGATAAACGTCAGAATAATAAAAAGCACAGACTCGAGAATGGAAAATCTCATCTTTCTGGCCCCATAATAAAAAAAGAGGAAGGTTAGCGCGGCCAAAACTCCTGTATAGAATGACAAATCGAAAAAATTATCACCAAAAAATTTCATCTCAAAAACTCGATGCAAAAAATATATTGGACGAAAACGTATATTGAAATCATTTTTTATCCATTGGATTGTAGTGTCAACAAATGACGTTTTTTCTAGATCGGCGTGGATTTTCAGCATTTCGTGATCATCGATGAAATGATATCCCGAGTTGAGTGTTCCTGTATAAAATAAAAACAGCAAAACGCCGGCAAAGAACAAAAGCACTATTAAACTATCGATCCATTTCGCATTATTTATATTTCGATTATTTCCGTTCACTGTTTTTCTTATTTTATAATCAAAAATATTGAAACGAAACCGAGCAAAATTCCTAATGTTTGTTTTATGGACAGGTGTTCTTTGAATATCAGTACTCCCGCGATAACTACCAAGAGCATCGTGCCAATCGTCATCACTGGGCTGATCTTGCTGAGACTGAATATTTTGAGCACATATGCATATATTCCGAAAGAAAAAACGTAAAAAACACCACCTAAAATAAAATAAATAAAAAAATTATAGTCTTTCAGGAATTGGAATCCGCTCGATTTTTTGAGCATAATTTGGGCCAACGCGCTTGTTGCAATTCCTAATAAGATCAATAAAAATTTAGTCATAGCTTTTTTCTTTTATTATATAATTTGGACGTTTTTTTGATTCAATGAATAATTTTCCAATGTATTCACCTAATATTCCTATCATAATCATCTGAATTCCGCCAATAAACAATACCCCAGCAAGCAATGATGTCCATCCAGAAACAGTATCATTCGTGAATAGCTTTATAAAAATCGTATATACCATACAGAAATGCCAATACCGCAAGTATATAACCAACAATAGTTGAGATGCGAAGCGGTTTGATGCTGAAACTAGTAATACCCTCCATTGCGAATTTTATCATCTTTTTGAATGTGTATTTTGTCTTTCCCCAATGCCGTTTTTCCGGCATGTATTCTATACCGCATTGCTTGAATCCGAGCCAGGAAACCATCCCGCGCATAAAAAGATTATTTTCTTTGATGGCTTTTATCGCCTCCACGACACTGCGATCCATCAGACGAAAATCAGCCGCCCCTTTTTCAACTTTGATATCTGATAAGCGATTCATAATTCTATAAAAAATACCAGCTGTTTTTCTTTTGAGATAAGGCGATTTTGGATCATCTTTTCTGATCGTATAAACTATATCGCATCCCTCTTGCCATTTTTCGATTAGCTTCGGGATTAAATCCGGCGGATGCTGCAAATCGCCATCCATTGAAATCACGCAATCCCCTGTCGCGAAATCCAAACCGGCCCGTAGCGCATTTTGATGGCCAAAATTTCGGGAAAAAGAAATATAATGCATCCTATCGTTATGCTTTCTTTCTTCTTTGATGATGCCTAGCGTATTGTCTGTGCTGCCATCGTCGACAAATAACAATTCGTATTCTGAATATTCTCTAAGGATATTTGTCAATTTTTGAATCAGCAATTCGATGTTTCCCTCCTCATTCAATATCGGCACGACAATGGATATTTTTTCGTCGTAATGAGTCATTTTTTGAAATAATTTATAAATCTTTTTATCGCTCCTGAATCATTTTTCGAATTGAAGATTTTTTGATATCCTTCAAAATCAAAGTAAGGATAAAATTCCCTGAATTTCTTCGCCAACTTAAGAGGAATTCCGTCATAGTAATTTCCCGTATAAATATTCTTTTTCATTGAATTAATTATATCATCTGTTATAGGGAATATTTTTCCATATCTCTTGCGCCAGATAGCAGCCGTTTCGTTTAGGCTGTTTTCCTGCGCGGTTGATGAGACGCCAGCAAATTGATATGTCACAAAAGATTTTTCCACAAATACGCTTTTATATTTTTTGAGACAAAGACGAATAACAAAATCGTAATCCGCCGCGCTCTTGTAATCTGTATCAAACATATCTTCTTTTATCATTACCTCCCTCTTAGCAAACATTGTTTGATGGCAAAAAGGCATCGTGAAAAAAACATTTGATATTTTTGGGTTGCACTGCGGATGATTGCCAAATAACGTGCCATCTTCGAATTTTATTATTACCGGTGCGTAGGAAAAATCAGCGTTGGATTTTTCCAGTAATTCGATCGAAGTCTCCACCCCCTTTTTGTCATGATAGTAATCATCCGAATTCAAAAACGCAACATATTCCCCCTTGGCCATTTTTATGCCCTTGTTCATCGCGTCATATATTCCTTTATCGGGTTCCGAAACATATGTCACCCATCCTTTGTTAGTATATTCCTTTATCAAATCAAGAGTTCCGTCTGTCGAAGCTCCGTCCACAACTATGTGTTCAATATTTTCATACGACTGATCATGGACAGATTCCAAGCATTTTCGAAAAAGACTTTCCCGATTATTTTCTATCAAATTGAATGTGATTGTTATTATTGAGACTAGAGGCTTGTTTTTCATAATTGTTTTATTTTTTCACGCACCATTTCGAAGTCACTCTCGGTTTTTGAACGCAATTTTTTCGAAGTATCGATTTCTTCGCCGGCATTATCAAAAGCTTTGAGATTATTTCTTCCGGAAATAAGATGCAAATTTCCGTGAGGATAATAATATTTACCGTACTTTTTCGCAATCAGCTCAAGGCTTTTCGCGGTATAAAAAGAAATATGTTGACCATGTTCCGTTCCAAGATACCACCAGTTTTCGAAATCACGCCACGGAATCAACTCTGTTGAAAACAGGAAATCTTCTGTAATTGAAAATATATAATCCAATTCCTCGAAAGGATTTTCGGCATGCTCCATCATCTCGAAAGCCGTTACTAGCTCAAATCCGCGCTCTTTTTCGGGTAAGTCATTCACATCAAAATACTTCGCGAAAATATTATCGCAATATTTGTCCTCGTGATAAAAATCGAATCCCTTATCCCGCATAATGCGAGTAAAGATTCCATATCCGCCGGCTAAATCCAAAAATTTTCCATGCTCATCGAAAGACCCGTATATGACATTTTCAACAATATGGGAAAACATTATGTTGCGCTTAATCATCCCAACGTCAGTCGAAGTTATAACGCTTGAATATGATTCTTTGAGCCAATACGGCTTTTCAGTCTGGACAAAACCGCATTCGGAACATTCAAAATATGAAACATCGTATTTACCCAGAATATTTTTGGAGAATATCTTCTTTCTTTCCGCGCCGCAAATTTTGCATAAATTATTTTCCATTGGAATTTATGAAATATTTATAAAACTTTTTTAGCAAATTATTTCGAGACGAATAAGACTTGATGTCACAGTGATATTTATATATATAATCAACCGCTTTCTGATCAATCTCAACTTTTTGAGGATGAATAATTTTTTTTATCTCAAATGTAGACATATTCGCCAATGTATTATTTTCATCCGGGGTATGCGTGCTGTTTTCTCCAAAACCAATATTTGAAACCAGATTTTTTGACGGGTTTATGCAAAGTCCGTTTTTTTCGACTATTTTGAAAGTCCATTGATAGTCCCACGTGTCTATTTCCCCACGTTTCAATTTTCTCAATATATGCAACCAATATTTTTGAACATTTATGTCGGGTGAAAAACTTTTTACTTTATCTTCAGTAAAGCTATCCAAGTCAAAATCATAATATTGCCATCGATCAGCCCAACCGGCCCATCCCCAACAGTGCATCAGTTTGGCAAAATAGTAGCTGGCGCCGTTTTCAAAATTCGGAATAAACTGCGCACCGGCAATATGCATTACTTTTTTGTCTTCTTTGTAGTGATCGAGTAGCTCCTCGCAATATTTGAAAAACGACGGATTGGGTAAACAGTCGTCTTCAAGTACAATTCCCTGCTCAACATTCTCAAAGTACCAAGTGATGGCTGAGCTAACCGCCTTTCCGCAACCCAAATTTTTTTCGCGAAAAAGGGTTTTAATGTCGCAATCCCAATCAATATTGCCTAAAATATATTTTCTCACTTCCTTACATTTTTGTTTTTCGCCTTTTTTGTTGTCTCTTGGTCCATCCGCAGCCACAAAAAGTCGCGCCGGCCTTCTCTTTTTTATTTCCTCAAAAACCCGACGCGTCGTGTCGAGTCGATTGAAAACTATAAAGAGAATTGGAGTTTTGAATTGTTCGTTCATGAAAATATTTTCTTTATTCGTTTTTTATTTTCTCGAAATATTCTCCTAAGCACATGACTATGATATTTGTATCCAATAAAATAAAGCAGGCCGAATCTCTTTATGATCAATCTCGACAATTCAAATGAATCAAGCAAATATCTTTTTTCACTCATTCCTCCGCCGATATAATTTGCAACAACAACATTGCTCTTAAAGTAGGATAACTGGGGATTTCTCTCCAAGATTTCAAAGTACCAATCTAAATCCCCCTTAATTTTATAAGATATATCATACAGAGGGGCCATTTCTTTCTTGATAAACATTGCTTGATGACAAAGAGTCGCTGAGTTATGTCGCAACAAATTCCTTTTTGTGAAATTCATGTTTTCCAGCGGATTTTTCAACTTTTCAGCCGACATTTTACCGGGTATAATTTTCCCATATACGATATCATACGCATTCCCAATATCCTGAAACAATTCTCTGACCACGTGATTAGATATAAACTCATCACCAGCATTCAGAAAATTCAAATAACCTTCTTTTGCTTTCAAAATTCCTTTGTTCATCGCCTCGTAAATTCCCCCATCTTTTTCCGAAATATACATATTTATTTTGTCCCGATACTTTTCTATCATTTCTTTCGTCCCATCATTAGATGCGCCGTCAATGATGATATAATTGATATTCGGATAATCCTGGCTGACGACACTTCGTATTGTTTTTTCTAAATCATCCTTTGCGTTGTATGTGACAGTAATTATATTTATTAATGGTGCTTCGATATATTTTGCGCCATCAACACTCCCTAGCTTAAAGAAATCAATGATCTGGTGCCTATCGTTTTCCCATTTCTTTCTGCCCTTCTGCATAAATTTGTATGCGTTCTTTTGCACCTGTTCAATATTCGACAAATCAATCTTTTTTATTTTTTTTAAATCAAACAAATATCCTGTTTTTCCATGTTCAATATACTCATTCATTGTCGGATTATCAACTGCAACGACAGCCTTCCCCATCGCCATTGCCTCAAGAAATGAATGGCCAATTCCTTCGCGCTCCCGCGGCGCGATATATATTCCTTTTTGCTTTATCAAGCCACCTATATTCTCCAACATTTCGTCTCTTGACTCGAACCAATCGGAGTACGTTATTTGAAACTTCTTTTCATCACCTTCACTTGGCTGGATAAACTTATGCTCCGGATCGATCGCCCTATGGATGTGCACTTTCAGATCCTCCCCTTTGAAAATTTTTTTGATTGTGTTGATGTTTATATTTGTTATTCTTTGCCAAAAAAACACTTCATCTTCTTTTCCGGGAATAAATTCGCTCGACTCCGGAAAATATTGGATATACATTGATTCAAAGCCCCATCCTTTCAGCTTGTTATGAAGCGCCTTTGAAAAATTGACCACTTTTAAATTTTGATAATTTTTCCAATATTCCCAGTCATGAGGAACGCCATCATACATTGGGAAAAAAACAAGATTATCGTTTTTCAATCCTTTCAGAATTTCATAACTTGGTATGGTCTGCCAAAAAACAACACCTAAATAACTTTCGTCAATAAAAGACAAATCCGAAAATGGTTTTCCTTTCCAACTTTCGTCCCAAATTATTTCTACATCATAAGATTGCTTTAGATAATCCAGGAAGAATAACGAGGATTCCGTCTTTTTGTGATACGAATGACCAATAAAGGCGATCTTTTTTGATTCCAAATTTATTTTTCTGATTTTTTT